>Ga0308167_1000126_pt1 | contig 179473 bp, 188 predicted proteins | sample PhyCR1_2_FD_202138 | JGI IMG/M metagenome (GOLD analysis project Ga0308167, IMG submission 202138) | Phyllosphere microbial communities from UC Gill Tract Community Farm, Albany, California, United States - DLSLRC.R1 | ecosystem: Host-associated > Plants > Phyllosphere > Unclassified | place...
GCTGACCATAACGCAGCCAGAAATATTTATCAGAGAGGAATTCTCTCGTTGCAGGCCGGATGGGTCGCAACTGAAACGCCTTTTTTATCGTTTCGTAAGGAACACAGGCAAAGTTTAGATGGAATCCCCTTACAGGAAAACTAATCTGAAGCCTCCTCCTTCAGGGGGAGGTATATCACCATAATTAGCAAAATGTTTATTCATTAAACTACATATAACATCGTTATCAAGATCTTTTCTGCGGTAAATATATACTTTCAAACCGTATTCAGGAGAAGCAGGAGATAAATGCTCATTACTATCTTTATTAAGTAAAGGCTTTAATGTATGCCAGTCTTTATAGCCCATAAAAACTGATAATGCATTTAATATGACAGAGTGAGGAATTTTAACATCTTTTTCTTTTAAATATTCAGTAAATTTATTCTGAGCTTGTTTAAAATTGTGCAGGTCAAACTTTTTTTCTAACATAATTTCACCATAATTAATTGGGGAAGTTTTGGTTTGCTCTCGTTAACTCAACTCCCTGATTAAAAATGGGAAATGTCAATAATATATCCTTAGTTTACCTTTTTCAGAGAGCGGAAGGCTAAAATAAATTTAAGGCGGCCTTACAAATATATAAAATCGCATTAATAAAAAGTCAAATTTAATTTATTAATCACCGCTATAAGCAACAAACAGCATTAAATTACTTTTTAATAGCACTATAGTAAATGCTAATTCGCCTTCTTCAATATCATCACAACCTATATAGGTCAGCTTATAAGTTTTTAAAATATCCTGTTCACTAAAAGATTCTTCTTTATGATAAAACGTGTATCCTGCATTTTCGTAAGGAGGTTCATGGTTATAGATATCTTTTTCGTCATAATCGTCAAAACATTCTTCCAAAATCCATGAATCTGCAATGCCGATATTTGATAAATCCAGTTTAAGAAAATCTTCTGGACAATAGAGAGGTTTGACTATCTCGTCGATATTTTTACTAACAAAACCTGAAATAAACAGTTTTGCAAATTTCTGTATTTCTTCTGACATATTATCCTCTTTTATCATAAAAGTATCAGGCATTAATATAGCAAAATAAACATTTTATTTCAAATTCTTTTTGTCGGATTACTTTGAACTGACAATACCTTTATATTTATATTCAGCACTTCTTTATCTAATTTTATAAAAAATTCTTTTAACTCTTCTTTTTTAGCAAACTTTTTCTTTAATTTTTCTGGAAAATCTTCATAAAATGAACTTGTTTTTACAATAAGATCAATAAATAGATTTATCTGTTCTTCCTGGTCTTGTCTACCTATATAGTAATTAAACTTTTTTCCGAACAATTCAAATAAAGTATTTTTTTCACTCTCTTCCAGGATTTCTCCTTCTTCTAAAAGACGCAACGTCATAGGTATAGATTGAGCTTTAAAAATATCTTTGTTATTAAGCAATTCTTCTCTCTCTATTTTTGTTGATAAAAAGAAATCGTCGGGTAATGAAAAATAGCCTCTGTCTGAAATTGCAAAGCTTTCATACATAAGACTGATTATATCAGAATATAAATGAGTTTTTAGCCTATCCAGATTATGAGTATAATTAAATTTATCTTTCTCTTCGAAAAATCCAAAATTTTGCATATGAGAAGTGACTTTTCTTAAAAGATATTTTTTCTGTAATGAAGATAATTTTTGTATATCCATTTCAATTAATGGTTTTACATTATCTTTTTTAAGTAAAATATCTATAACCGAAGCCGAGTGCTTAATATAAAGACCAATCATGTCTTCGTAAGAAGTTTTTGCGTGTAATACCCCATAATGTTTATTTTCTACTTTATTCAAATCTATTTTATTAAACAGATAGTTGAAATCTTCTTCTGTTATTTTTTCCTGATAATACATTTTAAAAAGATAATAGGCTTTTTCTTCTTCATTTTTTTTAGAAAGATTATTTTGATAGTTTTGCATAACACTATCTTGAAAATGAGTGATTTTATCGGTTAAATTATGTTGTTTTATATACAATTTTTCTCTTTCATCAAGTTCATAACCATAATCCAGCATAAAATTAATAAACTCTACATTTTCTGTTATTGCAGCATAAAGTATTGGTGCTGAAGAATTAGACAAACCTTTTTCTTTCAATTTATACAGAGAATTTTTATTTCTTCCCTGATAAAGCATATCCAGATAAGCTTTTTTATCTGAGATAAAAGACAGAAACGCTTTGGTATTTTCGAGATTAGGAGAAACTTTGGTTAATGCAACTGGATTATTCAGTATAATTTCTTTATACTTTTTATCTTGAAATAATTGAAATTCTGATAAATCATCTATTTCAACGTATTGCATAATATCTTCAATTGGTTTCTCATAAAACTGTAAGCTTTTTAAGAAACTCGCATGTGATTCCTGTGTGCTTTCCAAACAGACCATAAAATAGTCATGATAAGCATTATTACCTGCTATTTTTTTAAAGTGCAGCAATTGCATATAATAATAATCTAATGCAAAAGACGTGGAAATATCTTTATCTATTTTTGTATTAAAGTAATAATTAAGTGTAAGAGCTTCTAATTTAGGTGTTTTATTATTGATTAACATAATTTTAGAATCATTTGCATAAAGCTTCATAAATTCAACATTTTTTCTAAAATAACCAAATGATAATAAACATTCTAATAAATATTTTTGATTTCCAGAATGAGAACCGACACTAGTTTTGGCTGATAATTGACTACCAAATACTTCATAAAAAGCTTCCATGAAAAAAGTGTCTGCTTCCCTTTCAATAGCGCAATATAAAAAACTATTTTCTGTTTTTTGAATTTTTAAAAAAAATTCAAGCGCCTCTTGTCTCATAGCAGAAACAAGTTCTTCCTTGGGTGTTTTTTTGCCATAGTTTGTTATTAATAGCCATTCCTGATTACTGTATCTCATAATTTAACCTTGATTATTTTTTATTATTATATCATTAAAAGAAAATAATCATAACTGTTGATTCTGATTTTATTTTTGACTGATAGTCGACATATACTTGCCCTCCCATGCAACTCAAAATAAAAAAATTGACAAATAATGCTAAAAAAGCAATAGGACTATGTATGCAAATGAATAGAAAAAAAAGAGTCAATGTAAAAGAAAAAATAGCACAAATTATTATAATCTCATTATCTATTAAAACTGGCATCATAACATCCTTCTTTTAATAAAGTTTAAAATTATATGATTATTTTTTTAAAGAAAAATATCAATTATTATTATCATTCCTTATATTTGTTGATATAATGGTTAAAACTTTACGGTGAAGGAAATTTTATGGATATAAATGATAATCTAATAGTTCCTGTGAGAGGTATTATTATACGGCAACCTTGGGTTGAACATATTTTGAGTGGCGAGAAGACATGGGAACTGCGAGGAAAAAACACTAAAATTCGTGGACCGGTAGCTCTTATAGAAGGAGGAACAGGTACAATTGTCGGTATGTTTAATATTGTTGATTCAGAAGGCCCTTTATCAAGAATTCAAAGAGTAGAAGCTGCTGACAAAAACCAGATATTAGCTTGCGAAATTGACGAAGATATTTATGAGAACGTTTATGCCTGGAAAATTGATAATGTTGTACGTTTTTCGGAACCAGTTCCTTATAAGCATCCCTCAGGAGCTGTCATATGGGTGATTTTACAGGAAGACGTGAAAGATAATATACAGACACACATGCAAAAACAATCACTTTATAACGAAATACTTAGTGCCAAAAAAGCGACTAAACCATCAATTAAAAAGCCCTTTCGTTAGGGCTTTTTAATTTTAACCCTTAAATAACTTATAAGCTTTAAATAAAGCCAGTTATGAGAACGCGGTTTCTTTTCCAGTTATAGTATCAGCGATGCAATTTCATCATTTTTATTATTGAATTTATCTGTGATAATAAAATTATCATAATTTTTTCTTTTAAAATACAATTATTTGATAGGTTAATATAAATCTAAGGTTTTTATAATAAGTTTATAAAATATTGATTTAATTATAATAAATTTGATATTCCAAAAATAATACTCTAAGCTACTTTCAAACTATCATAATGAGGAATTATTTAATGAACATCCACCATAACAAAAATATAATGAATGCATTAATTACAGAGATTGAATGTCATCGAAAATTAACCAAATATTTTAATCGCTATTTTTTTATGAGTTCTTTTTACACAGGCATATTAAAGGTAAGCTTTTATTCTTTGATTGCTACTCTCTCCTACTTTCTTATAATTGAAAGAGCTGAAACAGAAGGACTCTATCCATATCTATTATTTTCTATGATTGCTGTTTTCCCATTTTTATTTGGTGGGATAGAATATATTTATAATAATCGATTTTATGCATATGGGTTGAAAACTGAAAAACGTTTATGTTGTGAATTTGAGGATATTTTATCTCAAAATAAAATTAACTTTATGCGCATGCAATCTAAAATGGAACCTTATGAATTCGTCGTGATTTCAACAATATTGCTTAATAAGACAACTGATATTGGGGATATTATTGAAAGCGTAAGAAAATTTAAAAATATCAATTTTAGAACAGAAAAGAAAAAAGAATTGCTTAATAAAGAATCGCAGATAACACTTAAAAACACAGCAGCTAGTTTAAATCAACCAGCTATTCCTGCCCATCAGAACAGTCAGGATAAAAAAGTCAAACTCCACACGCCTTTTTTTAGCAATGAGGTATTGAGTAGTTGTCATGGTGATTTCTACAGAAGATTTCAGACAATGTGGTTTCCTATTTATATCGTTACTTTTCTTTCTTTTATGATGAATACACAACAGGTTATTAATGACAAATCACGTGAATATTTTATTACTGCATTAACTCCAACTACTGATAAAGAAAGTGCGATTATTTCTCTTAATAAATACAATACGATTTATAAATCTAGAATACATGTGACAAATAAAAATAACCAGCTAAATATAAATGCTTTAAATGATTTTGTTTGGGATCCTGTTATTGCGTTAACTGACACTAAAATCACTATTTCAAATATGACATTAAATAATAGACCAATTGATATATCGAAAAATTCTGACTTACATAAAATTTTATCTTCTGATAAAGATAAAATGGATAAAAAAGAAAAATTAATTGACTATTTAAAGGAATTAAGCTTACAGGAAAATAATGTTCTTGTTATCGATTATCATTAAGTTAATAAGGCTAATATATGAACCTGCATGATAATAAAAATATAATGAATGCCTTAATTGAGCAAGTGGAAAATAATAAAATACTTGTGAAGACACTTAATCGTTATTACCTTATAACTTCTTTTTATTCATTAGCTTTTAGGCCTATTTCCCTTTTTTTATTATCACTCTATTTTTATTTTTCTATTATGGATCGCATTTATACAGAAGGGCAGAATACTATTTTATTAAGTTTTCTTATTATAGGAATGCCCATTAATTTATTGTGCTTAAACTTTATATTTATTGAGCAAATACCTTACTTTAAAATGAAATATCAAAATTTAGTGTGTCAATTACTGGATAATGTTATTGCAAATAATAATATTGATTTTTCAGAAATGAAAGCAAAGATGGAAAATTATGAATTTATGTATTTATGCGATATCATATTCAATAAAAAAGTTGACTCCCTTTTTATTATTGAATCGATAAGAAAATATAAAAGTCTTGATTTAAAGTGCGGGCGAAGAAAAAAAATTCTTCATAAGAAAAGCCAAAAAATATTAAAAAAAATGATATTTCCTACTATTTCATTACCGGTTTACAATGGCAATAAACAGGATAAAAGAAAAATTAAAGTATTTTATTTCAGTAAGTCGATTTTTTTACATGACTCTTGGTTATTGTTGCTTCTACCTATTGAAATTTCTTTATGTTTTGTTATACCTTTTAATACTCCTGATATGGTTCAGAGCGAATTAATTTCTACAATATCTAAATATCCATACGATCATCATGATAAAACCAACGCTATAATTAAATATAATAGTATTAACCGAAATACAAATAGAATTAATATAGCGACAAATAAAAAAATTGAGATCACATATTCACAATCTTATTTCTGGAATGCAGGCATGAACCTTTTCATAGAAAATTCAGCAAAAATAGATAGTATTTTTTTGAATAATCATCTTATTGATAATAATAAAAATGCTGTTTTTTATAAGATCATTCATTCGGAAGAAGGTCACAGTAAAAAAAATGATGAGTTGAATGAATATTTAAAACAAATTGAATATGAAAAAAATAACCGTCTAATTATAAATTATCATTAATAAAAAAAGAGACATTTGTCTCTTTTTTTATATATTATTAAATACCTGTTTTTTTGTATCATAAAAATCCAAATCAGAATCACTTTAACATTTCGTCATGATAAGGAACTCGTTATTTATATTTATCTTAAAGCCGTAAACTGGAATGACTTTTTCTCGGTATTCCATAATTTTTTATTCCTCTTGTCAAAATTTCTTTATCTATCTGAATGAATATTTCATGCAAATTAGTCAATTTTTCTGATTGCTTTATAACACCTTCGGCAAAACCATTTTGATAATTATTAATCTCGCCAATAACTTTTGCAATTCGGTGAACATTTTCTGGATCTTCACGACCTCCTGATTTTTTCAAAGAAAATGACTTTAATGCTTCATGTGCTAATGAAAATGCAACCTTTTGTTCTGCCGGATTAAGAATGCCGCCTTCGGATAGAAATCTGGCAATCATAGGTAATGACTGGACGATAAAAATATCTTTATTTTTTAAAATCTCTTCCTTACTTATTTTTCTGGATAAAATATAATCATCTTTAAATGAACTCTTTTCCTGTCCTGATGTTAAATAAGATTGATAAACCAGACTGATAATATCAGGATTAATTTTCCGTTGTATTTCTTCAAGCTTATTTTCATAGTTAAAGTTTTCATATTCATTTGAAAATCTGAAATTTTTAATTTGTGCTATAATTTTATGGGTCAGATAATTTTTTTGCAGGTAAGAAAAACTCAGAGATTGTGTATCTAAAAGAGAAATTATTTTATCCGTCTTTAACATAACGTCTATAAACGAAGCCGAGCCATTCAAATAATTATTTACCATTTTTTCATAATCAAGCTTTCCATGAACAAGAGGATAAGATTCATTTTCTACATTATTCAAATCAATTTTACTAATAAGCTGATTAAAATCATTTTCAGTGATATTGTTGGTCACTAATGCATTAAACAGATAGTATGCCTTGTCGTCTTCACTTTTATCCTGTAATTGAGTAAGATACCTTTTGAAAATATTATCCTCAAAATTTTTAATTTTTCCGTCTAAATTTAGTTCTTTTATAAAAAGTTTTTCTTTATCGCTTAATTTATATCCATAGTCCACAATAAAGTTAATAAAATCAGCATTTCCTTTTATTGCGGCATACAATACAGGAGCCGGAGAATTATATAAGCCTTTTTCCTTTAATTTATACAAAGAGGCTTTCTCTCTTTTCTTATATAATAGAGAAAGATATTGTTCTTTATCTGGTATTATTTTTAATAAGTAGGTAACAATATCCAAATCTCCCAATGATTTTACAAGAACCTCGGGCTGTGCCACAATGAGGCGATTATATGCTTTACTCTTGAAATCGTTAAATGATTCTTTTATTATGACTTTATTTTCTTTTAAAGAAATTATTTCTTCTATCTTTTTGTTATAAAATTCTATACCTTTTAGAAACATGGAATAAGAATTTTGTGTATTCTCTATAAATTTTAAAAAGTAATGATAATAATTAGCGTCTTTGGCTATTTCTTCAAAGTAAAATAATTGAACATTATGCAAATTATGCTGAAATGCTCGGTCAATATTGTGTGATATTATGACAGGACTAATATCATTACTAATCGATGTAATTTTACCATTTTTTAGCATCAAATCATCATCATTTAAATATAAACTACAGTAAGGATAATGTTCATTAGGGAAACAAAGATCTAACAACATCTCATTTAATTTACATGCATTGTTCAATTGTCCATAAACAGTAGAACAATGTGATAAATCAGCTTTAAATAATGAATAGAACGTTTCAAGAAAAAGAGAATTACAGGATTCAAGCGCCTGATAAAATAAACTTCCAGAATAAATACCTTCACTTTTTTTTAAGAAAAAATCAACTGATTCAGCCTTCATTGCGTCTACCATATCTTCTCTATTTATTTTGTTATAAAGTTTCGCAATAGCACTCCATTCGCCTTCGTTGAATTTCATTTCTTTCTCCCACTTATTAATAAATTATATCCAATAAGGAATAAAAAAAGAAGGATAGCACGATCCTTCTTTTTATCAAACTATAATGCCATAAACTGTTTTTAAATATTCGTCGCACCATTTACGCGAACTTATATCTTCGGAAATTTCTTTATTTTTAAATTGTCTGGAAAATTCCTGCTCTATATCATGAACCAAACTTCTGAAAGACGCATTTTTTTCGATATAATCCATAAAATCCTGACGCGTATATGCAACAGAAGGATCATAATGAGAATAAAGAACCTTTACACCTTCTTCATCGTAGTGAGATTTTCTTGTTAAGTCTCGGTCATCACTTGGCATTTTCACAGTAACATCATGAAAATATAAGCCTGCTTCTTTTAAATTTTCAAACTCATATTTCAAACGCCTTTTATAATTTTCAGTGCGGTTAATAGTAAAGGTATAATAATTATTATCTGAGGTTCTCACAAGCTCCACACGCTTGTATCCGTCTCTTTCATGACCACCATACTCTTTCCATTCTGGCTGATTAACAACCTTGTATTCTATGCCCTGAATACGCAGAAAATCGTCTTTATTTACGTTATCTGGATCTATCTTATGTTTAAACAATCTTGATTCTGTAATGTCATATTCTGGATACCGGTCAGTTAACGGTGAAAGGAATAAGCTTTTTAATTCTTTTAATTTGTCTCTCAACAATTTTTCTCGGTTCATTTATCCACCTTTTTATGTTTGTCATATAAATATGGTCTATTTATGCCTATTTTTCAAGTTTAAATAATTATTGAACTAGCGTTCTTCATTTTTACCAACCAAATCCGTAAAGCCTCCTCCTTCATGGGGAGGTATATCACTCTTTGACTCTTTTAGATTATTTATCCAGTTATATAAAGTCTTCGCTTGCATATAGCAATTATAATCTTTTACGCGGCGCTATATTTGTTTTCTGTTCTTTATTTTTCTTTGACTTCAATTTCACGTTTAATATTTTATTTTCAATCGCAGCAATAAATTCTTTATCATAAACCTCTGTTATATGTGGATTAGGAATACCTGATAAATCAAATTCAGTACGACCACATGTTAATACAATAGGAAGGCAGGCTTTATCAAGAGTCACTATTTTAAAAGGGTTATACCTTATTTTTAATCTTTTTAGTGATAAAGGATTATCTTTTTTCAGCTTTTCAAAAATATGTTCATTAATATATTTTTTTAATCTTCTTCTTGTCCACCAGCTATTGAGATCTTTTTCTACTTCATTTTTTATATAAGTCAGACACTTTAAAGGCAAATCTTCTGATTGACTCATTAACTCTTCAAAAACTAATTTATCGTCCTGATAAAAAATCACCGTCCCCAAAACATCATCTACCTGAATTTCAAAATCTTTCTTTGTTGATAAGTTATAAAAGAAATTATCCATCCGTATCGCTGGCGGTTTTTCAATAATGTAATTAATACTAATATATAACAACGGATTCTCCATATAATGATTTATAGATTTCATTTTTTCTTGTGCATTAAATAAAGTAGCCTCACTTTCTATTAATTTATCAGAGAACCATTTCAAATATTGTTCCGCACTTTTAATCTCATGATTTAATTCAGACATAACCATATCCTTATTTTTTGATGGCTGTTATTTTCATTGTTTAAATGTAACATGGAACAATTTTTTATCAAGATGATAAAAGCCTCCTTATTAAGAATAAAAGAGGCTTTATTTTTTTATAATCTTTTTTTAGTATTTACCTGTATGCTTTTATCAGGCTTTAATAATGAATGCAATTTGTTCTGTTCTATTGCTGAAACAAATGCTTCATCATAATTTTCTATAATGTGTGGGTTTTTTATGTTTGATAAATCAAATACTGTGCCTGATTTTTTTAACTTAATAGGCAATAATTGTTTATTGAGATTATCTATTGAAAAATGTTCAGTAAAAATCAATTTTGTATTTTTTACTTGATTGCCAAATTTTTGTTTTATTGGTTTTAGAATAAGAGGTTTAAATATATAATGATTCATTATAAACTTTAAAATTGGATTATTTAACATAGCTTCCATGTTTGCTTCTATATATTTAAAACATTCTTCTGGAAAGCCATTAGCCTCTTTCAATAAGCAGCTTTTTTTCTTTTTCTTTCCATTATACAGACAAATTTCTGTATGTTCACCATAGCCTTCAATTATAAAAGCATAATTGACCATACCAAAACAATTCATACCAACTGATGAATTAAAGCCAAATTCTATTATAATATCCATTTTATTAAAAAAACCGTAAGGATAACCTGTACTAAATGTGAAACATTCCTTTTTGTCTGCACTGTTGTTACAATAATTCTTTAGCCACCATATACACCTTTCTTCGAAAGGGAACGAAATATCTGCATGATCATAAAGAGATATTTTATTTTCTTTCTTAAATTGTATTTCCGTCTCATTTTCCAAAATTTCTTTTGGGGACGCTATTTTGCATGGTATAAAATCTGCATCCATAGAATTTGAATATTCTGTTGTTATATAGTCTTGGCACAATAAATCAAATAATGAAAAAAACAAATTTTCTATTTTTCTCTTAGAAAGATCCTCAAATTTAATACTTTCATTAAGTTCGTTAAATAAAGTGTCTTTTGATTTAGCTTCCCATTCTTTTTGAAAATTGATAAATTTTTTTTCTCTGAGGGGTAATTTAGAATTTATTTCAGAAGTTATTGCATTTGAAATTGTCTGCATTTTGACTATTTTATTATTGATATCGATTAGGATATTACAAGCAACAGGAAGTCTTCCTCTTATCGTTATGTTATCAAAAATAAAAAAGAAATTTTCGTCTGCTTCTGCTTCTATTTCTATACCATTTAACTTTTCAATGAGTTGTTCCGTTTTTTTTACTGATATTTCTCTGCTTCTTAAATAGCTATCAAGAAATTTAGCAGGTTCTGACTTAAAATCTTCTGTAATTAATAAATTATTTATACTTTCTTGGATTTCATTATTATGAGAACCTAAAATAACATCACATATTGCTTTGTTATTCCAGTAATACTGAATATAACTATTTTCTTCTTCTTTATTAATTTCAATAAAATTGATTAATTTTTGTTCAATGCTCATGAATACCTCAGATCATTAGTATGAGCAAAATTTTATATTAAATTCTTTTTTTATTCAAAAATAAATTTGAATTTTTAGAAGTAACAGTATTTAGAATCTTTTTCTCTTCTGTGACAATAATATGTTTTGTTAACTCTTTTGCTAATTCTTCATGAGATTGAAACATCTCTTCAAATTCATAAGTCTTTCTCACTTTTAAATATAAATTTAAGTCAACTCCCTGCAATCTTTTAATTAATTCGTTTATATTATTATTTTGAATACAAGGATTATTTTTTTCTTCACTTAAAAATTTAAAGAGCAAATTACAGCTTTCAATATCAACCGGTTGATACAGTACGCATTTTTTTACTATTCTTTTGGAAGGGAAATATTTTTGTTCAATAAGACGCTCAACGACATTAATGTTTTCATTATTCTGATAGAGGAAAAAATCTTCTGTCAGGCATTTATAAAACAAAGATTCTGTTTTCTTTCGGTGTGTTTTTCTAACACGATTTCCCATGAAATAAAATATATTTTTTGTTGCTTTTTCATTATAGATATACCATTTATCGATACCAAAAAGAAGTTCTAATGCAACCACAATAAATTTATTCATTGTAACAGCCAAACCTAATCCAGAAAGAAATCTTACCATATCCTTTTTAAAACAATCAGGCTGTTGATTGATAATATTTTTATATTCAAGTAAATACCGCAAATCCTCTTGATAGTAAAACAAAGCCACAATCAGGTTCCCATCCTGTGTTCGCGTAGAAAACAAAGCATTAATATCCTGATTAAGCACTTCTTTTATAATCTCAACGTGTGGAACTCTTTTGAAAAATGTACTATTTTGGAAAAACCACATTTGAGAGGAAATAACATTATAATCTTTATCATACCTTGTTTTTGAAGAACCAGATTCTTTAATCATTTTCCATATAATTAGTTGTGATTCTCTGCAGAATTGAGCAAGTCTATATGTTAATTGCTGATCGGATTCTTTTTCCGATAATAAAAATTTTTCCATATCTAAAAAGCAAATATTTTTAATGCTTTCATTAAGATAGCTTTTTACTTTTTCATTAAGATCGGGTGTCATCTTCCAGACATCATTTTTTTCATCATTATCAAACCCAAGCAATTTTTTAAGAGTGTTTTTAAATACCTTAAAATCAATTATTTCCTGATAAATTATTTGGCTCATAAGTCTCTCACTTTTTATAATGTTTTATCATAACTTAAAAATGTATTACTAATCAATCAAAATATAGCAATATAACCTTATTATTGTTATAATAAGTTTTGGTAATAATATAAAACACAGGATTTTATGAAAAACGAAAATTATATAAAGGCCGTCTCTTTTTTCAAACAGGTCAATACAAGTAAAAGCACAACAGCACGAGATGAGCATGTTAAATTATGCTTATCTTATTATAATAAACTGAATAATAATGAAAAAGATTTATTACTCAAAATGCATGGGAAAGATGAGGATCTTTTGAAGCTACTTTTAAAGACAGAAAAGACGGCCGAATTGAAAGAAATTGTTTTTAAAAACATACTTATGCATCCTTATGCAAAAAGCAATATGTTTGCTTATGGTCTTCACTTTAAAGTAATGGAACCTCTTTTCATAACAAATTCTGAATCTTTTAAAAATATTATCGATAAATATGTTGAAGAAACCTTAAAATTTTTTTATCACATAAAAACGGATAACTTACAGGATAAAAAATATCTGGAAGAAAAATGTGTCGAATTTTTAAGTCGAAATTGCAATGACCCTAATAATTTCGTTAATATGAGGAAAATTTTTAATAAAAAAACGACATCAAACCATGCTGATTTCTCGCTAAGTGAATCATTATATACGTTGATTTTTAATAAATATCCTCTTGATGCAAAACAGCAGGAACTTTTCATGCGTTATATTGAAAAGCTGCCTGTTATATTATCATGTTATCAAAAACATTTACTTATAAATACGTCTAATCTGGAAAAATTAACATGTGTTAATAAAGTTATTCCGCGTATTTAATTCTTTAAATATTAATAATTTTTGATATTTTTAAAAACAGATAATTCATAATTTTTTCAGATTATAAGAACAAAAGGCTTACTTTTTTAATAAGTTATTCCATATTTTTTAGAAAATATTTCCTGTCTTTATAATCTGACATTCTTTTTGGACGAAATAATATTGTTTTCCGAGGAAATATTATAATATTCATTTATGATTTTTTTCTCAACTTCATTCAAAAACATTTGTATTTCTTCTTTTAATGATTCTTCCGAAGTAAAACATACTTCTTTACTATAAGGAGAATAATTTATCTTTACAGGGACTATATTGTTTTGAATATTTTCTGCTGTAATCTCGATTGACTCTGAACGTGATAAAATAACATTGTCTTTATCCAGAGCCGTATAAATATCATTGTTAATCTTTTCCTGATGCTTTTTAAAATATTGATTAAAAATTTCTTCATTTTGACAGGTTTTAATCTGTTCTAACATACTATCTTCAAAACATTTTATTATAACTTTTTCTGGATTACATGTTTCTGTAGGGTCAATACTTAATAACTTTGTTTTTCCACAATAAAGATCCAATATTATTTTTTCATCAATTTCACTTACACTAATCTGGAACTTTTGTTCTATTAGCGAATTAAAAAAGAAAGAACGTGTATTTACTGAAATACAATTACCTGAATAAAAAACAAACTGTACAAATTTATTATTTAAAGAATGGTTATTCTCAAATAGTTTATCAAATAAATACTGAATATATATACTTAATTCGTTTGCAATATATCTTGTTCCTGCTGTTTTATAAACGTCGATATATAAATTTTCTCTTTCTTTAAATTTCATTAACTCATTATTTATTTTACTAATAGTCATATATGATAAATCACAATTTTTAAACTGTTTATCTGAATTATCTAATACATCGAAAGAAAATAAATTATTGCGGTCTGTATCAGCTATAAAATTAGCAAGCATAGTAGATAATTCTTCACAAGTTAAATCTTTTAATGATAATGTTTCGTTTTTTAAAGAAAACAAATCTGTAATTTCACTATTCATCCAGGTATCAAAATAATTTTTATGAATGTTATAAAGAGGATTCCCTCTCACTTCATTATTTACGAAACCAATAGAGGATTTAATCGTCTGGTAAAAATAATCTACTACAATTATTTCCCGAATATAGGTTCCGTCGCCCATAGGAAGGAGTTTGTTTGTAACAGAACTTACATCGCCATTTATTCCTTCACTTAATTCAAGTTTAATATTAACAAGCAGATTTGCTTTATTTTTTGCGTTTACCTTTTCACAGTATTCAGTAAAGACTTTTTTATAAGTAGTATGAATATCGATATCAAACAAGCAAGCGATAAGCTTCTGTTGGGACTTTACATTCAACTGAATTCCAGTTTTTATGAGATAGTTTTCTATTATATTATCCATGTTTTTATAATAATAATTAATCTTTAATTCTTCTGGTTTTTTTAGTGTCTCAATAAAATCTGCTATTAAATAATAGCATTGAGTGCCACCTATTGTTTTTTTTATCTGCATTTAATAAACTCCTTTGTATAATCAGATTCTAGTCACAGAGGTATTAACCTGCTTGTCTTCGTAAACAGGAAGAAGGCATTCAAGCTTTTTCTTATCCAGATATGCTTGTAAAGATTTCGTGACAATAGAACTGTTACTATAGAGAAAACAAGAAGTATCAAGTTTTTCAGAATAATTGTCATCAACCACAACAACAAACGGATAAATACCTTTTTCTATTTTTTTAAACACTAACGGTTCCCTGGATTCTTTATAAAATACAGAGCAATTAAGCTTTTTAATATCTTTATATTCTCTTAATCCTTTACATATTGTTTCAGGATAATTTTTTAATACGTTAATTAAAGTTTTCCTGTTTTTAGGAATATTAATTAATACATTCTTTTTATCTTCAAGAAAATTCCAAAAATCATACGTCATTATATTATCAATAGTATATCTTGACGTAATAATATTATCATCACCGATAGAATTGTCAGTTATTTTCAGGAAATTTTTTGACGAAACATTAAAATTAACACGCAAATGATTTTCAAAATTTAATTTGTCATTAAACCGGCATGATAACTGCAATGTCAATTTTTTATCATTGCAAAAAAGATTTACATTACATTTATGTAAATGCGTATTTTCTTCAAAATAATTCATTAAGCAAAGGATTATAAAATTATCATAAATCCAGTGATGTTCTTTTTCAGGATAATTTTGTTTTTTAAAAGAAATGAAATTATAAACCGCGTCTTCATTATTTTTGTAAAATTCGTATGCAGTCTGGTTTGCCGATTTGAACTGAGCAATAAAAAAAGAAAAACGGTCAAACATATGCTGCTGTTTACTTTTAATTGAACAATCATAAAGATTTATAATATTCATCTATTAATCCTGTCCATCATTTAAATCAAGGAAGGGGGTTGCATTAATACTATTCAGCGAAATTTGGTAAATTTCGTCTTTTATCAATACCTGATTGGTTTCTGTTTTTTCTGAAACAATTTTAAGAAAATCAGATCTTAATTTTTCTAATGAAACTTCTTTATATATTTTTAATGTGAAAACAGGATCATCACCATCAAAACGCATTTCAATATCATGGCAACCTTCTGGTTTATTATATTTACTTACACTATTAAAACATTCAATCCGAAAATTCATATGTTCATGATAAGCCGTTGTATAAATCAAAGGCTGTATCTCTTTTTCTGATAACGCCTCACCCACTGAATTTATCATTTTTACTGGCACACAAATTTCAAGTCTTTTTATCGTTTCTTTAACAAAGAACCGTTTTTTCAATAAAACGAGACTTTCTTTATCTTTCTGCTTTTTTACAGCATAATCATTATAGGTTTCAAGAAGAATTTTTTGTAATTCAGGATTTTTGTTGAATACCTGATACCATACTGAAAAAGAAGAAATGTCGGAACAAATGACAAATTCTGACAGTGACGATTGAGCAATAATAGAAGCCATTTTTGAGAACACAGGCAGATCTATTTCTTTATTTTCATATTTTTCAAGTGTTTCTTCTGCATTTTTCTTCTCTTCAATATTAAAAATTTTTGCCCAAAAAGAAATATCAAATTCAAAAAAATCATACCATTTATTTTGCAGACCAGCATTTTCCCAATGGTCTTCAAAAAAAACAAGCAGAATTTTTTGAATGGATTCACGTTCTTTAAATTCTTGAATATAAAAATCGATGATAGCTTGTCTGTTAGACTCAGACGGATCCGAAGAATAAGTGGTCAGTACCTCTTTGAGTGCAGATTCTGCATGCATATTTATTTTCCTTTTAATATTTAAGTTATATTATCAGAAAATACAACGAAAATAAACAGAACTGTGATATTATTTGAAAATATCTCCTGACAAACAATATGCAGTTCTGCGGATATAAATATTAAATATTAACAAAGTAAGCGTAAATGGCATTGAGACTTAAAGGCGCAGCCATCATTAACATTATTCCAGTCGCAGCAACCATACTCAACAAATCTATCCCCATTGTCATCATGACAAGATATAGCAAGAGTCCAGTTACAAAAACAAAAAGCAACGATAATACAATAAAGCCTAACCAGCTACTGAAAAATTTAACAATGCCGTTTGAACTTTCAGCAAGTGTCTGAATATAAACATGTTCAGGAATAATATTGCGTTGAATATATTGATCTTTATGTGTTGAATAATAAGCAATCGAATCGCTTAAATTTTTTTGATAACTTATAAGTAGAGATTTTTTTTCTTGACTTAATAAGTTTGTATCTACTTTATTTGTTTGTTCAAGCAAATTTTCAAGAGAAGAAACAGTGGCATTATTCCCATTGTTTGTTATCTGAGAATAACTAATAAAACTTTTGTTTTTTCTTAATTCTTCGAAACCTGTTTTATAGTGTTGATTTTCAGATTTATGCATAAATGCTATTGAACATATAGACACCGTCAGCATAATCAACAACGTAACAAGCAAGAACTTAAATAATGATTTAGATTCATTAGATGACGGACTGGTATTCTCGGCTATATAACTCATATCTTTCTCTCTGTTTTCAATTGATAATTATTTGTTCATTTTACCATTGAAAAAAATAGATTTACAATTAATTTTTCATGATAATTAGAAAATCTTTTCTATAAACAATATAGTCGATTATATAAAATTAACAAAAAGCTATTTTATTTTGGCTCCTGAATCACATCTAATGAGAGTACGAACTCAAAAAAGGTTTTTATCGCCTTCCGTTTTATTGATAAACTCTGATAATTCATAAACGTTTCACTTCTTTTTTATGCTTTTTGCCTGTTATTTTATTCAGCAGATTTTCTTTTTCAAGCAACACAATTGTATTTTCTGCAATATAATCGTTAACCAGTTTATCCTCTATATCTCTTACTTTTATTTTATATTTTTCATTCACAATTACATAAAATGGAAAATATTTTGTTTTTTTATCTGTATTAAAAAAATAATCAAAATCGGGAATAACTTTCATATCAACTGAACTCAGAACGTCAGAATATTGTTCTTTTATTTCATTAATTTTTTCTTTAAAATACTCATCAATGTGCTCCATATGACACATTTTGATTTGTTTCAATAATAATTTAAACAGAGCCAGCGTTGTATTTTTTACCACCTCACTCTTAGTAAGATCAACAATATATGATTCATTCTGATAATTAAAACCTAATATAGCATTTTCTGAGACCGTAATCTCAGGAGTACAATTAACGTCTATTTTATTTTCAACTTTTCTGGCTGCTCCGGTTTTACCTAATTTTAAATCCAGTTGCACGACCATTATTTTTTCATCTTGCCATAGAAACCATAAATTTTCCGTTAAATACAATTCATCCGTAAGAGATTTAATCATATAAATAGCCACATAGTATTTTCTAAGCATGATTTTATTCTTAATAAAAGAAAAATCTTTTTTTATAAATGACCAGAATGTTTTTTCGTCAACAGTAAAATTTTTTAATTTTGGCTCCATTCCTGATATTTTCATGAATTTCAAAATGATATCAAATATTTCTCTCTTTTCTTCTTCAGGTTGTTTACTACTATAATATTTAAACATTTTAAGCTTGCTCTATAATATTTGTAAACTCACTGCTGTTTTGCATATCAATTTCAAAACAATAGATGTTGTCTTCGATTAAAACAGGAATAAGGCGGTCTGAAATTCTGTTTTTGAGGAAAATAAAATCACATATACATGTTTTAAGTTTTGATAAATCCATATCTTTTTGCATATTGATAGTAAAAGTAATATAGTGTTTCTTAAATTTTAGGGTTGAGTCATAACAATAGGGATAGGCAATAGACGGTGTGAATTTATTCATCCTTTCTTCGAATATTTTCATAATTGAGTAAAAAATCTCAGAATGTTCTACTTCCTCTTGTTCTTCTTTTGAAATCTTTTTTCCATTAAGCTTAGCTTTAAAAGGAAAAGATATTTCCATAACCTTAATCGGTTTTTTTTCGTATTTTTCTACTGTTAGTTCATTTTTGTTGAAAACCGAATTTCCTTCTTTAAGTGATTCCATTATGTAAATAAGTTCAGGGTTTGTATGTAAAACCTTTTCCCACGTTCCGTAAATTTTTTCACCTAATGCTTTTATTCCCATACTATTAATCGTGTATGAACTAACAACGGGATACAACTTATTTTTCGCCATTTCAGGTGTGATATTTCCTTTTTGATAATCTTCCAAAAAATTTTCGGCTTCTTTTTCATTGAGTGCACAGAGAACGTCAATGTGAAACAATTTATCAAATAAGAAAAATTCTTCCCAGGGAATGGCTTTATCCTTATCTATATCAATGATGTCATATTTTACAAGATTCAATATTTCTTTTTTAATTTCTTCACGATCTTCAAATTCAGAAATATAAACCTTTTCAATAGCATACTGATTTTCAGCACTTCTGTCATTGTGATAAGCATTTAAACAGGCTTTAAATTTAGTATTCATAAAAATCCACTCCTTTATTCAATAAGCGATAATATAGCATAACAAATAGAAAATATGTAATTTTTATTGACTAACCTATACTATATGTGACATAAAATCTTTTAATCTTACTGCCAACGTATGTTCGTTGTCTAAATCAGATAAAAGTATATCTTTTACGTATTTAAAAAAGCGCTGCTTATCATACTCAGATAAATCATTGACAATTTTGAGAATTTTTCCATCATATTCAGGCGTATTAAACAAAGACGCCCATAAATATGAATAAAGTATACATTCCTCTTCGTTTTCAAGATTCCTTCCAATAAAATCCTCCATAAGTAATTCAGCTTCATTTGGAAGGTCTTCAATGCTATGTATGATTTCCCAGCATTCATTATCACGATCTTCCGATTCAAGAAAGACTATCATTGATATCAGATCTGAAAAATATTTTTCAGGTTTATTGAGCATCGTTAACGTTTTTTTCATGATTTAATTGTCCCATAAAATATTTAGCATTTTTTCTAAAATAGTTGATTTTGAATAAGAATTTATATTAATAATATCGTCAGTCGTCAAACCTAAATAAAATTCCAGAATATTTTTATTATTCTCAAAATTAAGTTGGTTTATTTCAAAGTCTTCGTATTCATATAATGACAACGATTCCATTCTATTTATCTTAGGTATGGTTAATTTTATATTATTTTTATCCACACAAAAATAATCAACTTTTTTATTTTTAAATTCAACCAAGCAATAAGAATAAGGTATTTTTACTTTACCGCCAATTAAGTTTTTTACTGTCGTTATGTTGTAATTAACAAAATGATTATCTTCAAATGATTTAGATAAATTATTAGTGAGAGTTCCTTTTTTCATGATTACATTTCCTTTTGCATCTTTTTTTTCTATTTTACTAATCGTTCTTCTTTTTGTATAAAGAGGGTTAATATTCAGATTTTGCCACATCTGAGAATCGCCAATAGGAATAGGATTTAATACATTATTTTTTATTTTTATAATGTATTTATCATCTAAAATTAAAAATGCAGACTTATATATTCCTCTTTCTGAAATGCTTCCTATTTGATAGTCTGCTAACATATTTTCATAATAATCTTCGCTTATTAAAGACGCATCTTTTATGGTTAATAAATCGTCCTTGATAGAACAGGATAAATAAGCATATTTTACATAAATCTGTCCATTTGATTTTTTTACAGAAAATCTTTTAAACATTTTCAGACTTTTAAAATCACAATTTTTTATCTGAAAAGTGCGATGTTTAAAAAGTAAAGATTTTATAAAAAGTTCATTTACAATTTTTTCAATAAGATTTTTTTTATTAACTTCTTTTCCATTATTAATGAAGATCGGTAAATCTTTTCTCAAAACAAGCCCCTGTGTCACAGTCTCACAATCACCTGATAAATTATTTTCAAAAATTTCTTTCTTTATCTGAGTGTACCAGTCTAAATTTTTAATTTGATTACCATTGGCTATAATTTGCTGAACGCTATTTTTATTTAAATTTTTTGATTCACTATAGATATAATGATCTTTATAAGACTCTTTCAACGTTATACAAAGGTATAATTTATCTTTTTCCAATATAGGAGTCTTTTTAAAAATATAATCTATTAATGTTATCCAGGGAAAATTATGTTTGATTTGTTTTTTCAATAAATCAAGTTCATTTATCTGCTGATCTTCTAAGGCGAAATTTTTATTTATTAAAAATTCATAATCAGATTCTTCTATGGCTATGTGGACTTCCGTTATCTTATCTTTAACGTTCATCTTTAATAAATCCAAAAAGACGTCTGTTGGTTTACTGATGACGGGTTCATTATCTATTTTTAATGATAAAAGTATCTTTCTTATTAATTTGTCGCTATAAATAAACTGTCCCAACTTTGAGTTTTTAAATTTATCTGAGTCGATTAGAATGTGATTAGTGTTATATTCTCTGGCATCAGCAAAACAAATAACTTTATATTTTTTATTATTTTCGACAAAATTTATTTCAGGAACGTTTTTCATTTTTAGTAATTCAGCTTTATTTAATATTCTTTCCGATAGATTTTGTACATCTTCGGCATAAAAAGCTGTTGCTTTAAAGTCTATACTTAATATACTTTCATTAAAAGTAATCAAGGGTTTAAGGCAATGGAGTATGCCTTTATTACCATTTGCTTCTAGTTTTTCAAAAAAACAGTATATAAAATAATCTTCATTTATTGCAAAGTTTTCTACAATAGCATTTCCGTCTGCACTCATAATCTCATTTTTAAAATTTAATTTTATTAAACTTAAAAAATAATTATCCTTAATCGTTTTATTACTTATTTGCAAAGATGAAATTGGTCTTTCTGGTGCCATATAAATTATAATATAAGTAATCATATTTTCTGTTTTTTCTAAAACAATAGTAGAATAGGCTATATATTTATAACTTACCTCAATATTGAATAACTTAAGATGATTTTGAATCTTTTCTTTTATTCGGTTATTAAAATCCTGATAGTTTTTTTCTTTTTCATCGTCTAATAATACAGATTCCTCAAAATAGTTAATATACCAATCTGAATATTGATTATTTGAATAAATATCTTTAAATATCGCATGTTTAAAAAGTGAGTTTAATCTGCTTTCATTTATATCATCTTTAATAACAGTCTGATTAGTAAGCCATTCAATTTTATTTTTATGTACAATTTTTTTTAATGATGTCATATTTACACTCCAAATATTTTATAAAAATCTTGATTTATTGTTAATTCTTCATACTTCAATTCAGCAATTTTAATATTTTTACGCTTCTGTTTACTGTAAAAATCCTTTTCTTCATAATAGCACCTGTTTACAAACAAATTGAAAAAGTATGATTTATACTGGTCTATTAATATATTTATTCCAGACAGGCCATTTCCATTATTATCGGGGTCGGTATTGATATAATAAAATTCTACTTCCTTATTAAAAAGCATTTTTATTTTTTGTGTTTTATTGCTTATTCCATTCAAAATCCTATTACCTTTATCTGAATCAATAAATCGCCAGTTTTTGACATCAATACAAATTACCTTATTTTCTTTTTCGATAATAAAATCAAACAATTCATAAATTCCACAGAAATTTTGTAAAAAGAAGCTATCTCTTTTATAACTAATATTGTTTTTTTCAAGAATATTTCTCATAATCAGCTCACCTATATTGCCTTTTATTATACTGTTGAAATAAGGGACGGGGACATATTGTTTTGATTTATCTTTATTAATATTGATCTGGCAATCTTTTATATCTTTAATCTCTTTTTTTATACTAAACGACATTTCTTGTTTAACATCATAAAAATAGTTAGAACGACTAATATCTGTATATCCTGTTTTTTTGGTATTATAGGCTATTAAAATATCCTGATAGCCTTCCCCTATAGTTTCTTCTAAATTTATGACGACAGAACTTAACATTCTTGCTATTTTTGAAGATATTGCATTACTTACGTTTTTTTGTTTAAGAAAAAGTATTATTTTTTTCTTTTGAGCTGACCATTCTTGCAAAGAAACTATTTCTCTTAGCATAGAATTGAACTCAGGAAAAAATACATAATCAGGATCGCCTTTTCTGAAGTTATTCAGAAATTCCCGGTAATCATTTTCGAAAAAATCTTTAACAACTTTATTACGATTTTCACTTACATTTTCTAATTCATTTCTTTTTTCATTTGATAATTTAAAGTCCTGAATGAAATATTCTGCGACATTATACATGCTACGATTCAAAAGGGATTTATTATTTATTACTGGCAATCCTTTATGTTGATTATTACAATAAAAATATTGGGATAACACATTTTTAAATAATGAATAAAGTTCATTATCAATAAAATTAATTGACGAAGTTAAACCTGGAAAATCTCTCCTTTCCACTCTACCTACGGCTTGTTCTATTATTTTAAGAATTTCTAAATAATGTTCTTTTAAAAGTAAAGCATAGCTTTCATTAGAATTAAAATAACTATCTATATCACCAAGTGTAAGAATTTTATTCCTTCCAGCCATATGTTTAAGCTTCAAAAGCGAATTTGTCGTTGTATTTAATCCTTTATCACTCTTTACTGACGTGTAATAGGGATCATTTGCAAATGAAATTGCGTCAAAATCTTTTTTATTTTGAATACAAAAGTTAAGACCGGTTCCGGCGCTATTGAAAGAAGAGATAAAAATCAAACTGGTATTATCAGGTATATCAAAATACTTGTCTAATGCAGGTTCTTTTCCTACTTTTGCGTCAAAAAGGATAATTCTTATTTTATGTGGAATCCCTTCTTTCTTTTTATCAGGAAGGACGAACTCAAATATTTTGCTTTGGTTATCTTTATGCAGTTTCGTTGTATCAACTTCTCCCTGGTTGAAGAATGATTGATTTCCTTCATAAAAAAACATTTCTTTCTTTAAAATATCCATATATCGGTTCGATAAACTCATAATCATGGCATTTTCTTTTTTAGCAGAATGTAATGCTATAAAAAATATTAACTGACTCATTTCCAACTTTTTGTAATCACCATATATATATTTGGTTTTTTTTATCAAAAAATGGTAAATAGCATTAAATACACTTAATTCTTTAGGGTTAAGACTCTTTGTAATCTTAGTGACATTGTTGGTCTCTATTGTATTTATTGAGTTAACTATAAAAGCATCATATTTATTTTCTTTTAACTCATCATAAAAACGATTAACTATTACTTCTCTTTTTTCTTTTCTTTTATTTGTAAATTTCAGCATAAGATCGTCTTCACGTGTCAAGACATTAAATGGAATCAATTTATCTTTATATCTGTAAAAAAAATCTATATTATATTGACCGCTGTATATGTTATCATAACCCCTGGTCGCACTCATTAAAAAAACTTTATTCCGGCTCTTTTGTAAAACTCTTAATAAAGCAACCTCGAACATTTCTTTCGATAGCACTATTTTTATATCTGCTGAAATATAATGAGTTTTCCCTTTCCCTGTATCAATATTTGACAAAAACTTACTGGAAAACTCCTCTTGAAGATTAATTGAAAACATTACCTTGGATAAAAAATAAACAAGGAGAGTATTAACGGGCGAGTCTTTATCTAAATAATGAGTACTATCAAACATTGAAGACAAGTATTCTTTATAATATCTGCATACATTACTTAATCTTTGTAGGGACTTATTTTGAGAATCATTATATCTTTCTGCCAGACTATTATAGACTGATTTTGGCATTTCTCTGCATGAATATAAAACAACTAAAACTATTTGAAAAAAATCGTAGAGTGATAAACTGTCTTCCTTTTCATTTACTTCGCTTTCTATAAATACCCCCGAGCTATCCAGAGTAATTTTTATATCTTTTAAGCTGTCTAGTTGGAGCATCGTTTTAGGTGAATATGCATAAATATTGTTACATATTGAACTTAAATAATGAGCATTATTAGCATCAATTTTTAAATGAACGCTATTATTCGCAAAATTTGAAAAAAACATATATACTGAATCTTTTGAAAGATCATTTATTCTTGTGGCTTTTCTTTTGCCGAAAAAATCAGTGTAATTATAAATATTATCAATAAAATTATTTAAAAAAGATTTTTTGTCCTTTCTGACTAATTCAGTTTGCCCTTTATCACCTGCTATACAATTATGCATAAGTCGATAAATGACTGCTAATGAATCTATCAGGTTATACTCTTGTTCTTCTGATTTCCTTCTATCACCTAAAATGTCTATACTATTATATTTTGTAATTTCATTTGTTGAAAAAACATGCTCTTCGTCTATAATTAAAGAAAAAGAAACATTCTTTTCATCGAAAACATTACCTTCTTTTTCAAAAAACTCATTATTAAGAAAACTATTTTGAGCCTCGTCGTTTGACGCAACTTTTTTTGATACTTCACCACCTTTATAACTTTTGATTCCTGAGATTATCTCGTCGATTGACTGATAAGTATATATTATCTCTTTATTATTGGATTTTGATTTCTTTTTATATTCACCGAATCCAAGATTATAAGAAAACTTATCCGCAGTTAAACAAATTACGACGGGTCTATATTTTGCAATTTCTAATGGACAACAATGAGCAATAATATAATAAAATAAATCATAAGCATTATTGATGGATATATCATTAATGCTGGTTGCATAGGCACGTTTAACCATCACTTCAAAATCAGATTCTGCCATTCTGGTTATAAGAAAAATGGCCAAATTTTGCATTTGCCATTGAAAGGAAATTTTACAACGGTGATTTTCTTCTTCTGTAGCTGAAGCATTCGCCAGATTGACTATATACGAATTATAGGATGAGAATAGGTTTTGTATATCAGGCATCTTTATTTCATTAATAGAATCCACATCTTGAATGTTTTCTTCTATTTCCTCTTCACTTTCTTTTTTACTCATTATTTGCAGCTTATTCTTAATTTCTTTAAATAATACACTTTGTGGTATTGATTTTTTATTATTGAATATGAATTCAAAAAATTCTTTATTTGTAATATTTTCACCACTCTTTTCATCAAAAATAGACCAGCATACAGTATTTAAATCTGTTAAATCACTGTTCGATTTGATTTGCAACAAAGGAATATTGTACTTATATGCTAACTTATAAATATCTGCACTAAATTTCATTTGCATTTTCTGAGGCGTGACATAAATCGCACTATGTAAATTTTTAGTATTTGAAATAACGCTAAAGCTATGTGTTTGTTCCAGGTAGGTTTGAATAACATTAAAAGTTTTACCACTACCTGTGCCATCATTTAGTAAATATATTCTTGAATCTTCTGAATAATGCTGCATGAATTTACTGAGTTCTGTTCTTAACGTATTTAACGTTTCATTTGCGGGAGCTATTTCAGGATATATCTGTTTTTTTAAATTAAGTGTATTATTATTAAAGATTTCACTATCCCATTTATATTCTTTACAAATGTCATTTTTCATTGATTCTATTTTATGTAAAAGAGAAATTAAAAATTTTTCTTTATGTATTTCTAGTTTTATACAATTATTAATCTTTACCTTACGAATAATACCTTCCAGATTTTTCATATAAAATGCACATAAGGAAGAAACGGTTATCGTTGAACACACATTATTTCTTATGTATTTTAATATATCTTTAAAGCACTCAGACCCTGTATAAATATAATTGTCCTGTTTTATATTTTGAATTAATCTGTCATAATTCATTAACGTTTCTGCCAAAATTCTTATATCCAAAGTCATAATATTATCCCCTTTCATTAAGATATGTAACCTTAACATAAAATATATAGTAAATGCAAGTGCTTGTTTTTGTGACTAAAATATAAGAATTTCCTTTTTATTCATATTTATCCCCATAAATATCCCACTAACTTGAATGTTATTTATTCATAAATAATGCATAAATAATCACTAAAAAAATAAAATAATTTTATAAAAAAACTATCTTGTATTTTATCGCTATTATAAATGTGGTATAATCAATGTATTAAATTAAGATGAGCCTAAAATATGAATTCTTTACCATACACTCCTGCCTATTACGATACAAAGATAGTATCTGACTATATTTCCAATGAGAATAAAGATATGTTCTTTTCCGTTATAAATAACCATTATATTAACCATTGTATTTTAAGAATAGAAGAGTTATTTAAAGACGAAGGATTTCTGGGTTTTCAATTAGGAACCGTGTGTGCGGGTGAAGAAGATTATTTTTTTGAATGTAAGGTTCATCATACATATTCATCTGATAAAGATAAAATACGATTGCAAAGAACGGTCATGGACATTATTCAGCAATCTTGCTCGCGGTCTCTTGAAGATATGGGACTTGAAGATACACAGGACACTACAGAATACTTACAAGAAAGTGGACTCTGGAATATGAGCAGGGAGACACGTTTTGAGAATTATCGTAAACTTATCCACACTAATGCGAATTTCATTATTTTTCCTGAGTATGAAAAGCTGCTTAATTTTTTGAAAACAGGTATATCCAGCTTTACAGTAGAAGATAATATGCACATTCATGAAACAACTTTTCCACGTATTTGTCTGAATATACAAGAGTCAAAAGAATTTGCAAACGACCTTTTATCCATTAAGAACTGGATAAGTGAATATGAAAAAAAATTAAAAATAGTTGAACTCATTAAGTATTTTGACAATAAAAAATGCGATAAACTGTTGATCGATAGACTTTCAGGCAAGCCTTCTTTATATGTAAAAAATGATAAATACTATATCATTCATACTGATGTTGAAATTAACATTTCTGAAAAAATGAAAAGACAATATAATGTGGTTGATAAATCTATGAATTATGCTGACTTTACCTTTATTAATCAGATTAGTGAAGGATTATCTAAAAGAAAATTCGATGAAACTATTACTTCGGTAAATATAGAAAAAGAGAGAAAACTATTGAATCAGATTGTTCAGCACTCAAAACCACCCGCTATTTCATTAAAAAGAATATAATACCTCTATTAGGATTCATTATAAGAAAGAGACTTTGGGGATCATTCACATTTATGTTATAATTAGTCATATCTGATTAATGAAAGAGGCACTTATGGATTTCGTACTACCAACTTCTCCTACATATTATAATACCAAAAGTTTATACGACTACGTAGATTCTGATTTATTGAGATACTTTAATGAACACAATAATTTTTCTTTTTTAAATAAATTTATTATTATTGCTGAATCTTCTTTTAAAGAAAAGAATGCATACAAAGAAATTCAAACACTAAAAAATACGTATGGAAATACAGAAGGGAGTGCTTTATTTCGTTTTGACTCGACTTTTATTGAGGAAAATTTTTCTGAATATATGGATAAAAGCCGAGAATATAATTTTTCCGATTCATTTAAAATACTTATTTCAAAAATTCAATCATTATATGATTATTCAAATGAACAGATGTTTAACATGTTCAATGATAAATTTTTATCTTTAATTGATAAAAAAGAGAATCGCTACGAATTTTATCAACAGGTGTGCACAAATTATTTATTTGGACTGGAAGGCACAAGCAAAGATCCTATAAAAAATAAAATTTTTGAAGATTACAATAATTTTATTCAACGTCTGAAACCAGAAAATCACGACAAGGCATTTGATAATCGCCTTTTTATTATTAATGATTACGAAATTAACAAATTTGGCTATGATCTTGAAGATTTAGAATATGTTGAGAATGATCGCAAGCATGTCAGACATATGTTACAAATTTATAATGAACAAATAAAATTACTTAATTGCATAAAATTCTTCGATAATAATGAATGTGATAGTATTTATGTACATGGGAAAAATAGAATTGCCTACTACTACAGCAATGGTGGTAAAATCTATGACATTATTCAGGATTCAGATAAACCCGATCACATTAATTGTCACGAGATCCAACGCGAAGAAAAAGAAATTGATCTTACTCTTATTTTTAACGCATATAGATCAATTGAGTCTCCTTTCTATAAGCAATTACTCATAAATATTGGAATTGAAAAGGAGCAGCATATTCTCGATAAAAGCATGCCTGTTAATAAAGAAACCTGTATACCTGTAAAAGTTGCAAGGATTTAAACTTTTCTATTTGTGTTATATGGATAAAAGACTGGTATATTTTTATCCGTATTCTATAATGTTAATAATTTATTTTAAAAGGATACTTCCATGAATATAGTGCTACCTGAGTTAGCTTCATATGAGAATACTCAATTAATTGATGAAAAAGCAGTTGATTATTTAAATGCATACTACCAGGCAAAAACATTTAACCATTTTGTTGTTAATATCGAACACATTTACAGCAATATCCTAATATCTCTGGTATAAAAATTGAACCTTTTGTTAGTCCGGTTAGTAAAGAAGATTGCCAATTTGATTTTGCTTTCCATTTTTCATATTTTGAGATTAAAGAAAAATAAGAATACATGGACTGTGAACTTTCGTCATTGCTAAGTGAAATTTTTGATAATTTTATTTTTTCAATCCACAAAAAATATAATCATTCTATTGAAAAAATGAATTTTATTCTAAGAAATACAGGTCTTGAGTTACTGGAAGATAAAAATAACCGATTTGAGTTTTATCAAATACTTCTTTTGCATTTTATGCATGAATCAGATTTCATAATATCCGAAAATCCAATTGAGGCTGACATAATTAAAGATTATACCTCATTTTTAAACAAATTAGGCAAGCAAGAAGAAATGAATAATGAATTGCTTATTTTTAATGAAAAAAGCGTACATAAATTTGGATTTGATATTCCAGGTTATACGAATGTTAAAAATAAAATGAAGGAGACAATAAATAATATAAATATATATAGAATGCAGTTGAAGATGATTGAAATCGTTAAATTTTTTGACCATCATGAGTGCGATAACATTTATGTTGATATTTTATCTAAATCTCCTTGTTATATTCAAAAAGGTGGCATTATTGAAAAGTTACAGGTTGGACTACCTTCTTTAAATGAAACAAAACCTATTTCAAAATGTTTTTGCATAACAAAAAATGATAAATATAGAGACTTATCTAACTTATGTAATCAATATAAAGCTACATGCATACCTGTTTTTTTTAAACTTCTTGAAACTATTCAGGCAGAAGAAGAGAGGAAATCACTAAACGAAAAGCTTAATGGTATTGACTTTACCAATGATAATATTGTTCAAAGATTATAAAAAAAGCTTTATTTTTGACATTCCTAAATAAATAATGGTAAAGCTAATTTTATATATTCAAAAAATCAGAGGCAATTATGTTGAAAAATTATTTAAGTGACATTAAAACGGATATCAATCAATGTAAGTTATCCGTGATTTTCATTATTTTAGCAGCTTTGACATTAATAATGATCATTATGGTTCAAACTGTAACTTATGTTTTTCCTCTTTTCATAAGTCCAACACCTTTTTTTGCAAATCCACTTACAGCACAAATTCTTATGTTAGCAATTTTCTTTTGTATAATAAGTTCATGTGCACTAATCACACCAATTATGATATTTTCATGTCAAAAATTATTGAGTAAATTTAAAATAGTTTAATTTCAACAAAAAGGACACTGGCGGTGTCCTTTTTAAATATCATTATCTCTATTATACAATACTTAATATTCCAGTTTCATCTTTTCACATACAGAAAAAATATCATTTTGAAGCCAATACTCTAAGTCTTTAAGTGACATGACTTCCTTTGCAAATTTTTCTGTTTCATTAATCTCTATACTAATCTCGAACGGCATTCTTCCAGAAGAAAAGTCATGAAAAGGTGAATTTGTTAGATTATATTTAGCAACGACATTGCATTTTACATGACAATTAAAGTGCCTATTTATTGCTTTATGGATATAAACGTCTATAGTATTTGTTATGCGACTTATCAGAGGCTGATCTAATGCTTTTTTCCTCAAATCATAATAATAAGAACTCATATTATTTATAAGATTTTTATCATCCAAACTAAAAATAGTCTCATCATATTGGCTGACTATTTTTATATTATTTAAGTCATCAGTAATCATCAAATCAACATTAACGTCGAATTTTTTTCTCGCAATCTGAACGTAGCAGAAATGTTTAAATACTGTTTTTTCATCATCAAAACTTTTTTCATAACTTAAACCAGAGTCAATAATTAAATACAATTTTCTAGAGAGGATACAAAGCAGTATAATTTCTTTCGCGGATCTCTGTTCTTCTACAGAAGAATATTTTTTTTCAAAAATACTCATTATTTCTTCTCTGGAAGCCAATGTTTTTTCAAAGGAAAGTGGATCTGCTTCATGATATTTACGCATAAATTTTTGATAATCTCTATCACTAATTATTTTGTCGAACATCTCTTTTCGTTGTTTATTATTCATTAAAGATCTCCACTATGTTTTTTATATAATCACTTTCAAAAATTTTACACCAAACGATATCACTTGAATATTTTTCATATTGTATTCTGGAATTTCTATCCGGTAGAATCAGTAATTTTTTTTTCAATTTCCTGCCAACGATCGAGCTGAAAATGCAATCCATAATCCTCAAAAATTTTATCAATTTCATAATAACCTTTTTCTAACAATAATAAAGTTTTTTTTGTCCTTATTCAGATATAAACAATCAGGATCTATTATTATATTATATAATATTATTTTCAGTACAATAATTATGATAAATATTAAAACATTTTAAAAAATCCCCTTCATAATCTATAGAGTCAGTAACTTCTATTAAGTCTTCGTAAGAATAGTGCTCTTTTTTTTCAACAGCAATAAAAAACTCCCTTCAAATTAATTCATAAGGCAATAATTCAATTTTTTCACAAAACGGAAAAAAATCGCCTTCTTCTGATAAACCAATAATTTTATCATTAAAAAAATCCCAAAATATAGGTTTGGAATTAAGTAAACCATATACTTTCGCTCAGTATTTTTGAAGGGATATTCAAGTAATACTTCTTCATTTAAATTAAAATAATATCCAAATAAATAAAAGGATAATTCTGAGTTATCTTTAAAAAACTTATCTATAATATTATTTATCATCTATATGTTTAAACTCTTTAAATTGTTTAAATGAATTTTCATCTGGATATGCAATAAATATTCCACTATTTTCCTGATCTTTCCATATCATCAATTGGTGCTCTAAACCAAAATTTTTAAAATTCATATCTATATTATAATAACCTTCATTTAAAACCTTAAGTTCTCCTTTTTCATTTAAATAAAGGTCTAAATAATCTATATCTTCTTTTTTACAAAATGATTTATATAATTCTAAATAATCTAAATAATTCGTTACATCTACAAATATATCTGAAATAGCTTCAAGGACATCATTCTCATCAAATTTTTCTTTGTCATCAAATTGTGAGTAGAAACCACGTCTTATAAATTCATAAGGCAATAATTCAAATTTTTGACAAAAAGGACTTAGAACACAATCTTCTTCCAATGAAATAATCTTATCATTATACAAACCAATTATTGCTGTTCTGTAGTAGGCAAACCATAACGTATTTTTTACTATATTTAAATTTGTTATAGTCTCAGGGAATGGTTCTATTAAAGATTCTGATTTGTTTTTGAGATTTTCAGAAGATGATTGACTATCCCACAAAAAAAGTGTCTCAGACAGTTCGGGATTTTTTTCTAAAAATTTTTTTATCTTTTCATTTTTCATTATTATTTCTCCATTATTCATATAAACATAATTGTTTATTTCTATAATATATAACAATAGCACTAATTTGATAATCTTCATACATAGACTTAATCTCGGAGCCTGTAAATTGTTTATTAAAATCTGAATTTCTTTTTATGTTATATAATATAGCTGCCAAATCTAAAACAGTAGACTTCCTTAAATTTTTTTCATCTCCCATTACATATTGACCATACGTTCTTCCTTTTTTATGTGCTATAGTTGGTGTTACTATAGTTGACGCATTCAAATCTAATTTATTACCTCTTAAATAAAAAGTATTCAAAAATTTAGATAATGTTTTTGCGGCCGGAATATGATCTATTTGCTCAATTTTACCAGAATCCTTTGGAAAGCTTTTAAGGTTTGCATTATTATTATAAGTATCAACCGCGAAATAATGCCCTGTATTATCTCTTGAATAATTATTTCTGCTCAATAAGTTTATGTTTATTGTTTTATTGAATTGTGACGGAGTTAATTTAATTAGACCGTCATACATACTTTTAGCATAAACAGGATTTTTACATGATTTACTGGAATCTTTTTCCTCTTCTTCTGATATTTTCTTATCTATTTCAGCAAATTCAGCTAAAAGCTTATTCACTATTTTTTTGAAATCTTTTGTTTGAGAATAATCATCATATTTCTCTGCCTCCTGCATCATTCCGTGATCACGACCACGTGTAGCAATCTCAACACCAATACCTGCTCCAATTGTTCCAGACACAACTTTGCCAAGACTTTTATCTTCACCTAATGCACCTGCTGCAGCCTTTGCTCCTCCCCATACTGCTTTAAGTGTCCCGCCTCTTATTGCTGTCATTTCCAGAGCGCTTTTATATCGCATAAATCCACCAGTATTTTCAATAGCTGTCAATGCTATTTGTTCAGCCGGTGATTGAGGAACATAACTTTTCGTTGATATAAAATCATTTTTATGTGCCAGATCTGCTACACTCTCAACAGAGGGAAGCGCAAAACTCTTAAAACTTAATAAAAGCATAGTGCAAAAAGTTATATTTTTTATCATAATTAATCTTCTCAGTTTTTTTATCATTTTAAACTATTTTTAATAGATAAATCAAAAAATTATACATTATGAAAAAATTATTTTTTGAATTTAATACTGGTTTGTTGTATACTCATAAATCAATATCATTTTGATTCGAGGTGGATTATGGACATTAAAAATATCGAGGATTTTATTGTCGAAAAAGAGCATGATTTTCTTATTGTTGAGCGTGTAAAAAGCCAGACAGAACTGGAGCAAATTAAAGCATTAATTTTGAAACACAAAGGGATTTTTGTTTCACAGGAAAATATGCTTAAAGATCTTAACTTTAAAGAGATGCTTGTCATGCTTGATGCTAAATGCGGTGCAGTATATGCTCATAATTTATATACTGATTGTATGGATGTAAGAGTGGTTAATATTTTGAAAGGGAAAAAATAAACCTATTAAAAAGCCCTGCCAAAGGGCTTTTTAAATAGTTAATTACAAGAAAGAAGTTTCAAGTACAAGGTCATCCTTTCTACATTCCGACACCAATTCTTTTGATTTTTTAAGTTGTTCGATTTCTTTCCCATTTAATTTTATGCTAATTTTATCACGAGGATACTCTTGCAATAAGCTATTAACTACACCTTTACATGCATGTATATTAAAACTACTAATGTTTGTAATGAGAGTTTTTCCTTTAAAATCAAGAAAAATACCATTATCCGTAAAACTATTCTCTGTTTTACTTTCAGGAACAATTGTCAGTTCTTTTGCTTTTTTAAAGGTCATAACTTCTTTTTTAACCGAAATAAAATTATGATTAACATCATAAACTTTCTCTACGTCTCGCATTACTCCAATCATATAAAAACATACACAAGCAATCATTTCAGAAACTAACAAAACCAGGAGCATAGGTGGACCAAAGACTGTACGATTTGAAACTTTATTTGCATATAATACCAGACCAACCGTCAATGCCATAAGAACAATAAGACCAACAATAAACATATTTTCTATCCTTATTTACCTGTTATGATAATTAAATTTATATGAGTAAAATATAATATTCAAAAATAATTTATTGCATTCACCGGCCAATAAAAAATTGATAAAAATCAGACACTATACTTTTTTCGCAATTCGGTTTCACTAATTGTTTTTTTAAAGGTGTCAGGTTAATTGCGTCATCATTTATTATTTCATTTTTCTTATCAGCTTCCATTCTCTCTTTTTCCTTAGTAAAAATTTTTATACATTAAATAAATTACAACAGGCTTTTTAATTCAGTTTTTAATTCAGAGTATTTTCAATAATTGTTTCGTCCTGATCACAGGCATATTCAATATTTGATTGAGAACGAATAACTTTTTCAAGCTTTTCATTATTTACCTGTATATTCACTACTTTATCTTTATACGCTTCACCTAATTCAGAAACGGTTTTAAAACAAAGAAGGCTATCATTATTTTCAATTTTTGTGTATAGTTTTTTCCCTTTATAATCAAAGGATACATACTCATTAATCATATCGTTTGAATAAATAGTTTTTGAAGAAATTTTATATTTTTCAGCTTCTTCCTTTGAGTTAATCAGACGACCGGAATTCTGAAAATTTTTATTCATTTTTACCAGTTGCTCAACAGAATAGTTTTCCTGTTCTGTATTGAATCCTTTATCTGGTGAACAGGAAAACAATAACGTCATGATAAAACCCACCATAATCACGCTAATACCCACAAAAGCAACTGTAAAAACAACACCAATAATAAATATAAATAATACCATTCCTGCTAACGTATTATGATCCATAAAGCCGCCTTGTTATGTTATTTTTTTTCAGTTTAACGAATAATCAGGAAAAAGCAAAAATAATTAAATATCTATACAAACGAAAAACCGCACACGAGGCACGGTTTTATTCGATAATTAATAAATATTTTTACTCAGGCAAAAAAGCCTGAACAATAATTTTTTGATTAGCAGCACAGAAATTTTTTGTTTCTTCTTCCGAGTGTGTCATTTCTTTAATATTTTTATTATTCACCAATATTTTATATTTATCTCCAAAATTTTTATTCATATCGTGTATAAAAAAACGGCATTTACTATCGCCTGTTCTATTACGAATAATAGTAACCATACTCTTATCAATGAAAGAAACTCTTACGTATTCACGCAAATAACTTTCTTCCGGGCTTAAATAATTTTTTGATAATATACTTTCTTGGTCTTTTACTGTCACTACCGGTTTTCCTCTTTTAAGGAATTCTTTATTCATACTTAATAAAATATCAGTGCTTCGTTGTTGCAAAATTTCAAACCTGTGATCAACAGCAAAAATGTATAAAGATACGAAAATAGCAATGACGGACAAAACTATTTTTAATTTATTGTACGTTTTAGGGAACGATACCAGCAAAATAAGCAGAACAGCAAAAATCACCGCTACAATTATTATTTTTATCATTTTAATATCACCTTTTTTGATTTAATTTTAAGATAACCTTTTAATTTCAGCTTTTCAAAAATTTGTTATTGAAAATCAAAAAAAGAACACATTAAACTTATTAATTGTTTTAAATTTCTTGACCAAAATAATTGTGATAATATTTATCTTGATTTAGATACGTAATTCCCTGCTATTATTCGATTAGCAATAAGGTAGAAACTATATGAAGCAAAAAACAATTCTGTTGCTACAGAAAAAATAAACAAATTTTATAAAATAAACAAAGAAGATAAAGGTGAAGCAAGATTCTTATTCTATTTATTTTAGACAAGATAAGAATCTTGCTTCACCTTTTTATAATGATTTGATTACCAACATTGGTATCGAAAAAATTGCTAAATGAAAGCTTACCAAAAAGTATTGATTATTTTAAGTCTGTCAAAATAGCAAGAATGTAATGTATCTCATCCTACATCCTAAAGAATGAGGTATAGTTTTGAAGGCTCATAATAATTTGAATTTTTCTTTTTTAATCATTTTTATCATGTTATAATGAAATTATTATATTAATATGAGGCAATATCATGAATTTTCTGCCATCCGACCCTGCCTATTATAACACTCAAAAAGTTTCTGACTATATTTCCGATGAAGACAAAAGTGTATTTTTTTCAGTTCGAAATAGTCACTATATTAATCATTTAATTTTACAAATAGAAGAACTATTCAAAGATAGCAATTTTTTGGGTTTTGAAATAACAACTGATTATTCAGAACAAGATGAGTATTTTTTTAATTGTACGGTACAACATAAATCAGCCTCAAAAAGAGATAAACAGAAAATTCAAAAAATAATACTGAATATCATTAAAGAATTTTGTAGAAACACACTTAAAGATATGAGTTCAGAAGAAATGGGGGAAACTATGATATACTTAGAGAAAAGTCAACTTTGTAAAATGGTAAGAGAAAATCGTTTTGATAACTACCATGCTGCTGTTCAGTATAATGCAGATTTTCTTATTTTTCCTGACTATGATAACTTTATTCATTTTTTGAAAACAGGCATTTCAAATTTCACTTCTGCTGATACTATAAAAGTTAATAACATTCAGATTCCTCGTATTTTTTTAAATATTGAAGAATCCGAAAAAATTAAATCTGACCTCGAATATATTAAAATTTGGCTTGAAGAATATGAAAAAAAATTAAAAATTATTGAAATAATAAAAAATTTTGATCAGAAGAAATGCGATAAAATTATGCTTGATATTCTTTCGGGTGAACCTTTTTTTTATGTAAAAGATAATAAAAAATATGTATTTAATACAGATTTAAAAATTAACATGTCCGATAAAAAAATTGGCACCTATCGTATTATCAATCTTCCTCTGAATTACAGTGATTTTCGTTCATTTCATCAAATCAGTAACGGTTTTTCCAAAGAAAAATTTGAAAACACTTTAGATTTAGTTAAAGCAGAAAAAGAAAAACATTTATTAAATAAAAGCTTAACTAAAAAATTTGGAGGTTTGACTAATATTAAAATGACCCGATTATAATAATGTTTTTCTCTGCCTTATTATCGTTATTTTCTTAAATTTTTTTTATGCAACATAATGGTCGCATTTATTGAATTTTCTAATTTTATTTTTTAATATAAACTTAATACATCATTATGTATCCATTCTTTTAATACAGTATTATTAATTACTTTATTTTTTATTTCATGGCTATTATCAAAAAAAATTTTAATATCGAATGGTAATTTACCTTCATAAAATCCTTTCATACTTAAGTTATTTTTTTCATTAACCACTTCTATTTCTGGAATGATATAGGGATCTATATCAACACTTATCATATTTTTTATATTTATCATTGTATATTCATGAAATGATTTTTCTACAATATTCATTATTTTATCTTTATAAGCTAATCTTTCTTTCAATTCTATCTCAGTGCCATCTTATCTTGTGAAGGCATTTATACTTATGATATTTATACTGATAAAAATAGTCAGGTTGATTAATATATCAGAATAACTCGATGCACTTTTGGGTAAGAGTGACTTCTTTAAGTATTTATTTATAATATTAAGTTAATTTAAAATATATTGTTACATTTTTTGATTTTTAATAGCAATCAGTTATTATAATGAAAAATTATATAAGAGAAATATATGAAAAAATTTATTTATGCAATACTATTTATCTTTGCTTTAACAAGTAGTTCAGCTAATGCTTTGTTAGGAACACATAAAATTAGAACGGTGTAAACAAAAAAATACAAATTAATTTCTTACCATCCAAATCAGTAAAGCCTCCTCCTTCAGGGGGAGGTAAATCACATGAAATACTATTTAAGTTTTAATACTGTTTTTTTTATATTAAAATATGCTATTATATAGTTTAAAACCTTTTAATGGAATGCTTTATGTACTCTTTACCTTCATGCCCGGCATATTATGATACCAAACCTGTTTCTCATTATCTTTCTGAGGAAAGCAAGAACACACTTTATTTCCTTCAGAATACGGCTTACATTAACGAATTGATCCTGAATCTTGAAAATTTATTCCAAAATAAAGATTTTGAGGGTTTTCAGTTAGGAATTATTCCAATGGAAGGGGCTAGAAGTTCTATTGGCTGTCGTGCATTATACTACTCAAAAATACAAGACAAATCTGTTGAAAAACAAATCGTAAATATGCTAAATAATCTGGATATCTACGATGTTGCATTTTCATTGTTTGACATGGACGAGATTGAAGCAGAAGAAGTCTGTGAGATTTTGAGAAATAATGGTCTATCAAAGATAAGCAAACCAGAAGATAGATTTGATGTTTATCGCAAATTCGTTTACAGCCTTAAACTCTCTCATTCAGTCATGGAAGATTATAATGCTTTTATTGAGGCTCTCTCTCATGGCGCTTCTCAATTTGAAAATAACTATTTTAAAATTAATGGCTTTGAACAGCAAAAAATTGCATTTTCATTAGCCGAGCTTAACAAAATTTCAAGTGGTGTTTATTTTGCACAACAATGGAAACAGGAATATGAATCTCAATTACGTATATTGCAAATTATTAAAGATTTCGACGAAAAAAACTGTAAACAGCTTCTTATTGATTCATTTTCTGGACGCCCTTCTTTTTATGAGAAGGATAACCATATTTTTAATTTTAAAACCGATGAACCTGTCGATTTACCCGAATACAAAATGTCTGCCTTTATAACCGTTAACAGGATACTTGATTATGATGATTTTAAAGCTATACACCATATTAGTAATTATTTTTCTATAGAAAAATTCTCTGAAACTACCACCTTTATTGCTTCTGAAAAAGAAAAAGTTGCTTTATTGAATCTCTTTGAAGCACAGCCAGATACTGTGACCAGCCCGTGTGTCAATCAAAGAATTTAGGATTATGACCGCCTCTCAACTTTTATAAGCAATCCGTTTACTTTTCAGATTTTTTTTATAGCCTTTCTCTTTGTTCAACAGAACTGTTGTTATTCTGTGTAACATTGCTCAATATCGTCTGTTCTCTATAAATAAAATAATGCACTTCTAGTGCTTTTAAAAATTCCTTACCCGCATTATATGAAGTTTTATCGTCAAACATTAATCTGAAAACATCTGTTCTGATAATATTAAGAAAAAAATCGTTATGCATATCCTTCATATAATCAAAGACGACAGCTACTTTATCACCAGGCACAGATGGATTTTTTTTCACAAAGTCCATAAGTTTAAACAGGTCTTCCCATTCTTCTTCTTTTTTGAGTCCCTGATAAGATTTACAGAGTTCGACTATTCTCTTGGATGGTAGATATTTATGCTTTAAACATAATTCTTCCAGATTTATATCTCGGCTTTTAATATAAATGAACAGGTCTTCTGTTAAAGAACGATATAAAAGCATTTCTATTTTTTTATTAACATTTTTAGACATGTAACATTTTCCTGCAAATTTAATAACTTCAGGCAACGCTTTTTTATTAAGCAAGCACCAGTTTTCTATACTTAACAGCATTTCCAGTGCAACCATTTTATTTTTTATTCCACTGACGGAATAACCGGCATGCAGATTAACTATAAATGAGACAAGAGCTTTTTTAAAGCATTCAGACTGCTGATTTATTTTATCTTTGTATTTTAATATAAATTTTAAATCAACAAAATGGGTGAATAATTTTTGTATCAGCGGTATTTCTTCAAGAAGACCTGAGTAATTATTCTCTGCTTTGAGTGAAAAAAGGACATTCAAATCAATTGAAATAACATCGTCCATTATAGACGGAAGTATTTTTGCCCTGAATAATAGACTTTCTTTAAAAAACCAAAGTCTTGCATCTATATATTTTTTTTCTTTGGGATCAAAAATCTTTGTGTCTCCATAATGTTCTTTAATCATGCCCCATATTATTAACTGAATATCTTTATTATAATAAGACAGATTTTTTATTAAATAAAAATCTTCTTTTTGCTGAGACACCATTAACTTCGCAATATCTTCAAAAGGTATTTGGGTAATCTTTTCGTCAAAATACTGTCGTATTTTTTTGTTGATAGTGCTTCTTGTTTTACCCTGCCACAAGGAAGACATAAATTTTATAAGCGTATCCCTGAATACAACAATATCTGGTACAGAATCATTATTTTTATTTATATCCTCAACTATACTCATTATTTTTTCCTGTTATAACATTTTTTGCGACTTTATTAACATATCATTAGACCTTTGTTTTTTCAAATATATAAATAGCTTCATAAAACATTATTATCGGTATGTTCTTTTTTTATTTACACCGCATGTTACATCCGATTTTAATTAAACTACTTGTTAAAATGACTGATAAAACCTATAATATTCATAGTAAACGAGGAATAATATCTATGAAAAAAGCAATCAGGATAAGTGATGATGAATTTTTTAAATTCAGACATAAAATAAAATCTTATTCGGTGAAAGAACTTAAAAAAATAAATTTAAACTATTATAATACCTCGTCAGGGGCAGGATTACTTCATACGTGCATGTATCAACCTGAGATGCTAAAAAAACTGGTTCAGGCAGGCATTAATATTAATCATAAAGACGATCATGGGCTTAATGCAGCTTACCATATTTACATCTGTGATACGCCTTATGAAAATCTTAAATTCCTTATTGAAAACGGCATTGATATTAGTCATAATTCAGAACATAATCTGTTGCACCATTTGTCAAAACAATATACGGTTTCCATTAAAGAAGAAGAAAATACCTTAAGTAAAATACAAATGCTGCTGATTTCAAAAAACAGGAACCTTATTGATCTTAAAGGAGGTTATGGTCTTTCTCTTCTCACACCAGACACTCTGCGTTATTTAAAAAATTATCAGAATATAGATATTTTTAACATAAAATATCCCGCTGGTGAAAATGTACTATTTGAAATCATTCATTCTGATTTATACCGAAATACCTATGGCGAAGATATGATATTTCCTCGTCTGTTAAACTTAATGAATATCGATGAAATTAATCATATTTCCTACCGACAGAAAAATGTTGCTTTTTATTGCAATGATATAGAACAGGTTCACCTGTTAAAAAAACATGGCCTCAACTTTGCCCATACCGATAATAATGGGCAAGGTCTGCTTGAATTAAATGAGCAATCGTCTGAAATTACAGAAGCATTTATCGAATATGGGGCTAAGCTTGCGCAGGAAACTTATATTGATATTGCCACCATGGATAAAAATGAGTTTATTGATCTTTATAACTGGAAGGAATCTTATTACGATATCATTAAGCCTCTGGGATTACAGCAATATGCTTCATATGAAAAAGAATGTGTTAAGCAGAATTTAGAAACCATTAAACCACTTGAAAAAAAATCCTTTTCCCGCATTTGAAAATTAACAATAAAGACTCCGAAGAGTCTTTATTTATTTATTACTTAACCTTTAAGTTTTTGACACTCTGTGGATCTTCCGGGGAATCTTTATCTTTATTCAGTTTACCTAAAATTTTATTTTTATCTGGTAGCGATATTTCTTCGTTACGTGAATCTGATAATGTCATTTTTTCAGCAAAATTCTCTTTTATGTAATTCGTTATATTTTTTTTACCTGTTAAATCAGCAACAACTAACATCCTCTCAAGCACTTCTGGTTTATTAAAACTCCGATTGTTTTTTGTTAAAAATTTAATAGTTTCAAGATTATCTGAATTAACCAATAAATCACTGATTAAAAATGTATTAAACTTATCAGGCAGGGGGGAATTAAGACTGATCTGAGAGACTACCATGAAATTTGTGTGACTGATTTCATTATTGGATAAAAGTTTTAGTTTTACTTTATCAAAAAAAGCACCTTTAAAATTCACAAAAAGCTCATCTTTTTTCCTCAGATCATTTCTCACGCCTTCGTCTATAATCGAACTCATGATTGCTGCCTGTTGATTCCTGGAAAGCGCGTTATATTCTTTAAGAAGTTCCACTATTACAGGACGTTTTAAATCTTTTCTGGTCGGCTCATTTAAAACTAAAAACACTAATCCTGATTTTGTATCATAATCAAGCACATCAAGTCTTCTCAAAAATTTCATAGCATTCTCGTTTTCAACATCCCTTAGATCAGTCATACTGATTGCTTCACGAGAAGACATATTTTTCATTTTTGCATCATAAATTTTTATTCTGGAAGCTGAATCCATTTCTCTAAGTTCTTTAATCAATGCATTCACTTCTGCTGAGGCAGTTATACCTGGTTGATTTTTATTAAGCCAGCCTAAATTAAATACCTTATATTTTTCTTTATCTGTCAGACTATCGAATTTTTCTTCAAACACAGAAATATTTTTTAATTTTTGTTCTTCTTTATTAACAAAATACTGTTCTAAACTTTTTACCCAATCAACTTTTAAAAACACTTCCAGATAAAAATCAAACTTATCCTCTTCATTTAAACATTCATAAATATTTGAAAAAACAGATAATTTATTCGTTATGTCTTCTTCATGCTCAACCATAAAGTTTACTTTTTCTACTGAATCATAACTATTTCGAGCAGAATTTTTCTTTACAAAATAATTTACAGCTTTTTTTTCATAATGATTAAGCTCTTCAAAAGCAGATACTGCTTTTTCCATATATCCCTGTTCCTGATAAGCCACTTCTTGTTTTAATTTAGAAATATCTTCTTTTGCTTTGTAAATAATCAAATGTTGTATTTCTTGATCGTACCTTTCATAAAAAAAAGAAAGTAGATCTTTTAATTTTCTATTTTCAATCTGTCTTGCTGCATCGACAATGGATAATCCTGCATTAAATTTACTATTTTCTATTATAGAAACAAATTTTGCCATTTCGTCTATATCTGCATTTTCTTTCAACAGTTGAACAAAAACGTCTGAACGATATTCTTGTAATGATTCACTCATGTTTTTTCCTTACTCTTAAATGTACTTAGTTAAATTGTAAAAGATTAATTATTATCTGTCCATATTGAGTTAAGAACAAAAACATCTTATTTTTTTATTAATTATTCAGACCGGTGATGGGCATTTCATATATTTATGAATACTTTTCAGAATAAATTCACAGCCTGTTTCTTTTGCTAACTGGTTTAGAATCACTGACTCCTTGAATGCTTTTAGATAACGTAGTATTTAGTTCTTTTTTTCCTACAGTAGCCAATAATTCATCCGCGTACTCTTCTGTCTCCCAAATTTTATCTCTTGAAGATAAACAAAAATTACTGCCTTTGCATTTTAACATAAGAGGGAAACGTTTCTGATTCAACATTTCGAGAGTGAAAGGAATATCAAATTTTGAGGTAAGACCACGTAGCGATTCTCCATATTTCTTTTTTAGTGGTTTAATAATGACTGGACGAATCACAGCATACTTAATTATGATTTTTGCTAACCAATGATTAAAAAAATATTCAATATCTTTTTTTATATAATCACGACATTCTTGTGGAAAATTAGCAGAATCTTTAATTATACAGGATTTTACTTTCTTATTCCAAACATAAAAATCTACTGTACTATTTTCGTCATTACCGTTTACGAAAAAATAAAAATCAGTAGACATGAATGGTTCATGTCCGGGATAATTAACTGAGTAATTTAATCCCATTTTATTAAAATAAGTATCTTTTTTTCTTGTTTCGTAATAATAACCAGAAAAAAAATTAAAATATTCCATATTGTCATAATTAATATTTTTCTGTAGCCAACACAAATATCGATTTGCAAAAGAAAACGAAATATCAGGATGGTCAGTAATATCCTGCCGATTTGCTTTTTTAAACTGAATTAGGCGTTCGTTTTCTATTAACTCCTGTAATGTTGTGATTTTTACAGGCATCTCAGCAGACTCAGAAGAACCTCCGGTCAAAACATAACTTTTATTCAAAATACTAAGAATGAAAAATTGAATTTCCTGAATTTTTTTAGCAGACAAATCACAAAAATTAATTTTCATTCTGGCATCATTGCCAAATAAGATAATATCATTGGTTTCTATCCATTCTCGGGCAATCCAGTAGTTTTTCTCCTGTAGTTTATTAAGCTTTTTTTGTGCACCTACTCTTTCAAATTGCACACTTGTCTCCAGAGTATTTTCGTCATAATTAAATAATAACTGATAGTGAAAACGTAACTTGCCACGTATCCAAAGATTTTGAATAGTGATGACTAATTTTTCCCTAATATTTTTAAAAAATTTTTGTTTTTCTTTTTCAAAATCAAGTTCAAATTTGTTACCACAGTGCCCTACAATATCTACAAAGCGCGTAATGTCATGCGAATACACTTCTGACGCTTTATTAAACAAAGCTTCTTTTTCAGAAGGAGACAATTTATTCTCACGTGAATATTTATAGGTCTGACTCAATAAATTATAATGTTCACTCTCACCATTAAATTCATTATGGATTATTAATTGAATATTGATTTTATCCTGTTCTTTTTCGAAAAATTTTGATAAATGAGCCATATAGTAAGAAATCATGGAATCTTCTGGGTTTTTATTTAACAAAACATACTCTTCTAATTCAGTCTCAGAAAGAGCTAAAACCTCTTCTTTTATCGTATTCAACATAGGACTCCTTTTAACATTTACTAATTCAGTTGAAGTAATGATTAATCCTATTTGTATCATAGTTCAAATTAAAGTCTATCCGATTTTTTGTTTTCTTTATTCACTTCAATTCTTTTCTGCAATCCTATCTTTTCTGCCATAATCGACAAGTCACTTTCTGCAAAATCTAATATCTGGTGAAGAGAGGCTCTTGTGAGGTTAAGCTGATATTGATTGTTTACAATAATATGAAAATCAATGACTCTTTCTTCTGAGACAGAATTAAAAGTTATTTTTTTGGGATCAAATTCAAGCGATAAGGGAATGTTATAATGTTTGATGACGTTATTGCTGGTGAATTTATTAAATAATTCTGTCATTTGTTTTTGCAGTTCTATTAACAGGCAACGTTGAACATATGTATCTCTGATTGCGTTTGCCCCGTCAGTTTTTATATAACTCATAAGCGTTTTACTTATTTCTTTACTTTTCATATCAAATGTTTTTGACTTCCCAATGATATTCACTAACTTTAATTTATTTTCACGGGTAATATTTATTGTGTATAAATCCAAAGGAATACGTCTGAATTGTCCCATTTTAAGATATACCTGAATAACGCCTTTGACTTTTCCCGGAACCAGTGAAATCAGGACGTTATCAAGCTCATTATCACTTAAATCATCTGACATAAACTCAGCTAAAAATTGTATGGGCGCTATTTTATGTAAAAAATCAAGCTCAGCAGGTTCAGTATATTTTTTTAAAAGAGGGCTAAGGATTGTTTTACGCTTTTTTTCATAATCAATAAAGCTGAACATTTTAGCAAAATTTTTTTCAAAATAAGCCCCCATTCTATCTACTACATCTTCTTGTATTAATATTTTAGTCATCTTCTCAATCATAATCTCTATTCTCCTGATTTTTTACAAAGATAACATTCGTATCTCTGTTTTTCAATTAAATTTAGCTTATTTAACAGGCAGAATAAAATCATTCCCGTTTTTCTGCATTTACCCAAACATAACATTATGTTATTATTAATAGATAAAGATTAAGAGAAAAAACTATGAATGTATATAAAGAAACCAAAGAAAAAGTTCTTGATGAAATACTGGATAACAGAACACTTTCAGATCCTTCATCTCTTTACAATAACACCATAGAATCTCTTCAGGAACTTAATATACCTGAAAGTATCTCAGCAATACTTGCAGATATGGATATCATAAATAAGGGACATAGATTACTCAATACCAATATAATTTGTGACCCATACCAGCAGATAAAAATAAAAGATTATTTTAAACAACAGGCATTGCATATCACTAATGTTCCTGAATTAATTAACCAAAAACCAGACGAAATTTTAGGTGAAATTTTTTACGGTGACTTTTCACGCATTTTCGAAGAGCAAAGAACAAAATATATCAAAAAAAATTATCTTTATAATACCGCACTTTCTCAAAAACATTTACTTGAAGGGGATGAAGAATATCGTGAAAAAAGCTATGTACTTTGCTGCCCCTATCAGTTGAATAATAATGTTCAGTTAAATATTTTTGTTGAATATACCTATGCCTCAGACAGCTTTCACGTTTATACTGAACTTTATCATCCTGAAATAGACTGGAATCCTCAAACGATAAAAGAAGGATCGTTTGAAAACAAATTTCATATAGAATATCTTAAAAATTTTGATTTTTCCCAGTTTGACTCACCAAAATCGTTAACAAAGGAAAATCTTACTGCATGTGCAAACAACATTCTTACACAAATTAATAAACATAATCTGGATAATAATAAAATTTTACGCGTTTATAAGAAAAATTCAAAAAGCAATGATGATCTTATGATAACTTTTTTAAAAAACAGACTTACCAAATCTGGGATAGAACGAACGTTTTTTCCTCTGGATAAAGGGAAAAGAATAAAAGACCATACCCCTGAACGTAATCGTGCACTTTATAATTTTGAAACTGCATTTATTGCATTAATCATGGACGATATGAGCAGCAGGCTGCTTTATCTGGAATTTACCCCAAAACTCAATAAAATAAACATAGCTACCCCAAAAGACAGTTTTGTGAATGCCGAATATTCTCTGGAAATGATTAATGATACACTCACATTATCCAGCGATGGCTTTTTTGTCTGTAAATGGGAAATTTATCAAAATATCGGATTTAAAGAAGATATTATTAATTATATAGAGGCCGATTTAAAACGCAGTCTTTCAAAACAAGCACAACATAACCATTGTGTTGAAAATACGCTTAAAACGGCGCTTATGACGTTTTTTGACAATGATCTTATTCATATTGAGATACCACAGCTCCACACGCTAAATATGGAGCATTTTATGAATAAAATTATTCCCGTAAAGATTACTTTTAAATCAGATACGATAGATATGTCTGTCTCTTTTTCAGAAGAATTTGATTCTAATGAACAACTGACTGCTTTGAAAGAAAAAGCAAGAATCTCAAAAATTCTGGATTCCTCTGCACCCGTAAAAAAGGCAATCATAAATCGAATATAATAAACAATAAAAAAGGCACAGTTAAGTGCCTTTATGAATTTCTTTGAGATTAAAACAAACCCCAGTCTTCTTCTTTATAAATGGTATTCATTTTTATATCTCCTTTTTTTATTTATACTCTTAATATATATAATTTATCTTTTTTAGAATGTCAAAACATATTTATTATATGGTGAATGTCCGCTATTAGCACGATACTGAACAGCAAAAACATGCTGGATTGTATAGCGAATTTAGTTTTTTTTCCCTGTAAAACAGGATGTTTTAAACATCGAATAATTTATCATTATGCTCACCTCATGTGGTTTTTTTATCATAAATATCATTTATTCACAATCTGTCAATTGCACTTGATTAATGTAATATATTTTTAATTACAGCCCCACCACTCTGAGCACAGGCATAATCGATATTTGATTCTGTATTAACCACGTCTTTAATCGGCTTACCATTTACGTTAATTTCCATTTCACCCGAAGCAGATAACTTCCCAAGCTGACTAATCGTCTGCTGACAAATTCGATAATTATCTTCCTGAATTGACATAATCATCGCGTTTTTCGAAAAATCAAATTCTACATGATTCTTGATAAAAGAATTTTTTAAGGATTTATCTGAAATGATTTTATAATTTACCGCATCGTCATAAGAAGAAATTTTTCGTTCTGAATTATGGAAATTTTTATTTATGGTAATAAGCTGAGATGGCGCTTGATCTCTGTCACTTTTCCAGTCTATGCCATATGTAATCAAACCAAAAATACATGCTATAAAAACGAATAGAAAACAGCCAGCGATTTTTTGCCCAAAAGTACTTTCAGAGTCCATAAGATTACACCTTTTAAAAGTATTGTGATATTCAAAAAAAACTTTATCTTATAAATTTAGAAAACTCAAAAATATTATTTAAGTTCATTTTTTATAAGAGTAGAATCATTTTGAGAACACGAATAATCAATGTTAGATTCTGAATTAATGACGTCTTTTATTGGTTTCCCATTTACCATAATGACTAAGTTACCTGATTTTGATAACGTCCCAAGTTTATTGACAACCTGTTGGCAAATTTGGAATTCATCTTTCTGAACTGACATTGTCATGGCGTCGTTGGAAAAATCAAATTTAACATTTTCTTTAATAAAATTATTTTTGAGTGCTGAATCTGAAATAATTTTATAATTTACCGCTTCGTCATAAGAAGAAATTTTACGTTCTGAATCATGAAAATTTTTATTTATTGTGACAAGCTGATAGACAGCTTCTTGTCTGTCATTGTTCAAATCTGCTGCAACAGCAAACAGCATGCAAATATATACACAAAATGAGCCAATTATAGTGATAATAATTCCCATACGATTAAACCTCTTAAAAGTGATATGAATATTTTTAATAATTTATATTAAAGTGTTAAACCAATTTAATTAGATTACATCAGAATGTTTTTTATAGAAACTGAGTCATTGTGAGAACACGCACCATCAATATTTGATTGATACTTTATCATTTCTTTAAGAGGAACGCCATTAACCAAAATAGCAGTAGGATCATTGTCCTTATACAGTTTTCCAAGTCCATTAATGACCTGCTTACAAACCTGATAGCTATTTTTATCAATCAATGTATCCATTGAGTTTTCAGAGAAGAAAAAATGTACATGCTTTTTAATGAATGGATTTTTCAAAGACTGGTCTGGAATAATTTTATATTTCAAAGCCGCCTCATAAGAAGAAATAGTGCGACTGGAATCACGAAAGTTTTTATTCACTACAACAATAGAATCAACCGTTGCATGTACAGATCTTTCAATATGACTACGATACTCTGATGCCGAAAATATAATAGTTAACACTATTACTAATGACGTAACTGCTATATAGGTTAGCGTTTTTTCACTTAGAGAATGCTCCATGAATTTTACCTTTTAAACGTTGTTATTTTAGATATACTCTACATAAGTATTTTCAGGAATGCCAAAAAATTTTGTGGTAGAGGGAATGTTTCTGGTTATCTTCAAAGGTTCACAAAAAAAACAGCATTGTTTATATAAATTAAACCTGAATAAATATAAAAACGCTAATAATCCATAAATTATCCACTTTACTTTACTTTATTATATTTTTTTTAGTAGTTACTATTAGTTATAAGTAAGATATAGGATCAGGACTTTTTATTAATTTAGATAAATTTCTCAATCATATACTTACAAGAGACATTAAGTCTCACATGTATGAAAATTAATTGCATATCATTCCAGTAAATATGCAATATTTTTCAATATGTGAATACACAAGAAAGTTTAATAAAAGACCTCACAAATCTAAAAAGTATTTGATATTATTGCTTTTAAGGTTTATTCTAAAAAATGCTGGATTCGTTATTTACAATAAACTTCATGAGTTTTAAAACAAGATAATTACATTTTATAGCTTTTTCGAGAGTTATTCCTTGTTCCGTATATCTTGTATCTGTATTCACTTCTTTAAAATCAAAATAGTCTTGATTCTTTATTTTTATATTATGATAATCATTAAAACAATTAATTATTCTTTCAATTTTGTGTCCTACAGATCTACTTTTAAGATAATCTAAACTAAGTCCTTTTTTTAGAAGACAAATCTTAATTATTTTTTCTATCGCCTGCAATGAATCCCATAATGAGTATGAATAATTCCCTTTCATAATTGAGTAACTTGAAGAATCATAATCTTTTAATATATTTAAAAAAAAAGATTTAACATCTTTATTCTCCGAAGTTGAGATTATTTTGTTCATCATATGCACATATTTTTCCAAATAAATTATATCTGTCTTTCTTAGAGCCATTTCTATTTTTGGTTCACTCAAGTTACTCCTTAAAAAAGTTATATGTCGCTGACTATGACAGGGGATACTAGTTAACACTATTTTTATATCTATTAATTCTTCTTTATTGTGCAAAAGAGGAAATAAAATAGTATTAGTATGAAAAAAAGAATCATACCCAAAGTTAAGATATTCTTTTTCATACCAAAGATAAATATGATATAATATGAATTTTGAATCTAATGTAGTATCTGTAAAACTGTAACAGAGATCAACATATCCAAATTTACTTTTAATCTCCTGGGAGTAAGAATCAATATTAAGGTCATTTTCGTCTAATAACTCTCCCCATGGTGTTTTTATTATCCAGTCGCAATAATCATGGATGTAGTAAATCCTTGCATGAACAGGAATTCCCATTTTTTTCATATGTTGATTGCAATCTTTCATTAAATTTAAAAAAGCAGTTTCGCTATTAATATTTTTATATTTTTTATGCAACGATAATCTTTTAATTTTCTTTTTTAATTCTGATTTTTCAATCCCTAATTTTTCAAACATACATTCACCTTTAATTCAAAATTATTATTAATAGGATTTCCCATTTTTATAAGCTTCTCTTCTCCAGGCTCTTTGACCATTACCTCTATTTCTTCCTTTGTAAGTAGAAGTTTGACTATGGCAATTAGGACAAAGTAAACATATATTTCCTCTTTTATTATTTAAAGCATTTCCATCTATATGCTCTAAATGAAGCATTAATATTTCACCATCATATTCTGAAATATTACATTCTGCACATTTATAGCCATATAATGTTTCCAAACAATTTTTTAGTGTTATTTTACTTATAGGAATCACTTCATTGTTATACCATTTTAAAAATGAATCTTGAAATAACAATTTACTATGACATTTATTACTACAGTATTTTTTATTATAAATTTCCTTTTTACACCAGCCACACATACAATTTGGAGTATTACTGTCTTTTCTTCGATATATTTTTTTTGATAGACTTAGTGTATCTTCATTCTTTCTTTTTCTTTTTGGGAAAAGTACATTATTAGTTTTAGCTGCACATGTTTTTGAGCAAAAAGAATTGCTTCTTATTGCATAAGGAAGTGAAGACTTACAATGCTTGCATATATTGGGAGAGTTATTATAAATATGAAGATTGAAATTTAATTTTTTTAGACTTATTCCTCTCTTTGCTAATTCCCAATATTTAAAAGATAATCCATTATCTTTATTCAGATCTTTTTTAACTACATTCCTCTGTAATTTTAATGACAAATCATACAATAATTTTATTATTTCTTCATCTGTCATTTCATTAGACCTTCCTGTTTAAGTGTCCACCTTCCTGTTTTAGATGCAGAGTTAGCATAACTATCTGTTAATGAATGACAATTTGGACAAAGAAGGCATACATTTTCAGGATTATTGTTACTGGAATTACCGTTTTTATGCTCAACGTCAAATACAATGGACTTATTATTCCATTCTGTTATTCCACAACGCGAACAAATATGCCCATTTATTGTTTCTAAGTGTTTTCTTAGCATCGCATTAGTGACTTTATTTTGACCAAGCAGATACCAATCTAAGAAAGCATTCATATATTGATAATCGTTTTGACATTTTGTGTTGCAGTACTTATTTGCATAAGATTTTGTTAGAAGGGATAAACACCATAAGCATTTTTTGTTATTCATTAATAAATTTTCTCTTTTTATTATTTATATAGAAAGATAATATATAAAAAGGATAAAAGCAATAATATTACTTATGTATTAGGTATTTATGGAGCTATGCATGAGATTTGAACTCACAATGGGATTTCTCCTCCAGATTACAAAACTGGCGTCTTCAACCGTTCGACCAACATAGCGTAATTGGTGCTCCCTTTCAGATTCGAACTGAAAACCGCTGTATTACGAGTACAGTGCTCTACCGTTGAGCTAAAGAAGCATATTTTATGCATTGTGTAGGGCTTGAACCCACGACCTTCTCCTTACTAGGGAGCTGCTCTACCAACTGAGCTAACAATGCTTTTGGTCAATGCAGTAGGACTTGAACCTACGACCTCCATACCCCTGATATGGCGCTCCACCAGACTGAGCTATGCACTGATATTATTACTTGGTGCTGGACATAGGATTCGAACCTACAATGGAGGCTTAAACCTCTCCTGAGTACGAGTCAGGTACATTCAACCGTTCTGTCAATCCAGCATATCTAATATAAATATGGTCAATGCAGTAGGAATTGAACCTACGTCCTCCATACCCCGGATATGGCGCTCCACCAGACTGAGCTATACACTGATATTATTTTGGTCAGCATTACAGGACTTGAACCTGCGAACCTCCACACCCCCGATGTGGCGCTCTACCAAACTGAGCTAAATGCTGATTTATAAAAAATAAATTAATATCAGCGTGATAGGATTTGAACCTATGCCCCCCACCCCCAAAATGGGTACTCTAACCAGACTGAGCTACACGCTGTTTGATATTACAATGTTCCAAAAAACTTTGACACTACAGGAATCGAACCTGTTGCCGTCACCAGTAAACCTGGGCTGCTCATGCCCTACGAGCTCAGCGTCAAATCTTTTTAAAACTCTTCAACAAATCTTCTTCCAAACTATCTCTCTTACTACTTCGAATAACTTTACAGTATTACCCGCATAGTATTCAATGTTAAAACCATAATCAAAACTCTTTTCAAACTCGGAATCCAGATCATTAGCTGACTTCTCAAATATATCCAGTTCCTCTAACAGTCTACATAAAGACTTTTTTGATACGCGAGTTGTATAGTACTTCACCATTCCTTTTAACTCTTTGTACCCCGTCATTTCAACGGCATCCATATTCAGGTATCCTGCCATAAGTTTAGTTAACATTGGAAATTCTGATTGACTCATTTTTCGCTCCTCGTTTATTTAACAATTTAGGCGTTAGTAACGACTTGCTTTCCTTTATTATACTAAACTTACTTTTCAAAGAAGCTCAACGTTTTTTTAACTCTTCCGTCTTGCTATGTAACTAATATAATCTACTTAATACCCCTTTGTCAAATGTTTTTTTAAAAAATTTTTAATTAATTTATTGATTTATAAGGACTTTTTTGGCAAAAACAGCGATTTCTCTAACTTGATATTCGTTAGATAACAGACATAAAAAAAGCGAGCATTTCAGCTCGCTTCTTGGATTATTACAGATTAACTTCTATTCTGTATCCGGGACACGAGCAGTTCCACCGAATGGTGTCGGTGTAGTTGTCGTGGTTGGGCTTACAAAATAAACGTTTAACATATAATATTCCTTTTCATCTATTATCACATTCAAGAGGTACACAACAAAAAAATGTTCGGTTGCTCCTCGGTAATTTTCTATTATAAGCATTGATTGATTTTAAAGTCAATAAATTATTGACTTTAACTTGAAATATTACACAGTATTATAAAAGGAGATTTATATGAAATATTTTTATTTATTTATTTTTTTCATTTTTCCTAGTTGTTATGCAACAGACTCCGTTATCTGTATTAGCATTTTTAATTTAAAAGGAGTCACTTCCACTGCAAGTGATAATTATAGTTTTGAAGATGACGGATTTACAGGAAAAGAATTTCAATTTTTTATTCGTTCTAATAAAATAACTACTTCTGATGTGGATGAAAATGAGTTAAATTTTGTTATATTAAATTCGGAATTGACATTACTTGGCACATATTCTGGGAATAATAAAGAAAGCACCATTGAAACATGGGCTTTTGATTATAAAAAAGCTAAAGTTTACTTTAATCGAAGTCGAGTGGGTTTTCCCTATTATAATGGAAATTCTGCTTATATTGGTGATATAAAAAAATGCACGAAATGAGTCGCTATTTTGTTGTTCTTTTTGAAGAAAACCCTTTTACATTTAAGTTCTTCAAACCTGCTAAAAATGTAAAATTTTCAAAGTTTTTGGATCTTGATTTAGTTATACCTATTATTCGAAAAGATGAACGAATTTCAATTCCTTTATTAACTGAAGGTAAATATTCTTTACTGGGAATTATAGATAACAATACATATTTTTCGTCAAAATCTAATCTTTTAATGTCTTATCTTCAGGGAAATAAGTTAATATATAGCTCTAATATTATGAAAAGTGCAATTTTTACAGATTCATTTGTTCCCACATTATTAGAAAAAGGCTTAGCTGAACCTTATCCTAAAATAAATTCTTATTTAAATCATAAGTTCGAACAAAAATTTAAACCTGAATTTTTAAGCATGTCTAAAAACACTAATATTTCAGATCTAAATTTTACCCAACGTGATTTCCAGCCTTTGTTTTTTGCACATGACGTTTATTTACGTGTCACACAAGTTAAAGATATATTTTATGATATCTCTGATTTATATACTTTTGTCACTGATAGCTTTAATTCATTTATTAAAAATTCAAGCATAAAAGAAGATTTTAAGGATATACATTATCTTGATATTAATTATGCTCTTTATGAACATTTTACTGACATTAAAGATGTAATAGTTTTAAACGATTATATTCAGCTTTTGAATAACAGCTATTCTTACAAGTATCAGACTAAATTCATGAAAAGTATGTTAGATAATAAATCACAGACAGAAATGGACAAAATAAAAAATTTTCTTATAAAAAAAGAAAGTGAAAACTCTTTACATACTCTTAGTGTTTTGTTAGGTGAATTAGACAGGACTAACAGGGAAAAATTTAATAACAAAAAACAAGAATATATTGAGACATTAAAGGAATATTTTGGAAATACCATTACATATTATCATTAAATACCATTTAATTTTGTGTTTTGTTAACTTATAAAAGATGTAGTTTATTAAAAAATTGCATAACAAAAGAGAGCATTATGATTAATACATTAAAGTGTTTATCTGTAATATAATTCCTGTCGAAATATTCAACTGTAATGCCAGAGCTACGGCATTAAATGTGCTTACAACCAGATGGTAATTCGTTTACATATTTTGCGTCAACGTTTTCATTATTCATAATTCGCCTGTGATATTCTCAAATATTTCATATTTCATATTTCATATTTCATGCATAAATATAACTATAGATGAAACTACGCCATTTAATAACACATTTGCCATGATAAAAACAATATTATATATCTTTTCATTAAAATAAATTTCTTATATTTTATCCACATTTTATTACCTTATTCATAATCTTTTTATGACTTTTTGATGAACGTCTTCTTTACTTTTAATGGAATCAAGTAAATTATTTTTATTTAACTTAATGAGATATGTTTCTGAAACAACGGATTCTTCTTCATGTTTAAAGAAATGTAACAGACCCGAATATAAACCACTAATAGCAGTAAGAGACAGAGTGCTTAGTGAAAGATAAAAACAGACGAAACCCATATTTTCGATAAAGAAGGAATGTGTCAGACAAATAAAAAAAATGAAAGCCAAAGACAGAATACACAAAGAAAAACTATCCAAAAAAGTCATCAACTTTTCATATCCAGATTCTTCTGATCCTTCAAAAATAAGCCCATCTTTAATATGCGACAGGATTAACCATACATTATAAACATTCTGTCGTTTATTATTTAAATTAAGAGAATGAAGCTGGTGTTGGTAATTAAAAAATAATTTTATTTTCTCTTTCATAAAATTTACCCGTGATTATAGATTTGAAATAAAGTAACAGCTATCATTATAGTATTTGTACTCAGAATCACTACAGACGAATAAATAGGATTTATGAATATTAGACCAAATGTCAAAGTAAAGAAAACTACTGCACAGATTATAATAATAAATATAGGAAATGACATTTTTATTATTTCTTGTACAACTTTTTCTTTTGAGTAGCTACCCAGTTTATTCTTATTTAATTCAATATGTTCATTTAAATAAGTAGTTAATTCTTTTAACTTAGGGTTTTGAGAACCTTCTTTATTAAGGTAATCCGATATGGAAGGGGATTGTTGTATCGTATACATAACTTTTTTTGTTTTTAAAATAGTTAAAAATTCTTCTGTTTTATTTTTGGTTAATACATTAAATTTTTCTTTAAAATCAGGATTATTTATTCTGTCATTACTGGTTATAACATTAAACAAATTCTGAATACTATCAGGCGTTCCATTAACTTTTAAAATAGTTTCTTTGCTTAACCGTTGGTTCAGATCATCATATTTTTTTTCCATAGTTTGATAATACTTAGCCTCACAGAGGCTTGATACTTTTGAGAATGCATAAAAGTTAAAATAAACGCATACAATACACGTTATTATCCAGCAAAATACCGTTTGTACTTTAAGCATATCATATCACTCCAGAAGAATTATCCCCCATTGTACATATTGCCTGCTTAAAATACAATCTTTTTTTATGCTACAAAAAGTTTTTATTAAGGCTGGTTTTTATTATCACGAATGAGACCTTCTACTGAAATATCAAGATCATACTTTTCGAGACAAAGCGCAGTTCCAGCAGGACTTAGTATGGCTTTATTAAGATCTTTATCCGAGATACCTGTAAATTCTTCAAAATTATCTATCTGAATAGTTTCCTGCGTTTTATCATTAAATTCAAAACAAAAAGCCCTTTTCTCTCGGTTAAACTTAACTGACTCTGCCATTCTTTCTTTTTTTAATCTTTCTTTTCCTTCCTTAACTATTTTTTGATACTTTTCATCTGTAAGCGGTTCATAAACACTATCAGTTGCCTGAATTTTCATAATATTCTCCTAATTCGAATAAACATTTTCCATTTATATGCTTTTTCGAATTAAAAGGCAAATAATAGCAAAATAGTTTTATACTGGTATATATATTGACAAACCTAAGAAGACCTCATAAATTTAAAACAACTTTCACTCTAACTTTAAAAATAGGATCGTTTCATATGTCTTATAAAAATAGTGATTTACCTCCCCCAGAAGAAACAGGCCTTAAAGATTTGAATGATGAAAATTCTGACAACGGTGAAAGACCTTTTAAAACGACGCCAGATAACTTCCTTACCAATGAAGGTATCACTGTTTTTGAAGAAGCTCGAAAATACATGATAGAAAGAGGAAAACAGATGAGAAATAAAAAGACCACTTAATGATCTTTTTACGATTTTATTTAACCTTTAAAGAGTGTTAGAAATGTTATTTTAATATTCTGCTGACTTTCCGACACCTATATTTGAAGCTCTTTATCTCACAATCTTTTAGTCATGTCATTTCCAGCATTTACTTTAAGATCCTCAGCCAGTTTCATTTTTTCAAAATGAATTATATATGATTTTATAATATCCATAAATTCTGTTTTGACTATCGGAGTTATCTTTTCTATTAAATTTAATATGCCTGGTTCCGGGTTATTTGGTTTTATGTAACTATTTGTGTATTTGACATAACCACCTTTTGTCATGACGAAATTCCGTATTACCATACCTTGTCCTTTTGGCAACACCTCTATATTAAAACTTCCTGAATCAAACACAAATTTCAGCATTTCATTACTTTTTTCACCAGATTCTATAAGTTGTACAAGTTTAAATGCAATAAAATGCGCATCGAGGCTTGCTCTTTTTCTCTCAAGAGATTTCTGTTCATTTTTAATCCATTGTTTAGCTTTTTTATCTTTTTCAGTTTGATTTAATATCAACATTCTTTTATTAAAGATTTCTTTATTTAGAGTGATGATCTCGTCCAGTTTTTCTGGATAAATTTCATAAAATTTTTCTTTTTTATCAAAAGAATGAATAGTTTGTTCAACCTTTACAGACACATCGTTCAGAACTTTCATTTATTTATCCTTAAATTCATTTTTTTCTTTTATTATTATAACCGATTTACCTTATTTTTTAAATTCTCATTTACTATTATTCTATCATTACTTATTATCTCTTTTTCAAGCCTTGAATTAAAACCACCTTGAATTGGTGATTGGGCTGTATTCACAAGCATTTTTTCTATTTCTTCATCAGAAAATAGATCCTTATAATCATAGAAAACAGTTAAGGCAAAATCATTTCTTTCCATGATTTCATCTTCTGAAAGAGGAGAGATAAGAATTATATTGATATTATCATTTTCAAAGACCAGTAGAGTTTTCTCAATTAAACGAATAGTATCTTCTTTTTTTGTCAGAATGTGGTGTCTTTGATTATCATATAGCGCCTTTGCCGTTTTAAGTTGAGAGTCTCCAATAAAATAATCTAATGCATTCTCATGAATATTTGAATTCATACCCGTATAGTCCTGCTGTTTTATAAATACGGGATTATATTCCTGAAATATATTCACATTCATTTTTTCATATATTTTATCAGTTAAATGCGCAAGAGTTGTAAAATAGCCCTGATGCATAAGATCAAGCTGCAATCCGTTATCAAATAATATCGCAAACATATGATTTATTTTTTCTCGTTCATCATTACTTAATCTATGATAACTTGATCTTGATTTATAGTAATCAATAACGTGTTCTTCAACCGTTGTTTCACCATCATCATTAGAAATTTCAAAAGGTGCATTAATATCAACCAGATTATGTTCGATAACAAGTTGCAAAAGTTCTGGTTTATTAGAATATAATGTAGCGTCTAATAAAATATTTTCTGACGGTAGTATCCAGCCTTTATTAATAAAAGTAAGTAACGTTTCGTTATCTATTTTCTTTTCATTATCAATGTCATTTACCTGTTTTACTAAAGTTTTGAAAATAATTGATTCGCTGAAACCATTAGATTCCACATTTTCTAAATTAACATTCATCAGATCATTTTTCAGAAGTTCTTTGAAAAGATTTATTTCATAATCGCTTCTGATATTGGTATTATTTTTTTGTAAAAACAAAATAAAAGGGTCAAACAAATATTCTTCGTCTTTTTTAATGATATTTTGGCTTAATTCTGGTAAGAAATCGTATATGTCAGACAGGTTTTCATAATAAAGTTTTTCTTCCAGAGTCAATTTAATCATTTCTGAAAAAATGTCTTTATAAGGAGAATACAGTTCTCCTGCTCTTATTTTAAATACAATATCAAACATGTTACAGAAAAAATCATTTTTAATTTGGCTTTTTTCTTCGTGTTCGAATCTGCCCAATTCATTTTCAAATATTTCTGGATCAAATGATTCAATAAAAAGCTTTACTTGCTCTTTATAATCAGAATTATCGGCATAATAGTCATTGATATTAATAACCGGTTTACTCTTAACCTTATTAAATACTGCAGTATAATTTTTAAAAACAGATGAATATACGTTTTCCATTATTTATTGTGTCCTGTTATTTATTCTATGCTTTATATTATATCCTATTTGTCAATTATTTAATATACACAGATAAATTTTTATCTTTAATCCTTTATATATTGCCATTTTAATTTGTTCTAAAATAATTTGACATGACGAAAATAATCGTACAATATAATTTATATCAATTAAAAGGATAAATATGAAAATTTTCAAAGAAGGTGATACACAAACGGCTATTTGCAATCATTGTGGACAAATTAAGGGACATTATGCCTTAAGAAATTTAATCAGCATTGAAACAGATATCATGATTAAAAATATACTTGCATTAGTTTGTAATAATTGTGGTGCAACAGTTGCTACACCTGCACAATCTACTCCTGCGATAAAATATGGATTAAGCATTAAACATGCCATTGAAGTCAGAATTCCTGCCCATTTTGTTGATATTCTCAATCTGGCGGTTCAAAAGATAGATCCCGGCCTTAATGAAAATTTTTATAAAACTATAATGTTGTATTATATACAACTTTTTCATTCCCAGAAAAAAAACGGTCATGAATTAAAATCATTTTTAAACCTTGATATTGCCAAAGCTAAAGCATCTAAACGACTTTCTTTAAAAATAAATGGTAAACAACATGCCGTATTTCAGGAGATTCTCGAAAAATATGGTTTCTCTCAACAATCAGACTTCATTAAAATGATTATTATTGCTATCTATTATGATATTCTTTGTGAGCAGGATAAAGTTATTATCCAAAATTTAAGAAAATTTTCTTTTATTTTTTAAGTCAATTTAAAATAGGACAATATTATGAAGATTAATGAAGAAATATATTATTTATTAAAATATGCCTTTACTAATCAACCTTTTCATGGTGCGATAAAACCGGTACATATGATACAGGAGGACATATCAAAAAATATACCACGCATTCAATTTTCTGACATAGAAGATGCGTTCTTTGAAGTTACGCAAAAGCCGTTAAATGATTATAGTCTGTGTCTTCATTTCTTTGGACCGAGGCATTTAAAAAATACACATAAAGAATTTTTTCAATCAATTATAACATTAAGAAAAACCCATCCTTTTTTATACAAAAAAATTTTCAAGTATGGATTCTATTCAGCACCTAAAAGTGAAAAGGGCTTTAACTGTATTAATGCTTTGACATACCAGGATATCGTTTATTTTCAAAAGAGAAATATTCTTTCTATCGCATGCGGTGAAAGCAAACTTGATATATTAGCTTCTCTTTTTTGCAGAGAAAGATTTAAAGAATGTAATTATCTCTGGAATAAAGCTAAATTAGTTTTAGATAAAGAGGAAGTTCTGAACATGTTAATTGTTTTTACCAAAGCTAATGTTTTTGATGATCCAGTTAGGATATTGAAAAGATTTGAAGAGCAAACCACTGATAATTTTAAAAGAGATATCATTGACGCGATAATCAATATTGATGGATCTGACATTAAAAGAGTGTTTCACAATAACTATATCAGTGATGACATGTTTAATCTGTTAAACACTCAAGGTTATGGACATAAAGTTGTTCTTGCTGATATATATCAGTTTTTAAATATAAGTAGCGCTTATTTTCAGAATAAAGAATTAGCCAGTACGGTTATATGTCAAACTATGCCAATTAAAAAACCCCGTGAACGTTTATAAATATGCAACAAAACAATAATAAACTTTAAATAGAAGGAAACATAACATGTTAATTAATGATTTTTATGAACAAAAAATGAAAGAAATGTTTTTATGTGCTGAGCAATTTGAAAATGAAAAGAATCTCCAAAAACGTCAATTTTTAAATGACGAAACATGGAGACTTGGCACTAAACTTAATTATATTGCGCATGCCTGTGCCTTATATGGAAATATTAGTGTAGATCAGGCAAAAGAACTGGTAAACAAAAAAAGTATTATGGATATGCGTTTGCATGGTCAAAATCCCTGGTTATTTGGTTTGAAACACTTTATCGACTCTGAACGTAAATAAATATTATATTCTTGTTATGTGCTTTTCTGAACCGGAAAGCACTTTTATTTTTTCACAAAGTAATTCCTTCTGTTCTTTTAGAAGATAGAAAGGTTCTAATCTTTTTACTTCTTCTTTAACTCTGTCTGTCCCATAGAAACGCATTGATACCTGAAAACCATCCTCTTGTGTTTTGTTACCGTTCATTCTGAATGATAGATTTTCGTAAGAAGAGTCTGCATTAATACTCTCTTTTAACTTGAAAATATTTTCTTTTTGTTTGAGGATAATTTTTTCAAAGAAAGCAACAACTTTAAATTCGGCACTATCTTTGTCATACAATTTTTTGTCTATAAATAAATGTTCTGCGGAATACTGAAACATTAAAAAAATACTGCATTCTTTATCTTTATTTTTATAGAATGCAATTTCGCTTATTTCACCATATTTATCTAATAGAAATTTTAAAGCTTCATAGTCTGCTATTGGGTCTTGTAACATAAAAAATTGTCCTTTTTTAGGGTAATAGAAATAAAAATTTTTCATATTTCAGATAGAAAAATAATTCCCAAATATATCCTATCTTATTACATTTAATGCGTATTTATCAAATTAAATTGCACACAAAAAAAATCTCATATAACATAAAATATCTAAACCACATTTTCATGAGGTGATATTTGCCTGATTATATACCACGTATTCTGGATCCAAACAATATTTATATTCTGGATTGTTTCTTAACCGAAATACAGCCTCCTTTTTACGATATTAACTTAAAATTACAGACTACTATTTCTGAATGGACAGTATTCGAAAAAGCATATGAATATGTCAGGCTCTCGATACTTACGGAAGATTATAGCCTTTCCTGTCTTGAAGAATATTTTGACAGATATTATAAGATGCAGCCTGAATTTTACAGAAAAAGGTACATAGCAAGAAAAAATGCACTTATACTACAATCCAATGATAAAAAATATAAAGTTTTGAAAAAGAGCAGTAAGCCTTTTTCACTTGAACCTTTTATTATTCCAGATACAAAATATTTTTTGCAAGCCAGAGCTATTTGTCAGCATTTTTGTATAGCGTCTTTCTGCTCTACTTATACACAATACGATTATGAGCAGAAAAAGACGAAGCTTCCGCGTATATATACCAATCTGTTTAATATCTTAAATTCATTTTCATATGAATATAACACAAATAATTGTATTGGTTTCAACTGGCTTAATATAAAAATTTTTGATAGTAACAATGTCCCTTTACTTGGCACATACTTCCATTATTTAAAATCGATATGTTTCTATAACTTTTTTGAATTTGAGCAAGAGATATATTCTACATTTGTTCACGAATATTCTCACTTAATAGATGAACAACATTTTTCGATTTTTGCAAAGAAAAAAATGTTTAACGAAAGTTCAATAGATTTATTTTCTTTCTCTGAAATTCCCAGTCCCTATTATGACGATAGTATTTACTCAAATAATGAACTTTATCAGATAAAGAATCACTTGTATCATTCGACACACAGTGAATTTATAAAGGACCGTAATGAAATTACGTATCTTAATCTGGTAGGAAAAAAACTTCATTTAGGAAAAAATCTAAAAACAAGAAAAAAAATCGATTTTTCTTTGTTATATGGCCCAGTATCTGAACTCATAAAAGAAGGGATCATTATTGATACTACGATAAAAAAATTCATAACTAACCATTTTGATTATTTGTCTGATTTTATATCTTCATTCAGGTATATGCTTGATTTAAGTATCATGAAAGAGTGCTATGTTTTCGAAAAGGGAGTCTTTTCTCAATTTTTAGCCTATGATGTGCTTATGAAGCATAGTTTATCTCTTGATAACATAAAACCTGAAATAACAAAAGAAAATTTTCTTCATATGCTTCTTCTGAAAATTGTTCATGAAAATGCACGTAACACAAAAGAACTTAAAAAAGGAGAATCTACAATTTTAAACAGCAGATTATATCATTATATATCAACTATTGATTTATATATATTACCAGGTAAATATCTTGATTATATGAAGGAAATTTATTTTTTAACTTGTCGTAAGAAAGAAGGTTTGAGGTTTTATTCACTTCCAGGCGAAATGCTGGCATACTCTCTGTCAACTCAAATGTATAAAAAATCTAAGCGTATCATAAAACATAATGCAGAATTTTTTAATAAGTATATCTCTTATATATATCAGCATTCCTTCATAAAGAATAAATCAATTGATTATGATATCAATATACTTTATGAACTTGAAGAACTTCATTACCATTTTGAATGGGAAAAGGGCGTTGAAGAAGTTATTACTTAATTTTTTTTATAACTATTATCTTAGCCTCATTCCTTGAGGCATTGAAGAACTATAATCTTTCTGTTGTTCTTGCCTTCTTTGAAACCTCTATATTTTTTAAAGATTCTTCAATTCTTTGCTTTTCTTGCCATGACTTTTTCTGACTTTCTATATCTTCCATTTGCATACGCATATTTTCGTCGATATCTTTTATTTCTTCGAGAAATCCATAATCTCCTATCGTTTTTTTATAAATGAAACCTTTTAAACGACCATTAGTACCCTTTTCCCACATGGGCGAATGTCTGTTTAATAATTGGTACATAATTACAGTTTGGTTTTTCTTTGGACAACTTTTTTCCATACAATTTATCAAATCCTGAGTTGCTTTCTGGTGATCAAAAAGAGTAATCAAAAGTTTGTTTTTGCTACTACATAAATAAACAGGTAAATTAAAGCACAATACCGGAAAGAATACAAAAGATATTCCAGTAAGAGTCATACTGATTAAAGTACAACATATAGTATTTAAGATATCGTTAGTCAACATTTGTGCAAAGAAAGGGATTGTCCATAACAAAATAAACAACAGATAAAATGAGAAAATACAAAACAACGACGGTTTTATCAAATTCTTTTTTAAAGGAACAGGAATCGACAACGTGAGAATAATTTCAGCACGACGCATATCTTTATTCTTTTCCAAAAAATCACTAAAATCTTTGTCATATTGTTTTTTAAAATCGCCTGTTTTCATAATGATCCACCTCTAAACATGTTTAATTAAATACTTTCTGCAATAATACAAAACAGGACAAAATAGCAATATGACCAGACCACTAAATATAAATAACCAAAGAGGAAAATCGTTTCTCTGATAATCGTTAAGGTCTGTTTTTCTGGAAACACCGACTAAAATTTCGTTTCCGACATTAGTGAAATAAATTCCTTCATGGCTCTGTATCATATTCTTTTTTAACATACCTTCTTTTGTCTCAGAGATCATTATGTAAGAACCTGACTCTCCATCCCCCTTAGTCCATACACCTACACCCCCATGAGCTTGTTCAACATGCAGGATTTCTGATTTTTTAAATTCAATAGAAAAGGCAAAGGTTTTTGCGCTTAACAAGAGAAGCATTAAAAATAAGGCAATATTTTTCATTATTTTAATCTCTTTTATTGATTTTAATAGCATACTTTATCATCTCCGGTAATAGATATCAATTACATCTTTCTTTCTCAAAAAAATTTAAAAATAGCTTCCCCATATACCCAACAAATAAAACAGATAAACTATAATGCTTATCACTAGAAAAATATATGTAAAAAGTCCAACTAATTCTGAATTGATTGCAATTTTTTCACCAAACAAAGTCAATGCAAATATTATTATTATAACTAAGAATACCACACCAAAACCAATTAACGATAATCCAAACAAAAACTCAGGTTTTTGAATTTTATAACCACCAACTTTACCGTCAATATCTGAAAGATTTTTCATAAAACTATTCAACTGATCTACATTTCCTGCTTCATCATCTTTACCACTTTGCACACGTGCGTCATTCAGATATTCTTCCATATTGTTATTCTCGGAATGTTTTTGTTGTTTTGCTTTATCTTCAATACTTATTAAGTTTTTTTTGGCAAGTTCCTGTGAGAAAGCAACAATTTTTTCATGATACATTTTCATGATATTCGGTTTGATATTATCATTTTTATATTTTTCGAGATAGACAACATATTCTGAATAACGTTTAATGTCTTTGGGAGGAAGTTCGGTTGCTAATGAACTATTTTTCTCGAGTTTATTTTGCAGATGATTAAACGCGGATTCAATATCTGCATAAGTTTTTGCTTCACCTTTATTTGACAAATAATTGGTAAAGGCAGCGGCTGTATAAACCACAGTTGCAAACATAACAAAGAGTATGAATATTCTTTTTAACATGAAATTTTCCTTTGTTCTATTATAAACGATTTTTTGCCGTGTTTTTAATGGTTACTGTTTTTTTTTCATCTATCACATTATGCAATTCTTTCTTTTGCACTTCAGTTATATATTCCATACTTATTTCCGTATTGTTTTTTCTGAATAACGTAATTTTCCCATGAAAGAAGCTCAAAATTAAAACAGTAATAGAAAAAAACATAAGAACAATATATGAGAACGAGTTAAATAAACTGACAAAATAGTAATGAGTCAGTCCTAAAACAGTCGTTAAGAAAAGAAACAATATAAATAATTCATGAGCCTTTATAAATTCTTCGAATGTTACTTTATTTTCAATTTGATAATATTGTTTATACCTGTGTATAAACAATATATTATAAATACCGTCCGAACTATTCGAATTGACCAGCAATTCTGCCTGTTTCTTCTCACTAAAAAACACATTGATTATTTTTAATAAATTCATAGTTATATCCTTCAAGTTATGGACTGATAGATAAAAAGAAAATAAACAGGCGGCTTATCATAAATAGATTCTCCCTTAAACTCTTTTTCTTGTCGGGAAAGGTAAAGGTTCTTTTGCTTTCTTCAACCCTTTTACTCAAGCAATATTTCTCAAATGCAATGATACCGTCTGGTTTTATATTGGATGTTCTTTTTTTAAACATCTTTATTCTTCCTATAACTAAACCTGCCAGGTTGCATGTTAAAAGAAGAAATAATGTAAAAACATAAAGAGGTAAACTGAACCAAAGAATAAAATAATGAGTGGTAAACAACAAAATGAGTGCTGATATAAAACTAAACAAAGCAAATTCAAAACATTGCAAGATTTCAAATCAGGTTATATTCTTTGATTCCAGAGAGTAACGTTGATACTCTTTTATAAACGATAAATTATAAACGCTTTCTGAATAAACGCTATCGTCATAGCGTACATTATCAGAATTTCGAAGGTAAGTTAACTGTTCTTCCTCCGATAAGAATATGCGGAGCTTTTGTTTAATATTCATGATTGTTATCTTCTTTTTTTAAGTAACAACCATAGTACAGAAATTGTGTGTGTTTTTCAACCATTATCTTTTTTTTCAATTATTGCATTGAATATGGAAGATATCTGCTCTTAAAAACATCAATCGTTAGTCTTTCTATCCGAAGAAAAATTTGTGATAAATTTTTGCTAATAAATATCATATTCTGGGATTTATTTTTTTCAAAAAACTCTCGTCACCTGATATGCTATTTAATTTATATTTTTGCCATTGTATAAAATCTTCTTTAAAAAAGGATAAATTTTCTATGTAGTTAATATAATGAGAAAGTCTGCCTTGGGCTATGATTGGAAATATTAAATTATATTTTAAATCGTCAATTAACTCTCGAAAATCTTCTTTTTGACCACGATCAAAAATAGATCTCAAAAGTTGCTTACAGTCTTGTTCAGGAAGATTTTCAATAAAATAATGATCTTTTTTATTCTTTTTAAACATAAGTTCTCTGTTGTACTTTAAAAGCATTCTTATTGTTGGAAGAACATTTGTATAAAATAAAATATTCTCGCCTGCATTATTTATCTTTCCTATTTCTACGTTTGATTTTATATAATAATCGAGATCTCTATTTTTCAGAGAAGTATAAAAAAACCATGGATTTCCATTAACTTTATAATTATGAATATCAAAATTAAGATTTCTTACCATAAAGTCGATAATTTTATGAGGATTAGGAGTCGATCGTGAATCACCGGTCAGTGATAACATAATATTTTCGACTAATAATTTTTTCTGTTCTTCCGTTTGCATAAATTTTTCAGTTAAAATCATAACTTCTTCTTGTGCTTCCATATGTGCTAAAGTGATCACAAGAGGACTGACAAAATAAATATCCTGCGTCAAACCATATTTTATAAGGGTATTTAAAAGACCTGAGCAATGTTTTATATATCTTGCCAGTTCAGGATTTTCCTGGATCTCCTGAATAGTCAGAAAATTATTTTCTAATAAATAATTAACTTTTTTAAGATACTCATTGGGTTCAATGAAACCTCGCATAATATTTTTACATATATTTTTTACTTCACCTAATTTTTTATCTTCAAGAAAAAACTTTGTCATTTCAGAAGACGCCCAGGAGAGATTGCTTAGTCCGTTCATGTTTACAGCATAATGGGGAAACCCTATATCTAAATAATATTCTGTAACTTCTCTGTTTTTACCAAAGATGACTGAATTACCTAGTGGCGTATTAATCCTGACCGAAACGTGTAACTCTTCTAATAAATATTTTACTTTTTCCAAATCGTTAATATAGAAAACAAAATTTTCTTTGTCCAGATTTCTCAGTCCGGTTGCATAATCATATTCTCTATCAGGAAGACTCGCATAAAAATTATGAAATTCTTCTAATGACATTTTGCTTATTTTTTCACTTATATTTTTATCAGTAACGCCACTGAAGAAATCTTCTTTGTATATGTTAAACATATGCTGCTCCGTATAATTAGTGTTTTATTATAATCTATTTGTTCTTATTTTCAATTTTTGGTCAACGAGCATATCAGAAATTAAGTTTGCTCTTTCAGGTTGTGGGAAGAGGAACTATTCACATAGATCCAGAAGAAGTTATAAAAGAGCCTGCTTTTCATGAATTTGTCCGTAAAACAGGATCACTTATCGATGATAAATATAGATAATATTATAGGATATTTCTTTCAAACTCATAGTTTAATTATTTTATATTCTCGCATTTTTATGACTCATTTTTACCTCTACCAGCTTAGTTGATAATATTTCTTTTTCTTCCTGGGAGATTGACAATCCTAAGATATAATTCTTAACGTCTTCATTTTTATAGGATTTGCTATCTATTATTTCAATGCCACTATTAATTAAAAACATGGCCTCTTCCAGTTCTGAACAATTTGACAATGCATTCTTACCATCGTTCGAAATAACATTAATATCTACTCCTGATTTGACCAAAAATTTCAACATATTGAGGTCATTTTCTCTGGTGAATAAAATATTCTGATTTTCGAAATTTTTATGAGAAATATCGGCTCCATCCTGAATCAGATATTTAACTATATCATCGTTTTCATTGCCCATAATGGCGGTATTACCATAATCATCGATTTCTTCTACCGATAAACCTTTTTTAATAGCATATTTTGTTAAAAGCAGCGATTCTGTCTCAAAAAGCATGGTTCTGCCATCTATATTTTTATCACAGACTTTAATATTATTTTCAATTAACAAAAGAGCTGTTTCGTCTGTAATATCAGACGCAAAAACAACCGTTTGATTAAATAGTTTATCTTTATTTTCCAGACCTAATCCATAATGAATAAGTTCTTTCATGATTTCGGGAGAATTAACATAATTTTCCACAGGCAGATATTCTGGTAGAGGATGGCTGTCATTGAAGTTTATCAATTGTGCCAGAACAGGTACAATATGAGGATAATGAATATGGTAAATAATATTCTCTTCGTGCTCATTTCTGAGCTTGTAATTAAGCCCCTTGTCAATCAATGCTCTAAAAAGCTCTACATCTTTTTGTGCATTTTCGAAAAAAAGAGCATTCTGTTCTTCGCTACACAGTTCATAAATATTTCCGCCTTGCTCTATAAATTCATTCAATTCTTCAATTGAGGTTACTTCAAAAATATTGTCCACAATATAACTCCTTTTTAGATATTACTCACAGTGTATATCATACCTCTGATATTCTCAATCTGTTTTTATGATTTCCATTCACATGTTTCGTATTTTCAAACTTATTGAACAAATCCGTAAAGCCTCCTCAGTCAGAGGAAAATAAATCACATATTTATAGATTTATATGAGCAAAGTAAAAGAGAATTAAGACAGAATAAACTATTAAAACCTCTCAATTACTTAAAGAATTTCATATTCCAGACTATTAAAGCTTTGAAATTGCAAAAGCAATTGATAGTTACTTTTCTTTCTAACCATGCGACTTATACCGGATATAATCGATTCTCACAGGAAGAAAAAATAAAGAATATAAAAAAATGCTTAATCAACTTTTATTTTTCATAACTAAATAATAGTGGAAATAATGAATTAGTTAAGGTAAAATTTTTAAACATTCACATTAATGGAGAGAACAATGAGTATACAAACTGAGGCAACAGAGAAAAAATCGATAAATCCAATTGAAATCGTTGGCGTTTTTGCTGCTTTAATTATTGTTATTATGATGATATTTATGGTTATGGGAAATATAAAAAGACCTGCAACTGTTGAGAGTATCCTACTAAATCATAATGGTCTTCAAAAACTTGATTCAGCATACACTGAAGGCGGATATCCAGCAGTTCAGAGTAAAGTTGTTCAGATGTACGATTATCTGACGAGTTCACGCAACCTGGTCATTAAATCCAATGGCAATACCGTTATGACATTCAGTGATGAAGGATTTTCAATGGATGGAACGAATAATAGTTGTCAGGCACTTAGTGATTATATTGAGCGAAATACATTTAAAAGTAATGTTACTCTTTATGCAGATAACAATAAGGTAATCACTCCAGCAGAATGCCCTTCAAAGGCTGACGGTTATATGCTTAAAATTTCTTTTTCAAAATAAAGAATATTTTTACTTACCTCCTCTTACAGGGGAGGTTATTTATTTTAGATAAAATTAAATTAGTTTTTTACAGATACTTTATAACTAATTATCAAGTCCTTTCAGTGCGCTTTTCTAAAATCATAATCACATTTGATTTTTCATGAATTGCTATCTTTATAGATTTAAAATATAATATAATAAAATATAATTCTGGAAACACCTATATGAATTCGCGTATTGGCAAATTTCAATCTTTGTTAGAAAATCGTGGAACGGCAATGTCTAAAATAAAGAATCATGATAATAATTTTATTAAAGATTTCTTTATTCATTATATGCAACCTGCTTTTTATAATACCGAATTAACGCTTGAAGAAACAATTCAGGAATGGAGAATTTTCGGTCAACTTTATGAAGAATCCAGACTTTATAAACCTGAAATAAAAAAAACAAATTTTTCTTTACTCGAACATAAACTGGACGACTATTATTCTCAAAATCAGGAACATGCAGAACATTACAGGTATCGCAAATACAAACTTAAGTCTTTAATGACTTCTTCCTCAGATTATGAATATGATGACATACGTTTTGTATATAACCAACCTTTTAAAATGCCTGATATTGAAATTTTTAAAAAAGCAGAAGCGATTGGTAGATATTTCTCATTAGCATCATTGTCTTCTACATATACCGACTTCCAGACTGACGCTCCTGATATTGATCCAGATCAGCAAATGAATAATTTACTCTCAAAATTTTATAACTTACTTTCAACTATGTCAGAACAATACGCACAAAATAACGACATTGGTTTTAACTTTCTTCATTGTCAATTTATTGGGACTTCACATTCTATGGTTGATTCCGTAGATAACTCTGCTGCACATTACCATCATTCTACTCGCTCTATAACACTTTATAATATTGATCAAAAAAATGATTTGCTTGAAACTTTTCTTCATGAATATACTCATTTTATTGATAAACAACATTATAGTATATCTCAGCAAATCAATTTACAAAATGAATCAAATTCTTCTATATCTGAACATTCCGGTAAAATTGAGGATATATTTAATCTAAGATTTTCTCCTTATCCGGGAAGATTTAGGAATAATGAATTGTATCAAATAAAAGACAAAGATTATTATTGCGTTCATGAAGAATTTATTCAGGACTATAATAACATTATTTATTTTAATCTCACAGGCAATCAATATAATGCATTAAAAAGTTATAATGAAATGCAGGCAGTAGATTATCAGATATTGTTTGAGCCTGTTTCCAACCTCATTGCTAATCAGTTAATTGTTAATACGGATACCAGACAGTTTATCGAGAAAAATAAAGATTATCTTTCTGATTTCATTTCTTCTATTCGATATATCTTGGAGGCTGATAAGGTAGAGGCATGTCTCAATCTTGAAGATGATACTTTTTCTGAAATTATCTCATTAGATCAACACATGAAACATACTTTTAATGAAGAAAACCTTAGCTCAGAAACTGATAAAGTAAAAGTACTTCAAAATATTTTTATTTCTATCGTTGAACAAGACAGAAAGATTAGTGATGAATTTGAGTTGCAGGATGTAGATAGCCAGGCTCCTTGTGTTAAAAGAATTTATGACTATTATTCTACTATAGGTCTGTATATACCAGCAAACACGCATCTCAGTAATATGTTATTTTTTAACCAATTTATTGACATGCCTCAAGCTGGATTAAATTATTTTTCATTACCTGGGGAAATGTTAGCCTATGCCCTTACATATAATCTGGAAGAAAAGCCAGATTATATTAAAAAAGAAAATGCAAAATTTTATCAAAAATATATCGATTTTTTAGCTAAAAATATACCTCATGAAATTAAATCTTTTGATTCACGTATCATGGAAAACTTCGATATTTTAAAAAATCAAAAAATAATTCATGAAAGCACTCAATTTATCAATGAAAAAAAACAAGTGATTTCACAAAAAAGATAATCATTAACACCTGAAATTATTAGCTAACCTTTTGATATTGTCGTTTTAACTCATTTTTGCTATACTAAACTTAATATTTTCAATAACACAGAGATCATAGTTATGATAAGCTTTAACTATAATAAAAAACAAGCATACCTTTATGCCTATGAAATTATACCAAAGAAAAAAGAAATTGATTTTATTAAAAAAATATTTTTATTAGAGCAGCTTTTTTCTTTAAATGTCGATAGTATTCATTATCACCTTAATAAAAAGGATGTTACGGTTCGCCAATACTGGTCTAAAGAAACAAAAAATAATAATCCTCTTATCACTTTTTTTTCAAATGAAAGCAATCATAAAGATATTTTAAAACAGGAAAGATTACTTCATTTAATCACCGTTCTGGATGAAATGACTTTAATGTCTGTGATTGAACTAAATAATCTTCCGCTAAAACATAATGATTATGAACAGTTTATACTCTCTGAGACAGAAAATTTTTTATGCTTACCTGAAATAAAAAAAGAAAATAGATTTGAATTTTATTTTGATAAAGCACAACATATTTTTCACCATGATATACTTGAACATGTCTATAATTTAATCGATTGCATTGAGCAGAAACGCCAATATATTTCTCCTGAGATTGAGATTTTTAACAATAAATTTAATTTATTGCCTTCTTCTCTTGAAGACACTGTTGATTTTCCCTTGTTGAGCATTTTTCACCAGATTGATGATTTTAGCTTTATGAACGGCATAGATAATCATATTATTTATGCTTTAAAATATATTTTTGCACAGTATAATGATTTTAAAGGAGAAATTACTCTGTTTATTGATCATGTTGAGCAGAAAATAGAAACTTCACATACTCTTAATCACAATACCGTTGTAATAAAAACAGAAGATAATGCTTTATTATTGCAGCACCCTCAGCTTGAAGTAAGACATGAACATACCTTAAACTTAGATACCATGGATAAAGAAACTATTATGGAAATGCTGAAAGTAATGTGGGCTAAATTACACGCAGCACGCGGTCAATTTTTTGTAAGTGTGCCAGACTTACCAGAACATTTAGCACAGGCTGACGACATAATTTTTTCATATATTGTTAATACCCAAAAAAAATCACTGATTGAGATTATCAATGAACAATCACCCAATCTACTTATTACTGAAAAAAATAAACGTATCTGATTTTCGTTTATCCTATTCTTTGGTATAATAAAAATTAATCATTGATAAAAAGAGATACCGTATGTTTGATTATAGCAAAAGAGAAGAATACCTTGCTAATATAACCTACCTGCCAACACTGGAAACTATTTATTTTATAAATAAAATAGTTCTGCTTGAAAAAATATTTTCAGTGTGTAGTGTTGAAAAAATAGAATATGATGGTGATTTTTCAGTTAGCAATATGGGGGATTCTTATCATTTTATGCCTTCTATTGAATTTGATATTTCTTTAAATATTACCGGTAGGAATATTGATAATTCCTTCTTGCTTTGCGGTTTTCAGCAAGAAATGAATCGTCTTGATGAACAGATTTATGAACATATCTGCGAAAATAATGTTAGTACCTCACGAGACTCAATAGACTCAGCCGTTTCTGAGCAGTTAGAGAGTTTCTTATTATATGGAAATTTAGATAAACAAAACAGATTTGATATATATAAACAGGAAGGAGCTAATTATTTCTCAAAAGAGGCTTATCCTTTCTTTGAAGAATACATCGAGGCATTAAAAAATAATCAACTTTATTCTTCGCCGGTTAAAGAAGCCTATGGTATTAAGTTTGATATTATACCTCTTACAGAAGACGCATTTACTAAACAATTACAAATTATGAGTTCACAAAAATTATTCAATCAAAATCTTTTTTATTTATCACTTGATAATTATTTAAGCGAGTTATTATTAAAAGAAAATCTGAATTTTAAAACGGGAATGATTGCAATCAGCACTAACCGAGATGCTGATATATCTTTTAAATATTTTGATAACTACGACAAAGCATTTGTTGTTAATATAGATAAACCTGTCAATTATTTAGATCTTTGCGCATTAGATATTAATAACATTAACGATTCTCACTCACGAACATTAAGAGACGTTGGTGGCGTATATCAAAATATAGTGTGGGCATCAAACACTTTGGGTATTGGATTTTCGCGTATTAAACAAGATGAATTTTTAAATAAATCAAAAGAGATTATCACTACGTTTCACAAAAAAATGATTGAACATGAAAAATCAAGCCTTGATAAAAATATAATGCAGACTGTCATATCACCTGGAACTATAATAGTTAAACCACGCCTTTAACGTTATAATTAAGCCAATATTATAAATTTCGCAGTCAATATTCAGACTAAGTAGTGCAATGCGAAATATACCGCAAAATAGCACTTTATTTTATTCCTGAATTGACATTACATTGGTTAGGTTATTTCTTAATAAGAAAACCTAAACCGATAATTTTTTATCAGGATTTAAACATGAATATTATTACTAAATTTTGGTTTACATTACTAACCCCCCCTGATCGGGGGGGGGTTTAATATTTTTTTATACGCCCAAAAATAACCAGTCCCCTACAAGATAAACAATGTAAAAAATTACTGATACAAATAAATAACAATAGGTCATAATTGTCATAGACTCGATATCAAAATCTATATCTCCATTCAATATAGAAAAAACCATAAATACCAAAATGCATAATAATATCGAAAATCCAGCAATAATAAAGAAAGATAATAAATTTTCTGAGGTTTTTATTTTATAACCGTCAAAACTATTTTGAATATCAACAAATGTTTTTACAAAATAATAAAGCTGGTCATCATTCTCAGAATATACGTCATCCCGTGCTTCTTCAAGATATCCATTCATAGTAGATTTATCTAAAATTTTTATTTCTTTTTCCGTATGATTACCACGGAGTATTTGTTTTTTTGCCAGTTCTTTTGAAAAAGCTTTTGTTTTTTCGTTAAACATTTTCATAAAGCGTGGTTTTATATCTTCATCATTCTTTTTTTCACTTTTAACTATCAATTGTGAAAAGTCTTTAATACCTTGTTCTGACATATTCGTGGTCAATGAATCTTTTTTTTCAAGTTTATCCTGCATTTCATTAAATCTAGATTCATAGATGTTATATGATCTGTCCTCACCTTTGACAGACAAATAATTAGTCAGACAATAAGCTGAATAAACCGTTGATATAAATACAATAATCAGTATACAAATTTTTCTTATCATGACAGGCTTCTCTTTTTTAATTAAAGTCGATTTATTTTAGATTTTTCAGCAATTTTTTCATTCAGATTCATATCTATTACATTACACAGCATTTTCTTTTGCATAAGCGAAATATATTCGGAAGAGATCTCCTTATGCTTATTTTTGAATAAATTAATTTTTGCACTCAGATAACTCACAATTATTGCTACTGAAAGACTAGCAATAGTGAAAATATATACTTCATGACTAAACATATGTATAAAATATGAATATGTTAGCCCCAGTATAATTTCAAAAATACCCAACCATAATGTCAACTCATATACTAATAATAAATCTTGTGTACTTATATTATCATTGATTTTATTATGTTTTTTATACTGTTTTATAAATTTAAGATTATAAACACTGGCTGAACTATTGTTTTCATTCAACGAGTAAGCTTGTTTTTTTTCACTAAAGAAAATAGCGATAATTTGAAGAAAATTCATATTTTTATCCTTTTATATTATGGGCTGATAAAATAGAAAATCAAAAAAACAAGTATATAAAAAATACTGTTAACGATAAATGTTCCATAAGTAAGATACTTAATACTGGTTTCAATAGTTTCGTATTGAAGAGCAAGCGATAAAAAAAGAATCAATATAACAAAGAGAATAATACAAAAAGTGGAAATTGATGCATAGTATAAAAATGTGGAACTTTTCCATGCAGCGTAATTATCTATACGATGAGACGTCTCCTTATATTTTTCAAAATAAGAAAGAAGATCTTCGTTCTTTATATTACTTTCTTTTTCTTTGAAATATTCGGCAAGCACATGTTCTCCTGACTCACCAGTTTCTCGTGTTAATTCTTTCTCGCTTAATTTTTCTTTAAAAAGAGTTGCTTGCTCATTTAACATTTTTTGAAATTTTGGCTTAATTGAATCATCTTTCAATTTTTCATTTGCTGTGATCTGTGAGGTATATTTTTTAATATCCTCAGAAGCCATAAAAGTGTTTAGTGTTTTTTTCTTTGATAAGGACGTCTGTAATGCAGCAAAATCTTTATTCAGAGTATTATAAAAAAAGTTCTCATGTTGTGTAGCCATAAAAGTAGCGGATACAACCACTACGTATAACGTCATGGCAACAGATACAATAAACAAAAAAAGGCGACTAATCATATCAATATTCTCTCTAAAGTCTTTTACGGGGACTTGAAGGAAGCATATCATTACAGATTTTACTACTTTTGACATTATCTGTTAAGATTTTCTTTTCAAAGAGTAAAATAGCATCTGAATCAATAGAATCCATTTCATATTGGAACCATTTTATTTTTCCAATGAACACGCCAGCGATAATGTTCAGAATTAAAACCGTCAGTGAAAAAAGATAGCAGACAATGCCAAACCATTGAATAAAATAAGAACTTGTTAAAATGATAATTAATGCACAAACTGACATGAATATTGAAGTTTCAAAATATTTAAAAAAATTGCGTAATGTTAATTTGTAAGAACAAGAAGAATACTTTTTATATTCTTTTATAAATGACAAATTATATACGACATCGGATTGACTTTTATTGTCCGAGTATGACTTTAAGTTGTCAGGATTTCTTAGGCAGGCAACCTGCTCTTCTTTTGATAGAAAAATATGTATTTTCTCTGTAATCTTCATAATGTTTTCTCACCTGATAAGAATACACACTATACTACAGAAATCGTGATGCATTTTCAATCATTATTTTAGATTAAGTTTGATTTTTTACTCTTTTTCTCAATCAAACATCATTAATAACATCAGAATTTAATAATAAATTTGATAATGCAAAATAAAGTCGTGATATTCTGGTCAATAAAAAAGGCTCATTTGAGCCTTTAAATTTTAATTATCACAAATACTACATTTTCATTTTTCTTTTCGGAACCTGAACTTTATAAAAATCGCCCATATTTTTATAATCAAAACCAAAATAATAAATTTCGTCTTTGATTAATAAAGCGCGTTGAGATAAAGAATCTCCCAAACCAGAGGAAAGCTGACCTGACAGGTTTTTCTTAAGCTCTGTTAAATCTGTTTCTTCCTGACTAAGACTTAACGTAAAGATATTTTTATCGCTTTCTGTTTTTAAAGTAACGTTATGACAGGCGTCAATATCCATATAGCTACTAAGTCCAAAACCATTAAAATAATCAACTCTAATATTCATGAATTCTGCATATTCAGATGTTTCACGCAACTCATTAAACACTTCGGAGGAAACTTGTTCATTTCCTTTATTAGTGACAACAAAAGGTACAATAACTTCCAGTGTATTTACTGTATGAGGCATTACTTTATTCTCAGAATGCTTCACAATTTCTTTATAAATATTGGCAGTTCTTTCTTCATTCGCTGCCCAGGTTTTTTCAAAGACAGGTGAGTCCTTGAAAACGGCTTTCCAGATATTAGCAATATTTTCCCCCATCTCCTCCCCAACTTCTTCCTGAATGTTTCGTGCTGTCATGAATGCCATATCTGCAGCCATTTCCACGAGTACAGTCAGTTTTGGTTCACGATTACACAATTCCATGTTTTCAACGGCTTTTCTTTCCTGTTCAGCTAGGTAAATTTCTTTCCAGAAGGGACTATCAAAATGAAAAAAAACATTCCATTCTGTTTTTACTTTTGCACCACTTTTTACAAGTTCAATGATTTCTTTTTGAAAAATAGGACGTTCTTTATAATGTTCAACATACAGAGACTCAAGCTTCTTTTGTGCTTCAAAAGTAGGATTAGTATTGAATTCAGTAATAAAAGATTTAATTAAATCAGACATTTTTACACCTTTAATATAATTAAGTATGAATAAATTATAACTTTTTTGTACGTAATAAGATAGCTTTTTTTCGAAAATTTCAAAAAAAAGCCCTTTGTTAAAAGAGAGTTATCCGGTTAAATCCGAAAAAATGTAATGATAAAAATAGGAGTATAAAATAAAATATGTAAATAACCTGTCATAAGCAATCCTGTGGAAAATTCTATATCCATACAATTAAGTTTAAGATTAATGATAGAAATCATTGCAAAAAACAAACAAAAACCTAAAAATATAGCTCGATTCCATAATAAACCCATAAAATTATATAATGAGCCAGAAGGAGAATTTATATCATTATATTTTTCTATTTGCTTTTCAAAAGTGTCTTCTTTATTGAAATTTTTAATATAACTAAAGTGTCCTGCATTATCATTTAAATAGAGTATTTTTTTATTCTTCAATTCTTGTGCAAATTTTTCATTTTTTAATTTTATAATGGGTTGTATTTCAGGCTTGAAATCAGAAACATCTTTATTTTTAATTTTATCAACTTCTTTACTGAACTCTTTGCGTGACATTTTTGTCTGCAGGGTTGATTCTTTCGATAACTCATAAATAGCCTGACTCAATGACTGCTCAAAAGGCAGCAAATCAATTTGTTCTGAACCTTTTGCTTTATAAAATAAAATAGCTGTCATACTGTATATTGTAACAAACATGATTAAAACAAAACTTAGTATTCTTCCTGTCATATACGCCTCTTATAATCTGTTTTTTTTCTGAGCGTTAGTGTTTTTCACAGACGCTTGTATTTGCGAAGAAAGGCTCTTTTTACTTATTTTGGCTAAAAACTCTTCATCTTTTACATTATAAAAAATGGAATCGGATATATAATCAGAACGAACCAACATTAAAAGCCCTGTATATAATGCAGGCAATATACCTGCAAAAAACATATAAACTAATGAGGTATAAAGAATTTCATTATTCGCTATGCTCATAAACAGTTCTTTTGTGAATAGTAATGATAATGCTGAGAGTGTGAATAAAATAGCTTTATCAAAACATACTGCTACTATAAAGCCTTTTAATATAGCAGATTTAGGTTTCTCTTTTGTTTTAACTGACAGATAATGTTCGACTTCCTGCTTTTGAAAATGCTTTAAAAAACTCAGAATAAAATAAATATTATAAAGACTATCCGTATCTGGCTTTTTATCAACAAGGGCAAGTTGATTATTTAAACTAAAAAACGCTTTTATTTTTTCTTTCATAAAGAACAGTAATCCTGAATTAACATGTTTTTTCCAGTTATTAATATAACTAAAAATAAATTAGAGTACAAATCTAATTTTATATTTATGCGCATTACTATACTGTATTAATCGACCTTTATCGGAATACAAAAGCGACCTGACGGCCGCTTAAATTTTCCCTATTAATCTTATAAAATAGATTTAATAATATTTAAAACATGCTTCAAATTCTCTGCGTTACTTTACGTCTTACTACCTTTTCTTTATTCTTACTGAGTTGAGTCTCAAATATTTTCTTTTCAAATAGCAATAAGTACATCTCAATACTTTCCCGAATGGCAGGTGTTTTTATGATTATAGAACCATATTCATTTTCTGGGATAGCCATTGAATATATTTTAAAATTAGTAAGCGATGAAAAAAAATCCCAAACTTCTTTTTGGTCAATATTCAAATGTATATCAAAGGCAGCTAATACATTTAAAATTTTTTGATCTTCTTGAATATAAAAATTCGCTTTAGATTTAGGGTTTTTTGATGCACATATTTTTATCACTCGATCTTTAATAAAATTATTCTGAACTTCCTTTTGTTTTTCTTGTGAAAATGACAAGTTTTGTTCTTTTATTGTTCGAAGAGTTTTAGTGATATCCGATAAACATCGACTGCACAGGGCAACAGAAAGAGCATTAATCACAGTTTCATTTTTATTCATAGCCTGATTAAGCAAATTCCTTTCTAGTTGGCAAAAATACTCTTCTGCAGGCATAGTACTTTGGAATTTGTTATCATGACTGGCCTGACTAGTATTTGGTAAATTAAACATTTTTCTTATACTATATAAGTTTTTCTCTATATTTAAAGTTTCTTCTTTTTTTTGTTCAATAATATTAAAACGAGACTCAAGATTAATGTTATAACCAAACTCATTATAAATATTAATAAACTTTATATCCCTTTTTAAAAATGAATCTACATTTTGACTTGATAAGTTTTGAGACTCAATTTCATTAACGCGCATGGACAAAAAAGCATCAGAAATTTCACTCTGTTCGTTTTCTGTTAATCTGATTTTGCTTTTTTGCATAACTTTCAAGGCATTTTCTGTTTTTATGCTACTCTGAAAGTATAAAATTGCCGAATTAAGCGATTTTTTAAGCTCAGATTCAGGCATGCGTGGATTAATAAGGTTATCATTATTAAATCCTTTTTTTCTTTCATCGGAAACACTGAACATAATATAATAACCTCTTTAAATTCTATTTTGTATTTTAGATAAATCTGGTTTTTCTAATAAATTAAAAAGGCACGACTTTTCTGTTTCGGTCAGCCAGCTTCTTAAGTTGTCACAATCTTTTTTAAAAATATCAATATGAATATTACGATTAATAACCTTTTTAGAGTTTTTATCAAAGACTGGAATTGACTAAATACGAATTGTCAATCCTTCAAAATCAAAGATATTCATGACATGTTCTTTTTTGAGGCAATCAGGACCTAAACCTTGTAATATCACTTTTTCTGTAAATTTTTTAACAAGAACACTTTTTTCTGAATTATTATTATAAGATTCATGTTCCCCTGGGAATTTAACTAAAGAGACCATGTCTGAATTTTTAGATAAGCATATGGAAGACCTTTCATCTGCTAAAATATTTAAAACTGTAAGAGTATCACTGCTTATATTTATCGCCATAATATTTCCTCATTTTAATAGTTGTATAATAGCAAATTTTACTTTCACACACAACATTAATCGTGTTACAATGAAAGCCTTAGTGATTGAGGAGTAAATAACATGTTTGCTATTAAACCAGAAAAAGTAGAATTATATAAAAAAAATTATGCTTATCTACCCGATAGTCGTGCTACACTTTTTCTAAGTAAAATTTATCACTTAGAACGCCTTTTTGCATTAAATATTACAGAACTGCAGGATTCTTCTACAATTGATATAAAATTTATCGAATCAACGCATTATTCTCTTCAAAGCGGTCCTTTGATAAAACAACAAATTCATCCTGCCATTCTGAATAACTTTACTATCCCTTCATTATCAGTTCAGCATTATTCAGTTTACCATAATCGGGAAATTCGTGCACTGCGAGCAATAAATAAAGCCTATCCTTTTCATTTTGAATTAATCGGCTATACAGGAAAAGAAGCAATGCTGTTTTTGGACACAAAAATAAGAAATTTTTTATGCAATGTCACGATTCACAAAGAGTCACGTTTTGACTTATATAAAAAGCATGCCCCATACTTTTTAAAATCAAATGTTATTCCGTTTTTTTTAGAATTTGTTGACGGATTGGAACAAGGGAAAAAAAGTTCAGTAAATCATATTGAAATTTTTGACGAACAAATCAATATAATTAATCCTCATCCGTGGTCAATAATTGAAAATAATCTTCCTTTTTATAATGAAAAAGCAATCGAATTCTTTTTCCAGAATATTGTTGAAAATCACATTTTTTCAGCAATTGAGCAAATCTTAGAATCAGATAATTTCAATGCAACTGACAATGCTGTCCTTACTATAAACATTAATGCTCAGAAAAAAGTCATTGAGACATCTTTTATCAATGAAGAACAGAATATTAACCTCTGTTTAAAAGAAGAAAATGCATTACTTCCTGATGACACAAACGCAACTTTCGTTATTGAAATTCCATTATGTCATCTTTTTGAAAACATTGAAAAGGCAATACAATATACCTGGAATAACATAAATGTTCGTAATTATGCAAAACCAGATTATCTGGATACGCTACATGAAAAATTCCTTATTGAATATGAACATAAACGACTTAATAAAAATATAAGTAATATCAGTGCCAAAGAAACAGTGCCAGTATGTCGTATTTAATTAGTTTTTAAGAATAATACATGGATTTGTAGTCATTAAAAGAATTGTTTTACTACATATGTTCAGATATAATACAAAAAAATTAACGGAGAAAATTCATGTTTAACTTTCTTAAAAAAATGTATTCAGGACCTGTTATATCAGAAGAATATAAAAATAAGTTTTTAAACAATCGTAATTATTACTCAATTAATTCCTTTGAGCTAAATTTTTATAATTTATTTATTCTTTTTATGGAAGATTTGTTTACCTATTCTGATATGAAAAAGTGTAGTTTCCGCGTTGAAGCATTAGGTAAATTAAAACTCACCGTTGAAAATTTTGATTCGGCTTCAGAATCTAATATTCATGATCAAATACATATCTGTTATCCTCAAAAAGGAAAGACAGAAATCTGCAATATCATTAACGACTTTTTTGAATTATGGCTCCAGCATCCTCTTAGAGAAGGTGATATAAAAAACCATATCACAATATTTAAAGCCTTTAAAGATAACATAACCTCTTCTCCTATACAAAAATCAGAAAGGCACACTATTTATAGCAAAATTTTAAAAAAATACTTCTCTGACAATCCAGAAGTATTACCTGACCATGAAGCATATATCAAGAAATTTATTGATCAAATTAAAACGCCTGGCACTCATTCTGATATTATTATATCTTTACAATATAATAATAAAAATATACCGGTTGGTCTTTTTTGTTTTAGCATTGACAATATTTATCAAAAAATAGAAGACTTTAACAAAGAAGTCATTACATACGAAAACTCATTATATACAAATATGGTAAGTAAACTTCTTCATTCACTATGCAATGAAGTTGATTCAACCAAACTTCCAACGGTTAATTTTAAACTTAAACAATATTTTTATCCAAAAAGCTGTGCTTATGTGTATGAACTTTATTCTAATAATAAAAAACTCTATACATCATCTGAATTAATGATTATTTTTCCAAGTCAAAGATATAATAAAAATTATAAATTTTGCATTAATAAACACAACATTAATCATGACCTGATGACCTTATTGAGTGGTGATTTTATTTCTAGATTATCACCGTCCATTCTTCCCGAACTTTACAAAGAGGTTGAACATATAATGCAGCTGATTAAAATTAAACAGGATAAAAATCAATTAGAACAATTAATTTCAACAGAACCAAAAACTGTTACTGTCAACAGACTTTAAACACTATTAACCATTGGAGCCATATATGTTTTTTAAACGTTTTCTTCTGGATATTACCGGTTTTTTACAGATTCTTTCATTAGGTCAGGACGCCACATTCACAAATTTAATTCGCGGGCTTTTTAACGATCAGGGATTTTTAGACAAAGTTTTTAATAGTAAAAAAGCTGACTTAACTAATAAGCAGGATTATTTTGATATCTGGTTAAATGATAAAGAAATATCAGCTTTTCTTTTTCGTGAATGGATTATTGGAAAACCAATAAACAAAGTTATAGCCTTTATTTCTTTTGTTGTGGGCTTTGGTTTCCCAGGATATTTATTTGCGTATTATATATCACCTGCCTATGATGGATGGAAACTTATAAGTATTGGTATCTTGTTGTTTTTTTTAATACCTTTTATTTTTGCTGGTACCAGCTATTTGTTATCCAGTTTCTTTTATTTAGTACAAAAAAGGAAATTTGTCAGTAAAAAAGAACTGATATTTTCTGAATTTTTTGATGAAAAAATCAAAAAACGTTATATAACGACTGTCTTTGATTATCTCGAAAAAAAACAGGAGCCGCATGAAAGTGATAATGTTTCATGGGGATATATTAATAAAATAAAAGAATATGAGATTAAACAAGAACGTAAAACAATTCATAGTCAGCTTTCAGATAAATCACTTCCTTCTCTGAAACAGAACAGATTATAATTTTGGTGATTGCTGATAAATTCTGGCATTATAATTACAGAAAATACTTTATCGACTATAAGCGATTAATATTTATAGTCGATTTTTCATTTGCACCAATATTGAAAATGGTATTTAAAATCTCCTTTTCTGTTTTTGCTATTAAAGTTGACACGTTTTCATAAAATTCACTTTCTTTTTTATAAAACTCAATATCTATTCTGATATTTACATCTGATTTTGTGATACATAAATATTTTTTTAATAATGCACAAAATTCTTCCTGAGTGATTTTTTTGTAGAAAAAAGCATCGATCAATGGACTTTCCATAATAGAAGATTCTGGAATAGTCTTTTTTTCTTTGCTTAAAAAATCTGTCAGCTTTGCAAGGATAAATTCTTTTTGCAGTGGATAATCCTTATTACAAATGATAGCACTTAATGTGGCCGCATAGTGTTTAGTATTATGAAGCCAGTAATTCCATATTTCAATTTTATTTTGCTGAAGTAAAAAGAACTTCCTTTCTTCAAAAAAGCGTGCTATATCGTTAACATTTGAGTAAATGTATTTTGGGGGAGTTTCACGAATTGAATAATTTACAGCAATCTTAATGTCGTCAACGAGTGTATCACTTGACGTATCTTTGAGCTTTTTCATTAATGTATAAAACATAGATATTCCATCCAGACGATTATAATCCCTGAATAATAAATCTATATCCTTCATCTTTATAAAATCGGTTGTTCCTAATAAATTCACAAATTCAGCTTTTATTTCATTTTGTAAAACAATATTCTTTATTTTACTGACCTCAGTAAATAACGTTGAAAAATGTTGGCAATATTCTTCCGCTTTGGAACCATCCTTATCCTTATCCTTATCCTTATCCTTATCCTTATCCTTATAAATTCCTTCTATAATTTTGTCTACAGATAATTGATATTTATTACACAAAACTAAATCGTTAAAATATTTATCATTAGTCTCTTCTGAACGGTTAATGAGCCAGCTTACCAGCAAAATAGATTTAATTTCTTTTTCATCTATTGACCTAAAAAGAAAGCTGTTTTTCAGATTCTTAACAGGATTCGCTATTTCTTTTAAAAATTTCGCTTTAATTTCAGGAAAGCGCAACATTCCTGATGTAATTAAAACATTATTAATAATTTTATTATCAGAAGAATAAGGCTGAGTATAAAGTTTATTTAACAGGTAATAAGAAAGTTCCTTATTCAATACAGGATAAATCGCACTTCTTTGCTCAAAAAGTATATCAACCATTTTTTTGTCGTTTATGTCTTTAAATCCTGAATTTAATTCATATAAAATGCTATATATTTCAGAATCGTCCAGTCCATATTTTTTACTAAAATAAAAACGAACACGTTCTGCTCCTCTGTTCTGTTTAATGAAAACATTTTCAAAATCATGTCGGTTTAATATATTCAAATAATATTTATAATAGGCTTCTTTTTCTTGGTTATTAAACTGAGTAACATGATAATAAAGTGCATTATAGATTTCTGGCGAATCTGTATTGATATATCGGTGTGCATTTTTCTTATTCAAAAAACGTAGAAACGATTTTTTTTTGCTTAAATTTTTTATATCTTTTAATAAATCCTGGGAAGACAAATTTTTATACTTATTGCTTGACCATTTCCACATAAGAAGACCTTTATAAATAATAGAACATTATTATTATACAACGAAAAATGCGTATAAAAAATATCTTTTCCCAATAAAGATATATTCAGGTATTTTAAACATAAAAAATTAAACTAAATCTTTAATAATAATTAGTATACCGAAGACAACAGAGGATATCAAAAATACAACAGGACTTTTCGTTGCGCCTTTAACAACGTTAGAACTATTATCTATCACTACCAATACTGGCACAATAGACAGAAAAAAAATGAAAGCACACATGATTAAAAAATATGAAATATTTCTTGAAGGCAATTTAGATATATTATCTATGATTTTTGAATAACTATTTATATAGGGAGCCAGTGTTTCTTTCACCGGCTGTTGATTATGTTTAAAATAATCAGTCAGCTGATTCGTGGAGACTCTACTTTTTTGAATTTTTTTATCTTTTAAAATCGCCACAAACTTTGTTGTTTCTTTTTTGCGTAAATCATTAAATTTTGCATTATTTAATAAATAATCGTGATTATGTCCCGATTGTACAGCATCTACAAATTTTTAAATTTCGTTATCTTCCATTTTTGTTGACAATAAAGGTTCATTAGCTAATTTTTTATTTAACTGTGCAAACTGATTGGTAATATCATTATAATGTGTGTTTTCTAACATTTTTGCTACAAACATCATCCCTGTAAAGGGAACAATAAAACTCAATAATATTGAAATTGCTAATTTAGTATAAATGTTCATATCAGCCTCATAACTATGTTATATTTTTATATCCTATACTAATAAATTTATGAGTAAAAAAAAAGACCATTCAATGATCTTTTTCGTATTTTTATTTAACTTTTAACGTGTCCTTTCGGTTACTACCAGAAGAAGGATGCACTATCATTCTTGATAATACTTTATCTCTGTCGGGAACCATAATCGAAACTGTTTTTATTTTACCATCAATGACTTTTGTTATTTTTAGTTCAAAATTATCTGAAAGGTAAGAGGCAATCTCATTTTGTTTTTGTATATTAGCAACCATAAGCATTCTTTCAAGCACTTCTGGCTTTTTATAGGCGTTATTATGAGTTGTCAGAAACTGAACGGCTCTCAGATTACCTGATGCAATCAGTAAATCACTTGTATTATAACTTTCAAAGTTTTTCATTATACCTCTGTCAAAAAAATAATTACTGAGCGATTTTATATTCTCAGAACTTATTTCTTTATTGCCTATAAGTTTCAGCTTTATTTTATCCATAAATTTTGAACCATCAAAAGCGTTAAACAAATGCCATTTATCAACATTTTTAGACAAATCATATTGACCAGAAGCTATTGATATAACTTCACTGCGCTGTAATTCATTCATAGAAAAGAAATCATTAAGCAGCTCTGATATTACTTCGGTATTCAGATTTTTCTTTTTGGGCTTATCAAGTATTTTATACAGTACTTCTGTTTTACTCTCGTTATCAATATCAGCCATCTTTTTATAAAAGGCATCTACTTTTGTATATTCAAAAAAAGACGTGATTTTTTCAGACGAAATGTCTGCACTTGGTATAGCCATTATTTAATCCTCAGTGTGTATAAACCATATTAATCTGCAAATATTAATTTGTCCACATACTGAAAAATAATTTTTATTATTATTTAAATACAGATTGTATTTTAATATAGAAGTATTTTATGACATTAAATATTGATGATTCTATTCTCTTAATTAACGTACTTCGACCAAGAGGTTCTTCACTTTTAGCCGTTTCCCATGTTCCATAGATAAGATAAATAAATGATAATACGCCCAACATTCTGATAATAAAGTCCAAGGTTCCCATTGCTTTTTTCTCCCTTATAATGTAAACCACAGTATCACGGAATAAATAAAAAACAAAATAAAATCTTCCTTTATTTCATATTCGCTTTATAATATCGTTTTTGCGATTAATATCAACACAATCATTCAGAGTCTTTTTCTCAAAATAAGCAATATCTGATTTTATTAAATCGACCCATGCTTTTTTTGTTATAGGCGTTATCTTCTCTATTACATTTAATATATCAGATTCCATATTATCCAATTTAATATAACTATCTCGATACTTTAAATATGAACCTTTATTTTTTAAAAAACTTCGTATTGCAATACTGCCGGAAAGCATATCTATTTTTAAGCTTCCTGAGTCAAACATAAATTTTAATACTACACTATTATCGTGTTTATCTGATAATATAAGTTGTATACATTTAAATGCCAGAAAATGTGCATCAAGTTGAATTCTTTTATTTTCGAGATCTTTTTCAGCTTGTTTAATCCACGGATCAGCATATTTTCCGGGCGTCAATATAAACATTTTTTTATTTAATATTTCTTTATTTAATGCAATAATTTTATCTACCTTTTCTGAATATCGTTCATAAAATTCTTCATTTTTATCAAGGGAATGAATAATTTTTTCCTGCTCAATTGAAACACTCTTTAGTATATTCATTTATGTATCCTTTATAATCTGTTTTTTATGACTGGAAGATTTACTGGGCTGCATAAATTATTAATTTTTTTCCTTTGATATTCTATATAGGCATTAGTTATAGATTCTTTTTCATTAAATGCATAAACTGCTGAAAAGTCAGTTTCACTTAAAGGTGTTAAAATTAAGGTCATTTTTATAGGAATATTTAAAATGAAAATTTCAACATTGATAACACTTTGCGAGTAGTTTTTTACCTCATGCGTTATCTCGTGAAACAACGCTTTTACATGGGCATTGTCGATCTCTGTTCTTTTTTGTGCCATACCAGATACGTCAGATATACCATTCTTATAATTTGTATAAATCATTCCTGCATAGAGTAATGTTTCCATAATTCCTTCACAATAAAGAATATCTTCATTTGTTAAAGCAGGCAGACTCTTTCTGAACATTACCATATTATATCCTTTGCCCTGGTGTCTTTTCAGTGCTATTCTTTGGCAGAGATTTATTCAATTGTTCTTTTTCTTTTTTTGCAATAAAATTGTCAATGATAGCATAGTGTCGTTCATCAAAACTAAACTTAAAATTTTCTATAATAAAAGGGTCATCTGGTTGAATTCCAAGTTGCCAGTCAATAGGCAGACCATAAACTATAGCTGTTCCCTTATAACCTTCACAATGCCCCATATCACGCTGTTCCATGCATTTTTTATACATATCTAACAAAGCATCAAACCCTTCTTTATTTTCCTTTGAATTCACTTCTGTACTAAAAGAGGTGAATTCTTTAGATTCATCAGGAACACTTGTAAAACAAACATCATGAGATGATTTCTCTGAATATTGTGTTTTATAGGTACTGACATATATATGGTCAATAACATGATCTTTTATCATTTGATAAATTTTTTCTTTATAATCCATTTTATTTCTCCTTATTATATTCTTTGGTTAACTATTTTTTCATTATCATTTAATACTGGATACTTGATTTTTCCGAGGTCATTGACATAAAAAATTAGATTCTTTTTATCAAGGGGTCTCTCCCCGATTGCAGGGTTATGCTAATTCTGAGAGATCACTATAATATATACGAACTTCTTCCATAAACATTTTTGTTATATTATCGGTTATCTTTTACCTCTGAAAAATCTTTTTTATATATCTTAAAAACAGCATATCCTGATAATTTTTATTGATTTTATTATACCATGAATTTTTAAATATAAAGATACTGATTTTTTATCTCAATCAATCTTTGCTAATATTTTTTTAAACCTATCCATAAAACTGATTTTTCTGTTATTCCTGTCTAAAAATTCCTCTTTTATTTTATCAAATAATGTTTTACCAACGGACTCCCATTCTCCCTGAGCTTCTTGTCTTATAATTGTCATACTGTCATACCAGTAAGATGATTCGCCTGATATTTTCCAGCGCCAATCCGTTTTATGAGGCAATAATAGATATGTTTTTTTACCCATAGAACCTGACAAATGGGCAATAGAGGTATCACTGGTAATAACAAAATCAAGTTTACTGATAATATCAGCCGTTAAATTAAAATCATCAAATATATAAGGAGGTTCTTCTATTTGACCTTTTTCTTTCCAGCTATCATAAAGTGTATTATTTTGCTGTGGCTGATACAGACTAACAAACTGTATATTTTTGTTTTCAATTAATGGTTGTATTAACCTTAAATCAATTGCTCGGGTTCTTTCATAATCTGTGGTTAAGCGACCATGAAGACAGATACCAGCTTTAATACACTCAGCTTTTGAAGTATCTGGACGTTTAAGATAATCCCAGTTTTTATTCAATGCTTTTTCTGTATTTAATTTTAAAAGGAAAGGCAGACTACCTAAATCGCAATAACAGTCAAACTCAGCAGGATTGATTTCATGAGACGTTGCGTCTATATGTAATACATCAGGAGTTAACACATTAAGCAACTCTCTGGAAGCACTAAAACAAACGTACTGGAAGGACTGTCTTAAAAGGTACAAAAAACGGCCATACATAAAACAATCACCATAACCCTGCTCACTAAAAACAACGATTTTCTTGTATTTACTTTCTTCGCCTTTCCACCTTGGCAGATTCCTTTTAACGTATGAATCTAATGTTAACCTTTCTTCATACATTTTCCAACCTTGCAAATAATTCTCTGTGCCAAGAGAAATAACAGATAATAGTAACTTATAATTTAAATTATCTGGTGCAATCTCAACCGCTTTTTCCAGATATTTCTCAGCTTCTTTTAATTGCCTTATTTCCTTATAATATAGAAATAACTGGAAGTAATCATTTTCTGTCTTTGCTTTTTTTATACAATTATCAACATTATTGCTGTTTACGATATCATTCATATTTTTACTCTTTATCATTTTACTTTTAATGGTTGACAGTCAGTTATAATATCTCAAATAAAAAGAGACAAGTTTCTTGCCTCTTTTTTATATAAATTTATAATCTTTTTACTGAATGAGTAGATTTTTCCTGAACAGGCAAGTCTGATTTTATTTGTTCTCTTTCCAGCAATGCCTGTTTAGCATCTTCGAGATCTTTTAATTTTCCAGATATGTCAGCAGAGAAACTTGATAGCGTATTTTTAAAATACCAGTCTTGATTGGTTGGTTTATATAAAAATTCTTTAACTCTTCCATTGCTTATTGCTATTTTTCCAAATCCTGTGACATATTGCCTTATAGCTATATGTTGTTCGGAGGGGAATTTTTCCAGTAATTTATCTATTACTTCAACACTGGCTATTGTATTTTTAAAAAACTCTTTTAATAAAAATTTACGCGGCATGACAAATTTTATAAAAACTTCATCAAGGTTTCTTTTAAAAAATAACTCTTGCACTCCGAATAACGACAGTAATAAGAATCCACAATGAAGAACGATATGAAACAATGTCCCAAATATTCCTATTTTAGCATAATAAGCAGCACTAATAATACAAAAAATATAGACCATTAATATGATAAAAACAAGAGTACAAAATGTGTACAGTTTTTTACATTGAATATCACTATAACCTGTAAACCTATAGAGAGACTGCACGATATCCTTTCGTGTTTTATCGTGGTTAGCCTCTACAAATTTTGCATAATCTTTTTCATACTGTTCTATAAATATATCAGCCATAATTTTTCTCCATTATTAAATTCTTTTTTTTAGAAATGCAATCAATGCTAAAATTAGTAAAAAAAAGAAGAAAGTGATTCTTAAAGAAAAATAAAAGAACGTATCATAATTTTTAATTTCTTTTTTCATTTCGAATGTGGCACCTTCCTCCCATACATAAATATCTGATTTTAATGACACAGAGATTCCCAATCCAGTAATCTTAATATCACCATTTTCCATATTGATAATATGTTTTTCCAATGGTGTTTCAGGTTTTGGTGTAAAAGTAAGAAGAGTCATCCAGCCTGCGTTATTTTTTATACTGACTTTAAAATTATCATTTTCTTTTTCTGTATAGAGTATGTCGTTTTTTTCTATAATCATGTAGGTTGCCGAAGCATTAAGACTGAATATTGAAATACATAATGATAAAAAAATTAAAAATATTTTCATGCTTATAGTCTCTCTATTTTTTTTCATTGAATTTAAATTTGGCTGAACATTAATAACTCCTTTCAAAACGTGACGTTCTCTTCATTAAAACCGCAACGAACGCAACATTGTGATCGGAGTTCTGGTCAGGGCGAAGCACCCTTTTAAACTTTTTTATGTGACAGCATTCTGTAAAGCAAAGGCAACGTGTTTTAAATAGATGCCTCTTGCCCCGTTAATATCCCTGTCCACGATGAATTCATTTTCCTTTATATTTTTTGAAGATCCCAGTGTTTCATCGATCACTCCGTTCCAGCTACGGGTTTTGCTGGTATAGCTTTCGTTCACGACAATGACCTTTTTCCCGTATTTTTGAGCCATCCACAGGAGAAACGTCTTAAAGCGGTAGTGTTTCAGGGAAAGCATATTGTGCACCGCTTTGCGGTTCAGGCTGCGCCCACGGGTTTTAACCATATCCTTTGAGCGGAATTCTGGCAGATAGATCACGTCATAGTGTGAAACCAGATGCTGCGCCACGGTTTTATGCAGATGCTCCGTCAGGTTCTGACGCTGGCACTCAAGCCGGTCAAGCTGTTTTTCAACGAACCTCAACCTGTCGTTGAGCCACTTTGGTCTTTCCGCTTCTTCTTTTGCATACAGCGTATGGTTTTTAAGCTGCTGACGCAGGGAAAAAATCCGGCGCATTTTCTTTGCCAGAGGCAGCAGAAAGTTTACTGAAAAATCCTTTCCGTACTGTACTGCTTCATGCTCGTTAAATCCGGTCATAAAGGTGCGGCTTCCCGGATCGAGGGCAATACACCTGACTGCTTTTGTTTCCCCGGAAATCCCCGTCTCAGGCGCTTGGCTTTCGCAACCTGTCTGGTTATTTCCTTTTATGGTTACGTTTTTCATCACGCAGATAAACCATCTGCCGTGGTCGCAGGTCACGTCCACGTTTTTCCCTGCGGCCTCTGCGGGAAGGCTTTCCGTGAGCCGGATTTTCCCCAGAGACTGCACGCACACCTGTCCCGCTTTCCCCAGGCGGGGATGGGCAAAGGTCTGCTTCCTGTTCTTTCTGCTTTTAAACCCCAGGCGGGAAAATACGCTGCCATCCGTTTTTTTGTTTTTATTATTTCTGCACACGTCGATAAAGTCAGACTGTGCCAGCCTGACCGCCTGATCGCACACGTTGACGTCAAAAACCGCACCGTTTTCCCCTGTCTCCTGCCTGACGGTTTCCCTGACGCAGGGGCGCAGGTCTGTGGGGTTTCCGTTTTCATCCCGGTACTTTCCATTATTCAGCAGGTCTACGGCAAGGTTATATGCTCTTCTTGCTACCATAAGCATCTGCTGATATTTAACCCGCTGCTCCGCGCAGGTAAAATAGAAACGTATTTTCTTCACTGTTTTCACCACAATATCCGGCTGGGTTTCCAGATTTACCTTAAAAGAGACCGGGAAATTCTGTGGCTTTACGGGCAGTATTTTCTGAATAACACGACTGATAACGGAGACGGTAAAATTAGGCTGGTTTTTAACCAGGGCGGGAAGAAAAAGCTGCTCAGACAGTTCCTGACACGTATCATCCCAGTACGGTTTCACCGTGCTGGCATACTCTCTGTCAGGAAAACATATCTGCATAAAAAACCTCATAAAAAAAACAGTTATATCTCATACATAATATAAAAAGTATAAAACATCAAGTATCAGCAGAAAATGTTGCGTTCGTTGCTTAAATTATCAACTGTTAAGGCTCTTTTTGCATTCAAATTCAGGGTAACATTATTAATATCATTTTTAAAAATTATATCTTCTAGGGCAAGACTGAACAAAAACTAACTATTTTCTCGCATCTGCCTCCTTAAATAAAATAATTAAAAGTGTACCATCTGCTATATTTTTAATCAATCTCTTTTTTTATTGTTTGCACAATCTCACCTTATCAGGTAAATTAAATAAAAAAGGAGGATATTATTATGTCTTTTAAATTAAAAATTACACGCTTTTTTGGTTTTGCGCCAGAAGAAGAATAGTTAGAGAGGATAGAAGAAATAAGGAATAGCTGGAAAAGTTTGCGAGTCACTCCGAGAGGCGACATTCGAATTGATCCCCGCGAAATGAGACAAGATCCTGGTTTTCAGGAGTTTGTAAAAAAGGCAAAATCTCTTATTGATAAAAAATATCAATAAATTAATGAAGTGTTTTTTTATCAAAAGTATCAGTATCTGGATCATAGTTATACTTTTGATTTATTTGCTCCACTTGTTTTTTTATAACTTTTAAATATTCTTCATGTTCTTTTAATTTTTCCTTCCTTAACTCTTCACCGTGGGCTTTAACTTTTGACATATTTTTTCCTTATAAAAATTAGATTATTTTTGTAATATACACTATATTTTAAAAATAAAAACACCAAGAGAGACTTTATGATTACGTTATTTTTAAATAAGATTCAACGAAAAAGACAAAAAGAGAAAATCCGTGAATTTTTTGAACGAGCTTATCTTGATGCTTTTGATACAAAAAAACCATATTTGATTAAGCCGTTGTTCCAGCATACATGGCGTGGTGAGATAAAAATCGATTTCTGGGATTTTGTTTATTCTGAATTAGAGAGATGTGCGTATGAAAAAATATGCCCAGTTGATTATGTAAAAGAAATTATCTCATATTTACCGGATATCAATCACCAATATGAATACGGTAAAAATTTACTGTTCATATTCACTACACAACCTAAGATTGTGCTTGCATTAATAAAAGCCGGAATAGATATTAATGCCAAAGATAATTTTGACAACAATGCATTACATTTTGCCAATTATGAAGTCAGCAAAATTTTAATTGATGCTGGCATTGATATGCACCATTGTAACAAAGAAGGATTGAATGCAATTTATTCTTTCCATAATTGTCCGAAAAAATTAGATCTTCTTATTAAAAATGAGGTATCTTTTTTTCCTGAAAATAAATATGCCTATCAGTGTATTTTTCTTTTTACCAGTAAAGAAAGCGCACAATATTTATTGGATATAAACATTGATTTAATTCCTGTCTTAAAAAAATTTGAATTTCTTAATACGCTGAATCCTGAAAGCAGGGAGGTTGTTTATAATTATTTACTCGACGATGATAACCTTTTTAAGTTATTTAAAAAAGAAGATCAAATTAATCAATTGATTGATATTGTCGATTCTTATGAAGAGGACCAAAATGCACTGCTTGCTAATAAAATAAAAGATTTTGTTACGATAAAAATCGTTGATACAGAAAAAGAGAAATTGAACAAACTGGTACATAACTCAACTTCTCTTAAACAATCCAGGATTTAATATAATGAAAATACAGCCTGAAATTTATTATCTCATAAAATATTTTTCTATTGAAAACAATAGTGAAAATAAAAAAGGAACAGCAGAAAACCTTCGACAGACTCTTGTATTAATTAACAAAAACGTGTGTTTTTTGTCAGAAAAACAAGTGAGACAAGCTTTTTTAGATCATGAAGGAAGAATTCTTAATACCTTTAATTTTTATGCTGACTTTTTCTATAATCTGGATTTAAAGACAAGTTATAATAAAAATATGTACCAACTAAAACGTTATATTAATTGGCCTGCGATAATAAGTCATATCATGGTGCATAAAATACGACCTCTTAGGCTTTTCTCAAACAATCATATGTTAGGATTAAACTCGATTCTATACTCTTCTTTAGAAGACTTAGAATTACTGCATTCTTTTAACTTGATAAAGAAAGTTCATTCGGATTTTGAATATCATCAGGGATACAATTATATCCTGGCTCTGATAACAAGAAATCGTTTTAAAGAAGCCTCATTTTTATGGAATAATGAATATGCTGAATTATCTAAGCCACAGCTTCTTATTGTGTTCGCATTAAGTTTACAGGTAAATATTCAAATGCAGCATATGGATATATGGCATAAATTTTCGAAGGAAAGCACTGGCAAATTCAAAAATGACATTATGGAATTAATGAATACATTTACTGAATCTGATATCGATGAGACTATTGATGGTCATGCATTTAATGGATATAATAGCTGCCAAACTTCAGCATTTTATGCTATACATTCCTGGGATGACAGTTATCAACACCAGAGTGTTCAACAGCAAAAAGACAATTTAGTTTCATTCTTTTTAATTGGGCGTGATTATTTCCAAAGAATCAAACTAAATAAAACAATAACCATTACATCAGCCGCAGATTCACACATAAAAAGATTATAAAAAATCACCGGCTAAATCCATGAAATTTTGTTATTCAAAAGGGAATAAGTTACTTGGTTGTAAAATAGCCTGTACGCCAGGTTGACGGCTTATACCACACAGAAGTTGAAACCCATATCACATCTAAAATATTTTTTCCTTGTGGTATCACATACCCTAACCTTTTCACTTTTCGCATTTTTGTTAAGGTTTCTAATGATTCCATAGAAACGCCTAATGGAGGAGCGTCTACTCTTTTTGGCAATGAAATATACCCTGTCACACTTTCTTTCTGTGGATTATTTTTATTATTTTCCATAATTGCTCCTTCAAATATTTGATAACGTATTCAGTTATACTATAATAGATACAATATTTCAATAAAAAGGATTCATATGCAAGACTTATTACCTGATCATATATTATCAACCGATAGCTTTAATGATATAAATTTTTCAGATTTTTATAACAGAATAAAATCTATGAAAATGAATTTAAATCAGGGAAATCTTAATACTGCGATTAATACAATCATTACTTTAATCGAAAAAATTTATATTGAAAATCCAGATATTATTAATATTGACTTATTTGTTGAGCGATCCCCTGAATTCAGCATCAATAAAAAATATCTTGCTTATATAAAACCAATACAAGCAGAACATACTCAGAGTAGTTTCCCTGTAAAAAAATATACCAACCTATTAGAGAAAGAAGTTAATCAAATAGCAGATTCTGGATACCAGGGTTACACTGAATATTTTAAGGATATGTTTTTTACTGCAGAATTCAAGTCTCTGACTGACAGAAATGATAGATTCAAAATCTACGAACAAATTTGTGATAAGTCAAAAATGAATGTACTGAAAAATCTCGTGAAAAACTGGGAAAACGATGACTATACTCCTATGCCTGTTTCACATTTTGGTTCTTTGCCACTGAGTTTATTTTTTTCTGATTTTAACGAAAAAGAAAATTTCAAAAAACATATTTCTGACATCTGTGAGCAGGAATACCAGCTTATTAATCTTTTATGGGAAAACCTTGCCTTTAATGTTTTTTCTTTTGCTAACCAACACCAAAGTGAAAATGTTGTACTGACAAAAATGGTTGATAAATCAAATAATAATGAAACCTTTTTTTGTTTAAGGGATAAAGATAATTCTGATAAAGAACAAATTTTCACATTACGATTACCTGAAAGTATTTTTCGTTTTAAAGAGAATATATTCAAAACAAGCGAAATAGGCTGTTTTAATGTATTCCGTGATTCTTTTATCGATTTTATTAACACTAAACATATGATCTCAAATAGTCATAATCTACAAGAACATTTAACCGAAGGTATTGGTCTTATGATTAGCCAATATGAACAAAAAACTTTGTCTGATATACTTTTAAAAAAACATAGATCAATAAATAATACACCTCGTATTTAGTTTTTTAATAAATTAAGGTCATTACCAGTTTGTGCAGAAAGTAAGCATTTTCTATGAAGGTTGATTAAAGGGCATTGCAATATTAATTAAACAGATTATGGCTAACATACTAATAAACAAAACAGCTTTTTTATTATCACAAAACTAAATGGAAGTGGATTATGACTACGAATAACAAACAAAACAATCAGGGTTTTGACAGCATATAAAAAATCTTTTAAAACCTGATCATGATAATCTGTTTAAAGGAGATTAATTATGCTCATGAGTATTGGATAAAAAGCATTTGAATCAGGCGTTTCAATAGCAACACTTCGCAGGTGGCATAAGTCAGGACAGCTTTTGCCTGATTCCGTTACCTCAGGAGGACACAGACGCTATAAAAAAAGTAATATGGAAACTGATAAGTCAGTAGTGGCGTATGCCAGAGTGTCCTGCCATGATCAGAAAGAAGACTTAGAAAAACAAAAAGCTGTCCTTTCCCTTTGCACACCCGATGTGTTGCTGTCCGATACCGGTTCCGGTCTCAATTTTAATAAACCCGGCTTTCGTAAACTCTTATCACTGCTCCTTTCAGGCAGCATCCGTGAAATCATCATAACCAATAAAGACAGGCTCCTTCGTTTCGGTTATGAGCTTATGGAAAAATTATGCCTGCATTTTCAGGTTAAACTTACCGTGTTGCATGAAAAACAGCAAAAAAGCTTTGAGGAACAGCTCGCACTGGATTTAATCACCATTATTACCGTTTTCACCTCAAAGCTTTACGGGGAACGCTCACATAAAAATAAAAAGTGCAGTAAAGCCGGATAAATAATTGATTTTTATGAAAATACGGGTTATGTTTTATTCAGTATTTTAATCCAGAGGCAAACCTGAATTGGCAGAAAAAGATACCCGCGTTGTCAGCATAAAAAGTCAGATAAAACGCTCTCTTCTCACTGAGGAAGAGCAGGCGTTTATTGACGGGTATCTGCATCATTATAATCACATTAAATTTGCTTATACCTCTCTGATTCAGAAAAACCCCGGTTTGTTTAAAGAAAAGAAAATCAGCGAACTGAAACAGCTTTGCGACCGTGATAATATTTTACCCTATCGCGTTTTCAATGCAGGTCTGGTTCAGCAGGTCAACGGACAAATAGCTTCTCAGCTTTCAAACAAAAAACGTTATCTCGCAGAGACGGAAGAACGACTAAAAGAAACGGAGAAGCGCCTGAAAAAGCAGGAAAACACAATAAAGCTTATCCAGAGTATGGGTGCTTCCCTGAGAAACCTGCCAGTTAACCGTCAGCGGTTTTCCCGCACCATGAAGCTAAAAATCATCCTGGAAAATAAAGCAGAGCGTCAGAAAAACCGTATCAGTCATTTAAAACGTGAGATTGACAATAATATGACAAAGATATGTTACGGTTCTTCTTCTCTGTTGAAAAAGCGCAATCATATCCACACTAACGACCGCGACAAACTTCTGCGATGGAGAAAAGAGTGGAACGCTGCACGCTATGGTAGCATGTTATTCTGTGGTTCAAGCGATGAGACCATGGGAAACTCCAATGCAAATATTACCACGGACGGGAATAACGGCTTTCTGCTGAATATTACGGTTCCCGAATCACTGAGGCATAAGTATTCGTTTGTCCGGGTCTCTGTACCGATAAAGATTGCTTATTATAAGCAGGAAATTCTGGAACATATCGCTTATCATTCGGGTGGAAAAAAGGCGTTTCAGTACAGCAAAAAAGAAAAAAGACAGGCAAAAGAGGAAGGCAGAAAGCTCATCGTTCCCACGTCTTCATTATCGGTAAGGATAATGAGGAATGTCAGAGGAGACTTTGACGTAGTGGTAGGTCTGCAGAGCAGCCTGCACATGAAGCCTGAACTGAAAACCCATGAAAAATACGGCGTGATTGGCGTAGATATAAATCCTGACCACCTTGACGTGGCGGAAACCGATGCGAAGGGCAACCTGATTAAGGGGTGGTCTGTGCCTCTTGACCTGAAAGACAAAAGCACGAAGCAGCGTAAAACCATCCTCAGTCAGACAACGAAAGGCATCGCTGACTATGCTCTGTCAAAAGGAAAAAGTATCGTCCTGGAAGACCTTGATTTCAGCAAGAAACGTCAGGAGTTAAGAAAGGGCGTTACCCCTGCTTATTCCCGCATGCTTTCCGCTTTTGCTTATGGAAAGATAAAAGAATATTTTTACTCACAGTCGTGGAAAGCAGGCGTCAGAGTCATATATGTTAACCCGGCGTGGACAAGCTTTATTGGAAATATTAAATACGCCATGCGTATAGGGAAAGCAAAGCATGAACATGTTCCTGCGGCTTATGTTATTGCCCGAAGGGGACAGGGATTTAAGGAAAGAATACCTGAAAAAATCATCAGGGTTCTGCACACGACAATAAATAAAAAAAATAAAAACAGTACTGAGTCCTGTTTAACAGCAGAGCTGATATCACATAAGGCGATGGTATTTGACATAAGTTCGACGACGAGTCGGGCTGAGTTAATCAGGTTTCAGAAAGCAGTATTCACCAAAAAAGCCTATCCGCAAATCCTCAATGAGAAGTGTTTCTCAGGCAGCACCCGGATACGCAGAATACTGACCGGAGTTCCGTTATTCCACAGCATATTTATTTCTCATAGATTTCATGATCAGATTTCAATATATTGAAAAAAACGGTAAAAATGGAAATCAAAGTTCTGAAAAGAACAAAGACTCCAAAAATACCAGCCAGACTAAACAGTCTAAAGGCAAATAATATCAGCTAATGATATGTAGAAAAAGCAGAATGTATTCTGCTTTTTTTATTTTAATTTTTCAGCATAATCCTAAAATATTTTTGACTAACGAAAAAAAGTCAATTATATTAAGTTTATCACCAAGAAAACAAAGTAAAAAGGTGAACATATAAATATCGGAACAGATTTTATATGATTTTATTATAATAAAAATATAAAATTAGTGAAAATTTTTCACTACCATTATTGATAAAGCAAAAAATCCCAATATTTTATTTATCAATTTTAAAGACACCGCAAGGTGTCTTTTTTCATTTTAAAGTCTGTTCACTTTTTTAACTTCAAAAGAGTCAGACAGTTTTTTTTCTACACTCAATAATTTCTTTTGACAATAGGCTTCATATTTTGGATCTGTGGTTTCATTTCCTTTTGCTATTCTGAGTAAATCTTCTACCTGTTGTGGTTTTTGATTCATAATATAATTAAAAAATTCTTTTTCTTTCTCATCGCTTAGCTGACTAAAAGATATTTTTCTCATTTTAGAATTTGTGCTTCTTACCGGAAAATCATCATTAATTTTAGAACGTATCAGTTTAACAAACAGATATAAACAATTTCTGTCCGTAACGTCTGGGTATTTTGAATCTTTATTTTCGAAACAGTAAGGATAAATATTCCAGTCAAATATATTTTTAATATTGAGCATGAGTGCTTCTCTGCTTGTCATATCTGACTGATTATTAAACAGTGCATTCATATAATGTTGAAACAGATCAACAGATTCTGCTTTTATTTTTTTAATAATCGATTCAGGAAATACATAATAATTGCTCAGCCCATATAATATATTATGACTTTCTTCATTTTTTTTTAAAATGTCCATAAAATCAGAACGATCTTTTATCTGCTCCAGAAGTGCGGTTGACATAGTCAGTATTTTATCTTTTTCTTCTACGGTGTTTGTATAAAGGATATCACTTTTTCTTTTTTCTTTTAAATATCCAGAAACCACACTTAGCATTTCTGATAAATGAGCATGTTCCATTGTTTTCATGTCAATAACTTCAAGACCTGCTTCTATTTTTTCCAGGATATTGTTATTTCCGTACAATACTTCAATAAAAGCTTCTTTTTTTAATTGACTTTGAGTGACTGGATCATCTTTGTGAAAAATTTTTGACAGATCAATCGCTTTTTTATTTTTAAAGGATGGATTTGCAGAGAAATTGTAAAATAAGTTCATACTGACATCTTTTAAGCTTATTCTTGCACCCATTTCTTTTAACGTTTGCAGATTTTCTTCTGGGTTATTTTCTTTACATATACTGTAGATTAATGGTAAATATGTTTTTTCATTAAAATTGCTAATTTTTAATGGGTAACCTGATTTTTTCAACAGTAATAACTCATTACCAACATCGTCATATAAGTGATTAATATTATAGAGATGAGGATTCAGAAAATTTTCATTAAAGTCTTCAACACTTTCAAAAATAGATGATATTATCTTTTTAAGACTGCTTTTTTTTCTATATACAAAAATATTTGAGTACACCTCTGACAGATATTTTTCGTTATCAGGTTCAGCACGAAATATCTTTAATCTTTCGCCTATTTCTTTTTCATTCATAGATAACATTATAGGGAAAAAGCGTAGGGCATTTTTTTGAAAAACAGGAAGATTTATAATTTCAGGCTCTTTAAATAGCACTATCTTATTCTTTGAAATAGAGTTTACCGAAATCAGGTCTTCGTATTTATCAATATTTTCTGAGCTAATCTGATTTAAGCCATGTGCAAAAAACGAAATATATTTATCTTTTTCTTTAAAAGAAGATAACGTATTTTTAAATCTCTTGAAATAAAAGAAAAAAGTATAATTTAAGCCTTTATAGTAGTTATTCTTATCCAGAGCGTCAGGTATTACAAAGGCATTATATCCATTATTAAGCAGTGCTTTAATAATTTTCTTATTATCTTCTTTAATCCATTTATAAACAAATTTATGATATACTTCATTCATGGTATCTAAATCTTCTGCATTTTTAAATGTTCCAAGTACATTTATCTTATGCAACGTGGCATTATCCAGATAATCAACAATATCCTGGCCTTTACCATTTGCCAGAAGTTTTAAAATATTATTAATAGGTTTTCTTCCAGGGCGATAAACAACCTCGATATCCTTCAATATACTTTCTTTATTCACAGTCTTAAATTCCTTATTGGTTTTATTTATTATAACCTGTTTATTTTATTTTTAAAATCTCCATTTATGATACTTTTATTATTACTAATTATTTCTCTTTCAACTATTGAATTAAAATCCAATAAAATGGGGGATTTTAATGTTTCATTAAGCAATCTTTCTTTTTCTATTTCGCTAAATAAACCTTTATAATCATTAAAAATAATAACTGCAAAATCATTTCGTTCCATTATTTCATTTTTCGACATAGGAGTCATAAGAATAATATTAACGTTATCGTCCTGAAATATAAGTAAGCTTTTTTCAATTAAACGCAGAATATCTTCTTTTTGTTTTAAAATATTATCTTTTTGATTATTATATAATGTCTTCGCTGTTTTTATCTGTGATTCACCAATAAAATAATCTAGCGCATTAATATGAACATTTGTGTCATTGCCGGTATAATCCTGCTGATGGTTAAAAACGGAATTATACTCTTCAAATATATTTACACGCATATTATCTAAAATTTCATCTGTCAAATGAGCAAGCGGAGTACAGTCGCTTTGATACATAAGATCAAGCCGTAGTGCATTATCAAATAATATTGCCAAAATTTTGTTAGTTTTTGTTTTTTCTATACTATTTAATTTAGCATATTTTGATGTTGATTTATAACAATCAATAATATTTTCTACTATAAAATTTTCACCATCTTCTTCATAAGATACCTCACAGCCTGCATTAATATCAACCAAATTATTTTTTATGATAAAATCAATAAAAATAACATTATGTGATAATATTACTTCCAGTGCTGAGTTCTTAGGGAAAGACCAGCCTTTTTTTAAAAAATAAGAAATGCTTTCTATATTTGTTCTTTTCTCATTATTATGAAATGATACGTCTTCCAACAAAGTCTGAAAAATAACAGATTCTTTAAAACCATTATAAGAAACAGATTCCAGATTGATATTCATTAAATCCTGCCCTGACAATATTTTAAAAATATTTATTTTATAATCTGTCCTGATGTATGTACTATTTTCTTGAAAAAATACAATAAATGGATCAAATAAATATTCATTATCCTTTTTTACAAGATATTTGCTTATCTCTGATACAAAAGTGTATTTATTTGAACCAGATCTATTATCCAGTTTTTCGTCAATAGCAGAACTTATAATTTTTGAAAAAATTTCTTTGTGAACAGAATAAAAATCACCTGCTCTTATTTCAAATACAATATCAAAAACTTTATTAAAAAAATCGTTTTTGACTTTATCTTCTTCTTCTTCTTGAAATAAAAACTGTTCTATTTTACTTTCAAAAATGTCTTCGCTAAATGACTCAAGAAATAATTTTACCTGTTCTTCATAATCTGGATTCTTTCTATTATACGTATTAATATTAACAATTTGTGTATTTTCTCTCTGATTAAACGTAGCTGAATAATCATCAAAAATATGTAAGTATGTTTTTTCCATTGTTGATTATATCCTATTCATTATCTTATGATTTTTATTATAGATCATAGCTGAATCATTTAATACTCGCTGTTCCATTTTTATTATTAAATATTCAGCTACTTTAAGCGTTATTGGACAATTATTTTTTTCTGAATCGTTTTTTATTTTGCAGAATAAAACTTTCATATTCTCAAAATCATTCATTGTAAATATTTTAGTTTTATTAAAACTATCTTCATACATATTAAAAATTTGCTCTTCATAAATACGCTTTTTAGCCGAAGGTTTTACTTTTTCAAAATGATATAAACTTTCAAATACAGAAGACGTATCTATTTTATATTGCTCTTTTAAATCTGCATACAAGCCTGCATCTTCTGCATATGACAATAAATAGAATTTGAAGAAATCTGAAACTTCATTTAATTCCGCTTTTTTCATATAAGGGTCTGTATTTTTCAAAAATGCAGGTGACATGAAAAAATAATTAAATACGATATCATTAATAAAGCTTTCCTGCTTTTTAAGTTCTTTTCTGTTTTCTGTAATAATGAAAGGAGCAGTTATATAAGCGATAATAAAAGAATGAGAAAATATATCTGTATGCTTTTTTAACTCATTTTTAAATCTTTCCCAAATCTGCTTGTCATAATCAGTGGTATTTTTCAATACCATTGGAAACATATCATAATGCCGTTGAGTGAAAGGAAAGTCATATTTTAGCAACTCAGATAAAACAGGTAAAGAACAACTCATAATAGCTGCTGTGCCTAATTGTGCATGATATTCTTTAAATTCTTTGGTAAAGGTAAACTGTATTTCTTTATCTTCCTTGTTACGTAAAATATTCCATAAATTTTCTTTCTCATCTGCACAAAGCATGGATAACATTTTTTCTATATTTTTTTCTTCTTTTTTAAGAATATACTTCTTTAATTTCTGTTCATTATTTAATTCAATACAGGTACTTTTATTCAAATCATGAATAATGAATGGTATTTCATCACTCTTTGAGTAATAATGCATTAATTCTTTTTCTCGTTCACAGGGAGTGTAATTAAATCTGTTAATTAATAACTCAGCCAGATCAAAATTAGATTGGAAACAAGCCATAAGAAAAATTAAATTCTGCTGATTTTTTTGTTTTCTCATTACTGTATATAAAAATTTATCTTCTTTTCCCAGTAATATTTTTGTTGTCTCTTGTATAACGGGGAGTTGATTTTTAAACATTGAAGTTCCGATATCTATAAAGAAGGCTTTAATCTTTTCAGCTTGTTGTAGATTTTTATTCCATTTCCAGTTGTATTTAAAAAAATCGTAACAAAATTTCAGCGGATCTTTATTTATTAAATTCTGAAAATACTGTCTGTTATTATTCAAAACAGACAGTGGAATCATGGAAAAAAGAGTCGTTGATTCATCAAATCTTTTTGCATATACATAATGAAAAAGATCTTCTTTTATAAATGCATTTAATAAATCACATTGACGTTGATAGCTTTCAACTTCTACACATTCTTCATGCAACTCTTCTTCTGATAAATCTTTTGTTTTTAAATGTAGCCAATGCATTTTGCTTGATACAGGCTCGCCCATTGTTCTTGAAAATTTGCTTATGGGTAATATATGCCTGATAAACAAGTGTTCTTTTTGGCATTCAAACAATGTATTAAATAAAAAACCTGCAAAATCTGCATTCAGTATAAAATTCAATTTTTTATCCTGAGCTAAAAATTCTCTGAATGGCAGGGGATTACTTTTTTCTGTAATAACATAATTATCATATTTCTCAATTAACGAAATTATCTCTTCTCTTAATGTTTCAAATTGCATCATTTGAATACCTTTTTTTTATTTAACGATTAATTTTAACACATTTTATTATAAAAATTAAGTTTTTTCTTTTTAAAAAAAGCAATCGTTTGCTTTTTTTGTTTATAAAATATATTCATATTAAAAAATTGTTATATGCTCTTTTTTCGGCTAACTTAAATCATACTCAGGAGGATATACAATGCTTTTTTCTGAACGCCAAGAAGTTTTTATTGAAAATTATCGAAAAATGGGGACAAGAACAGCGGCTGGCTTTATCTTAAAAATATTGTTACTTGAAGAAATTTTTAAACAGGGTATTAATGTGATCAATAATACTTTAAAGATTATGGTTAAAGAACAGCCTGTTGAAGCCTATTATGATACCGATTATCCTTACGACTCGTCATTTATCACAGAAACTTATTTTGATATAGAACACAATATTTCCATTCAGCCTGTGGAAAAAATCACATTGATTAATGACTTAATTTCGAAAATAAAAGAAATAGATACAAACTTTTTTATTGATATTCGCAATGAACAGAATAGTGAATATACAAATAATGAAACCGACTTTCTTGATCTGTCTAAATTATTTCTCATTACAGAATCTTTATATGCAGAAGATCGCTTTGCCTATTATCAAAAGGGAGCTAAACATTTTATCAAAAATAGCCACTTACCTGAATTTGAAAAATTTCTGTGTTGCCTAAAAAAAGAACAACCCTTTTCTTTTTCTGAAATTATTATTGGAAATCATAACTATAAAATTCTACCGGATAATATACAGCAAGACACTTACAATTTTTTCATATTTGCTCAAAATCTTTATGAAGCAAGGCAGGATATGGCTAAAATGTATATTGAATATTTAGTCGTATTTTATGTAGAAAGCTTAAATAAATCAATAAAAATAATGCTAAAAAAACCTGATTATTATCTCCTGAATTATAAATATGACAACCATAATATAACGGCTATTTTATATAACAAAGACAATAACGGTTATCAGAATATCGAAACATTACCTTTCAATTTTGATTTTACAGAGAAAGAGCTTTTACATACTGTGTTCGACTCAAAAAGATTTGACATTGATAATCGTGTTATTAATATTATGACTTTAACTAACATTATTACACTCCAGGATATTAGTTCTCTGACGAAACAAATGGAAAATCTTTTATCTAATACGTTGTGGAATACAAATAACGAGATTAATTCATATGCAAAAGATATTGCAAATCAGATTATGATTTCAGCAAATAAACAATGTATTCACTTATTGCTGAATTCAGACAATCATCCATATAGCAAGCACATTAACAGAATTTAAGGTAATTAAATGAATAATCAAACTTTCGAATTTTTAAAGTTATTTGATGATCGGGAAAAAGAATACTGTACAGGGGATTTATGTATTAATCTTTCCGAAAACAATCAAGTCGGAATTATATATAAAACAAATACTAATTATCGCTCTATCGAAAATAACGAGTTAACTGAATTTTTATTTAATGTTGTTTTTAATCAGTTTTCTCAAAATGAAAAAGAAAATTTTTGCACATTTGCGCATTCTTTTATGGGATTCCAGTTTAATATCAATCAGTGCAAATTTAATGCTAATTTTTCATACGTAGTTATTTGTCAAAAAAAACCAGATAATTTGTATGATATTATAGACTCTCGTATTTCGGTCATAGAAAAAGATGAACTTCTGAATATTTTGTCAGATAATTTTGAAAATAAATCAGGCACCCGTATATAGAGATTCCAATAAGATTCAGGAATATTTATAGAAAACCTTTTAAGTAAAATGTCAAAGGAAGGCGCATGATTATATTTATTTTTTATTAATTATGCTGATAATTTTATCGAAATTTAATGTTAAGCATATCATTATTTTCTGTTTATGATAAAATTAAATTTATAAATACAGAGAGAAACATATTATGAGCATAGAAAAGCTGAGTAAATTATTTAAAAAAAGAAAACAGAATATTGAAGCTGCTGAAACACAATATAACAAAATTATTTCAAAACAACCGGAACTCAGCTTTACTAATTTAAGCGAAAAAGATAATTTTAACATCCTGCATAACGCGATAAGAAGTAAAGATTTTAACAATCTTCTTTTACTTGAAAAACTGAGATTTGATTTCTCTCAGCATAGTTCCAAATTGAAAGCTGACTTATGTTATAAGGATTCTGCTAAATTCGACAACTGGCAACAGTATTTTTCTTTATTTCTTAATCATAAATTGATTCCTGTGAATAAATCGAACGAAGACTATACAGATAGTCCATATACTATATTTGAGGAATTGATTAGTAATAATGATTATGAAAAAATTACATTTTTACAAAAGCATAATCTTTCTCCTGTAATACGCAATATATCAAATGTCATTTTACATAAAATTTTAATGTTTGATTATGAAAATTTGAAAAAACTTAACGTCTACGGGATTATTACCAGAGAAAATGATCTTTTTGCTTTTCTTATGTTGGATATCAAACAGTCTAAATTAGAAAAAACCAGACATAATATCTGTCAACTTGAAAAGATTCTTGATTTATATATGGAAACAAAAGTAATTAATTCGAATACGAGTCCATTTGTCGCTTTGGCGTTAATGAATAATAATGATGTACCTGAAAAGCTAATCAATAAATTTTTAGAAAAAAATAAACCAGATATGAACATTATTAATCAGCATGATTTACATTCAATAGATAAGATGCTGGGGCTTTATACTAATCTTGTTATAGATGAAAATAAGCTTCTTAATCATTTAAAACAATATGACTTTCCAGAAAAAAAATTAAACGCATTTCGCTTTATTCGTAGCTCTCTTAAATATAGTAGTCCAGATATTTTTTTTGAGAATTTCAATAAATTTAAATCACGAATTGATCCGATGGGTATAGCTGATTTAGCTTGTATTTCTATTGATAAAGAAAAAGAGTATTCATTACCGATATTGACTGAATTTTTTAATCGAATCACCAATGAAAACATGCTTAAAATGGGTACTTCTGCGAAAAAAATAATTAAATTTTATGAAGATAATCCCCAGGAAAATACTAATACGTTCAGTAATGCATTTTTACAATCAACAATGGACGCTGATGCTAAGATGCAATTTTTTACAGATATCATATCTAACAAGAACTTTTCAGTAAAATCTTGGCACGAAAGACTTATCTCGGATTTAAAGATTCAAATAATCGAAAAACAAAAAGAAACATTGAAAAATCATATTATGAATGACTTAACACCACCTTCTCAGAATAAACCCCGCATTTGACATATAAAGAAAGAGCCTTCCATAGCTCTTTCTTTTTTTATTATTTAGTAACAAACATACCACATGAGGCTTTGATATCATGCCCTACGCGTGGCACGACTTTATTTTCTGATTCGGGAAGATAATGCTGAACAATTTTAAAAAGTTCTTGTAACTTACGGTCTTTGGGTTCTTTGCCAAAACGTTCGCTAAAAGGATTATAACGAACCAGGTTAAATCGGGCAACAATACCACGACTGATTACAGCTTCCATAGTTTTGTGAAGCATTTCAATGTCATCATTTTCACCTTCTATAAATGCCCAATGCAGAACAATTGGTCTGTTTGTTTTCATCTGGAAATCAGCAATCAGATCAAGGGCACGATAACAATTCATAGCGTTTGGTAACCAGCGTTTTCTGAATTTATCGTCCACTGAGTAAAGAGAATAATACAATCTTGATCGTTCATCCTTTAATACATCTTCCAGTTTGTGTGAAAAATCATCAGGAATAATAGACGAAACCATAAACTGCGATCTAAGATTAAGTTTTTCTGCTTTATCTCCCATACGCGAAAAAAGCAGACTGCTGTTATTCTTAATAACAGAATTTGCGAATGGTTCTCCACGAGCCATAAAATTAAAGTTTACAATGCTTTCAGTTTGTTCTTTATCCTGACTGCTATAATAGTGTAATCCCTGATCGGCTTGTTCAAGATAGTCATTAATCGTTGCAGGAAGCATCATTTTTTGTTTTGTGGTTGTTAAATGACAAAATCTGCAGGCTTTATTACATCCAGAATGAGAAGAAAGATAAACAATAAAATATTCAGGATCACGTTGAACAAAACGAGATTCCCAAATACCACCATCACTTGCGTATTTAATAAAGTTTACAGAAGCGTCTTCATTTGATTTCAACATATTCCACATATATTTTTCACCTTATTATGAGAAAAGTATCAGGTTTAAATTATAGCATATATGCATAAACATTATAGCCTGTTATGTATTTTTTTACTGTTGATACTTATCTTTTTATTTAAAACTTGACGTTCTGCAAAAATCATAAAATTTTCATATTTTTCGGACAATGCATTACTTCCTCTTAATCGGGTACCCAGTTTATAAAAAAGGCTTCCACGATTAGACTGTAATAAGGATTCCGTATCAGGTAAAGGTATAAAGTTAAGATCCAGTTCTTTTATTTTATCTTTAAGAGAATCGAGTAATTTTCCTGTTTTATCCTGGGAGTTAACAACATCACAGTAAAATTCATTAATAATTAAAGTTGTCATCAAATGTTCACTTATTGAGTCTGAATTTACATTATTAAAAATATACTTGCTAACATAAAGGTTATCTGAATTATTTATCATATTATCACTGAGAACTTTTTGATTTTCATAAGTCCCCAGTAAATATTCAGTGCTATACAGTGAAAACAGATTATGTATATTCTGACTGTTTCCATAAAAAATACCACTGTGTAATAAACCTTTGCCATCGAATAATTGAGAAAACGAAGTTTCTTTTTCTACCTCAGAAAAAATTTCTGCATTAAAAGTATGTTTTATTAACTTATGATATAAACTTTCTCCATCTACATCTCTTTCAGACGATAAATCTGTATTCGTTACAATATTTGTAATAAATTTCAGGAATGCAGGCTTATTTGTGTCATAATTACCAGAGGTATTTTCACATATTCTCGATTTGTCAGGAACATTGTTGAGTAAATTAAATAATGCGATATGACCTTCTTTATCCTTAAAAGTCCAATAATGCTCATTTCCTGATAATAAATCGGTTAATTCACGAATATCTTTTTCTTTAAAGTATCTTAATGTGTTTGCCGTAAATAAACCGGCGAAATGTTGTTTAAGTTCTTTTTCTATTTCCTGAAAATTATATTTTTTTGCCCATTCCTGCAAAAGCATATTTATATAAACCTGAGTCTGAAAAAGATGAAAATCAGTTGGAGAGCCATTATAATTGCGAATATCTAGTTTATCATTCGTTTCAAAGCGTTTGATAATTCTTTGCCATAAAGACTTATCTTTTGTTTCATTCGTCTCTGCAATAACAGAAGGATAATGGTCAAGTAGTATCTGAATATCTTCAGCATAGGTTATTTTTTTTATTAGTATACTTAAATCAACATTTTTGTATTTATCATTGAGCAGGCAAATTCTTTTTATATCACCCAATGCAACCATAACATTAAGGTTATTGCCAGCGACTAAACCTTTCATAATAGTTGCTGAATCTGAATAATGCTCAATAATAAAATCAATAATTTTATTACATTCTGTTTTCTTTATGACTTTTTCACCATCGGCAAGCTTTGCTACAATATTATTAGTGTTCACTAAGGTCAGATAGCCCGGAAAAACAGACTCCTGATATTGTAATAATCTTAATAAATCCTGTTTTATCAGTACGTTATTCAATTTAAATATATTTTCATTAAAAAACATGCTGATATCTTTCAATGAAGGATTTGTGCTGGTTATGATATATTGACTTAATGCGATATAACTTTCAAGATCTGTATTTTTTACGATAGATAATTTCGATAATTCTTTTAACATATATTTTCCATTTTAAGTTTAATCTCATATATTATAAACGATAAGCAATTAAAACACTATATTCTTATTGTTTTCTTTGTAGCCCCATTTTGAACATCATTCCATAGAACTTCTTTTTGAGCTATCATTATTCTCTCTGCAAAATACTCAATAACTTTTTCTTTTGATAAAAACAACGAAACATTTTCTGTTTTTAATTGCTCTTTGAGATAATCATTTTCAACAGAATTGAAAACTGCGTCTTCTAATATTATTTTCAAAAAATCAAGACATATATTTTCATCTGATAGTGAAAGTGTTTCTTTATCATAAGCTTCCCGTATTTTAGCACCCGGAGCGTCACAAAAAACACGCGACAAATAAACTTCCATGATCTGCTCAGGAGAAGCTTTTTTATTTAAAAGAATATTCAATGATTCATTAAAAGGTGTTTGATTACTTCTGTTAGTACGAAGATACATTAATAATCTTGTATCAATTCGTTCATCAATAATATATTCTGGAATATCTGAAAAAGAAAATTCTGGATCAGGAGTATATGACAAATCCAGAATTATTTTTTCTTTAAAGTCCATCATATCCTTATTCCAGAAAAATTTAACTTTATCAGGAACATCTTTATTTTTTACAACAAGCTGTGCATATTTCATAAATGCTTTTACTAAAAAAATATTATCTTTTTTTGAATATACTTCATGTTGAGGATTTATGATAACTTCTTTATGCTTCGAAAGATAATTTTCATAAATATAATTAATAAATTCATTATTTAATGTATTATTATCTGACGGAACAAATCCATTAAGCATAATAGCATTGAACATATTACTGTCTTTATATTTTTCATTATAGAGATAAATGTCTGCAACACTATCTACCCATGAATGTAGATATTCTTTTCTTTTTTCTGTAACATTTAAGCTATTACTGGATAAAATAAATCGACCAATTAATGACAGCGCGTTTTTGCACGGATCACTATATGGTTGGTTAACTGAATTAATAATAATTTTACTGAAATCATGAGGCGAAACTATTATATCTGTATCAAAATACATGGAAAGTCTGAAATTATCAAATCTTGCATATTTTGCATTATTAAATAACACTTCTATCTTTGAAATAAATTCTTTTTCATTCATATAACTCATATTAAATCCTATGATGATTTTTAAGAACAGAAGAGCTTGCCAGATCCGAATTCAGCTTTTGTTTTTCAGATAATGCAATATGTTTCATTGCCATCTCATGGACTATTTCATTTTCAAAATATTTATCCAGACAAACTTCAATATTATTTTTGAGTAATATTTCTGCAATTGGCTCCATATTCGCATTAGACCATAATAAATTCAGGCAGTTTCTGCCATCTTTTTCTTTTGCATTAATATCTATTCCATATTGAATGAGTAATTCTATTTTTTTAAAATCTGACGTAGCTATACATTCTGGACGCAAAATTAGAGGTAACAAATCTTCATCTTTTTGAGTTAATGAACAGTTATTTTTAAGCAATATTTCAATAACGTCTGAACACATATTGGTAAATAAAGCATTTTGATACCAGGAATTTAACAAATTAACCGAAACTCCTTTTTTGATAGCTTCATTTGCCAGTAAAGTAGATGAGGTTTTAAACAAAACGGACTCGTTTGAATTGTCACTTATTATTGTTGGGTCTAGACCTTGGGATAGAGCAAACTCTGCTACTTCATCAGAGCAGTTTGCTTCAAAAAGTATGGATTCACCATACATATTTGTCTTTTTTATATCAACACCTGTTTCAACAAATAATTTAACAGCCTTAATATCTCCGGCACTACTAAAAAATGCAGGTCTTTTACCTAAATTGCTAACAAAAAAGGGATCTGCACCATTTTTTAACAACAATTCGACCATTTCATAAGTTTTAGCTACAGAAATTATATTGCCACTAATCACACCTCTAGAACGAATACTTTCAGCATTTTTTTCAAGCAGTAAGAGCTCTTTTACCATATCTATATTATTTTTTGAAACAGCTTCGGTTAACTTCATTTGAAAATGACTATCCTTAAAAATATTACTTTTACCTATTATACACATAAACCTGAAAAAATAAAATACCGAAAATCTTTTAAGTGTTCATTAAAATAGAGTATAATAATTACATATTTTGGTATTATTTCTAACTCTCTTGTAACAGGTGAAAAAATGAAACGATTTGGGCAATGGGAAAAAAATAATTATCATAAAAATCTTTTATTATTACCCAATATTTTTGCAGATTGCATCGCACATAAAATACTATTGATTGAATCATTATTTGAAAATCCTGTTGTTTCTCACTATATAAATTCTCCTGAATTAAATATTGAAGAAGAGACTAATGAGTATACTTACATCCCTTCTTTCTCATTTAATAATGACATCTGTGTAAAATACAATGGAGAGAGTGCGTCAGACATTCACACAAGAGAACAGATTATAATTAATCAAATTAAACAGGTTGAATACGATTTCTTATTGCATGTTGAAGATAATATATCGGAAAAATACAGAGATACTTTCCGAGATCTGATGGAAACAAAAATTCAGCAATTTTTATGTATGAGTGACATCTCAGCTCATGATCGTTTTAACGTTTATCGGGATCCAGATAACTTTATTGCAATAATTCCAGCTCATACAAGAAATGCATATTGTCATTTTATTGACTGTATAGAGAATAAAGTTGAACATAATCCTCAGCGATTACTTTCTTACGATAATAATTATCCAGTATTCCCTGTTAACATAAAAGATATCAAGTCCAGAAAAGAAAGCTATTTTTCAATAGCACAGAAAAAAAGAAAAGAATATTATTTTGCAGAGATCATAGAATTCATTATTGACTCTCTCTCTTGTTTAAATAATTCAAAAAATCTACAATGGCAAAAACTTAATGGTGAATTACAGATTCACATAGATAAATATCAGCATAAATTAACTGCGATTTATAAATATAAAAATGAGACAAAAAATACCATTCTCGAAAAAGAGACTGTTTTAATTAATGATATGCTTATTAACCGCGAATACTGTATTATTATTACTCTTGCTAATTTTAGAGAGAGTATAACTAAAGAAATTGAAAATCTTTCTGCTTATTTCACCATACATCACAACATTAAAAATATAACAGATGCATATACTCAACAAATAACTATTGAATTTGAAAAACTTTTTTTAAACAATGATATTATCACTAAAAATGGCCTTAAAAATTATTCAAATTCCAGAATATAACAATAAAGAAAGAGCAACATAGGTTGCTCTTTCTGCGATTCATTATTTGTTTGTTTCTTCATTATATTCAGATTTAGTGTCGTCCCATGCTTCCTGAGATTTGGTCTTGGTTTTATCCCATCCTTTGGACGTTTCACGTTTAGTCTCATTCCACGCTTCATTCGTTGCTGATTTTGTATCTTTCCAGCCTTCTTTGGTTTTGGCTTTTGTTTCGTCCCAGGTTTCTGAACCAGACTGTTTTCCTTCACCCCATGCCTTTTTTGTTTCATGTTTTGTATTATCCCAGCCTTCTTTTGTGTCACGCTTCGTTTCATTCCATTTTTGAGATGCGTCAGCTTTTGCTCTTTCGGTAGAAGTTCCCTGTGTTTTATCAATCATTTCACCTTTGGCTTTTGCTGCATCTGCCTTCAACTCTTCTTGACCTGACGCCAATCTGTGTTCCTGAGCTTCTCGTCTATCCTGATTCGCAGCGTCTACATTACCTAACTTTTCATTTAATGCAGCCTGTCCATTATTAAATTGTTCAGCCACGTCATGACCTGTCGATTTTGTTTCATGCTTTACCTGATCCCAGGTAGACTCAGCATCAGCAAAGGCTGTTGAGCTTAATGCTAATGAACACAGAACGGCTAAAGTAAGTTTATTAAAGGTTTTCATTTTTTTATCTCCCTGATAGTTTGAGAAAGATATTATTATAAAAAAAATAATATCTCCATTAGATAAATCCCAAATTACAAAAGAAAAGACTGTCTTTCAACAGTCTTTTAATTAATCCATAAAAAATCCTTTTTTAAATTCTTGATACATGATTTCTTTGAGTTAAGGCAAAATCTACTATTTCATCAAGCTTATTTTTTTGGATTTGTGTATTTACTATTTCTATTTCTTCAACAATATCCAGTGTTTTAAAAAGCGGATTAAACACAGATAAATCATCACCTTTATTTATTTCGATTTTTCCATCAAAACGCGTTTTACCAAAATTTAAATAGTGTTCTCGTTCATTTTTTTCGTTAATTTTGAAAATATGACTACACTGATATTTTCTATTATAGTAATTCTGGCTTTCTTCATGAGAGTCAAAATAAGGTTCCTTTCCATTAAAGTTAGGATCAGCAGAAATAACTAACTGTGACGTGGGAACAGAATTAATATACTGATTCATACAATGAAAACTAATCGTCAGGGGTACACTACTATCAGATTGATTCATTTTATCCAGAAGCCTGCAAAAATATAATACGGCTTTCAATTTATCAAGATGAATACGATTTTCATTATAATGCTGTAATAGTTTTTGTTGTGTATTTTCTGACAAACATTGGTTTTTCAATGGTAAATTAATATATTCGGCATTCGATAATGCAAATTTATTAAAAAACGGTTGTGATATTGAATATTCTGATAAAGCTTGATTTTTCCAGACTTCGATAACTTTGTCTATATCAGGGATACGACCAAAACTCCATTTTTTATAAATAGAAAATCTCTCTTCTCGCGTATTTATTAATTTAAACTCATCCAAAATTTCATTAAATTTATCATATGAAGATTGTTTTACTCGCCAGTCTAATGAATTGGCTATTTTAAGATCATTTATTAAATCAAAATCATAACGACTCATAAAGAAATCTTCAAAACCCTCATTGTTAATAGGGAAAAAAACATTGATATTTTTCTCATTTTTTTGCTGACTCTCTACAACCTGATAATTAAATTTTACTAATGCAGCATTTTTTTGATACACATTTTCTATATTATAAAAAAGATTATAAAGACCTAAATTTTCAGTTAAGAGAATAGCCTTATTTAACTCTTCGGCTTTCCTGGCTGTAATATCAATCATGCTATATCCTTTTTGATAAATGGATTTTAGGCGATACAATGTTAGTCTCTTTTTCCAGCATTTCTTTTTCTTTACTTAATATCACCAGTTGTATTTGATTTGTCGTCTCTTTACTTTCATTATAGAATTGCTTTTCTTTTAATATATCCCATACAGTTTGTCCTGCATTATTAACATGAAGAATATCAACGTTTTTACTGACGAGGACATCAAAAGCTTCTTTTGTATTACAATACCTGAACAAATTATTTCCTTCACTGTCAATTGCATGATAGTCAACGGGTATTTTATATTCTTCTACTTTTTTAATTTGTTTCTGGAATTTTAATTGATCCTGTTCATATGCGTCAGGTGCTCTATCATGATATGAAGTATTCATGAAATTTTTACTAAACGAAGAAAAAATAGGGAACAAGAAATTCATTCCGTCATTCGTCTTCGGAGCTGCATTATGAATACTCAGCACAGTTTCTCTATCCAGAAGAGTTAACATTTCAGGGTGTGTGAATAATAAATTTCTACCTTGATTATTCACAACATTTACATTCGCACCTTTTTTTATAAAGAAAAGAATATCCGATGTATTAACCATTTTCATCAAAACATTTTCGCCAAAACTATTAATATGATTAGGATCTAAGCCTTTTTTTAGCAAATAACCGGCAGTCTTTGAGTTGCTGACAAATAATGCAGTTTCATTATTATTATTTGTGGCGTGAACATCGCAGCCCTGATGCACTAAATATTTAACCAGTTTTAGTGGATTTTTCAGGCTATCAGTAGAGCGATGGTTCAAATAGTTAGAAATAATACTGTTTCCAGAATTATCTTTAATGTTAGGTGAAACCCCATTTTTAAATAACAAAGAAAAAATTTCTTTACTACTTGTATTAAGAGCTATCTCATTAAGTTGTTCAGATATATTTTCTTCATTATTCTTAGCTGTTCGTATTTTTACAAGTAAACCTTCATACTGATTTAAAACCCATTCATACTCACGGCTTATTTTTGCTTTTTGTTTTAATATTGCATAATCAATTAATGACATAATCTTTTTTTCTCTAAGTTTCTTTATATTCTGCTATTTTAACATACTTTAGAAAGTTAACCAATTATGTAATTTTTAATTAGTTAAAAAATAACAATTCATATCTATTTTTAAATTCTTGAAATATTCTTTTTTAATAACTCTTTTTTATTTAAGGTTCTTCTTAAAATTTTATTTTCTCTTTCTATACGGCTGATTGTTTCTATTTCCTGGAACATATCTTCATTTTCACAAATATATTTTTTCATAGATTTAGAAAGACTTTTATAAAAAAGTTCTGGAAATAGCTCATTTGTATTGAAATGAAAAAAACCGTCATTCAGAATAATATCTATACCTCGTTCATTAATTAACTTTATTTTTTTCTTTTGATGTAATCTCTCTATTACATTCGGACCTAAATCTTTATTCTGCAATAAATCAAACATATCCCATTCGGATAAATAACTACTCATTTCATTACTATTACTTAAATCCTGCTCTATTGTATTTAAATAGGATAAAAGCCGTGCACTATTTTCAGTATAATGCAAATTACCTAATAAAAAATTAACATCCTTTGTCTTTATAGCATAATCAAAAATATACTCATGGTTTTCGCCTAGTATATTTTCGAAAAGTCCTCTTTCTTCAAAATTATTGCATATTCTGTTAACATAATTTCGATTTTCTATATTCCTGTTTTTGTTAATATAAAGATATGCGAGATAATCTTTCCCTATGTATTCATTTTTTATAAGCTCATCTAATAAATTAAAGGCTCCATCGGACAACCAATCAGTATATATCTTTGAGTAATCTTTAAGTATACAGTTTTTGGGCAAATTATTTATTATCTGAATAAAAAAATTTTCAGCAGATAGATCTGGATTAGAATTTGTTATGATAGCATTATAAGAATTAAACGCACGTTTTTGATATTCTGGTTTTATTAACGTCTCAATATACATTTTTAAATTTTCGTTTTTCATCTTTCATCTTTCATCTTTTATCCATCAAAATTATTTTTGTATATTTTAACATATTATAGAAATAATAAAAGGAGAACATGAGTTCTCCTTTTTGTACAGTTAACGGCCGCACCCACCTATTTATTATATTCAGTTCCACACTTAACCGCAGTGACTCTCGTTGTTTTGCTTTTCAGCAAAAACTCTCTCTATTTTCTTAAAGAGAGATATATAACTATACAAATAGTCTTGTTAAAAATCAACTAAAAACTATTCTTTGCTATGAAAATTTAGTATAATACAAATAATCAATAAGGAGACAATAATGTATATACCCTATATTTTTTATACTAATGAAGATGGCTATGTCGACGAAACCAAATTCAGGAATGAGATGGAAAAACCTCCTGCTATCGGAGAAAAAATTTCAACTTTTTATAATGAGTCTGTTAATTTTTATAATCTTTCAGGTGCAATATCTGATAAAAACGAAAACTACATAGCACATGATGGAAAATTTACTGTTATTAGCGCTGACGAAGTTAAAAACAGACTGATTAAAAATCTACAGGCAAAATATCTTCTGGCAGATAAAAGTGGTAGCTTGAATATTTCCTATGAAGACGATTTGTTTGGCTCTGTATTAGGTCAAATGCGTACTTATTTTTACAATAACAATATTCAGATACCTGATTCCGAAAAAAATCCCGAATTTGCTTTTTCCGAAAATGCGTATAAAGAAAATGTTAATGAATTCTTTTTACTCTCTTCATTTAAAAATATTACTGATTTTTGTATTGCTGATATCATGAATTTAAGAAAAATGCAGTATGCATTAAATACTCTTCTTTTGGAAGAAAACATACTCAATGTTTCAGACATTAATAATATTCAATGTTTCTCGGATATTACTCCTGAAAGTGAGGAAAAATATATTAATTACAGTAAAGCATGTCGTGCCATATATGACTCATGCATATACCATAATACTGGGCAACAAAAAAACAAAGGACCTTCTTTTTAACAAAAAGAGAGCCTGTGCTCTCTTTTTTATTGATACATATTCCGATAAAACGTGAACTTCTATGTTTATTAATACTTAAATTTTATTAAACTATTAATAAATATACAGGAGATAAATATGATACGTTTTTTCAGAATTTTTTTAATTTGTATTTTAATCACTGGTTGTGCAGCAAGAGATGATGACGGCAATATTATGTATGATGAAAATGGAGAGGAGCAGACTGATGGAGTTAAAACGGCAGGATTGATTTTGGGCGCATTAGCCGTTGTCGCAACAGGTATTGTCATTGCAAAACATTCAAAGGGAAATTATGGTGGTGGTGGCAATTCTGACTATTCAGGAAATTGTGAATGCCCTAATGATAAAGATAGCAGAGGATATTTTTGCGGTGAACGCTCTGCGTTAATGCGTTCCAATGGCTATGCCCCTTCCAGAGAATATTGTTTAAATAAGGACTATAATTTTAATCGTCCTTTAAAATATCGCTACTAATCAGAATTTTTAGCTGCACTTATTCTTGCCTCACGAAACATGGCGTTTATATCTTCATCCGAATCCTCAGATACAATTCGGTGAATATAATCGTCCATACTTTCGTTTTTATGAAATACTTTTGAAAATGCACTTGGTTTTTTATTCAAAAAGTATGAAGGATCTCTTTTGAAAGCAAATATTTTTTTTAATATTTTCAAGTTGTATTCCTCTTTTAAATATATTTTAGTATTAAGTATACCTAAAAAAATAACTCTTTCAAATTTTGCATTGTATTCCTATGTATAACATGATAATCTTTGCAAAAAATAAAGGAGTTAACATGAAAATTTTTATTGCTGATATTAATTCTTCTTTTATTGCCCACGTCATACAGGCAAAAGAAAATCAGGCTTTCAGACATTTAGATAATTTTAATGCCTTTCATGGCTGTTTCTCTGAACTGGGCGAGCCAAATGCTAATGTCTGCATGGTCGGTGCAGGAAACTCTTTTGGGTCGCTTACAGGCGGTGTGGATCTTGCAATACGTAAGTACTTTGGCAAAAACATTGAACGGGTATTACAACAAGCTATTATTGATAAATTCTTAGGTGAACTCCCAGTAGGTTCTTCACTTGTTATTCCTACACATAATGAAGAAATTAAGTTTCTTGCTTATGCACCAACAATGCGAACACCTAAAGTCATTAAAGGAACTGATATTCCTTATGTTGCAACATGGTCAGCATTAACAACAATTCATAGAATTAATCAGACACTAGAAAAACCAATCGACACTATTGTCTTTCCAGGTATGGGAACAGGTACGGGCGAGATTGAACTGAATAAAGCAGCATTGCAAATGGTTTATGCTATTGATAATTATTTCAAAGCCATCGATAAACCAGCAGAATTTATTAATATGAAAACAGGTCTACAAATTGAGTTAAATTTACACGGTCTTTTGTGATAAACAATAAAGCCGGATTGCTCCGGCTTTATTATTAAGTTTATAATCTTTTTATATACTCTGACTTTCCTTTATCCTTATCTTTTTCTTTTTCTTTTTCCTGAACAATATCTTCAAAATTATCATTTATATGCTTTTTTTCAATTTCTACAAAAAACATGTCTATCATAGTTTCTAAAACACGTTGAAAATCTTCTTTTTGTTTTTTTTCGTATATAAACAACTGACCTGCCAGTCTCTTAATTATATCTTTCATTATTAATGCTGGATATTCAAATTCAGGCTCGACCATATGAGTTTCTCTATCCTTTTTTTCTTCTATACAGTAAATTTTATCATAGCTTGTCATATTGTATAATGTAATAAACTGTTGCAGCAATTTATCTGTTTTCTTTTCACCCGTCATAATTAAAAATCGTATATCTCTTCCACTAAACTCTCCTCTGAACCTGATTTCTTTATAAGCAATATCATAAAGAAGAATACTGCATACATTTAAAAGAAGAATTTTTTTGCTATATTTATAATTATCCTTTTGTGCATTACAGCTATCAAATATTTCAAGATAATCTGTTTTTATCCCTTTTTTAATTGAAGATAAATAATCTTTTTCTATTTCTCTTAATAAATCAACATTCAAATTCAGAGAATTCGCAATCATGTCCCATTCATTCTCATTTTTTACATCAATTGAATATAAATGTGAAAATAATTCATGAAAACGTATGGTATTGTTATAAAAAAAAGCTTTTCTTGTTTCCAGTTTATTCATATAATCTATGATATCTAAATTGAAAGTTCTGTCATTTTCATGCTTGTTTAATAAAATTTGTTTTTCTGAACAATTATTTTCAGAAATTTTAAAAATATTTTTGCTTATTTTTTTCAAAAAATTCAATTTCATAGAAAAGATATTTCCTTTTAATTCTATTTCCATAATAAGGGCAAATTTCTCTTCTTTATTGAGATTTTGAAACAACTTTTTTGTTTCGAGAAAAAGGCAATAATAAATATCTTCTGATATTTCAATGAGGTTATTTAAACTTGTATCTATCTTTTCAAAATTTTCAGTATCAAACTTTGTCATAATTTTTTCATTCAATGGTGTTTCAGTAATCGGTATAATATAATCGCAAATCATTATTTTTTCCTCATAATCTGGCTCTTTTTATATTAACGTTAGACACAGAAGTTAAATTATCTTCTGATAATACATTATGTAAAGTGTCTTTTTCAAGAAAAATACTGATTTCAATAGTTTTTTCATCGCAGCAAATACTTTCTTCTTCCATTATAAACGTTAATATCTCTTTTTGGTTATACTTAATTAGCATATCTATTAAATCATCTTTTAACCTGCTGAGTTCTCCTCCTCTGTTTTTCAAAATTTTCATAAAAGAATATATTAGAGAGTCTTGATTTTTTTTATCTGTTTTAAAATAGTAATCAAAAAAATCATTGATTAAGCGATAAATGTTTTTCTGTACAGCTTGTGGTAGCTGGTATAAAACAGCATGTGAATCCGTAATGAACGAAACTATTTTTTGAAAATCTTGAATTGCTACAGCGTTTTCCCAGTAAATAAAATTACTCGTATCTATCTTTTCCACATGTATCAATTCGTCAGCATTATTTATGATGGATTCTTCTTTTTCTATCTGCTTAATAATATTCAAATATTGCTTATTAAGAATTTCATAATAATTTATATCATCAGCAGTCATTTCCACATAAAACAAGAACAAAGGATGAAATATAACATTGTTATCTGAATAAACATTTGAGTCTGAACTATGAAAACAGTAGTTCTTAATTTTATCTTTTAAATGAAAAAAAGAAAATAACGATTTCTTATCGTTTAATTTCTTTATTTGCTTTATATTAGAAACAATATTGGTTTTATAAGTACGACTATTTAATATATTTTTACCTGATCGTGCAAAAAAATACTTTGTCTCAATTTCATATGAAATGCCTTCAAGATCGTGAAAATCATATACATAATTACTTTTTTGTTGTAACAATTTAAGCATTTGATAAGTTTCATTGTTATAGTACATTTCTGAATTTGTTATCAGATAAGCAGAATTCCAGACTCGGTTATAATACATCGACATATTTTGCTCATCGCCAGTATAATTCGGGAAAATCAATTGATTTTTATTATCTTTGAGACGTCTTTCTTTAACTTTATTGATTATCTTGGTATTATAAGTATCATTACTAAGATCTTCTGCTTTCATGTCATTATAAGTTAACTTTATAGGAATAATCCTTCTTTGTGTTAAATTCATTATTTTGCCTTTTATAATATTTTTTTAATAGTATGCTTATTGATGACAATATATCAACTATTAATCAACAAAAAAGATTTTTTGCAGATTAATTTCAGAATAACAATCGAATTGATAGATATGAATGCCTTGATTTTTATCATTTATTTTTTATTATTATCTTTCATGAAATAAAGGAGAATATTATGAGTTTAAGAAAAATAGAAAAAAATCTGCTTTCACGAACATTAAACGATGTCCCAGATGATATTAAATTAGCAACCATTAATCAGCTAAATTCATTTGTAGTTGACTTCATCAATCTTGCATTAATGACCAAACAAGCACACTGGAATATGAAAGGTGCTAATTTTATTGCCGTTCATGAAATGTTGGACGGTTTTCGTGATACTATAAATGAACATCAGGATATAATGGCCGAACGTGTTGTTCAGTTAGGCGGTTATGCCACTGGTACAATTGAAAACGTAAGCACTGGTTCTGAATTATCTTCCTATCCTCCTGATATCGTGAGAGTAGAAGATCATATTAGTGCTTTATCTTTAAGATATGCAAAAGTAGCGAATCGACTCAGAAGAGCAATTATTTCGACCGAAGACGAAGATACTGCAGATATTTTTACTGCTGCTTCAAGAGATATGGATAAATTTTTATGGTTCCTCGAATCACATCTTAATTTCTGAATCAATAAGGAGGCACCTGCCTCCTTACTTCACAACATTTATATTCTTTCTTGATTAACTTTTTTTAACTGAACGACTTTATTTTTCATATCCGATAATAAAACTTCTTTTTCCCATTGAGAAACCAGTATCGCCACACCAGGTTTTTCCATAACTTCTCTTTTCATAAAATTCACTTCTCCTTCCAGCAATGGCTTAACACACTCTTCAAAAAATATTTTACTGAATTCGATATTCCATTTTTCTATAGGATATTCTATGTATTCTTCAAGAAGTCTCATTTTACTATGAGCATAACCAGATTGTGCAAAATTATCTCCCCTGTTGTCTTTTTCAAGCAAAAATTGACAATTTTCTTTGCATAGTTGATAAACACAATCCAGATCGTCTAAATGAAACAAATAAGTTTTTCCAGCACTTGTTTTCTTATAAACATCAATATTCTTAGTATCAAGATAGTTTTTTATATCTAAATAATTGAAACAGAAAAACCAGGGTTTCCAGCTTATTTCAAAAGAATGAGGGTCAAATTTGGTATATTTTACTAAACTGTCAAAGATACATTCATAGTTAATATTATTAAATACATTTCTTGTAACTAATGGTATACTATTAAGTATAACACGCTTTATTAATTCTTCTCGCTGTTCCTTACGGGAATAATGATTATTAACAAACATTTGAAGATTATCTTCTTTGCCCATATCCAGCATTTTAATAAAAAAGTAACTGTCCTCTTCTGTGTTTTTAAGTGATTCAATATAGATGTTTGCTTTTATATTATATCCATTGAGCACATCAAGAAATCTTTTCTCTGTTAAATAAATTAAAGGAGACAACTGAGACATATCAAGCCCATGTTCTATGAGAATATTGAGTTTTTCAACTTCTTCTTCATAGGTTAACTTCGTCATATACTGGTTAAACAAACATTCATTAACATTGTAGCCTTTTGCCAGTAAACCCCTTGCTTCTTCTGGAGTTGCAAAATCCATAGGTGTTGAATACATGACATCAACATTTATCACACCGCCCATTCCTGTCATATACTTTACTGCTTCTTTTCCTTTAAACCATAAAGGACTCATTTTATCCTTTGAAATAGTATGACAAGGGATACCACATTCGAGAATAAGATACTTTATTTTTTTTAAATCGTTCATAAAAAAGAGAATATTCTCTCCATTTTCATTTTCTGAATTTAGCAGCGGAATTTCTTTTGTTTTTAAAGTAAATTTTTTAAAAGATAATCGCTCAAATTCTTCGGCAATATTTTTTAAATTCAACATAAATTTTCCTTTTTAAAAGTATTATTAATTATACTCTTTTTTAAATTTTTTATCAATTTAACAAACAGATCCATAAAGTTTTCTTCACCTGAAGTGATACACTATTTTATATGTGCAATCATAGGATTCTCATTGTTTTATAGCTTTAAATGTATTATTATATGCGAAACACTATAAGGAGATTTATTTTGCTTAAAGCAGATATTTTTAACGCATTTCAGAAAAAAGAAATTGATGTTTTTCAGGCAATCAAACTGCTTGAAACGAATATCGATAACAAAAAAAATGAAGGAGTAGTTTATACTCCAAAATATATTGCTGATCATATTGTTAAAAATATTCACTATCAGTTAAATGAAACTGTTTTTGAACCCTCGGCTGGGCATGGTATTTTTATTTTTTCCCTTCTTGAATATGTTGAAGAACACTTTCATTTAACGCATGAACAACTACGCAAATGGTTTGAAGATAAGGTTTTTACTAATGAATTATCTTATGAAAAGATGACAGACTTTCAGCATTTGCTTTCTATCTATTTTAGTCATAAAAATGAGTACGCCATAAAATTTAACAAGATCACTTTTGGGGATACGCTCAAAAAATCATACCCATGTAAATTTGATGTTCTTATTGGTAATCCGCCTTATATCAGAACAAAAAATCTAAACAGTGATTACTTACAATGGCTGAGACAGTCTTTTCATTCCTGTAAACAGGGGAATGTTGATATTTTCTATGCTTTTATGGAAATGTCTCTAAATATAGCACATCGTTCTTCTATGATTGTCCCTAATAGTTTTATTAATAATAAATCTGCATTTAATCTTAGACAAATTATCAAACCTTATATTAATACTATTACTGATTTTAAAGCAGCATTAATTTTTGATCCTGTCAGAACGTATACCTGTATTTATCAATTTAGTGATAAACAAACAGAAACTATGTCTTATTCTAACCATTTAAATGGAGAGCAAACGCCTTTCTTAAAAGAACAGCTTTCTGATCAACATTGGATTTTTGATGTTCGGACCCATAAAAAATTGTTACCCGATAATATCGTAACAAGGAGTGGAACGGCAACACTGAAAGACAAAGCTTATATTATAGAGAATCCAGAAACGCAAATTATTGAAGGGATAGAATATATTAATCATACCTACCATGGAGTAAAGTATCTAATTGAAAAAGCGGCAACACTTGATTTCTATAAAATTACCAAAATGAATAAATCTTATCGAATTATTAATCCTTATGACGAAAACTTTAATATTATTAAAGAAACGGATATGCAGCAAAAATATCCTTACCTCTATGCTTTTTTTAATGAAATTAAATCGGATCTGAGTAGTCGTGATAAAGGAAAGACAGAAAAATATGAATCATGGTATGCATATGGCAGAAAACAAGGGTTGTTTAAAAATAACCAACGTTATCATGTGTTGATTCCTCTAATGACAAATTTACCTATAAAAACATTTTTGATTGAAGAAGAACAGAATTTTCTTTTCTCATCAGGATACGTAATGAGTTCCTCTACAAAAGAAGAAGCATTATCTATAAAATCCATGGTAGAATCAGCAAAATTTGCTGAAATTATAAAAAAGATTGGAAAAGAATGGCCCGGTAAAGAAAAATATTATACTTATTCTATTACCCAATTGCGTGATATATAGGTTATCTGCCAAAAAATAAATAATGGCTCGAAAATATTTTATATATATCATTGAACTAAATAATTAATAGCAATTTTGCATATAATAATTAAAGAGATGAGTTATAATTGAAAAGAAAAATATTTTCTTCTGATATAAATTCTTCTTTGTATCAGAAGAATGTTGTAATAAATATTTTACGCTGACTTCCCACAAATCATTAACAACTCTATATTTATCAGAACGAAAAGATGATTCAGTTGTGCTTCTGGAATCCATATTCATTTTTTTATAACAGTTTTTAATAATATTATTTTAAACAAGGAGAGCAATCTGCTTAACATTGTATCTTATAAATTGAGTACTTGGAGAAATTATTAAATAAGATTATAATTAATCTATTCATTCAGGCACCAGGTGGTTTAATCATGGATTCAGTTCTCTATTATTTAAAGAAATATTCTGCCAGAGCTAATAAGGAAAAAATCAAAAAACATTCCACTTATTATTTCATGAACACTCTTGCTGGATATAGCCCTTCATTAAGCTACGAAGATCAATTGGATTTTGATTCTTTTAGAACCAAAAATTTTAATGATTATCTCATTAAGATTATGGATATTTGTCACATAAATAAATCACAGATTGAAACAGCCTTTAAAAATCAGTCTGGTACAAAGTTATCTGAATACAGTTTCTATGCCTTTTCTGATACTCTTTTTACTATTGCTGAAAAAGAATCTGAAATGCTCAAATTAAAAAAACATTTAACGTCTTTTAAATCTTATACTATGAGTGGTGCAGATTTTCAAAACCAATATAAATTTTCAATGGCAGTCAATTTTTTCACATTGAATGATCTTATTTTTTTAGAAGAAAACAGTCAGTTAACATTAATTAAATATCCACATAAAAATCAAGAAAAAATAATACGTTTAGCCCGTGAAGGTAAATTTGAAGAAATGGCATTTTTATGGAGTGTCTATAAACCAGATATTAATGCCATTACGGAGATATGCTTGTCTCTATACAAACAGGAAGACCCCCTTTTATTTTATAATGCATTGTATACAAATCTTAATGAATCAGACTTACATCGCACAAAAGAATTATTTGATAAATTAACTTGTACTGATATTGAAAATATTAGACATAACATTGTAGATTTTGATGAGCGTATTTATCTTAGAGATAATGAGGGCAAGTATTCCATTATTGAATGGGTGCAAGGTTTTGTTGTTTTTAGTGACAGACAGGCATTAAGAGAGCATTTAAAGACAGAAAACGTTAGTCAAAATTTAAAAATAGCCGCTCGTCTATAATTTTTGAATATTTCCTTTTATTATGATATTTTAGTTGAAATCAAGTAACAGGATTATCTAATGGGCAAACATATCACAACAGCGTCAAGACTTAATGACGGCGTTAAAATTCATTTCAGAACCTGAACTAATTCAAATTTTATACTTCTTTTTGAAGAACAGGAATTCCTGAAAGATTCAGCGTAGGACATTTTTTTTAAGAGAGAAGATAATAAGGGAATTTTTATGACAATTTTAAAATTTTTTGCCATGTTTCTTTGTCTGTTTTTAACAGGATGCCATGCCTCTACCAAATATGGAACATTACCTTATGATGATAGTGTTCCATATATAGAAGTGCCGGTTTCTGTTCCTTATGATATTTTCAGCCTCATGCAAAAAAAAGGTTATGAAATAGGTCAATTTAAAGCGCTTCCTCTTGCGCGTGTTCTTAAATACCGTGAGCGTTATCTTAGTGGCATAAAAGACATTACACACATGGGCTGGTTCACCTCCATTAAGACTAATGACAATCATATTTATTATATTTTTTGGGAAGATAACAAGGCACGAGAAATTCAGTCGCTTAATGATGCATTATGGTTTTATTTTATTGATGATAATGAATCTAATCAAATTATAAATAGAAAAAAAGAAGCAAATAGAATAGACAAATGGTATTGGATTAACTGGCGCGAATAAAACAATCATTTAATCATACAAAGACTTAAAAATAAAGCCACTTGCTTGTGGCTTTATTAAATTTAAAATTTCGATCTATTTACATTTTTATTTTTTGTTTCTGATTTACGGCATTGTCATTTTCTAATTCAGCTGCAAATTTAATTTTCAAATTAGTTAAAACTTTTCCTAAAAGATTTAGCCCTAACCACTTAGAAGGGATTTTAGCACGTGGATCATCTTTTCCCATACCGATGCCCCATATTTTATCATAAGGTGATGCTTCTACCATTATAGAATTCCCTGTTGCCATTAAAATATCTTTAATGTCTTTGTTTTGAGAAAACTTCTCATAACTTCCTCTTGCAACATAATTGATTCTCTTTTCTGACCAAATTTTTTCGTTGTAGTTTTTAACTTCTCGACCACTATCTTTAATTTTCTTTTGAGCGGCATTCCATTCTTTTAATAATTCTTTATCATTTAATATATCTTTTTTGGTGACTTGTCCTTCTGAATATTTTTTCAATACACTGTCTTTTCTGCTAATTTCATTGCCAGAAGTATCCCTTAAGATTATCACTTCATTATTCATATCCATGATTTTTTTGGCAATTTCGCTGTCTTTGAACAACGAAGCTTTACAAAACATCATAAACTGTTCAGCAGAAGTAAATTGGTGATTATTTAATTCAAATATTGACGGATGCCATTGACTAAAAGGAGAGTGTGTTTTCCAGAAAAAGGTAAACTCATTTTTATTCGTATTATCCATAAAATTATCCTTTTTAAAAATTTTTTCAACATGTGGCTGATAACTGTCATGAAAAACGATATTTTCTGGTATATCCTGTTCTTTTAAAAACATTTCCAGTAATTCATGAGAAGTGTAGCCATTGAGACTTTTTTTCGGTGTCCCATTCGGCCATGTTTGATATTGATAAGTAATTAAAAATTGTTTATCAGGATTTTGCCTTGCACATTCATAAAGCTCTTTTATATTATCTCTAATCTGTGATTCACTCACAGAACGAAAATCTTGTTTATCATAAATGATACCTGTTGATTCTTCTCGAAAGCCCGCTTCAAGGGATTTTGTGATCAATGCATATGTTTGCTTTGAAAGTCCTCTTGCAATGCCAGGAATATCACCTGACTTCGTTCTTTTTAATGGCACTGCACCAAATTTAAGAGCAGCTCTTGCGGCTCCTGCAAAATGGCGTGCTTGTGGATTACTACCGAAAACGAATATCTCATTAGGTTTTAACTGGCTGATTTCATTACCTGACCAATATTGAAGTTCTTTTTTATTGTTCATCTATTTTGTCTCTATAATATATTCTTAATAATATATTATAGCAAATAATAAATAAAAGCACCTTCAAAAGTGCTTTTATTATAAATAATTTTATTCTTTATTTTCTGGTATAGCTAATATAGCTGCTAAAGGCCAAGGGATAAAAATAAAAGCTTTACTATCTGGCATATTTGCCCAAAAACCACCATGATTTTTAATTGTATTTAATGTTTCTATAATACTATTTTCAACTCTAATACTAAAACAACGACCATCTAAAAAATCATTTTGATGTGGGACCAATAATAATTCTTTGACTTTATCTATATCTGGAATGCTACCGAAATCTAATAAATTACTTTTTAATTTATCCATAAAATAATCCTTTAAAAAATGTTAACATAATTGTTAATCATTAATTATATTAATGTCTTTAATCTTATAAAAGTCAATAATCTCTCTTGCTAATTCACTTGGAGTTATAGCATGTAATAATGCTGTTTTGTCTTTAACTAAAACAAATTCGTCATCTACATGACCATACCCTATATCGATTGTAATTTTTTTATTTACAATTATGACGTGCAATATTTGAATAATCACCTTTTACCTCTAAGATTAATCCACTAGATTTATTATTAATTAAATTATTTAACAATGGATAACAAATTGAAGTGGTTTTACCCGTACCTGTTCCTCCAAGAATAGCTATATTTGTAGTTGCTGTAATATAGTCTAATGAAACTTCTTTATGCAATAAAAGATCATACCATTTTTGTTTTCTTCTAAAAGAAAGTAACTTTCTGTCTTTCATTTATATCATGACCTTTTAAAATTAATAACTTATCTTTAAAACTAGAATATAGTAAATATAAATATTAAATAAAATCAAGCTGTTTTTAATTTTTTTTGACAATATAAATCGTATCTGGTTAAATTAATCTAGTTTATTCATCTGTGAGGTTCATTATGCTAAAACAAATGTCCATTATTCATAATTATTTGAACAAAAGTTTTTTATTTTCATTGATCATTTTTTTTGCTGTTCCTTATTTATTTTTTAACTCCATTGAGCATCATAATTTATTATTACTAAGCGCCTCCAATTTTTATATTATGCATACTATTTCTGAATGGCTTGTTACCTCACCTAATGGATCTCCAAACAAAAAAATTAAATGGACTTATATGGCTATTCTTTATCCATTAACGACAGCAATATTCTACTATGCTTGCTGATCATTATTCTAAATAATTAATTATTACTCTCCAAATTAGTAAGTACTCATTTTTTATAGAGAGGTATATCACCACCACACCAGTGGTGATATACAATTTTTTAAATTTATAAAAAATATAGTTTGATTTCTTCAAATCATTTTGTTATGCTTACCTCATATCGAAAACCTATTTATTCTGTAAATAGGTTTTGGTATTGTAACAAGACATAAATGATTAGGATTTTAGCCAATATACTCTTTCACGGTAAAGGTATAATTAAAACCTACATTATGTGTATGAATAAAAAGATTTACTTACTATTCGACATTTAATGAATGAGGACTTATTATGCCTAAAATTACTGACAAAATTACACATATTGAAAATACCATTACAGATTTTATGAATGCTCAGGATAATGCCATGCATTTTGATACCTGTGGCATTTCACATACTACAATAAGTGTACTTGGTGCAATTACTGTTTTAACCAATTTTAACCCTGCTTTAAGTCTTGAAGAACAAATTAATGTATATAATGAAAGCTATTTTGATATGTTGAATGACTTTCAAATGTCAGATGACATGTTTGGTGACCTTTTCAATTTTCATTGTTTTTTAGATAATGAAGTTACGTTAGAATGGGAAGAGCATAGAAAAAATTATTCTTTTATTACTGACTTGTCAAAAGTCAAAAACATGACTGACCATATTTTTAATCAAATTAACATTTCTCTTCTTTCAAATACACAATCAGAACAGTTGTATCGATTGGCTTATTTTATTGCACTTAAATATATTTCTTCACATGAAATTCATATTATTGACATCATGATTAATTCTGCTTTTGAAGACTATAACCACTTTTATGAAAAACTTTCGAGAGCGGTTTTGAATAACTTTAAAAAAGATATTGATTTAATTTATGGGGCAGAAATTGATTCTGAAAATTTTGTCCAAAATACATTCATGGATGTCCCAGACAGATACTGGTTTCAGTTTTTTGAAGACAACCATAATGCAACAGAATTGTTAAACAACACCAAATTAAAATTGGTTCTGTTTGTGATATCAAAAGAAAAACTCTTTTCTTTTTCCAAAGAGTTTTTCCAGCAATATAATTATAACCTCGATTATAATCAATGTGCTGGGTTTTCACTTATCTTAATCAACTTCTTTCTTCTTCTACTCGCAGAAAGATAATAAAAAAGCCACATGGAAGTGGCTTAAATTCAGGATTTAATAGTGTTGCTTAAAATACGAAAAATTCGCCTTCTGTGAAAATAATACCTCTTTTATAGAGATCTAAGCAACTTATATTTCCTTCTTTGACAAACTTTTCTTTATCAATATTCAGTATTATATGTTCAACACCTTTGTATTTTTTACTACCGAATAACAATTCGGCACCTTTTCTGTCAGAGTATTTACGGTATTTCTTAAAATTCTCATAAATATATTCTTCTTTATTTGCGGGTGAAAAATTCCTTTCTACGATATTAAAATAACTTGCATTATCGCTGGACATAATTTGCTTAAATTCATTTTCAACACTTTCAATATTCATACTTATTTCTCGCTTTTTATTTTTTTTTTGCTATTTTAAAATTTATTTTATATCTCTTATAATATAATATCTTATTTTGAATACAAAAAAAGATATTGGTATACCTTTTAATCATCATTTTCATCATTTGTATATTTATTTTATTGTATTATAAGTACCAAATAAACATGATAAAATTTTTATTTTCAATCAGCAGGTTAATGTATTTATGCAAAAGTCTTCATTATCACTTTTTCTAACCAAACACATAGAGCAATACTTTTAGTTATCATAATATATAAATTGACTATTTTATACACTTTCTGTCATAATTGAATTCTAAATAATTTAACCGTCATTCTTATAGGAATTTTTATGGATATAAACCTTAACGTTATTTTGGAACAAATGGGAACAGATGAGGCTTTTTGTATCTCTTATATACATAGCCTTTTAAAAGAAGGCGCAGTCACTCTTGAAGAAGAGCTTCTTATACATAACAAAGAATACACCTTAAAAGCGTTCATGGAACAAAAATATAGCACGAATAAAAAAGCTAAAAATATCCTTAGTAAATATGATATTGATTACAATAATATCAACGAAAAAATGTCTTATTCTTTACTCAGAAGCACGCTGACGAATATGTTTTATGAAGAAGATATTACAAAAATAAAAACAACGCTTGAGCATTTTTTAAATAAAAAGATTCCTCCCAAAAAAATAGTGGATTATATTAATTCAGAAAAATTTAAAGAATCTCAAATTAACGATATTTATCAATGTATAATGAATAGCGTGAATAGCGTTTATATATTTAATGAAATTATTCACAATTATTTAGGCTTTGACAACATTAAAGAGTCTCTTTTAAATGAAATTTTAAATACACATTATTTCCTTAATAGTGTTAATGCATTTAAAGTTTGTCTGGCAAATCCCATACTTAAAGATATTCAACTCACGCATGAAAGTTATTATCACGCCCTTTTCCATAACTCTTTTGACATTATTAAAAAAGAAAAATTAGTTAATGAACAGGAAATAGAAAACTTTGTTAACTATTTTTTCACAACACGTGTTAATAAGCAATTTCCTTATTTCTGTCTTCACGATAAAAATATCATATTAAGCCGCAAAGAATGGTTTAAAGAAAAATGTGGAGATGAGGATATTATTTCTGTTTTAGCTCGGTTGGCAAATGGTTTTTATAGTGAGCAGGAAAAACGAGCCGATCTGAGGGGTAAACGATTTTTTATAAACGATGCACAGAATAATATTGAAATATTAATGGATGAATTGAAAAATAAAAAAAGCTCTGGGGAATTAAAATCTTATCTTAATCATAGAAATCGCAACCTGTTGGTTGAATATTTAGCAAATGGACGAGGTATCAAAAAGAAAATTTATGATACTTTGATTAAAAAACTGCCCGAACTTTTTATTAAAGATAATGAACATGGTTTGCTGGACAGTATCCTGACAGATCATTATTTTATTCATTATCTAGAATATAAAAACATTATTTTTTTTAACAGTTTGCCTTTATCATTATTACTTTCAAATAATGATGAAAGAATTCTTAAAACCGTTGAAAAAATGCCTGCATTAGAGAAAATTGACTATCAATATCAGGATCTTTATCTAAGTTTTGCAGATTTATTAAAAAATAGTGTTCAGGAACTGAATAAAGCACGAAGGAGTGAGGCATTAGACAAGGGGATAAAAATCATTAGTCAAAAAATTAAATAACTTTATGATAAATCAGCCAAATTCATGGTGGCTGATTTATCATTTTAGCAAACCATGGTTATGGCAAGTATGTTTTCCATGTATTTGATTTATGATTACCGGCTTGGTAGAACTGACCAGGCTTTAATTTATCATAATTTAGACCTTGTTTAATCCTGCTACTATTCATATACTCTTCGCTAATATCAGCAACCTGGATATTATCTGCAATTTTAACAAATTTCAACTTTAACGCGATATCAATAGCTTCATTTTCGTTTTGAGCAAGGATAAGAATTTTAAGATTACTTTTGTTTTGAGCTTGATATAATTTATTCATAAACCTATATTCCTGATATCGAAGTTAATGTTAAATTTAAGGATAATAATAACACTCTACATGAATTATTTCAATGCATTTTTATCAATCAAATATCCATAAAGCCTTTTTATAAGGAAGCAAGTAATTCAGTATTATAAAAATATGTATTAAAAATACGAAAATATATGTTCGAGCATTTTTGTTTTTATCCTTATTTTCAATTTAACATATTTATATAATTCTGCTTAACATTTATATTATTTTCTTTTATCCACTCATTATAAGATTTTAATTTTTGATAGAACTCCATATCAAGCTCATTTCTTTCTGCTTTCCAGGGAATCTGACCGATAGTGCAATGACTTTGATTTAAAAACATGAGAAAAGGCATTTCATAAAATTTTCTTGATATGATTATTTTATTATAATCACGATCTATACAAAATATTGCATTTTTATTTTTGGTCATACCTATCATAGCGCCACCATTATAATCTGACCAATATAACCAAACTACTCTTTTTTCGTATCTTTCAACTTCTTCTTTATTATAATCAAAAAAATCCATATAAAATTCTTTATCAATTTCATTTTTATAGCCAAACACTTTTTTGAATGTATTATTTTGGGTAATAAAGGCTAACACTTTGTCTTTATCAATAGATCCATGAGTACTCTTATCCTCAAAATTTACAGTAAAGTCCACTTTTCTTTTTTCACGGCTTTCTATTTCTTTGTTAGCCCACAGCATTCCCCATGCTAAATAATAAGGTACGGTTGCCATAGAATGAAGAAAGAATAAAAACATAGAATATTTAGTCTGACAAAGACCAACCTGATCACTTTCATCCATAAATGACAGAGCGCTGCCGATTGAATACAAGATATAGAATACTATAAAGACGGGGATCCAGACAATACTAAAAAATATAACAACGATAAAACTGAGAATATAAACAGGACTGAAATTATAATTTGGCATTGTTATTCCTTTTTTAACAATAATTATAATTTATCTTTATTTTAGATCAATAGGATGGAAAAAATAAAGGAGCCGAAGCTCCTTTATTTAATTTAGTGTTATGCCATAGCTCTGTAAGAAAAGGAGTTCCTTCTTAGTGAGGTTCTTTCCAGATAAAGACTTAGCAACTAATCGCTTAACTTCATTCTGATTGTTTACCTGCTCTGTCTTTTCCATTTCTATGAGCATGGCATTATATTCTTCATCCGTCTGTTCTCGCTGTATGCAGACGTTATACGAATAGTATCCGCTGTAACATCCCTCGTCGTCTACATCGAGACACACTAAATCGCCATGCTGCGCGATTAAATCCTTCATCTTTTCTATAAGAGCAAAACAGGAAAGACTTAAATCACTGATTTCCACCCGACCTACAACTTCAATAACATTCTTTCTTGGTACATTCATGATTTTTATCCTCATTAAGATTGATAACTCAAAATGGTTTTTCTCTCTCAATGGAATAAACATACTATATCAAAAAGGTAACCTGTATACAAGCATTAAATCGTAATACCTTTGCCTTTTAAAAACTCAATACCATTAACCAATTTGTTAATTTCGCTTTCTGGAATTTCAGAGCGATGATATTGAACGTAGTGGAGCAAAAGTGAATGTGTTTTAACTTTTTTCCCGCTCAAATTCACAGAGTAAGTGACGGAATCACTAAATGCTTTTTTGCATGAGCAAACATGAAAACCTTTTGTAAAATCATTATTCGACTTCATATTTTTTTGAAGATAAGCTGCAAACTCAGAAAGCTTATCGTTTATAGCCAATTCACTTCTTTTAATTTTAGGTTCAATAAACATAAGATGTTTGTTATCAAAAATTTCCATAAATAAATTTCCTTGCCTTTAAAATTTAGGCTTTCTTGCCGGATTAATTTGAATCATATTTTTTAAAAGCTGACAAAAATCAGGCCAAAATTCTCTAATGCAATTATCGCATGACAAAAGCATTGGTTTCCCAAACCGACTACCTTCTTCTGAGGAATCTATCCAATACCAGCTTGTTCCAATTTCTTTGTTTTCACTTACACAAAAAATCACATTTTCATTATAAGAAAAAGCCATTAGAGCCGCATCCATGGTTTTCCCTGAAACGGAAAATGCAGAATCACCGAAGATTTTTTCAAGTGCTTTTTTTACTTTGAAGTCATTCATAAAATCAAAATCGTTTTGCTTTTCGAGTTCAGCAGAGTTCTTAGCATTACCTGGAATAACTCTACTTGCACTAAGGATATCCTGTTCAAAACAATCAGCTAACTTTGCTTCATTTGAATTTCTTGTAATTTTCATTTTATATTTTCTCTTTTTGAATTACTCTTTAACGGCCATAAATTTAGCTTTTCTCAACAATCTTTCCCATTCCGCTTTGCCTAATTTGTTAGTTATTTCTTCACGGAGTGCATAAAATCTTTTGCTTTCACCATAACCTTTATGATCATTAATCTCAAAAACAAGTTCTTTTAATTTCACAGTTGACCATGTCATTTTTTATTATCCTTCATTATTATGAGACAGCTTTTGTTATTCTCAATATACTCTTTTTTCGTCCAGCCATGTTTTTTTAACATTTGAGCTAATGTTTCCTGAGAATCTGAGACTGACCACTCTTTATAATAATCTTGCAAATCAGCAAAAGATGTTTTCCTTGACCAATGAGGCTTATAATTTTCGATATTCAAATTCAATTCTTGTGCTATCCTTTCCATTTCTTCATGAGTTAATGCCTCAGATACATTCCATGTTATGGATAAGGTCTTGTAACTTCCAACCATATCTTTATATTTTTCAATGACAGCATTAGCAAGGGCCCATGATACATTAGCCCAGCCTTCATCGCCAGACCATATACCAGGTGATTGCTTGTAAATATCAATTGTTGTTTGAATTAATGCTTCACGAGAAGCTTCATTATGAGCTACTTTATCTAAATACTGCAAACCACAACGTCTTTCTTTTTTAACCTGCTCTGCTGTGTATTTTGACATTTTATTTCTCCTGAGATTTTCATTAACTATATCACAAAATAAATTATTTTTCTTAGATTTTTATAAAAATTTGAAGTTTTTCTATAAATAATTGTACTCTATTAATAAAAGAGAAATTAAATGAAAAAACTATTAACCACTATTATTATTTCATTATTGCTTATTACAACGCCTGCAAAATCAGGACTCATTGTCAACAAATATACTGGCTCTGTGGCTGTAGTTGCAGGTCTTTCTACTGTAGCATTAGTTTATTACTTTTCTAAACATCCAGAAGAATTAATCAACTTAAAAAAATCTGATCCTGAAAAATTTAATGATCTCAGTAATGAACTTGAAAACTTTAAACCTGCAAATGAAGAAGAGAAACAAAAAACCTCTTATCTTAAAAATATCATTTCCGATATAATTCAGGGACATTATAAACCTAATGGATCGAACTATGGTCAATTACCAGTAGGAACAGCAGCAATAGAACGCTTTAAGGGGAAAGCGTCTGATTTCATTCACCGACATCCTAAAATTGAAAACATTGCAGATAAATTTAAACATAAAGAAAAAGATAACGATTATAAAAAAGAAAACACCTATATTACACCAGTTCCAGAACAACCAAAAGCTGAAGATTCTTATCTACAAAGTTCTGCACAATTAACACGTTCTATGGAAAAGGCAGGAATGAAAAAACCTGAAAATACAGCCGCTCACCACATTATTCCTGAAAAAGATATAGAAGCACAGGATGCGCGTGATATTTTAGCACAAGAGGACGTTGATATTGATATAAACGGTGCTGAGAATGGTGTTTATTTGCCAACTCCGAAGAATGATGGTAGTGTTTCTGGTATCATACATAGTGGTCGGCATCCTAAAATTTATGGTCAAAAAGTTAACGACAGAATAAATGATGCATATGAAATAGGTGGGAAACCTGCGGTTATTAAAGAATTGGACAAAATAAAGAAAGAATTACAAACTGCGCCAGCAGACAAGCCTTGGAGAAAAGTTATAAAATGAAAAAAATTTATCAATTACAATCAGATACTGAAAATTTTTCATATTTTTTAAGAACCAGTAGAGATAATCCAAGACAAAGTATGAGATGGCTTTGGAATAAACCTCCCTTTTACCATCCAGAAAATTTTATGTTGGTTGCAGGAGATAATAAGAAAAAAAGTTATAAAACTGACATTTCAACTGCGACAAATCCTTTCATTATTTTTAGTGAAAACACATGGGATTCACTTAAAGATATATTGGAGCCAAGAGGTGTTTTACTCGACATTATCACTGAAAGCAAAAGAAAAAAATTCTTCGGTTATTATCCTACAAATGCCATCAAGGAGGGAGCATTAGATATTGATTTATCTGACTATTCAGATTACCAGAATGGTAAAGTTGTTCGAGTCGCTACATTAAAAGAATCAAAGATTGATAAAGATTACATTTTTACTATTGAAGAAAGTAAAATAAAAATTTTTGTTGATGACAAATTTAAAAAGCGTGTCGAAGAAGCTGGACTTAATGGTTTTGATTTTTCTTATAATGTTCAACTATCATAATGAAATATATATATATATATTACAATCTGATTATGAAAATTCTTTTTTTATAAAAGACTATTCAAAAAATAAAAATAATTCTATTGAACCTATGGATTGGCTTTGGCAAAAACCAAAACAATATACTCCGCTATATTTTAAGCGGAGAGTCGGAGATAAAGATAAAAAAAATTATAAATCTGATATATCTACTACCACTAATCCATTAATTATTATTAGCGAAAATACATGGCATTCACTTAAAGATATATTAGAGCCAAGAGGCGTTTTACTCGACATTATCACTGAAAGCAAAAGAAAAAAATTCTTCGGTTATTATCCTAAGAATTCAGTCACATATGGTTCATTAGATTTAGAACTATCTGATTATTCTGATTACTCTAAGGACTCGTTTTATCCATCAGGAAAAATGGTTAGAAAGGCAGTATTGAAAGAATCTAAAATAGACAGAGATTATATCTTTTCTATTGCAGAAAGCCCTATGAAAATTTTTGTTGATGGAAAATTTAAAAAACGTGTTGAAGAGGCCGGACTTATTTGTTTTGATTTTTCTTATGAAATAGAATTATCCACATGAAAAATATATTTTTATTAGAATCTGACATGGCAACACATAGTTTTTTTGTTCCTAAAAAAAATACGGATTCTCCTTTTTCAATTAAAATTGAAAGTGGATCTTGGCGTTGGCAAAGACCAGAATCATATTCTCCTGTTACTTTTGAATTACAATCCTCAGATAATAACCGGAAAAACTTTAATTTTGATATATGTACTTTTGCTTCCCCATTCATTATTTTTAGTGAAAAAGCATGGAGTGCATTATATGATATTCTTAATCCTATCGGAATAAAATTTGATATTATTACTCAAAGCAAAAGAAAGCTTTTTTTTGGTTATTATCCACTTCGTTATATTCAAAGGGGCTGTCTCGACCTTGAACTTTCTGATTATTCTGTTTTACCAAAAGGTCTTATTGTAAGAGAAGCTGTCTTAAAAAAATCTTTTATCAATGCGGATTACTTATTCATGATTGAAGAAAGCTCTTCTAAAATTTTTGTCGATGAAAAATTTAAAAAACGTGTTGAAGAAGCTGGGCTTAATGGTTTTGACTTCTCTTATTCAGTCCAGCTTTCTTAGTGTTAAAAGTCCATTGGCAAAAAATCATCAACTTTAATTTTTTTAACTATATCAAAGCCAATATTAATATTTTCATAGTTATCACACTCCATTGGAATAAGATAACATTCAATGAGTTCATTAATTTTTCCTTCATTGCTTTTTATTTGTTCACAATTATCCATAAATAATAATGAACCATTTTTATGAAAAATATTGTTTTCATCATTAGTTAAGTTATTATTCGCTAAAAATTTATGATATGCACATAATATCTTTTTCTTTTGTAACAATTCATTTTCGTCTAATATATAAGGCAAACTCATATAAATATGCACATATAAAATGTTTAAAATATTCTTTATTTTATAAAGCCCCCCTTCTCCGTCCATAACAAAATAGAAAGGTTTATTTTGTAAAAGCGTTGCCATAACTGAAAAATGACTTTCTTCCGGTAAGTCACAGATATTCCAGAGTTGATATTGTTGAAATTCTCTTTCAGATATTAAACGTTCATCAATGCAATAATGTTTTAAGGTATTATCATAATATAACCGGTTAACCTGATTAAAAATACAATCCTGATAACTATTCTTTGCTGTGTTATCAATAAATTCATATAATTCAAGACGGGCTTTATTTTTTTTAATAAATTCCAGGAATTTTTCGATTTTGATATCTTCGAAGCGTTTAACTTTAATTATATTTTTATCTGGCTTTGTCAGATTTTCAATAACAAAAAGAATAAAATCTTGTATATTACATTCATCTCCATGTTTCTCAATCCGTTCAGAAAATTCATGATTGAGAGAAGCAAGCTGCCATTCCTGGGTTTTTTTATTTTTTTTTACAACGAGACCTTTATTATAAAGTTTCTCTTTTGTTTCATCATAAAAATAGAGCGTTATTTTTGATAATTGTTTGTTCCTTTCTATGAAAATATTTTTCCCACCATGAAATAATTTAAAATAATCCATATTTTTCCTTTTTAATTTATTTTGCGTATTCTACAAATATTATATCAATATTCCATTCTTTTTCTTCTGCTACTTGTTTCATAACTAACAGGACTTCTTCTTTTTTCAAACCACCAACACCTGCCCCAATTAAAGGGAATGCAATCGATTTAATGTTTTTTCCTTTGGCAAGCAATAAAGCATTACGCGTGCATTTTTCCACTATTTCTAAATTAGCTATCCAATACCATGTCAAACCAGCCACATGAATAACGGGCTTATTTAAGCGCCCTCCATTGGTCATAACCGCACGACCGGGTTTAATAATACCTTTCATTAATAATTCATTAAAAGGTGTATAACCGGCTACTTTCTTTAACTTTCCTGATACACCATGAGGCAATAACATAAACCATGGTATAAAGTTCATATTCCATGCATTAACATAGCAATCAACGTTTTGTTCAAATAAATCGCCTTTAATAATTTTTAATGACATATTATTTTCCTTATATTGTTATTGAAATAACTACAATATCTTTATTATAGTGTCAACAATATACTATATTTGTTTTTCATAAATAAAAAATCTATAATGAATTATTAAAAATAACAAGAGTAAAGATTATGGCTGTTTATATAGATACCATGAATGCAAAATACGGACGCATGATTATGTGCCATATGCTTGCAGATAGCGAAGAAGAATTAAATGACATGGCTGATATTATTGGGGTTGCACGTAAATGGATTCAATTCTCAGGAACTTATAAAGTTCATTATGATATTTGTCTGGCGAAAAAAGCAAAAGCATTGGAAGCAGGAGCCATTGAAATCACTCAGCAACAATTAGCAAGACTTCTTAAAAAGAAAAAATTATTATTATCAGTCAATTAATATTAAATACGGGATAAACAACGTGAAACACAATTTGTTTTTTCATAGTTTTTTAATAATATCTCTTTTTCCCTTACACTTGTTTCACTATAAAGTAATTCGGGAATTTTTTTCTCTTTTACGCGCACAGTATTGTTATTTAAAAAATCTTGCATTAGCAACAATTCTCTATCTGTCAGATTTTTTATTATTGTAGAAATAATAGACATATTTTTACAATTAAGTAAATAAAAACGCTCATAACAGGAGAATTTTCTTTTTGCTACCTCTTTAAAAATATCTTCATTATTAACTACATTTGCTTTTTGATTTATCAAAGCTACTGCAAAAAATTTATCTATAACAAAATTATATCTATCTAATAAAGAGAATATTACATTGTAATTCTCCACCAGTTTTTCTTCTGGCAGTCTGATAAAAAAAGAATGGATCAGATTACTTTTAAAGGTAGGATCAAAATCCTTAAATGTTAATAATAATTGCTCTATATTTGTGTCATTAAAATCATTAGTATTTTCAAATACTGAATCTATATAGTTAAGATAATCTTTTGCAACTTTAAAATCGTATTTTATCATTATTTAAACCTCACTAATTGAGCCATACATTTATTTCACATCTTTAACTTTTTTCTTTTTATTTCTTTATTTTCATTAGCTTCCACTGATACTAATGCATAATTGCTACTACTTATTTTATGAGCATTTGGATAACGTTCAAATTTTTCAATTTTATCTTTTACTACAAAATCAGGAACAGAATGCACATTATCATATTGCAAATCCATTTCGATAACATTTACATTGATCATCCTTTTTCTGGCAAACTCTAAGTATGGTTCCATTTCTTTAATAGTCGTGAATGTATTAGAAACAACAACAGATCTATCAAGATCCAGAGATTCACAAGTCTTTTCAAAACAAACATCCTTCGCATGCTGATGAAAATTAATATCGAAATTATATTCACCATTATTGTTAGTAAAAAAAGCATCATTTTCATGGATATCATATCCAAATTTTATACTAATGAGCATTGCTAATGTTGATTTTCCAGATCCGGGGGCACCCCTCACAAGAATTAATTCTTTTCCTTTTTCATTTACTACAATTTTTTCTATCATATAATATTTCTTCTCTACGTTTCCAATCATTTTATTTCTAATATTATAACATTATAATTAGTTTAACAAAGTTCTTTATTTGTCATATTATGAATTAAAAACACTCGCCAATTAAAGTTATCTACTTTTAATAATTATTTGTTATTTTTTCCTTCCAGGCTTGTTTTTCAGCAGCAGATAGTTCTACTTTTTCTTTTAACACCTTAAGAATTTTTGAAGCTGCTTTTGCAGAACCTTCTTGTATCATCCATTCAGGGATGTCTATTTTCAAATCAGTCATATCACTGAGTTGTGATATTTGTTTAAAAAATAATTGAGGTGAACTTGTATCTATGTATACTTTTTCTTTATCTGATTTTCTTTTGCCTTTTAAATAATATACTGGGATATTATGTATATAGGCTTGATAGTAATTATATAAATGAATATTCTCTGAGGAATGTTCATTGAATGGATTAATAACTGTTGCTCCACCTTTTTCATAATCGATCTTATGCGCTTTGGCTGTATCAAAAAAAGAGTTTGGTAAGTCATCGAAATTTAAAACAGGTTCTTCAGGCCAACTGGATTTGGCATAACCATTTTGTATCATACATTGTTGCATTCCTAAACGAATTAACAATGCATTAGAAGTTATAAAGCTGGAATAGTCATTATAGCTATAAACAACCTTATCTTTGAAATCAATGAAGACCATGCCATATATAGAAGGAGCCAGAAAAGCAGCTTCATTTTCATAATCACGATGTTCTTCCAAAGAAACGGTATCCCGTTTATCAGCATAACCTTTTTCTTTAATAAAATCTTTCAATTTATCTTCATTAAGAATAAAAAATATATCTTTAAAGTTACTAAACTCTATCGTTTTATGAATTTTAAATGTTGACATAGTATTATCAGAAAAACGCACTGCAAAAGTTAATTTACTCATTTTTATTCCTCATTTTTTTAAATATTATCGTAATATGTAGCAAAAATCAATTCTGATTGATCAGTATTAGTCTATATCCAAAAGAGTTGTAATATCTAAAAGTTTTGTTCTTTTATTTATTTATGCTAAAATGACAAGAAACTTAAAATGAGAATAACTATGTTGCATATCTATGAATATCGTTCCTTCCTTTCTGAACTATGTAAAACTTTGAAGAGCGAAAAAAAGAAAAATGAACTTTTTAGTCAATATCTTGATTTTATTGAACAGCCTAACTTTGATGTCAATCAGATCTTTAAGCTTAATAAAAAAGAATTGCATTTTGCTAATATTATTCTTAAATCAAAAAATGAATATGTCACTCAGCATTTCTTTGAACACTATAAAGAAAAAATTAATTTAATAAACCCATCCAGTTATCTTAACCTGTTAATTGGACTTGCTCATCTTGAACAAACTGATACTTTTAAATATTTTTATTCTCAACGTGAAAAATATTGTTTTGAAGAAGAGAGTCAGATTATCGGAAAAGCATTCATAATGCTGGATACAAATGTAACTTATTTTGGTTATCCTGATTATTCAAAATCAGGTAAATCCTATTTAGTTGACCATGAAAAATACTTTTTTCAATGTTTATTTAGGGAATCTCTTCTTAATAAAAATAAAGATTTATGCTTATTCCTTTTGCAAAATCCTTACCAGCAATTAAAAATCTATTTTTCACAAACAGAAAATTTAAAAATAAAAGAATGGTTTTTCGATAACGATATTCTTTCTTATTTAGACACGCTTATTTTCAACAAAATAAAGGCTTTTGAAGGAGATAAAAAATTTTCTTATTTTCAGAAAATATCACAAAGCAAACACTATTTTTATGATTATCAAATAACTGATTTGATAACATTAAAACAGGAAAATTATTCACTTAAAAATCTTGCTGAGCAAATTGATTTTATTAATAATATTTTTAAGGATAATGATCTTGTTTTAAGATTTATTGACAGAAATATTTTAAATCGTTCTTATAATGTAAATCCAACAAATAATTGGAATCAAAAAGATTTTCAATTTTTGCTTGAAAAAATAAAACCTTTTTTCAAACATTCAGATGATTTAACTCTTTTTATTTGTCCTGCATACCGTGAAAAAAGCATTAACATTTGGGCTGAATCATTATTCAAACATAATGACAAACTATATAAAGAACTCATATTAAATATTGAAAATTCTGATTCTGCTATTGAACAATTACTTAAACGATGTCCTGTTATAGATAGCAGAGTTATGCCTGAGGCTATTGAAAATCTTTACTCTGTTTCTGAAATTTACCCTGATCGATTTTCCCCCCAAGAATTTGGTCTCGATATTTATAAAATTTGTACAAAATTAACTTCCAATAATAAAGTTATTACTCCAGAAAATAATATTTTTAATCTTTATAGCAATAAAGATTATCAAAAACTACATACCAATTTCACTTCTGTTTTTGTTGAAATATATGGAAGTGAAAATACTGGCATTTATTATTTTTATGAACAAATAAAAAAGCATTCACCTTATTTATTTAATGATTTGTTTATAAAGCAAGCAGTATTAAATAAAGATGACGATCACCTTTCTATCTTAAAAGAAATCTTAATGATAAAAGCTCTTGTGAATGAAACCACGCCAAAACTTAATAGTGAATTACAAAAAAACATTAATTTTTTTATTGATCACGCTGATAAAATTAACATTAATGTCACAGAATACATAAACGGGGTTTTACCAGAATTCTGTGCCATTTTTCAATCTTCTCCTATGGGAGAAAATAATAAAGTTCTTGCAAGCCAAATAAATATTGCACATGAACGGATTGTTTTAGCTTTTTCAAAATTTGATATTGAACCTAAAAAGAAATTTTCACGTATTTGATGTATATACCAGAAAGGAATGATTTTCTCTTTCTGATAATTCTATATGATATTTTTTGATTTTAGTTTAAATTGATAATATATTTATAGAAACAATTTATTAAAAGGTTTTAATATGTCAGATATAGAAAATAAAAATTTGATAGTAGAAGAAATCACAACGTTGTATCCTACTAAAGTTAAATCGGTATTTACGCCTTATTCCATAAAAGAACTTCAAGATTTCTTAAAAAACAGTTCTGATAATATTTCAATAGGCGGAGGACGTTTCAGTATGGGTGGTCAGATTGCTCATCCTGATAGCGTTCATGTTGATATGCGGAATTTAAACAAAATTATTGAAATTGATGTACAAGAAAAAACAATTTTGGTCGAAACTGGAATTTGCTGGATAGATATTATAAAAGAAATAGATGAACTCGATTTATCTGTTAAAGTTATGCAGACGTATTCTAACTTTACCGTAGGAGGTGCGTTGAGTGTCAATGCACATGGCAGATATGTTGGATATGGTTCAATTATATCCACCGTCATCGAAATAACACTCCTTAATTATAAAGGTGAAAAAATCATAGCCAGCCCTACTAAAAACCAGGATATTTTTTACGGTGCTATTGGTGGATACGGTGGTCTTGGCATAATCGTTGAAGCCAGACTCAGCTTAACAGAGAACAGCAGAATTTCTAATCATACAAAAATTTTAGATATCTCTGACTATAAAAATTATCTTCATAATTTAATTGAAAGTGAAGCGGTTATTTTTCAAAATGCAGACATACAATTAAGTGATTTTTCAAAGGTTCGGATCAATACATGGTTGAAAACTTCAAATGAAACAACGGTAAAAAAACGTATCCGAAATACAGAAAAACCTTATTTAATTGAAAAATATTTTATGTGGTCAATAACAGAATTACCAGTTTCGAACTGGAGAAGAGAAAATATCATTGATCCATTATGGCGCTTTAATAAAGAAGTTGTATGCACTCGCAATTATGAAGCCAGCTATAATGTTAAAGAACTTGAACCTTTCACAAGAAAATACAGGACTTATGTCCTTCAGGAATACTTTATTCCCGTTAATAATTTTTTGAAATTTAACGATTTATTAAAAAATATCATAAAAAACAATAAAGTGAATTTACTTAATGTGTCAATTCGTCATGCCCCAAAGGATCCTGGTTCACTATTAGCATGGTCTCAAGAAGAAGTCTTTGCTTTTGTTTTATATTATAAACAAAAAATAACCGACGCTGAAAGATTACATGTGGAGAAATGGACAAAAGAGATCATAGACGCTGCATTGGAATGTAATGGAACATACTATTTACCTTATCAACCACATGCTACAGTAGAACAATTCAGAAAAGCATATCCTCAATATAAAAAGTTTTATGAATTAAAAAAATCCATAGATCCAGATTATCGATTCAAAAATATATTGTGGGATAAATATTTATATTGTGACTAATGTTTAATAAAAAATAAGTCAGACATAAGGAAAGGGATTATGTTTGACTTATTTAAAATCTGCATTTATTTTCCTAATTTCTTACGCAATTCAGTATAATCGACTTTTGCATTATGCCTTTTATCACGTGGAATAACTTCAATAGAAATAATTTCCTCTATTTCAAATTTTTCTGTTATTTTTACAGGAGGCTTCTCACCTTCTACAATAAGACAAATTTTATCATTATGCATAATTATAGCTGTATTATAACCTTTTTCATATAATGCAGCCTCAACAGCAAAAGGATACAACGTATTATCATTTTTTATAATTTTTTGACTGTACCTGCCAAGCAACCACAAATCACCATTTTTATCAAAATAACCTGCATCGCCTGTCCTGTGCCAGATTTTACCATCTTCATGGATTTTGTTTTCACTATCGCCTTCACCATTAAGATAACCTTTAAGGACATGGCTGCCACTGACAATAATTTCACCTGTATGGGTTTCTATTTCTTTTAGGTTAAGCATTTCCGACAACTTACTACTTTCAATAATTTTAATGTTAATCTCTTTTACAGGTTTACCAACATATAAGCCATATCCTTCTTTCGTTGCATTATGTTTTTCCTCTGTATAATCTTTGGCTGACATGTGAGCAATGGGTTCTGATTCAGTTGAACCATAAAGACCATAAACACAACACTCTGGAAGCAGGGACTGCATATTTTTTAAATCACGAGGGTATACCGGACCTCCTCCCATATACACATGAGTTAGATTTGTTGTTTTATTTTTAGTTAAAAAAGGAGCTATCTTTTGTACTAATACTGGGCTACCGCCAAAACGGGTTGCACGATATTTAATAATATCATTCAGTAATGCTTCACCATCTACATTCGCAGGTCTTAACAGATTAACAGAAGGGATAACACTATGCATACCAGCAGCCAGATTTGCTAGAACAAAAACGGGTAATGTGCTGATATCAACTTCACCTAATCCAAATAACATGTTTTTACGAAGAACGTCATATTGCTGCATTAAAAAATCATGTGTTCTTACAGCGGCTTTTGGTTTTCCAGTGCTTCCAGAAGTAAAAGTAATTAATGCAGGATCTGAACCGTTTACTGGCGTATTTTCAGCAAGGAAAGTATGTGAATCATAAAAATGATAAAAATTCTGAGTGAATGGCAAATTACCCAGCGTTATCTGAATAGGTATATTTCTGATAGATGCATTCATAAGGCGTAACGCATGCGCTTTTTTGACACCAACAAATGCTTTTAATGGATATTTTTCAATACAATTCTGTATATGTTTTTTTGAACTTTGGGGATCAATAAATACAGCCACTGCACCTAATTTAAATAGTGCAAGCAATAAAGTATATAACTCGAATGACATAGGAACAAGAATGAGTACGCCGTCTCCCTTACCAATATTCTGTTTTTTTAATGCGTAAGCAACCTGCGCAACGCGATTATTTAAATAAGTATAAGACCACGTTTCTTTTCTGCTGCTCATAGTAATAGCAGGCATATTAAATATGTTTTTTACGTTTTCATTAAAAAGTGTCATGAGATTCATACGATATCCTTTTTATACAAAGTATAACCACGCATTTTTTCACTATTTGTTTTGATGATATTCTGCACAGGATTTTTATCATACATAAGCGCATGAATAACATAATCAATTTCTTTTTCTTTGACTTCACTCATAAGCTTAGAGAGAAGATACACACCCAATCCTGCATATTGACGTCCTTCATCAATCGCTGCTGTTTTTAAAATAACGGAGTCATTGACTTTATCTACTGACTGTTGATTCATAACTGCGAACACATATCCTACCAGTTTTTCCTTATCGTAAACAACCCAGCTTAAGTTAGGTTGAAGAAGCAGTAGCATTTTACCATATTTTTCAAGATAGGTTTCTTTATCAATGGGAATGTAATAGGGATTTTTCGCAAATGAAGACAGACTTAAATCAAAAATTGGGGACAAGTCTTCTTCTTCAATCTTCCTGAATATCAAATGTGAAAATTTATCATGTAATCTTTCCACACGTTTATCTTCCCAGGTATTTACCCGACTTAGATAACTGGAATACGTTTCATGAGGAATAAATCCAGAATGTAGCCAGTGCCTGATAAAATATTCAGGAGTATAGGGTTCAAGGGTAAATGCAGGTTTATTACCATAGAAAGTTGTCAGGCGATAATTCTGCCAGGTATTACCATTCATAGGGCCAATAATTCTTGTAGCACCTTTTTCTTTCAACACTTCTTCAAGCTTACTGAAAAGCAATGCAGATTCTGAATATTTTGCAGAACTGACACATTCAAATTCACCGATAATGCCTGTTTTGTATAGACTATGTTGTTCTGGCACATGAGGATAAAACCAATATCGGGCTTGAACAACAATTTTATTGTCTCTGATCACGCCCCAGGTATTTTCACAAAGTAATTTAAGCATAATAAGTCCTTATCAGATAAAAGAGTAAAGAACCGAGGAATGCACTTCCTCCCTGCATAATAAGCCTTTGGCGTGTCATAGGCATTTCAGTATATTTCTTACCCCATGTGATAAAAATAGCCATACTTACCAGCAAACATAGTACCATATAAATCAAATAATGAACATAATTATTAAAAGTAAATGTGTCCATTTGACATGCATAAATACCAAATGTAACGGTAAACAACAGTATTGCATTAATCACAGGCGAGACAAGAGCAAACTTTTTATGGAAGCAATATTGATGAATCCATGAAATAATACCAATCTGAATGCAGTAATAAACTGAAAATTCAAAAGCAAGATCAGGATTGCCATTATTGCGTAAAAACACCCAAAATAAACCACCCATATTGAGATAAAGAATGGTTAATACTGTATGTTTGTTTTCCAGTTTTTTCTGTTCTTTTCTGATAATGTAAGAATAGAGAATAAACATAGATAAAGGGATAACAAAACTAAACGGGTCAAGTGTCACATAAAGAAAACCCAAAACAATAGAAAAAAGTAGTGCGCTGAGATTCATGGTACTTCTATTTCTCAAATATACACCCGCAACAATAATGCCCGTCAAAACCAAACTCAACAGAATGAGTACAGAGATTTGGTAATTCAGGTAATTAGTGAGTGTTACATACACACCAAGTGGAATAAAAAGGTTATCCAGACCTTGCCATGAGACGGCTTCACACAAGGTTATCAATAGAGCAATGAATGCTGCGACCAAGATAATATTTGCATTAGGAAAATCACTCATTAACAGTAATGGGATTTGAATACATAAGAATGCCGTTATGAAGAAGAAAAAGCTTCCCTCAAACGATTTAATACCTTCCGAAGCAGAATAATGTGCTTTACCATAATACACTCCGATAACAGCAGCCAGTGCATCCGCCAGCGTGAGTACTAACACTGAGATAATATAAAATACTGATGTCGTATGAGATAGCTGAAATAAAATAGCAACACTCAATGGAAATAAAATTTCTCCATATGATTTACGATCCACGCCATGTAAAGATTCACCAAGATTGTCTTTAAGTTTTGTATACCTCAGAGCGAGAAGGGAGACAATACTTATTAGACACATAGCCCATACTATAGCTGGCGTATTGAAAATAAAAGGAAAGGTTAAAGTGGTTAGTCCCAAAGAAATATGCACAAGTTTCCTGGATATTTCAGCAGGGAAATGCATTTTCTTTTTCAACAAATGCAAACCTAAATATAATACGCTGAGAAAACCCAGCGTAATAAAAAGATTAATAATCTGTGATCCTGAGACTAACTCTTTCATTAGTTTATTTTCTCGCAAACGAATTTACTGTAGAAAAATGCCTTATCCTGCGGGAACAATTTTTCCGTATCAACCGTCTCTAATTGTAATGAAATTCGTGGACGAAGTCCAGAAAAACGTGGTGACAACATGTTCCAGTATGCAATGCGACCTCCTGAAACAGAGGCATTAATAAGCTTTTGCATAAGCTCTTCGTATTTTTCCTCAGACATATATTCAAAAATATCACTCAGGTTATATTTTGTAATCTTCTCTGGGGCTGTTGCCAGATAAGATTCAATACTTCCCAAATGAACTTCCAGTTTGTGAAGGTTATTTTTAATCGCTTCAAAATTTTCTTTTCTAAGCGCATGAGGAAGAGCATGATTAAATTTTCCATGCAGAATCCAGTCAAGATAAGGATTCTCTTTTGCAAGAACATTATTAAATGCCAACTCTGTTCTTGAAAGAATTTTTTCTGCTACGCTGCCTTCCACATATTTGAAAAATGCTGGGTCACGTCCCATTAGTCCCATAAGTTTACGACTAAAAAAGAGTTTAAACAGCAAGCGCCAGCGCAGGTTATTCCATTTATATTTATAAAAATAAGCTTGCTCTTCAATAGATTTAATCGCAAACAATTCTTCTATCGTTTTCTTGCTGTGAATCAAAGGCATAACATAATCTTTAAATACAGCAAAATATTTTTCAAATTTACCAACATTGGCATAACCCACTTCCAGAAAGTTTGTCTGTTCCCAGTATGCTTTTATTTCTTTATCCAGATAGGGAGAAACGACTTGATAATATTTTTTCCTTTGCATAAAAGTCGCAGGTTTTGCTCCATGAAATTCCAGCATTTCTTCATACGACAGATGCTGATAAACGGCTTTTCTCAGTTGAACGGCTGCAAGCTGAACAGGATTCATATCAATAGCAATAACTTTCTTTGGAGACTGAGAAAGTAAAGAAAAGGAATTCTCGCCTGCTGAGGCAATACTCAGACAGACATCGTCTGGCTGAATGTCCAGAGTTTTTACCAGCATATCTGCGTCTTCCCAGCATTGGGCATATCGCATAATTTCAAAGGACGCTTTCTGTTCGATTTCAGTTTTCATATTACTTATCCTCAGTTTCAATTTTGGTAATAGTACCGGTTGTGCCGTCCATTTCAACAATATCATCATCTTTTAACCAGTCCAGCAGACCAGGAACACTCACAACTGCGGGAAGATTTAACTCTCGTGACACTATTGCCGCATGAGACAACAGACTGCCCCTCTCTACCAGTAATCCACTTACAGATGAAAACAACATAATCCAGCCGGGATCGGTTCTTTCTGCGACAAGGATAACTCCTTTTTCAAGGGTCACATTTTTCGGATCCCTGACAACTCTTACTTTACCACGAACGATACCGGGACAGCAACCTAAACCTTTCTGCATATTTCCTTCAATTTTAACTGACTGATTTTTTCCCATGTATTTATTGTTAACATACACGGCACCACGTGTAATAAATCTGTCAGCTGGAGCAGGCTCATTCTCAAATCGTGCGAACTCTGCTTTCCTCAATGCAATCAAATCTTTCAAATTAGATAACGTTGACGTGCCTTCAATATAAGACTGAATTTCGCCTGTTTCTAAAAAGAAAATGTCTCTTTTTGCTTCAATTAGTTTATCTTCTTCCAGTTTATCGCCAATAGCGAGGAAAATTTTTCGCACACGCCCAAAAAGACGTGTTCTTTCAAAACGAAGATTTTCACGTTCTCTGACTGTTTTACGAGCCATTTTAATAATCCACCCAAAAATATGACGTTTCATAAAGGGCAGTTTACTTAATAATGCTTTTTCCATTTCCTTTGATTTTACGTCATCGCTCACCGTATCAGGTGCCGTCATAAGCACTTCATTATGACTGAGTTCATATAAAGTCTGATAAAGCAATTCAGGATTATCTGACAGAGTAATGCTTTCTAATTTCAGTTCATCAAGGCAACGATCCCCGAATTTTGTGATATAACGATCAATGTCATTTTTAACTTCATGTTGATTAACCAAGGATTGCCAGGTTTCAAAATCAGTATCTTGTAAATCATAATGATAAATTTTACGTGCCATACTACGCATTAACTTTGCGGGTTCTGCACTGATAATATTGCCCTGTGTCAAAATAAGGGTATTCTGAACACTTTCATTTTCATCATTACACCATTTCTTACTGAGTTTTCTTAATAAACCGTAAAAAATCATAGCAAACAGATCGTTTACCATAGGCGCATCCCATTTTTTAAGTAATTTTAATTCTAGTGAATTATAATATTCCATAAGTTCACTCAGTGACATAGCTTTAAGATCTCTTTCTTTTAATGCATCGTTGAGGCGAACATAAAAATCAGCAACCGTTTTGTCAAGGAACATTAACGATGTCCCCAGACCTAACGATGTTTTAATCAGTGCTGCAATATCTTTTACTTTGCTGTCTGAAATGCTGGCATGAATTTCTTTTTCAAGTTCTTTACTCACACCTTCTTTCACGCCCATCATTTGTTCCATAAAAGTTTTGTTGAGAGAAAAACCTGGAAGAAGAGCTAAGGTCTTATACCAGCTATTCATATTATAAAAAACACGACCCTGAATCAGTCCCAGCATATTACGAAATTCATTATCATGTGCTGATACGCGCTTTTTAGAAATACTTAACAACAGACACAGTTCGCGATAAACATTTTCATATGCTTTTTTTGCAAAACTGAATGTTAAAGGCGTTGTGATACCGCCATAGCTTTCTGCAATATTTGAATTATCCCACAGAACTTGTTTGCCGGTATTAATGGTAGTAATCGGACGGGATTGAAGGAGATAGATTTTGTCGTTTTCCATAGCCCATTCAATATCCTGAGGATGTTTATAAAACAGACTTACCTGCTCAATTAATTTTTGAACCGTAAAAATCTGTTCAATTGTCAGGCAAGGTTTTTCAGGTTCTTGTACCTCAATAATTTTAGTGCCAAAATTTTCAGGATCAAGGACTTCTGCTTTTAATTTCTGAGCAATCGTTGATTCTTTAATAGCATGATTACTTACAATCCATGTATCTGCGTCACTTTCTCCTGAAACGAGCAGATTTCCTAAACCAAAAACACCACTGATCACATATTCACTTTCTTGCGTTACTGGATTAATACCAAAACCTACACCAGCACTGTCTGAATTGACCATAACCTGCACAAGCACAGCCGGAGATTCTGAGACAACAATATCTTTTTCCTTAGCATATTGAAGGAAATGATCGCTATAAATACTCGCCCATACTTTCTCAATAGTTTCCATGACTTTGTTTTTCGGAACAAACAAAAAAGTATCCAGTTGACCGGCAAAACTATTTTTAATACTGTCTTCGCTGCTTGCAGAAGAACGCACTGCCCAAAGCTGATCTTCACCAAATTCGCTCAGACAATACTCCAGATGAGTTAGAAAATCTTGTTTAATTCGTTCTGAACTGTCGAGTATAGCTTTCGTGTTTTCTTTTATAGCAAACCAGGCGGGGATATTAAGGGAAGGGAAATTTTTTCCAAGCAGGTAAAGACTATATGCTTTACCACCAATTTCTTCTTTCTTCGCGAATTGGGTAGGGTTAATAATAAGTGTCATAGAATATTCCTGTAAAAGTCGCTTTCACAGGAATATATCAAATTTTTTGTTATAAATCCACTGATTATTTCCTTATGCCATTAAATGATAAACATAAGGGATTAATCCTAATAACAGATAAACGCAAAGAGTAAAAATGCCTGAAAGATTTTCTATCTTGTTTCCTGAACCTTTAATCGGATTCCTTATAAAATTTTTAATTGCATAGATCGCCAGTGATAAATAAATGAGGACAAAAGCAAATACGATATTAAAGAAAGGAGAAGGCAGGAACCATGAGGCACCAATAGCACAAAAGCCTGTCATAAATAACATAATGAACCATGCAAAGCAGGCTTTTTCTCTTCCCCATAGAAAGCTATATGTTTCAACACCTTTTTCTTCATCTTCCTCACTGCGGATTTTTCGACCAATTTCAAGATTAATACCATTAAAAAAGCTTAATGCGACAAACCAGTAAAGTGAATGGGGTGGTGCGGAAAAATTTATCCAGTCTGTTGCAGTTGCATAGAAATCAATCATTGGCATAATTAACATATGGGACCACATATATGTAATCGGGTGTGCTTTTAGCCATTTTTTGATACCAAACTCTTTACTCATAGCAGCAAGATAACACCAGACTATAAGTAAAACTGGAATCAGTTTAATACTTACTAAAAACGCACAGGCAAACTGAATTATTCCGGCTAACAAGAATAGATATTTCAACTCATTAAGTGTAATTATTCCCTGAGGAACAGGTCGATAGCTGCGATAAAGACAATCTTCTTCATAATCCTTAAATTCATCTGCGATTCGTAGCTGCAAAAAGAAAAGCAAACAGGTAATAAAAGCAACGATATAAGAATTTAAATCAGTGCTATCTCTTCCAGCAGACATGGCCGAAAATGAAACAGCAGAACTACTGAACGCGAGAATCAGAAAACTGTGTTTAAGTAGTGGAAATCGTGAAGCCTGATAAATATTCCACTTTTGAAAAAAAGAATAATTTTTTAACATAATTTATTTTCCCCGTGCCAGACTTTGATGAGCATTCGCAAAATGATTTGCTGACAGAGCACCAATGATACTTAATTCTCCAGCAAGACAAACCGCACTGATAACCTCAGACAATGCTCTTGCTTTGCCTGTGCCAGATAACCCCATAATATCCAGACACGCTTTCTGACTTGCAAGACCTGTTCCACCACCAACAGAACCTACCATAATATTAGGTAAGGTTACACTTGCATACAAGCCACCTTCTTCATTTATTTCAAAACGTGTAATACCTACTGCACTTTCTGCGACACAGGCAGCATCCTGTCCTGTTGCAATATAAAATGCAGCAAGTCCATTCGCAAAATGCCCCTGAACACCAATAGTTCCACTCATAACGCCACCAAGTGCACTCATATTCCAGTAATCAAGCATACGTTCAGGTGTAGTGTGAAGCATCGAATGGATAAGTTCTTTACTGATATTAACTTCAGTAGTAACTTTTTTACCACGCACTCCCAAAAAACTCATAGCGCTGGCTTTTTTATCGCCAGAAAAATTAGCTTCCAGAAAAGCGTAGTCAGGTGTTACAGGTGAATTCTTTAAGATATGTTCATAAATTGCATTTGTTGCAATTGTAACCATATTCTGACCACTCGCATCACCAGTTGTATATTCAAAACACATATAAACATGATTAGCTTCCATGTTAATTTTCATATCAATCAGCTTACCAAAACGGCTGGTTGCATTTGCAATTTTAACAAAATTATCATATTCCTGTGTAGCCCAAGCTATGAAGGTTCCTGCTTCCATAATAGTTTTGAAGGCAAATCCAGGGCTTCTGCAAACGGATTCGCTAAGTAACGCAGAAGAAGCTCCACCTGCCTTTGTAATAAGACAGGAACCTCTGTGATAACTTGCAACTAATGCTGCTTCTGTTGTCGCCAGGGGAATCATAAAATCACCTTGTGCGTGAATACCATTTATACGCAAGGGACCAGCAATACCTACCGGGACTTTTACAGTTCCTATACCATATTCAACATTTTTAGAATAGGATTCAATTAAAGCTTTATCATTCTCGTCATATAAAGCGACAGGTGCAGATTCATACCCCATAGCTTTCCAGCGTTTATTGACAAATTCATCATTTGTTCGTGGAGTTTTAACCATTTTAGGGATGTCTGAATTATGTGGTCTAAGCATACTGTTTTTATCAGCACAACCCATATTGATAAGTTCATCAATGTAATTTTGATTTTTTTCTGAACTACGTGGCATACATACCTCGACATAAAAAATAAAATTAATCATATCACAATCTTTTATTATAAAAAACAGAATTTTTTAAATTCTCTTTGTTTTTTGTTTTTCCTTTGCCTGCAATGTCGAAGAGTTCAATAGTGTCTTTTTCTGAAGAGCAGATAAACCTTTTAAAAAATAATTCATATCATTATCTATTTTATGATCTACTGAAGACATTTTCATTTTATAAAGGATATCTGAAAAATAGTTAATCTTTTTTAATAAAACAATTTCTATCTCTTTGCGATTGATATTTTCACAAACTTTTTGCAATGTTAATTGCAAGTTTTTAGAAGAGTTTTCGATTAATTTACTCCATATTTCAGAATAATCCTCAGTCCTTGCTTTATCAAGTATAATACTAATCAAATCCTGTTCTGAAATAGTTTCGTGATAAATAGAAAAAATAAAATCAAATTGCTGATAATTTTCATATTCCAGAAGAGCAGAAAGTTTTTCTTTTTCAGAGTAAGGCACAATGCGACTTAATAAATTATGCTCATGCAAAAATCGCAATTCATCTTTATTAAAAGCATTTATATCAGCAGTTAAACTAAATTTATCTGATTTATAAGGTCTATCTTTATATTTTTCTTTTGTTCTTTGATCAAGGACTTTTTTTAAAGATGTATTATCTATTAATGTATTTAAAATAGAATAAATATATTTAATATCTTCTTTTTTATATCTTAAATTTTTCAAGTTCATTTTAAATCTGATGACATTGAAAGGAGTGAATTCCTTACTTGTTTTCAATAAAAAAAAATCTCTTAAATCTCCTGATTTAATCTGATAATATATTGCTTTTTTTTGTACCTCAGCAATAAAATCAGCATTTTTATGAAATTTAGATTTGGTTGATAGGCTATATTTTAAGGCCTCATAGTTTAAATCATTACATGCATATTTAATTAAAAAATAAAGTTTTTCGTTTATCATCATGATATTCTCCTTAAAACATAGCTTTTGCCTTTTAATCTAATCTATTTTTACGTTAATTTTAAGTCAAAAAAATAAAAAAGCCCTCAATCGAGGGCTTCTTGCTTGCTTCTGAATAATTAAGAAGCGGTTGAGGTGCGGGAGGCTTTTGGTGCATATTCCGCTGCTTTCAGCGCTTTACGCGCAATACGGTCAAGCTGATCGCCCAGAACATCAACACGACGGTTTTTCTTACGTTTATAACCTGCACGTTTAGAGGTAGAAACTGGTGCCGCTTTAGTCTGCTGTGGAGCTGGTTTGTTCTTAGCCATACTTGATAATTCTCCGTATAAATTAGTTATTGGTGTCACTCAGCGCCTTTGCTGGGCGACTGAGGACAAGTATATCTATATGATTTATTCAAGTCAAGATTTTTTTTATAGTTTTATTTTTTCATACAAGTAGCTAGAGCATGTGCTGGCAAATCAGAGTATCCAGGAAGAGCCATGCAGTTAACAAACCAGCCATTACCAGTGGGATATGAATCATGAATAAAATGGTGAGCAGGATCCTGACAATTTCCACCACCACCTACAACATATTCATCGTTATTACAATACTGAACATCGGCATCACTTCCCCATTGACCATCATCCCTGGTTGTAATAATCGGTCTAAAAGCAGAAGACCATACACCAGAACTACAGTTTAAAATAGTTCCATTTGAGTCACGACCAACCAATCCATTAGGAGAGCAGCCCGCTCCCATAGAAACGACAGTATTCAACTGTAACAGTTCATTTGTTGTTAAACGACCTCCTACTGTCATATTTCCTGAATTCTGTACGTTTCCATCTTGTCGCGCATAAAAAGCAAATTTTCCGTCAGATATATTTGTACCAGTCTGAATTGAATAAAAGGAACCCGTTGCAATTACATCGACTGTTCTCACTCCACCTGCTCCAAAACCTGGTGGTAACTCATTAGGATTTAGGCCTTGTGTAGCAATTTTACCGCCAGAAGAAATATTTCCGGTATTTGTTACATTACCGTTGTTTAATGCTGTAAAAGACCAGTTTTTATTTGAAGGAGAGTCACCCTTTGAAAGATAAAAGCCTCCGACTCCATAGAAATCAGGAGCTAATACTCCACCTGACCAGCCAGATGGTAAATTAGCGGCGGTAAAACCACTGGTAATAATATTATTATCAACCAGTGTATTGCCTATTACTCTCATTTGACCATTTGTCTGAAAAACTGTTGTATTCGGTCTATCTGAACCTGCAAGATTAGGTGAAAAAATAGAAAGAGGTTTAGGTGAATTTAATCTTATTTCATAATCACTTCCAGCATTATCACCTCCAATCGTAATTTTGTCACCGTAGCCATTTGTTGCAGTGACTTCACCACCAAAAATTCCTGCACCACCGGCTGTCATCGTTCCACTCGCATTAATATTTTTGGCATTATTGATATCATTTGCTCCCATATTTAATGCACCTGTCATAGGTAAGCTGCCATCTCTTCTTAAAAATAGGGAATAAGCATTTGAGCCAAAGCCAACCTGATATCCCAGCAAACCTTGCTGATTAATAATGGAATAAGTGTCAACAGTTGTACTCCAGTTTCCTTTATACCCTTCAAGAATAGTTGGTGATGTGCGTGACATAGCACTATCAATACCTGCTGCCTGCATTGCATTGCCAAGTAAATCATATCTGATTTTGGTAGCAGAACCCGTGACCCATGGTTTATTAGTTAATACCAGTCCTGTTAAGTTATAATAAGGAGAAGACCCTGAACGTTTTAATAAAATATTATAACCTGCACCGTAAATATTCGTATTTCCATATGTCGGACTTAAAAATCCTTCATTAATAAGCGTTTGAATAGTAATCGTACATGAGGAAGAAGAAGTGTTACACGTTCTTGGACCAGGATCGGTAGAGCTTCCCGTTGAGTTGCTTAATGTTGATATTGTATCGTAGTGATTTCCTATATAGTTATTTGTCGCCAAACCAACCTGTTGTAACTGTTGACCTGCTGCATAACTTTGAATATTTTCCTGTTTTTGAACCAGCCCCTGAAAGCTTACAAAACTAATTCCTATACCTACGCTTATTACTAACATAAGTTCAATAAGCGTAAACCCTTTATTTTTTATCAACTTTTCCATTTTCTATACCAAAAATTATTATCAAATTAGTTGACAATAACATGCCTGATTAGGTTGTAAATATAAAAAATGTTCCTTGTATGGTAATATGTTTTGGACGGTTTACTTGTATCTATTAGTCTGATATATCAGACAATTTTGGTAATTGTAATATGGTGCTTGTCTAATTTCTTTACAAAGTCACCATATTATATATTTAAGAATCAATCCATACAGATTGCCTGTCCCCATGTATTTATGCCAGCGGGCCATTCTGTTGGTCTTTGCTCGAGTATCCATGAGGAGCCTGACAAATAAACAACTAAATGTTTCGTCAATCCAGAACCAGTTTGACTTCCTGAAATCATACAAAACATATGAGAACCCATGTTTGTTCTTTGATATACCTGATCGCCACTTCCTGCTGTTGGTGAAGCGAACGATACGCTATAGTAACTAAATGAAAATGCTCCTTTTTTCCATGAACCACTAACACAAACTAATGGAGAACCTGCTGAATCACGACCAAATACTCCATTTGGATTACAAGCACCATTCAGAGATGCAATACCGTTAATTTGTAAAAATTCATTCGATATTAAACGACCACCTGATGTTATAGTTTTGTCAGCTTTCAAATCTCCTGAAGCATAAATATTACCGCTTGCATTTAAATATGCTTTTATTGTTTGTGTGGAAGCATCTCTTGTGTATATAAAGTTTTGAGATAAAATATCATGAGACGCATAAATATCACCTCCTGCATTCATATAAGCATTAAGAGTTGTCGAATTACCTGCGCCTATGGAACTTATTGCTTGTAAATTATTGCCGACAATGGCTCCCTGTGACGAAAATAAATTGTTTTGAGCCGCAGACGTCAATCCGTTAGCATAGATACTTGAAGATGTAGCCATTCCACCACCGACGTAAAAAACGGTACTCCCTGCGGCTGCATTAGGCGAATAAATGGTCAGAGGTTTTCCTGTTCCCAGACGTATTTCATAGTCATTTGAATAAGCATCTCCACCCATAGTAATTTTATCACCATAACCATTTGTAGCAGTTACTTCACCACCAAAGACACCTGCTCCACCGGCCTTAACTGTTCCACTAGCATTAATATTTTTAGCATTATTAATATCGTTTGCTCCCATGTTTAGGGATCCTGTCATCGGTAAGGTTCCGTCTCTTCTCAAAAAGAGTGAATAAGAATTAGAACCAAACCCAACCTGATATCCAAGTAGACCTTGCTGGTTTATTGCACTAAAATCTGTTGATGTATTATTCCAGTTCCCTTTATAACCTTCGAGAACGGTAGGAGAACTTCTTGTCATAGCACTATCTATACCAGCTGTTTGCATTGCTTTACCAAGAAGATCATAACGTATAGCAGTACCTGTGCCTGTTATCCATGGCTTACTCGTTAACACAATGCCGGTGATATTATAATAAGGTGATGTACCTGTTCTCTTGAGGAAGATATTATAACCTGCACCATAGATATTAGTTGAACCATAAGTTGAAGGTAAATACCCTTCATTGATTAATGTCTGAATAGTTATGGTGCAAGTACTGTTTGCTGTTGTACAGGTTCTTGGTCCCGGATCGCTAACAGAACCTGTTGCATTGGTTAATGAAGAAAGAGTATCATAATGATTGGCTACATAATTATTAACGGCTGTACCAACCTGAGAAAGTTGTTGACCTACTATATTACCTTGTGTTTGTTCTTGTTGTTTTATCAAACCCTGAAAACTTAAAAAACTTATTCCCAAACCTATGCCGATAACCAGCATCAGTTCTACAAGAGTAAAACCTTTTTTACTTATACGTCTTTTCATTTTATTACAGTTCCGAAACTATATGATTAATTATTATATCATATTGACTGTAATACAACTGTAAACTACGTTTTACATCAAATAATCATGAACGGTAGTCCTGTGCAAAAAAATATCCACATGTAAACTTAAAATAATATAAATGGTTTACATGTGGGCAATAAAAATACAATAAAACTAGATTCTATGACCACTTAATTTCTCATTTCCGTGGATTTTTATTTTTTTAGATAACCATTCTTTTTCATTTGTTGCCTCTATTGTATGAAAATTATCTTTTAATTTTTCTACATTTTCGCCTCCTGCGACATCTTCAATAAACTTATCCATATCTTCAAACCAGTGGTCTTTCCTGAATATATATTCTTGTCCATTTTTAATCATTATATTCAGATACTGCCCTGGAACTGGAATGGTTTCTTTTTGGGACTGTAATATTAAAACACGATTTGAAGCATCGTGCATATCCATTTTTTCATTCAATGAAACATAATTTGAATTATCAAGCATTGCTGAAATTGTTAAAATTAAGTTTTGAAAATGCAGGTTACTATATTTCGACATAACGTTTTCATATTCTAATTGCATATCTTCATACAAATGTAATTGTTCAGGATCGTTAATATATATAATTCCCCTATAATTATCAACAGACTCATTAATATAGCAAACATCTTTGAGCGTATTATTCTGTATATCATCTACAAGCTGATTTAACATTGGAGTATCCATGTTCTGAAGGATTCTTTCATAAATTAACGTTCTTCCTTCTCGACTTCCGACACGTCCAAATTGAGATAATAATAAACCTTCTTCTTCCAGATAAGAGCTTCTGATAGTCATATCTTCAATATCATATTCATCTCGGCTGTTTTTATTCATTCCTTTAATGTTTACAATTCTTCTGTTTAAATTATTTTTTTCAAAAAATAGCTTTACTACATTTGGATTATTTTGATAAATATTCTCAATATTTTCAATAAATGAGCGTGTTATCCGATAATTAGAACCTGTTAGCATAACTATTTCATGTATAATATGGTGTTCAATATTATCAAAATCTTTTTGTGAAAAAATACAATCGGGCAATTTCATAGTATATTTCTCCTAAATTCTCTGGTGTTTAATATTTGTTTTTTTAGAAGGACTATTTTCTAATAGTTTACGAAAACTTTCTTTTTCATATTCTATATATATTGCCCCTAATCTATGACTATTTACAACTAATTCTTTTGTTTTTTCAAGCCTTTCATTCAAAAATAATTCAGGAAAAATAATATCAAAACAAAGTTGTTGCTCTATTTCTTTATTAACAAATATTTCTGAAAATTCAATATAATCACTTATAAAATTTATTTTTTCTTCAATTTTTTTTATACTAAAAAAGTTCTCACCTTTATGATTACAAACAGCTATCATTTTAGGATGTTTCTTCAATAAGGACAATGAGCCATAAAAATCATTATATGATAACCATGTGTTGCCATTTTCGGCTATTTTAGATATATCTACATTTTTTTCATTTAAACAATGCATTAAATTTTCAGAAAATCTAAGGTTAAAAAACCATGGAATACCATGAACTACCGTACTATTTAAATCTGCTATTAAATATCTTTCAGCATAATCCCACATAGATGAGCGATACCCTGAACGTTTGAAACAATCATCACTTAATAAAAAACAAAGTGCAGTATCTTTTAACTCTTTTGAGCATACGTAATGTTTAAAAAATATATCAAGTGATTCTTCTGTATAATTTAATATAAAATTTTGAAAAATACGATCAAAATTATCTATGCTTATTTTCATTCCATAATTAATCAATAAAGATAATAGCTTTGATTCACGACCATACATATAACTATCTACCTGATCAAACTTATCCAAAAAACCATGCTGCATAATCAACTCGGCTTTTTCGTAAGGCTTATCTATAAATGATTGTATCGAAATATCTTCTTCTCCAAATTCGACACCTAATTCAATTAATTTTTTTGCGGTATCATAATTTGCTCCCAGTAAAACCGTCATATCATCTTGATTTTTTTGATTTATGGAAAGACCTTTATTAAAAAGATATTCTGTAACTTCAGGATTTTTATAAAAGATAGGCGTTGTTCCGTTATTTGACTTGATATTAAAATTAACGTGTTTAACATCAATCAGATATTGCATTTTATCCAGATCATCTATGAGAAATACTAAATTTACTCCAGTTTTGGGAACAGTGTGCAAAAATCCTTGCTCTTCTTCCATTGCAACATAAACTTTGAACTCTTCAAAGCTCATTTTTTTAAATTTTTCTTTTTCACTTTCCATACAAGCCATAAATTACCTTTTAAAAATGTCAGTTTTTACTACAATCTGGATTTCGGATTTTTTGAAGTAATGACAGAAGTTATATTCAAATTATTTTTTATATCATTTACTTCTTTCATAATTAATGCTTTTTGAGAAACAGGAATAAGTTCTTCAATCAATATTTTCATTTTTTCAGCACGATTTTTCTTTCTTTTGGAATCAAAAATATATGTTCTTGTCGTCAGGGCTTCTTCCATATACTCAGTCAATGTTTGCTTCTTTGACAAATACCCGTCTAGTTCATAAGCCTTACTCAAATCAACACCGCTTTGCATAAGCACATTCACAATTTTTTCAAGTTTTTTTCTTTCCGCAGCATTATTTTCATTAAAATATTTTTTGAATATGCCGTTAAGTAATACGACTTCATTTTCAGTTGATACTTTTCCTTCTTTAATTATTTCTATAAGTTCTTCTTTATTTCCCATTAATAAAAGCAAATGAAGATAAGTTTTGTTATCCCACGAATTATCTATGTGAGACATAAGGTTTTCTTCTATCCATTCTGCATAATTTGTCTTTATATGTGCTATATTTTCGGCATATTTAATGCAAGCTTTTTCCATCTTTTCTAATTCATATTGCGTTTTTTCCTGTTTTTTAGTTTCAAATATAATATTTTCATTATTAAAAACATACGCATATGTCTGCGAATATAAGAACTGACTGAAAACTTGTCTTTTTATCGTTTCAGCAATATTCAGCTTGGCGACATAATCGACTACGTCTGTATTGAAGATATAACCGTCTGTATAACAATCATTATTTAGTTCAATAAGTTCATCGGCTTTTAATAAATAACCTTTTTCAAATAAAAAATCTGAAATTTCATTAAATCTTTTACTAAATACATTTGCCTGATATTCATTTCCAGAGTAGAGATGCTGTTTTATTTTTGAATAAACACGACGATAAAGACTTTGAAAGGGATATATATTGTTATTCCTAAAATTGCATTCTTTAAATTCTGGATAAATATCAAATAACTTTTCTCCATCGATATCCATTTTATTTTTAAAAAGATGTTGCTTATCAAAAATAGCAAATATTTTTTTAAAAAGATCGACTTCTATATTTTCTGAGAAAAAATAGTACCTGAATGCAACATCATAGACTTCTTGTTCTTTTATTGATTTATAGTCTGTTTTTTTTAAATAATAAAAATTCAAATCAGGTTTTTCGCCTAACGAATCATAATAGTTAAGAAAGTTTTCATATTTTCCTGTGTTCAGAAAACCGATTAATTTTTTTTCTGACTCACTGAGATCTGCTTCAAATTTAATATTCATTTTTATATATCACCTTTTTTATCCTATAATTATAACTCATTTAAAAAAAAGCGATATACTTGTTAAAGACGTTCTCTTCTTTTAATCGGTAATGAAACATTCTCTGAAAGGGTTGTACTCTTTTTCAGGCATTCTGATTCAAAAGGAATAAAAAACTCATTACGGGCAGTCTCATTTTCATCTAAATAATTACAAAGTGCAATATCTTTACAGTCTCTTGTTATTGATTTTATTTCTGGAATTAATAATGCTAAAATAACCGGACTTACACAAAGTAGAATGTTAATAACTATTCCTGCTCTTGAAAGACTCAAATTAAATAAAATATTGCCTAAAAAAAGTAATATCATGAAAAAAATTACCATCATCTTTTCTTTTGATTGTTTCTTTTGTTTTTGAGAAGATAATGCAAGAATTTTCATAACGTCTGAATTATTTTTCAATATACTCATATTCAGAGATGAATTATTAAGCATAATAAAAGTATAAGGTCGTCTGGTTAATTTAAAATTATCGATTTCACTTATACTAAATGAATCTTTTGTTTTCATAAATTTTCGCCAGAATGAAAATTGCAAATTATTGTCAAAAGCATGTTGTTTTAGTCTTAAACTGACATACTGTTTCCTTGCCGAATGACTACAGATAAATTCATCAACAGGTCTCGTAAAAAAATGAAACCATATCGTCATAACCATAAACGCAGTAAGTACGTTAATAACTACAATAACAGGGATTAAATAAATGACAGGAAAGATTAAAGCAAAAAGAAAACAAGTACACATACTCATAATGAAAAATATGAAAGAAAAAACACTACTATCTTTTAATGCTTGATTAATATTAAAATCAGGAATTTTATAGACATTTTTTTTAAATAAACTAAATGTCCTTAGGTTTAATGAAAGCAGTGAGTATGTAAGCCATTGACCATTATATTTTTCAATTTCTTCATAGCTCAAATCTTTTCCCACATTAAAAGGATTCGGAAATGTTCTGAATTCGATATATTTCTTAATCACAGACAGTATAAGATTAAGCATGTTAATTTTCTCGTAGTTTTAATTTTACTTACTGTATCATTTTTTCAACTTGAAATCATCTTATTTTTAATATAGAATACATTTCTTTAATCCATAAAGCCTCCTCTTTCGGGAGTTTTTAAATCACTTTTATAGGAAATTTTATGAATATGAGGACTGAATGTTATCAATTTTATTAGGTTAACTTAATATGAGGAAACCTATATGTTTGATAAACGCTATACAATTGTTAAATATGATGGCAGTTCCTGGATGAATCAGGATCTTTTATCTATAATATCATCTTTCGGATATAATTTCACATCAGAGTTTGGTGTAAATTTCGACCGAATATGCACTAGTTCTTTTTCATATAAGAATTATTATCGTGTATCTGGAACAAATGAATCTACCCTGCGAACATTTGTAAAATGTAAATACCTTATTTTTAATGAAAAAGGCAAGCTTCTTGATCCGAACATGGTATTCAGCACGTATCAATCTCTGTATAAGAATAAGAATAGTGTCAATCACATTAGTGGAAATGTCCGCGAACGGAAAAAAGAAAAATGGTCTTTTTTTAAAAGAAATAAAACCTATTACCGGTTATTAAAATCTGCATATACTGTGATAGAGGATGAGCCTGTAATAAGAAAAAAAAGTCTGTCTGTATTAGATACAAATTTATTTTTCGATCCACTAAGAAGACCGACTTCATTTTCTAAATCATGGAAAGAACAATCAAAAAGAAAAAAACAATATAAATAAAAAAGCCCCCTTCATGGGGGCTTTTCATACTTTAAATAAATATCTTTTCTTTATCATTCACTATGATTGTTGCTTTTAGCATTTTAAATTCATTTTTCTGCAAAGTCTGCCACAGTCTGTCTAAATTTTCATTATCGGATGAGCCAATATAAAAATTAAAGTCCTCCAGCCAACCGTCAAATTTTGAAATAATTTTAGACTCAACTTCTTGCGTTCGTTTTATAAAATCTTCTACATTTCGGTTGCCTTGCATCATAAAACTCATTATGCTTTCAATGTTATTTCTCTCCTTAACATTTTCTTGCTGAAAAAATTCGTCAGTCATTTCAAATGCATTTTTTTTAAGCTCATAAACTTTTGACATTGCCATTTGTTCAGCAGGATTAAAATTATCCAATCTACAATTTACCATATTCCAGATAACATATTTATCCTCTCCAATATGCTTAGTCAGGATCATGGATTTAACATTTCTTGTTTGTTTCAATGCTGAGAAAGACATCTCCTGCATATCTTCCATTGTAAAATTAAGAGAACTGGCATGTTCCAAAGAATTGATATAATTGTCATGTAATTTATGAAAATTTTCTGTGACTTCTTCAAGAATACATTCAGATATGGTTTCTATACTAATAGTTAAATAAGATTTAGTCGCTGCGCTATAAAATATATGCTTTTTTTGCTTTCTGAATTTTATATCATATAAATAAGAAATGCTGCCTTTATATAAATTACAGTGAGATAAATGACCTATATAAATCAAAGGTTGCGCATTTTTCTTCCTGACGTAAGTACAACCTTCTTTTAAATCTTCTTTATTAAATGTCGTACTTTGTTTTTCTGTATATTTAACAGATTCTTCATATTCTACAGAATTAACTGGCAACAACAAAAGTTTTCCTGCAGACCACGCAAACACACATTTTTGCAAAATATCTCTTTTTGAAATATCACAATTTGCAAGAATGCCCAGTAAATTACTGCAATCTATTTCGAATTCAAAACCTTCTGGATGATAAACACGAATAACACTTCGACCACTACCAAAGTGATAATTATTCCTCTGAATATCACGATTGAGCATAAAACCACTCACAGGTGAGTTATCTAGTTCAACCTCTGGAATACCAGAGGTTCGCCAATTATTCCAGGTTTTTTCCTGTCTCCATGCATTTTTTTCGTCCTGATAGATAACGAAACCTAATTTTCCGGTAAATGTATCTTGTCTTTTTTGAAAACCCACTTTTATTTTTTTCGGAATAAATAAATTTGATTTCATTCTTTTAGCCCTTTTATAATATAGGTAGCATATTATAACTTATTTTCTTATAAAAGGCCATTGTTTTTGCATATATCTGCAATCATGGGAGGTGAAGCATCTAAGAGTTTTATTTTTTTAAAAATACAGTTAATTTGATTCGGTGTGGGAGGAATACCATGATAGCTAAAAAAACTTTCATAAATAATACGAATAACATTTTCTTTTTTTCCAAAAACAATACGTTCAATTTCATTCATAGCCAATTCTGGGACGGGCATAAAATTTCCTTTTATGTGAGATAGATCATACTTTGACTTTAAATCAAATTGTAGCATTGTCCATCATCATTTTCATTGTTTTTTCACTTTTAAAGAAAAATCCTTTTTCTTTTCATATTTAAAGTCTTACCTGATTCTTTTTTTCAGAAATACTCAAGATAATTTCATTAATAATTTCTTTATCAGTTTGAATTTTCAGGCGATTCAGATAATCTTGAAATTTACCATTTATATTTTTAGCAGTAAATAAGTTATGATATGTATCCAGTGTAATGTTATCTGTTTCAGCAAACGTATTTTCCAAATACCTAAAAGGAATATGACAAAATCTCCTTTCCGAATTTTTGTTTTCATTACAATACTCTGCTAAAAAATTATAAACATGAAAATATATTTTATGATCCTTGCTTAGTAAATCTTTATGTAATTCCATAAAAGCACTTTGTTTATCTAGTAGAAGGGCGTAGTTCTCAGAAAAAAGGAATAAATTTTCAACAATACATAAAGTCGAGAAACGAATGTTCAATCCTGTTTTATCTCTGAACAAAAAATCATCTTCTGCAATCTCTGGCCATTCTTTAATGATTAATTTCCCATCGTCTATTTGATTAAGAGAAATATATAATAGTATGTTTATCATTACATGATTTTGTTTTTTTAATTCAGGGATGACTTCTTCTCTTAGGAATTTTTTATGTGTGTCATTGCCTTCAATAAACAGGCAACTAAAATCAGGGTTAATTTGAGAATATGAATACTTTTGCAAAGATTTACAGAAAAAACTAAAAGACTTTGCGAATTCTTTATGTTTATTATAGGCTATAATATAATCAATAAGAAAACAAAAAGGATTTTGATTTTTGCTTACAAAATTCATGGTAAGATAATCATATATATTACGCCATAATTCATTTTTCTTATTTAATGGAGCAGCATTTAAAATATCTTCAAACACAGCCATTAGCTCATTTTTATCCTTTATAAGATCGATTTGTGATCTAAAAAGCATTGCGTTACCAGCAATTAAATAATTTTTAAGTTGCAAAAAAACAGATTCTTGCATTATATTCTCCTTATCTCATTTGCTTTACCTGTAACAATTATATTATTGCTGAGTAATTTCTTTTCGTATTCAATAGATTCTTCTAAATAATATTCCTTCACTTTTTCTTTTACTTCGTCTCTTAAATAAGCATAGAGAGGGTAATCAAAAAAATCATATTTACTACGCAATATTATCTCTCTTATTATGACTTTATCAAAAAGTTTACCTTTTGTGACATCTTTATCCAGCATTCTCTTTATAGAATCACTTAATTCCTGATTTTTATTAGGAGCCTTATGAATGCTTTGATAAATAACAGAACCTAATAAATTTTTCATATCTTCGTCATTTTCAACCCTATTTTCTGCTAACATAATTAGTTCATATTTAGATTTTTTTTTGAGACATTCACGAATATCATTCGTCAGATAAGCATAATTAATATGATTCAGCAGGTTAACCAAAAAATCAAAATTTTTTTTATTTGCTGCATATTCTATTATTAAATCAATTTTTTCAGGTGTATACAGATTTTTATCTCGTATTTCTTGAAATAAAAACACACCGGGCCCTACTAATTTTCCTGTTTCGCTATTAATAAAACTTATGAATGTTTCTTTTATTAGATCAGGCGTTATTAAATTTTTTTCGAATAAGACACTCGCTTCATGAGAATATCTTAACAAAACTAAATGCTCATTTTTTTTAGTTATAAATTTCTTATCTATTTTCGCAAACAATTCTGTCCATTTTTCCGAATTACAGCGATCAAGATAATATTGTATATCATAATACTGGCTGAGCGATTTTGATGCAGGAAAATCTTCACATATATCAGATAAATGCTCCCAAAACTCAGAAACCTTTTGAGTTGTTTTTACTTCATGCATTCCCATATCCAGCAAATTGAGCATATAATACAGCTCCGGCATAGTAATATTTTTATCTTGTAATGGAACATACGAAGAAAGAGCCATTTTTGCACCTTTATTTTTGTTTTATTGTCTAATTATAGCACAGCATTATTTTAAAATCGATGGACATTATTAATCATAACAGGTTTTGATTTTGAATGTGATTTTATTGCTGAAAACAAATCAATAAACTCCTGGGAAGCATTAACATCTACCGGATAGAAAAATAAAAAATCTGTTGCAAAGTCATGCCGCAATATATCTTTTTTTTCCTCAAGATAACTGACTAATGTCATTATTTTTTTAAATTGCAATCTCCTGTCTTTTAATTCAACTATTTTTTTGCAATAGTCCCATACCAGATTATCAATATCGTATGCCTTATTTTCAACAATACTATCCCATATCTTTTTATCAGCTAAATCCAAAATTCTTTTTTTAACATGATTTGGTATCTCTGGATTTCGGGAAATCATTAAATCAAAAAGCTCATAATCCTCATCAGTTTTTACGCTTTTATTTTGCAAAATAATAAGAGGATGATAAGGTGAATCGTTAAATGTATCCCATTTTAACTTTTTATTTTTAATGATAAAAGCAGCTTCATTTATATGAGAATAACGAATTAAATGATTAATCAATGTTTCATTTAAACTACCTGGCGTAGGCATAAAGCCGCAATAATCAGCATGATATTCCTGATTATAGACTGTAATATTATAATCTGTATTATCATTATCGCTAAAATAACGTGAATAAATAGCCTTATTGATTTTTTTTTGATAAGATTCTTTTTCTTCATTCGTCAAAAAATTTTTACCACTTGTTGTTAATTCACGTAAATTAAATAATAAACTAAACAATGTATAGTTTTTATACACATAATTATCGGGATATTTTTCAATCACAAAAAGCAGATTGTCTAACTTTTCAGTAGAATTTATTTTTTTAATGTTAACTCCTTCATTTGAAGCAAAAACACCATTTGCTTTTGAAACGGCAAATTCGATAACTTTTGTACTGAAATTGTTATCCCATAAAAAATAAGCAACATTCTGATTTATGATATATAAATGCTCTGCATATTGCCCAAAGTTAAAATCGGAAACTTCTCTTTCCACTACGCAGTAATTTTGAGCAAAATTTATCTTTTTTGCAAATTCATCCAGAAAATCAATAATCGTATTATCCGATTTTTTTGACAAATTTTTTAGTGAATTAATATTAAAATTATCAATATTTATTTCTTCGTAAGAATTTGAAATCATTATTTTTCCTTATTTTTTTTTAACATTTATTTTAACAAAATTAAACTACAATGCATAGATTTTTTTTAAATAATTAGCCTCATGATCCGATTAATTAATAATCTTTAAACCTTTTATCTTTTACTTTGGGTGATTTATTGACATTTTGTATTAAGTAATTATTTTAAGATGAGGAAGATACAAATTTAAAATGAGGTTAAATTATGAAAAGCTTTTCTAAAAAAGCTGGTTTCACTTTAATTGAACTACTATTAGTCATTACTGTAAGTTTAGGAATTTCATTCGTTTCCTTTCAGTCTATGATTAAAAGTCAGGAAAATTTTGCAGCAACAGTGGCAGGTTCTCAATTAAAAGATGTTGGTCAGGCGGTTAACAACTACATTACGAATCATTATGATACTTTATCTTCTCTAACCAATTCAACAGGAACCTCCGCAGACCCTGGTCCCCGAACCTGTAACACTGCAAACGGAACATGTACTATCACTACTGCAACACTGGCATCAGAAGGATTTTTACCTCCTAGTTTCAGTGGCACAAATATTTATGGTTCACCGTATAATATCATAATAAAAAGAACAGGTTCTTCTCCTTACTGGAACATATCAGGTTTAGTAACTACCGCAAGTCCCTGGTATACTGCAAATAACCGTATTCGTTATGACCTTTTAGGCATGGCTATGCAGGTAGCAGGTTCAGACAGTGGAATGACACGACAATCAGCGAATACACTTGAAGGGTATAAAGGAACATGGTTTGCAGATAATGCAACTTATTCTAATATTAATAAATTAGGTCAGCTTGGATTTATCGCAGGTTATGGTTCTAACTCCTATTCTGTCTTTTTAAGAAGAGACGGTAGTTTACCCATGACAGGTAATTTAAACATGGGAACCAATTCCATCAATAATGCCAAAGATATTAACGGAACAGGTGATGTTAATATGTCAGGTAAAGGTAATTTCGGTAGTGAAGTAACCGCCACTAACGGATATGGTGATAAAATTACCCTTGGGGGAGATGCTGCTGCAAATGATTATGAACTAAGGCTGGGTGCCAATAAACAACTTAGCGTTTACTCACCTAACTCAACACAATACTCTACTGTTTTAAGTGTGAATCGAAATACCGTTATCGGAGAACGTCTTTCAACAAACGGCATGAATCCTAATGATTTACCGGCTGGCTGGGGAGGTGGGTTACGCACCATGGATATTTATGCGGCAGGCACTGTGGGTATGGGAAGTGGAGGAGCAGTTAATGCTTATTTAAATTCTGCTGGTAATATCTATTCAACCAATACTATTAACACTTCTGGTACTATGTATGCTTCTAACGGCATAAGTACAGGTGGTTCTGTTTCTGCAAGTGGCAATGTGTCAGGTAATGGAGTATATGGAAACTATGTTCAGTCTAACGGTGATATGCATGCCGCAGGTTCTGTTTCTGCAAGTGGTAATATTTCAGGTAATGGAGTATATGGCAATTATATTCAGTCTAATGGCAGTATGTATTCAGCAGGCAGACTAACCACGAATGAATATTTGCAGATAAATGGCATAGCAAGTCAGGGTGGTGGTTGTTCACCAAATGGTTTACAGGGCAGAGCACCTAATGGTTCATTACTTTCCTGCGTTAACGGTGTTTGGGCTAACAGCAACAGTTTACAGCAGAATTCCTGTTATTGGGTAGGTAACTCTCATGGTCGTGATTTTACAGCATATAGCTGTGCTGTTGGAGAATATGTTGCAGGATTCCAGTTTGTTGGACACCAGCACAGTGAATCAGCATATGTCGTAAAATGCTGTAAATAAATGAGATGAACAAACATTAAAAAGAAGAGATACTCTCTTCTTTTTTTTATTCTTTATTGTGAATTTTCCTTATACGTCATATAATATAAGTATCTATTTATTTTTATCAGGAAAAACTTATGATTGGAGAATTTAGTAAAGATGACTTTATGGCATTAATTTCATTACCTCCCGAAGAACATGATGCCAGAAAAAGCGTTAACCTCTATATTTTTGTAACAGAACTTACGTTAGCCGATACCGATATTCGCTTTACTCAAGAGGAAGTAGATATGATACTTTCTTGTAAAAGTGTTTATGCAGAAGATTTCTTTGAAATTTTACCTCTCCAGCGATTTCATATAAGACCAGAGGAAAATCAACATATTCATTTGGTTAATCAGATAATAAATTCTGAAAATAAGGATGATATTTCACTGGAAAGACAAGAAAAAGTAAAAGAAAGACCTTATCTTTTACATCTTTCTGATATGTTTCAAAAAGAAGAAGAAGCTTTTTATATAAACCAGAAAGAGTATTTGAATCCTCAATACTCAAAAAACATTGTTGCAGTAGAGCAATCCTCTCTTGTTGATTATTTCAAAAATAAAATTAATAATCATTATGTTACGAGAGGCTATTTTTTTGAAGAAATTCTTAGCCGTATTAACCTGGATAATTTAAATAAAACTAATCAACAAACGATTCATGATATATTTAGCGATCTCAGGCCTGAAATTTTTGACAGCCTTATAGACAGACTTATAAATATTAGTAAACAATCTTATTCACATTCTATGGTTATGAAGGGCTTATATACTCTTTGTCTGGTTCAAAACAACATGACTATATTTAATGATATTAACGATCATTATCAAAAAAATAATAAAGAAATACAAACCATTAAGTTTGAACAGGCTATTCTTAATTTAAATATTTCTTCTAAAAATCCTGATATTTCATTATCTTCTAAAAATCCACGAATATAAGGCTACGATATGTTTACTTACACTCAAGCGGAAATTGATAGCCTTAACTCTGGACGTTTAAATTTAAATGTCTATATGTCAATACAGATGATCGATTTCCTAAAAAACGGCGATTTTGAAAATGCGAGAATGTGTCTTGAAAAAGGAGCTCATCCTCTTTATCATAATCCAAACAAAGAAGAAGAAAACATGAATGTTCTTCATACCTTCTTCTATTTATACTGGAATCTACCTGATTTTTCAACATGGGCTGAATATGATCCTGAAAATAAAGAAGATTATAGTTCCGCTCAGATTAAAATGTTTTATGATTTCGAACTGTTTTTAAAAACCTGGAAAGCATATGGTGGAGATTTTAACAAGCCGGTTCAGATACCTGAGAGCAAGTCTACAAAGGAGCTACCAGGAGGTCAAAATAGACTTCGTGATTTTTACTACTATTTAATTTTTGATTCTTACAAACAAAATAAAGAATTTGGCAACAAACCTAATCATTTTTACGCATTAAATGAAATGTTTGATTATATGAACAAAATCATTAACATCGGAGATTTCGATAAACTTGAACCACAATTTATAAATTCAAATGCATTAGGTATTATGATAAGAGAAGCATGGCCTTATGGTCATCAAACTTTTGTCAGTCAGCTAAATATCAACCAGACTAACATTGTAGACTCACAAGGTAATACACCTTTGCATTATTTCTATAATGCACGAACAATGCTTATACCTCAGTCAACATACAGTGAAGGTTCAGATAAACAACAATTTGATTCTTACATCATGCGTTATAAGAACAATATTGAAACTTATTTCGATGTTGAAAATGTGTTACATATCAAAAATCCAGAAGGACTAACACCTATCGAAGCCGCGTTAAAAGAAGGAGCATGGCATTGTCTTATTGGTCTTATGTCTTTGTCCGAGACGCATACACCAAATTATGGTTATTCTGAAGACTTCATGTTAAATTTGAGAAACGCCCTTTCTGATTTAGAAGAAATGAATAAAAATCAACAGTATTCTATTTTTATAGAAGAATTACATATAAAAAAAACAAATATGGAAAAAAATATGATACAAAATTCTTTAAATAACAGTTCTTATTTTACCAACCAAATCCGTAAAGCCTCGTCCTTCAGGGCGCGAATATAAGGATTTATTAAAAACCTGTTGTTTAAATACTTGATGTTTCACTGAACTTTGTTATTCTGGCTTTGTTAAATCTATAATTTTGCGAGGTTTCTGTGTCAGAAGACGTGAAAGAAAAGAAGAAGATGCGCCGGAGTGAGGAAGATAAAAATAATCTTCTCATCACCACGTATCGCTTTAGCGTCTGGGAAGACCGGCTCTCAGACAAAATGAGGTTATATCTCGAACAGTCCTTTGGGAATCAGCGTTTCGTGTGGAATCATTTTCTGAATGAAATGAACCTGTTTTATCAGAGTCAGGAAACGCTTAAAAAAAGCTATACCGATAACCGGCAGGCTGTCCCCGAAGGCTTCCGTACCTTTCTGTCCTTTCAGGACATGTGCAAAATGCTCACGCAGTTAAAGAAAAATCCTGCCTTTAATGAACAGAGTGAGGGTGAAAGTGAAAACAATAAGGTTTCCCACTTTCTGAACAACACTCACTCACAGCCCTTACAGTCAACTTTACGCTTTCTTTCTGACGCTATGGCTGAGTTTGTAAAAGGAAAGAAAGGTAAACCCCGTTTTAAAAAGAAAAACCTTGACGATGACGGGTGTTTCTTTAAACAGCTTAATTCCTTTAAGTTCAGCCTGCGTGAGGGCTGGCTAGGGCTTCCCGGCACAAAAGAAAAGCTCTTTGTCCGTTTTCACCGTTTGTGGAAGCAGAATGAAACGCCTAAAACGCTGAGCCTGACCAGAAAGGGAAACAAAATATGGGTTAACGTTCAGGTTGAACGGAAACTTAGTACAAAAGAAAAGCAGCAACAGCAGGATAACCTGTATAACGTGCTTCCTGAGAAAACCCTCGCCTATGACCTCGGCTGCAGTAAAATGCTTATGACACAGCAGGGTCAGACTTTTCATCCTGAGAAAACAATGCGGGATAAGCTGAAACGCATAGCTGACCGGATTATTTTCCTGCAGAGGCAGATCAGTCATAAAATGGAGGTTTTCAGAAAGAAGAAAGAAAAAAATCCCGGACAAAAAATCTCAAAGCAGTATATTAAGCTGAAAAACAAAATAGCGAAACTTTATGAAAAAGCCACAAACATAAAAAATGACTTTTTACATAAGGCTTCGTGCGACATAGGTAAAAATCACACCTGTGTCATACGTGAAGACCTTGATATAAAACACATGACCATGAACACAAGGCGCATAAAACTGCATGCCGATCCGGTTTATCAGGAGAAGTTAAGGCGGCGTAAAAAAGAAAAGCCGTGGCTGAAAGCCCTTTATGATAAAAGGGACTTAAACCGCCGCATATTGTCTATGTCATGGGGCATGTTCAATAACATGGTGGAATATAAGGTCAGACGCAATATGGGGTTTGTAGTTAAAGTCAATCCTGCCTACACCAGCCAGCGCTGTTCTGAATGTAGCTACACGGCGGAGGAAAACCGTCAGACACAGGCTGAATTTATCTGTCAGGACTGCGGGTTTTCCTGCAATGCTGACCACAATGCAGCCAGAAATATTTACCAGAGAGGAATTCTCTCGTTGCAGGCCGGATGGGTCGCAACTGAAACGCCTTTTTTATCGTTTCGTAAGAAACTCAGGCAAAGTTCAGATGAAATCCCTTCACGGGGAAACTAATCTGAAGCCTCCTCCTTCAGGGGGATGTATATCACTTCTGTTATAAAAAATAGATTATAATTTATTTGTCATACTTTTTACATTAGGGTATTATACCTTAAATTTTATTATGGAGTCATTTATCATGTCTGACAGTTTTTCATTTCCAGTTAAATCGGAACACCTTTCTGATATTCAAAAAATTATTGATGAATTTAATGAAGACGTGT
>Ga0308167_1000130_pt1 | contig 175156 bp, 184 predicted proteins | sample PhyCR1_2_FD_202138 | JGI IMG/M metagenome (GOLD analysis project Ga0308167, IMG submission 202138) | Phyllosphere microbial communities from UC Gill Tract Community Farm, Albany, California, United States - DLSLRC.R1 | ecosystem: Host-associated > Plants > Phyllosphere > Unclassified | place...
CGGGTCGTTGACGACGGGACGCTTGGGGGCGGGACCCTTACGAGGCATTGGACTCAGCCCTTCTTTGCGCCGTAGAGGCTGCGAGCCTGCTTACGGTTCTTGACGGCCTGGGTGTCCAGGGCGCCACGGACGATCTTGTAGCGAACACCGGGGAGGTCCTTGACACGACCACCGCGGACGAGCACCAGCGAGTGCTCCTGGAGGTTGTGACCCTCACCCGGGATGTACGCGGTCACTTCGGTGCCGTTGCGGAGCTTCACACGAGCGACCTTGCGCATCGCCGAGTTCGGCTTCTTTGGGGTGGTGGTGTAGACGCGGGTGCAGACCCCGGCCTGCTGCGGGTTCGACTTGAGTGCGGGCGCCTTGGTCTTGGTGACCTTGGGCGAGCGACCCTTGCGAACCAACTGCTGAATGGTTGGCACGTTCTCTCCTCATAATGCTGCACGGTGACAGCGTGATGGGTTTCACATCAGTGACCCACCGGCACGCCGGAATCGACGTGCCTTTGTGGTGGTGGGTATGCCGTGGGGGCGGACCGGCATGGTGCCGACGCCCAGCGCGCACGTCGAGACGTGCACACACCTGATCAAGTGTAATGCCACGTAACGTGGTGGTCAAATGAGGGCTGCAGCGATCTACGACTGATCCGCGTCGAACGGGGAGTCGAGCGAGTCGGTGAGTTCAGCCAGCAGCGCCTCGATCTGCGGCTCGACATGCTGCGAGATCGCAGCCTGGATGTAGATGCGGTGGCGCAGCAGGATGCCGCAGATCTCGCGACCGACCATGTTCGCGTACTCGTCGGCGAGGGCGACCTCCTGACGCAGGGCGACCTTCGCCTCGTCGCTCAACGGGGGCAGAGGCGGCAGATCGGCGACTGCCTCGTCGGCCATGCCGGCGATCGTGAAGAGGAACGGTGCGCCCGGAACCGGCTCGGGGTCGAGCGGCAGCCCGTCGAACTCGGGATCCAGACCGTCGGCCGGGCGGTAGCTGCGTGCACGGTTGCGCGCGGCCTGCTGATCGAGTTCGCGCTGCAGCATCGGCAGGTTCCTGGCGGTGTACTCGGCCACGGCGTGATCGACGATCGTCTTGATCCGCGTGGAGAGACCGTGCTGCACACCGTGCGGCGTGTTCGAGCCGATGCCCGCCGCAGACAGGATCGGCGACCCCAGACAACGTCGACAGGGCGCGACCCGACCGCGATGGGTCGCCGGCTCCCAGCGCGGCACCCAGCGCAACCAGGCCTCGACGGCCTGGTCGACCTGCGTCTCCAACGAGCGCTCCACACCTAGAGCGTACGGCGCGGCCGCCGCCGACGTGGAGATTTCCACGCCACGGCGGGGCGTCACTCGTCTTCTTCGCGCTCCCACGGCCACTGCGGATGCTGAGCACGCGTGCGCCGGAGCGCGATGCCGCCCCAGGCCGCGATCGCGGACGCGACGAGGAGCACCGCGCTCGCTCCCCCGCGCACGAGGTCACCCGCGACGACCGTCGCGACGATGATGTCGCCGCTGGCGGCGATGACGCCGATCCACACGACGACCAGGTGCGCGAGCGCCGTGGCCAATGCGACCGCCGGCGCCGACACGAACGACGGCTGCGTCCGCCGCAGCGACGACCACAGCGACAGCGCGAACGCCACGACGGCCGCCAGCATCCCGATCGCGCCGGGCAGCTGACCGAGACCGGGGACGGCGATGATGTCGCTGTCGGTGGCGATGCTCACCGCGCCGAGGCCGAACACCGCCAGCGCGAAGAAGCTGATGGTGGCGAGCACCAGCGCCAGAATGACCGAAACCCCCGGGGACTCGGGTCCACGGGGGTTCGGCGACGACATGTTCGTGACTACCTCGCCAGCGTCGGGCCGGCCTCGAGCGTGCGCTCGTACTCGCGCTGCGCTTCGGCGTTGAGCTCGGTCTTGCGTGCCCCGCTGCGGGCGACCCATGCGCCGAACCAGATGGTCAGCTCACGAGCGAAGACGAAAGCCGCGATGGCGAGCGGGTGGAAGAGCTGCGCTCCGATGAGCTCGCTGCCCTCCCGAGCGGTGAGCAGCCAGAACGGCGCCTCGAAGAGCGCCCCGAGGATGTGCCCGCCGTAGGCGATGAGACCGACGATGATGCCGAAGACCACCCAGAGTCCCCAGCGTCCGCGGTTGATGAAGGCGCCGAGCAGCCAGAAGCCGAGGAAGAACCCGACGACCGGAACCCAGTAGCCCCAGGTCATCAGCGGAGCGAGAGCGGCTTCGCCGATGTTCTCGCCGGTGATGTCACCCGCGACGGCGCGGAGGCCGAGCGTCGCGCCCAGGTAGAGGATCGCGAAGGCGATGGTCGCGAGCAGGCCGATCGCGCCCGCGGTGCCGCGGTTGCCTCGTTCACGAGGCGGCTCGGGAGCCTGGACGAAGATCGGCTGCTGCTGGATCGGAACGACGACCGGCTCGGCGGCTGCCGGCTCCGACGGGACGATCCGGGTCTCCGTCTGGTCGGCCGACGAGTACGCGGCTCCGGCCAGGGCGGACTGCTCGTGCGCGGCCGGCGGCGTGTACGCGGCCGTCGCGTCGGCATCCGTGTTCCAGGACTTCGTCGCGTCGGCATCCGTGTTCCACGACTTCGTCGTGTCGTCTGCGTCGTCGAGGTACTTCGGGTCGTTGAGCTCCGGCGTCGCGAAGGTGCCGGGGTGTTCGTTCTCGGCAGCCTCGAATGCGGCGACATCGGGGTCGACGGCGGGCTGGGTCGGAGCGGGAGCCGACGTCTCGTGCGTGGGGTCCGCGGGCGTGCCATGCACGCCTGCACTCGCTGCGGCGGCGTCGTCGAGTCCAGCGTTCGCGCTGTCGACGACGTCGTTGACGTCTTTCGGCCGCTCGGGCTGTGGAACCTCGGGGTCACTCATGGGTGCGCCTCTCATCGGATGTGTGCTCTGCGAGATTACCGCCGCGCGCCCGCGCCCCGACGGAGGCGTGCCGACGTGTCGCTGAGCCCGTGATCACGCATCTCGTCCTCGGGACGAGATGCGGCGGCGCCGTCAGCGAAGGGTGGCGCGGAGGGCGTCGCCGATGAACGACGCGACGACCGGCACGATCGGCATCGAGAACCAGATCAGGGCGCCCACCACGCCGATGCACAGCACTGCGGCGATCCAGCTGATCACCGCGTTTCGCCCCGCGACACGCGTCATGCCATCACGCTACGACCGCCGGCGCAGCGCCGGCGGTCGCAACGCCGCGAACGATGCGACCACGACCGCAGGTCAGCCCTTCGTCGCGCCGGCCGTCAGCCCGCCGACGATGTATCGCTGAAGGAACAGGAAGAGGATCATCACCGGGATCGCCGCCATCACCGCGCCGGCCGAGAACGCCGACCAGTCGGCGTAGCGCGGGTTCGCGACGAGCTTCGTCAGGCCGACGACCAGGGTCTGCTGATCGACGTCGACGAGCATGACACTCGCGATCACGTACTCGTTGACCGTGCCGATGAACGACAGCAGCGCGACCACCGCGAGGATCGGGGCGACCAGCGGCAGGATCATCGTGAAGAAGATGCGGGCGTGACCGGCGCCGTCGATGCGGGCGGCCTCGTCGAGCTCCATCGGGAGGGTGTTGAAGAAGCCGTACATCAGGTAGGTGTTCACGCCGAGCGCGCCACCGAGGTAGACGAGGATCAGACCGGTGTGCGTGTTCAGGCCGATGGCGGGGAACCAGTCCCCGAGCGTCGACATCAGCAGGAAGATCGCCACCACGGCCAGGAGCTGCGGGAACATCTGCACGACGACGATCGTCACGAGGCCGATGCGACGGCCGGCGAAGCGCATGCGCGAGAAGGCATATGCAGCCAGGGCGCCGATGAAGACGGTCACGGCGCCGGTCACCACGGCGATGACCAGCGTGTTCAGGAACCACAGGCCGTAGGGGTTCTGCGGATCGCTGAGGATGCGCACGTAGCTGTCGAAGCCGAACGCGGAGAAGAGCTGGTTCGAGCCGGTCAGCGTGCCCTTCGGATTGAGAGACGCCGAGACGACGTACAGCAGCGGGAAGAGCGCGAAGGCGCTCACGACGATGGCGACCACATGGCGCCATCCGGTGTCTGCGAACCACGCGCCGAAGCTGCGGCGACGGGGCGCGAGGTTCTGCGCGACGGCGACGGGGCGGGCGGTGCCGGTGTCCGTGGTGCTCATGTCAGTTCAGCTCCTCGAGGGCCTTGGTCTTGCGGAAGCTGATGATCGAGATCGTCGCGACCACGATGAAGATCAGGATCGTGAACGCGGAGGCGAGGCCGTAGTCACGGGACTGACCCGTGAACGCCACCTTGTAGACCATCGAGATCAGGATGTCGGTGTGCCCGACCGGGATGCTGACGTCCTCGAACCGCGGCCCGCCCTTTGTCAGCATGTAGATCAGGTTGAAGTTGTTGAAGTTGAACGCGAAGGACGAGATCAGCAGCGGCGCGACCGTCACGAGCAGCAGCGGCAGCTTGATGCGGCGGAAGACCTGCCAGGGGTTTGCGCCATCCATCACGGCGGCCTCATTCACGTCCTCGGGGATGCCCTGCAGCGCTCCCATGCAGACCAGGAACATGTACGGGAATCCGAGCCAGAGGTTCACCAGGAGCACCGACACCTTCGCGAGGTTCGGGTCGGTGAGCCACGGGATGTCCGCTCCCCCGAAGATCACCTGGTTGATGAATCCGAAGCTCTCGTTCATCATGCCCGCCCAGACGAGGGCCGACAGGAACGCCGGGAACGCATACGGGAGGATCAGGATGATCCGATAGCCGTTGCGGAACCGCATCCGCGTGTTGTTGAAGACCAGTGCGAGCAGCAGTCCGAGGAAGAACGTGGTCGCGACCGAGAGCAGTGCGAACACGAAGGTCCAGATCGTCACCGAGATGAGCGGACCGCGGATGTTCTCGTCGCTCACCGCACGAACGAAGTTGTCGAAGCCGACGGTGGTCTGCCAGCCGGGCAGCAGCTCGGCGCCGTCCTCGGCGATGAACGACCCCTGACCGGTGTCGGAGTACACCGCGCCGGTCGTCGTGTCGGTGATGGTGTCGGCGTCTGCGTCGTACTCGAGCGTCGAGACGTACAGGTACCCCTTCTGTCCGTCGGGGGCGCGCAGGCTGCCGTCATTGGGGTCGTCGCTGAAGGGAACCGAGAGCTGCTCGAGCTCTTCCGACAGGGTGAACACCTTCGCGAGCGGGAGCGTGGTCCAGCCGTCAACGGCCACGGCCTGATCGCCCTCGAACTCGGCGTCGACCTCCTGCAGGGGCTGCTCAGCGGTGCCGAGCAGCGCGTCACCCGACTCGGGGTCGGTCACGAGCAGACCATAGGTGCCGAACTGCTCGACGACCGTGACCGGATAGGTGGCGGAATCCTCGACACGCTCCTGGGCGGAGGCGAGGAGCGACGAGATCGCCTGGTCCTTCGTGCCGTTGTGCCCGGTGCCGTAGTTCGTGAAGCCGATGTACCCCGTGTACAGCAGCGTGAACACCTGGAAGATGATCAGGAAGATGATGCCGGGGGTCAGATACTTCGCGGGAATTCGCTTGCGCGAGAAGTAGATGTAGTTGACGAGCACCGTGACGGCCACGACCAGGCCGAGCACCAGCCACTCCTGCTGGCCGAAGAGGACGAACGCCGCGTACAGCGCGATGGCGTCGACGACGGCGAGCAGCAGGATCTTCAGCAGCATCCAGCCGATGGGCCCGGACGCGGCCTCGGCGATCTTCGCCGCCTGGCGCTGGCGCTTGTTCAGTGGAGCCGTGGGCTCAGCGAGTTCTGTCATCTCGTCCCCGTCGTCGAGCTGCCGGGGCGGACGAGGTCCGCCCCGGCAGGGATGGTGCTGGGTGTCGTTACTTGATTGCTGCGGTCACGTCGTCGACGAGCTTCTGCCACGTCGTCGTCGGGTCGGAGCCGTTGATGATGGCAGCCTCTGCGACGCCCCAGAACTCCCACACGGAGCCCATGGCGGGGATGGCCGGCATCGGCACCGCGTCCTCACCGACGGCCTGGAAGCCGGCGATGATCGGGTCGGATGCTGCGGAGTCGGCTGCGGCCGTCAGCGCGGGCAGGACGTTTCCTGCCTTGAACAGCTCGAGCTGCACCTCTTCGGTGCCGATGTAGTTCACGAGGAAGTCGTTCGCGGCGACCTTGTTCTTCGACTCGGAGCTCACGAAGAAGCCCTTGACGCCGGCGAACGGCGAGGCGGTCTCGCCCGTGGGGCTCGGGATCGGGTCGATCGCGACGTTGATGCCGGCGTCGGTCGCGGCGCCGACGTTCCACGGGCCGGTCAGCCAGAAGGCCGCGGTGCCGTCGAGGAACTGCTGCTTGGCGATCTCGCCGTCGATGTCGGTGTTCAAGGTGCCCGCTGCGCCCTGAGCGGCGAGCCAGTCGGCGAAGGCGAAGCCGCCCTCGCTGCCGAGCTGGAGGTCGCTCGAGTCGTAGCTCCCCGAGTCGTCGGTGCCGAAGACCGGGGCGCCGAATGCCGTCTGGAACGGGTACAGGTGGTACGGGTTGCCCTCGGTGCCCTGCTCGACCACGAAGGTGCCCTTCGAGACCATGTCGTCGAAGCTCGTCGCGGCGGCGGGGACCATGTCGGCGTTGCGCAGCACGGCGATGTTCTCGACCGCGTAGGGAAGCATGTAGACGGTGCCGTCGTAGGTCGCAGCCTGAAGTGCGACGGGCAGGTAGTCGGCCGACGAGTCGCCGAGCTCGAGCGGTGCGACGACACCGTTCGTGGACAGCTCGCCGAGCCAGTCGTGCGCTCCCATGACGACGTCGGGGCCCTTGCCGGTCGGCACCTGCTGGATGAAGTCGTCCTTCATGTCGTCGACGGACTTGCCCACGAGTTCGACCTTGACCCCGGTCTTCTCCTCGTAGGAGTCGGCGGCGCTCTGCAGCGCGTCGACACGCTCGGCGTCGACCCAGACGGTCAGCGATCCGCTGCTCTCGCCCTCGGCCGAGTCGCCGCCATCGGTCGCGGTCGAGCAACCGGCAAGCGTAAGAGTCGAAACGATCGCGATGACGCCGGCGGCGACGATGCCCCTCTTGTTCACCTTCATTGGTGTGTCCCTCTCTGAAGTGCTGTGGCCTGCAGGACTGCAAGCGCTTACAGTATGCATCGAGATCGGCAGGAATCGCAATGCAAGAAGCCTTCGATATCAAGCTGTAACCGCGGAATGTCGGCTGAGGCGTGATGGAAGCGCTTCCAAGCGAGCATGAAAACGACGGTGTCGATACACTTTGCTTATGGCTGACAGTTCCTTTGACATCGTCTCGAAAGTGGATCACCAGGAGGCCGAGAACGCCCTGAACCAGGCGCGCAAGGAGATCGAGCAGCGCTACGACTTCAAAGGCACCGGCTCGTCCATCGCCTGGAGCGGCGAGCAGATCCTGATCATCGCCGGCACCGAAGAGCGTGCGAAGGCCGTTCTCGACGTCTTCCAGTCCAAGCTCATCAAGCGAGGCATCTCGCTCAAGAGCCTCGAGTCGGGCGACCCGTTCGCGAGCGGCAAGGAGTTCCGAATCGTCTCGACCCTCAAGGACGGCATCTCGTCGGAGAACGCGAAGAAGATCAACAAGATCATCCGCGACGAGGGCCCCAAGGGTGTGAAGAGCCAGATCCAGGGCGACGAGCTGCGCGTGCAGTCCAAGAGCCGTGACGACCTGCAGTCCGTGATCTCCCTGCTCAAGGGCTCGGACCTCGATCTCGACCTGCAGTTCATCAACTACCGCTGACCTCGCAGATCTCAGGGGGACGGATGCCGAGGCATCCGTCCCCCTTCTCTATGCCCGCCGATCGCATTCCGATATATGGGGCGAACTGCCCGAGACTGGATGCAGTCGCGTCCCGAATGCGACAGACGATGCGGCGATGCATGACGCGCTGCCGAACCACGGCTCCGCGCTTCGCGGATCGCGGTTCCCGCCTTGTGGGGACTGGGCGCAGTACAGCTCCGTGCACGCCATCGTCTGTGGCCGGCGGGTGTCCCAAACACCCGTCGGCCACAGAAATCACCCGTACTTGATCCCGCGACGACGCACCGAGCGCGAGCCCCGACATGCTCGTCCGAAAACTCGTCTGTGGATTATTGGCATCGCGATCCACTTCGTGATGTAGTGGCCGTCCGGGCACATCATGGGGAGCCCGGATCTGGAAAGCAACTGGGGGCAGTCCATGAACACCAACAGCTCGATGACGAGTGTCAGAGAAAGCAAGCAGCTCTTAGCAGAGGAGGTTTTTCAGCACATCGGCGCGCAGATCGTGGACGGTGTGCTGGAGCCGGGGTATCGCATCCGCGATGTCGATGTCGCCGAAGAACTGCATGTGTCGCGGACTCCGGTGCGAGAGGCGTTACAGCGCCTCGAGCGTCTCGGGCTCGTGACGATGTACCCGAGCAGATACACCGAGGTCACGGCGGTCACACCCGAGACCGTCGAGCAGACGCTCGAGTTCGCGGGGTATCAGGCGGGGATTGCGGCTCGAATGGGCGTCGCGCGGATGAGCCAGGAAGAACGCGAGAGCCTCGCCGAACTCGTCGAGCAGATGTACACGGCGCTCGATGACGACGTGCACATCTCCAACACGAGGTGGGCGGTGTTCTCGTTTCTGAGCACGCGCAGCCGGAACGCACAGCATCAGGTGCTGATCAACGATGCGAGCATGGCGCTGTTCCGCAACCTCCGCGGCTGGAGCGTTCCCGAGAACGACCGGGAGCGCATGCTCCAGGTCTATCGGGACTTCCACGACGCGGTGCTGCGCGGCGATGCCGATGACGCAGAGCGTCAGGCCCGACTGATGCACTACGTCTGACCGCTGCGTCTGATCGCTGTCAGCGCGCGGCCGTCCAGCCTCTGACCCACCGGTCGAGGCGACGATACGCTTCCTCTCTCGCCTCATGGCGAGAGAGGAAGACGTCGTGCAGGGCACCGTCGATGCGCTCGACAGTGACAGACGGACCGAGCTTCAGCGCCGCCCGCGCGATGTCGTCGACCACCAAGACCGAGTCTGCTCGGGTGAGGTCTTCAGACCATCGTGTGGGCGTCGCCGAGCGTGCGGAGAGCAGCACGCACACGGCTGCGTCGATCGTCAGTCCTGCCGCGACCTTGGCGTGTCCGGAGAGGATCGCGTGGAACCACCCCGCGTGCACGGCCATCGTCTGCGCGGGTCGCCACGTGAGGTTCACCTCGACAGGATCCTCGGGGTCGGCGACCTCCTGCTGCGCCCGGGTGTAGAACCCGAGATCGACCTGCGGGGCGACCTCGCGGGGAGCCCACCGCGCCTGGAGCTCGGCGACGGGGGCGATCAGCGGGCGGGCCGATGCGACCTGGAACTCGAGCCACGGACTGTTCAGGATCACTGCATCCGCTGTCTCGGGGTGCCGCGATGCCCACAGGCTCAGTGTGAGCCCGCCCGTGGAATGTCCGAGAAGCACCAGGCGCCGCGTGGATGCGGTCGTCTCGGGGCTGCGGCCCATCGCGTGCAGCGCCGCAGCGATGTCCTCGTCGTACGCGCCGAGGTCGGTGATGTACCCGGGCGTCTGACCGTCGCGCAGACTGCGTCCGTACTTGCGCAGGTCGAGGGCGAAGAAGCGCGCACCTCGCGCGGTCCAGAAGCGAGCGAGTCTCTTCTGGAAGAAGTAGTCCGACCAGCCGTGCACGTAGAGCACGTCGACGTCATCGAGCGGAAGACGATGCCCCCGCATGCGATTCCACCACGGCTGCTCCCGCGGCAGGGCTCGCACGAGAGTGGCGACCAACGGCCCCTCGTCGTCCTCACCGAGTTCGAGCGTGAGCTGGTCGAACTCGTCGCCGAGAACGTCCGGTATCCACTCAGGCATGCCGCCAGGCTAGCCGACGGCGTGCGGGCTACTCGGGAGCGGGGTGTCCGACCGTGAAGTTGCGCACGACCTTCTCTGCCAGAGGAGCCGGGTCGGCGGCACCGGATCCGTTGTCGTAGGTCATCAGTCGGATCCAGTCGGGGCCGACGCGCACGTCGAGGATGTTCTCGCCGTTCTGGCCCTCACTGGCCTTGGCGGCATCGGCGCCCTCGACCTCGACGGGGTCGCCATCGAGCTTCTCGAACGCCCATGCTCCTGCGGGAAGCGTCGTGAGCATCAGATAGCTCGATCCCTCGTACTCGCTTCCGGCCGACTTGAAATAGCAGATGCGGGAGCCGTTGACGACCTCGTACACCTCAGCAGGGATCCCCCAGCCGCCGAAGTCCGCGAAGAGAGCCGCGTCCGAGACTCCGAATGCGGCGTCCACCTGCTCCGGCGTCACGAAGCGCTCGCACGGAGCACCGACGATGTCGCTGTCGACGTACTCGACCTCGCGCGTGCTCGACGCCGCCGACGCCGCGATCCCCCGCAGCGCCTCTTCGATCGGGGAGGTGTCGTCCGCGCCGAGATCGGGGTCGACGACGGTGGCCGACAGCAGCACGTCTCCGTCTGGCAGCTCGAACCCGCAGCGTCCGTTCTCACAGCTCGCCGCTTCGCCCCAGAATCCCTGACGCTCGGTCGCACCGGCGATCACCGCCTGCGCATCCGGGACGATCGTGACCTCCCAGTTGCGCTCCGCGTCGCCTGCCGAGCAGGCGATTCCGCCGGCCCGCTGGAACATGTGCTGCGCCGGACCGGGAAGCCAGCTCATCGCCGACACTGTTGAGAGCACCGGCTCGACAGGTGTCGACGGCTCGCCCACGAGCTCCGCCATCGTCGCGGCGACGTCGTCGCACGTCACGTCGAACGCCGTCTCCGGCTCGACGATCGGCGCAGGTGTCGGCGTCGGCGTCTGAGACGGCGAAGCCGAGGGCTTCGGCTCGGCTGTCGGCTCGGCGGTGCACCCTGAGACGAGCAGCAGGGCAGCAGTGCCGAAGACGATCAGAGAGCGCAGTCGCATGCACTCAGCCTAAGGATGCCGACTCTCCGACACGCGAGGTGCCGGCAACGATCCGGTGTCGGTCACTCTCCGCGAGAGACGCGCACCATCTCGTCACGCGGCACGACCTTGACGCGGGCACGCTCCTGCGGCGCGCCGAGGGCGACCTCGTGCTCGTCGAGTCGATGCCAGCCCTCGAGGTCGGTCCACTTGACGCCGCGTTCCTGCAGCAGCGCGGGGATCGCCTCTTCTGAAGGGTCCTCCGGGTGCCACCACGACCCCTGGTCGTTGATGATGTGCCGCACGGTCTCCATGGCATCCGACTTCGTGTGGCCGATGAGCCCGACCGGTCCGCGCTTGATCCAGCCGGTGGCGTAGATGCCGGTCATCTGCTGGTTCGAGTCCTTGGCGAGCACCTGGCCCTCGCGGTTGGGGATCACGCCGTGCTTCTTGTCGAAGGGCACGCCGGGGAGCGGTGAGCCGAAGTATCCGATCGCGCGGTAGAGCGCCTGCAGCGGCACTTCGCGCATCTCACCCGTGCCCACCGCGCCGCCCTGTCCGTCGGGCTTCGTGCGCTCGTAGACGAGGGCCGCCACGCGGCCGGCTTCGTCCTTGCGGACCTCGACCGGGCGGGCCCAGAAGTGCAGGTGCAGGCGACGGGATGCCGTTCCCCCTGCGTTGTTCGCATCGCCTCTGGCGTCATTGACCGACGGGCGCTTGCGCCACGACTGCAGGATGCGGTCGATGACCATGACCTGCTTGTTGCTGGCCACGGCGTCCTTCGACGCCTCGTCATAGTCGAAGTCCTCGTCGTACACGACCATGTCGACGTCGCGCAGCTCGCCGAGCTCGCGCAGCTCGAGCGGGGTGAACTTGACCTGCGCGGGGCCACGGCGACCGAACACGTGCACGTCGGTGACCGCGCTCGCCTTCAGCCCCTCGTAGACGTTCTCGGGGACCTCGGTGACCAGCAGGTCTTCCGCGTGCTTCGCCAGCATGCGGGCGACGTCGAGAGCGACGTTGCCGTTGCCCAGCACGCCGACCGAAGCGGCATCCAGCAGCCATTCGCGCGGCACGTCGGGGTGTCCGTCGAACCAGCTCACGTAGTCGGCTGCCCCATAGGCGCCGACCGCATCGATGCCGGGGATGTCGAGGGCGGTGTCTCGGATCGCGCCCGTGGCGAAGATCACCGCGTTGTAGTGGTTCTTCAGATCATCGAGCGTGATGTCCTCACCGAAGCGCACGTTGCCGAACAGACGGATGTCGCCGCGGTCGAGCACATCGCGGAGCGCGTTAATGATGCCCTTGATGCGGGGGTGGTCGGGGGCCACTCCGTAGCGGACCAGGCCGTAGGGTGCCGGAAGCTGCTCGAAGAGATCGATGGAGACGTCGAACTTGCGCTCGGCCTTCAGCAGGATGTCGGCGGCATAGATGCCGGCGGGGCCCGCTCCGACGATGGCCAGTCTGAGCTTGGTCATAAGGGGTCCTTTCGTATGCCGTCACGCCCGACGCACGCGGCCGATGGCCGCGACGCGGTCAGCTGGAGCGTTCGACGAGGGTCTCTGCGAAACGGGTGAGCGCATCGCGCACGGTGCCGCGCGGAAGCGCGGTGAGCGCATCGATCGCATCCCGGGTCCAGGAATGCGCGAGCGCGAGGGTCTTCTGAGTGCCGACGTGGTCTCGGAGCTCGGTGAGCGGGCCGTCGAGGATCCCGGGGTCCTCGCCCTCGGCGATGCGGGTGACCCCGTCGTCGATGCGGGCGGCGAGGTCGATCGACGCGTCGTCGGTCTCGGCCTTCAGCAGCAGGTACGGCATCGTCGGAACGCCGGCGCGCAGGTCGGTTCCCGGCACCTTGCCCGTGTCCTCGGGCTTGGCCGACAGGTCGATCACGTCGTCGAGCAGCTGGAAGGCGACGCCGATCTTCTCGCCGTACACCCGCAGCGGCTCTTCGTATTCCGAGGGTGCGTTCGAGAAGATCACGCCGCCCTGCGTCGCCGCGGCGATCAGGGAACCGGTCTTGTCGGCGAGCACCTGGAGGTAGAACTCGATGGGGTCGTCTCCGGGCTGCGCACCGAGAGTCTCGTGCATCTGGCCGAGGACCAGCCGTTCGAAGGTGTCGGCCTGCAGGCGGATGGCGCGCTCGCCCAGACGCGACATCAGCTGGCTCGCGCGGGAGAAGAGGATGTCGCCGGTGAGGATCGCGATGTTGTTTCCCCACACCGCGTGCGCGGCGGGGACGCCACGACGGCGGTCGGCGCCGTCCATGACATCGTCGTGGTACAGCGATCCGAGGTGCGTGATCTCCAGCGCCTTCGCGACGTCGATCACCTGCTCGGTGTTGCCGTCGCCCAGCTGGGCCGCCAGCAGGGTGAGCACGGGACGGATGCGCTTGCCCCCCGCCTCGTAGAGGTAGCGGCTCGCGGCGTCCGCCAGCGGGTCGGCGACGCGCACATCGTCGGCGAGACCGGTCTCGACACGCTCGAGACCGTCTTCGATCGCCTGAGCGATGCGTCGACCTGCAGTGCCGATGAAGACACGGTCGCTGAAACCGAGACGGCTCGCCAGTCGCGAACCCGGGGCTACGCGGCTCGAAGTCACGGTCTCAGCCTACCGTCGTCAGCCGTGCGGGTTCGCGCGTCGTACTCACGCGGCCTTGAACGCCCGGTGCAGCGCGACGATCCCGAACGAGAGGTTGCGGTACTCGACCTCGGTCCACCCGGCCTCGCGAATCCACGCAGCGAGCTTCTTCTGATCCGGCCAGTCGCGGATCGACTCGTTCAGGTAGTCGTACGCGTCGCCGTTCGTGCCGGCGATACGGGCCACCCGAGGCAGCACCTGCGAGTTGTAGAAGCGGTACCCGGCACGGAACAGGGTGCCGGGCGGGGTCGAGAACTCGTTGATCACGAGGCGACCGCCCGGCTTCGTCACCCGCAGCAGTTCGCGGAGCGCCTTCTTCGGATCGTTGACGTTGCGGAGGGCGTACGACATGGTGACGGCGTCGAACTCGCCGTCCTCGAAGGGCAGATCGGTGGCATCCGCCTGCACGAAAGAGAGATTGCGGATGCTGCCGTGGCGCCGCTTGCCCTCGGCGAGCATGCCGGGCGAGAAGTCGGCGGCGACGACCTGCGCTCCGCTGCGGGCGAGGGATGCCGACGACGACGCGGTGCCCGCACCGAGGTCGAGGATCTTCTCCCCCGGCTTCGGGGCGACGGCCCTGGTCGTGGCTGCGCGCCAGAGGGCGTCGTTGCCAACCGTCATCGCCGTGTTCGTGCGGTCGTAGCCCGCGGCGACCTGGTCGAACATGCCGCTGACGCGGGCCGGGTCCTTGCCGAGATCGGCGCGGTTTGCTTCGTTCGAGGTCACGTGCCCAGTCTAGGCGCGAGGTGCAGGGCATCGAGGCGATCGAGCCAGAGATCCGGAGTCGCATCGTCGAACGGAGCGGTCTGATCGCGCACGCGCTGCTCGAGGTCGAGCGCGAGTGCCTCGAGCCGGGTGATGATCTCGGCGGGATATCCGTACTGCACGATGTGCTGGGCCCACTCGTCACGGTCGTCCACCCAGATGCCCCGCGGCCCATCGACCCGCACGACGTCGAGGTCCATGTCGATGCCGACCGCCAGCAGCGGGTCGTCCGACCAGCGCACATCCCATCCGATGTCGATGTAGACGCGCATGCCCTTCGGATGATCGCGATTCACGGTCAGGGCGAAGTCGGGCTGTCGCGGCACCAGCGTCACGTTGGGGGTCTCTGCGATGTAGGCCGCACCCGGTCGAGCGCTGGGCCAGCCGGCCGGCTGGCCGATCCAGTCGCCCCACTCGTCTGCACCGAGATACACGCACTCGTGCCGCCAATGCGGCGAGCCGTCCCATTTGCGCCACTGGAAGATCATCTCGGTGCCGGGTTCGGGGCGGGCGTCGCTCATGCACTCAGCGTAAGCGGGGTCACTCACATCCCGGTCGACGAGCGACGAACTAGGCTGGAGGGGTGAGCAGCAGGCTGGTCGTGGAGACCCGAGAGATCGATCCGGTCGAGGATCTCCTGGCCTACGCCGACCCGTCGCGGCCCCTCGCCTGGCTGCGCCGCGGTCACGGCATCGTCGCCGTGGGAGACGGCGTGGTCGAGACGATCCGCATTCCCGCAGGCGCTGCGTCCATGCGCTCGGCCGCCATCGCCGCCGCCTGGCGAGACCTGGCGGAGGATGCCGAGATCGACGACGACCTCCGGCTTCCCGGCTCGGGGCTCGTCGCGTTCGGTGCGCTGACCTTCGACGAGGACTCCGCCGCCGACAGCGTTCTCGTCGTGCCTGCGCTCGTGATCGGCCGGCACCATGGGCGCACGTGGCTCACCCGCATCCGCTCGACGTCGCACTCCGCGGCCGAACCGCAGCCCGATGCGTCGACGATCGGCTACGGCCCCCATTGGGCCGGCACGGTCGGGCCGGGGGCGCAGAGCCCGCAGGGCTATCAGGACTCCGTCCGCCAGGCGCTCGACCGCATCGCCGGTGGCGCCCTCAGCAAGGTCGTGCTCGCTCGCGACCTCACCGGCAGCATCCCCGCCGGATCCGACCTGCGCCGCCTCGTCCGCGCGCTGTCGACCGGATACCCCGACACCTGGGCCTTCGCGGTCGACGGGCTGATCGGCGCGAGCCCCGAGACGCTCGTCACCGTGCAGCAGCGCACCGTCACCGCCCGTGTGCTGGCCGGAACCATCGGCCGAGGGGCCGATGCGGATGCCGACACCACGGCATCCGCTCACCTGGCCTCGAGCACCAAGGATCTCGACGAGCACGAGTATGCGGTGCAGAGCGTGCTCGCCTCGCTGCGCCCGCACACACGCGCGCTGGCTGCGAGCGAGCAGCCTTTCCTGCTCAAGCTGCCGAACCTCTTCCACCTGGCGACCGATGTCGAAGGCGAGCTGGCCGACGGCGGCTCGTCGCTCGATCTGGTCGGCGCCCTGCATCCGACGGCCGCTGTGGCAGGAACCCCCACATCCGCTGCGATCGCGGCGATCCGCGAACTCGAACCGTTCGACCGCGGTCGCTATGCCGGCCCGGTCGGGTGGGTCGACGGAGCCGGCAACGGCGAATGGGCCATCGCGCTGCGCTGCGCGCAGTTCACTCCCGCCGAGACCGACATCGCCGTCACCGCCTATGCGGGCGCGGGAATCGTCGCCGGCTCGGACCCCGAGTCGGAGCTGCTCGAGACCCGAGTCAAGTTCCGTCCGCTGGTCGACGCCCTCGCCTGAGCGAAGCCCGCTCGCCGACCGGTCAGCTCGCGGCGAGACGCTTCTTCTCGGCCTCGACGTCGAAGTCGGCCGCCGGCCACTGCGGATCGATCTGCTGCAGTGCGTCGAGCAGCAGCTCCTGCACGGCGAGGCGGGCGAACCACTTGTGGTCGGCCGGGATCACATGCCAGGGCGCCGCAGCGGTCGAGGTGCGCTCGAACGCCGTCTGATAGGCCGCCATGTAGTCGTCCCAGAGCAGTCGCTCGTCGACATCGCCCGGGTTGTACTTCCAGTGCTTGTCGGCCCGCTCGAGCCGCTCCATCAGCCTCTCCTTCTGCTCGTCGCGAGAGATGTGCAGCATGACCTTGATGATGCGGGTGCCGGAGGCCGCGACCGCGGCCTCGAACTCGTTGATCGCGTCGTACCGCCGTTCGATCTCGTCGGCCGGGGCCAGCGACCGCACCCGGCCGATGAGCACGTCCTCATAGTGCGAGCGGTCGAAGACGCCGATGAACCCCGGCTCCGGCAGCCGCTTGGCGACACGCCACAGGAAGTCGTGCGCGAGCTCCTCCTCCGTCGGCGCCTTGAACGCCGTGAGCGCGACACCCTGCGGGTCGACGCCGCCGACGACGTGCCGCACGATGCCTCCCTTGCCCGCCGAGTCCATCGCCTGCAGGATCAGCAGCACCGAGTCCTTCGCGACTCCGACGCGACTCTCTGCGAACAGCCGCTCCTGCAGCTGATTGAGCTCGTCGAGACCGGACGCGAGATCGCGCTTGCCGTCGGCCTTCGCGCCGCTGTATCCCGGAGTGCTCTGCGGATCGACGTCGGAGAGACGGAATCCGTCGCCGACCTGGAGGGTCTTGGCCCACTCGTGCGCTGTCATGCGTTCATCCTGTCACTGCGGATGCACGCCACGCCGAACCGGATCAGCGCGTGAGCGGCACTTCGATCAGCTGACGGCCACCGGCCGGAGCGGTGAGAGCCTGATCGAGCGCCGTGCGGGTCGTGACGCGCTGATACTCCCACCCGTAAGCGAGGGCCAGCTGCTCGAGACGCACCGTGTGCGGGGTGTAGAACGCTCTGTCGAGGTCGGCGCGAGGCGCTGTGCCCGCGACCTCCAGGCCGTCGAAGATCGTGCCGCCGCCGTCGTTGCCCACGATGACCTGAATGCGCGGTTCGTGCTCATCGGGTGGCAGCAGCAGCGCTCCGACGTCGTGCAGGAAGGCGAGGTCGCCGAGCAGCACGCGGGTGACCCCCGGGGCTCCCCCGGCCTGACTCGCGAGAGCGATGCCTGTGGCAGTCGCGATCGTGCCGTCGATCCCGGCGAGTCCGCGGTTGGCGTGCACCGGGACCTTCTTGCCGCCGAGCACCGAGTCGGCCACCCTGACGAGGCGCGACGAGCCGAAGACGAGCCGGTCGTGCGGCCAGGTCGCACGCCAGACGGCGTCGGCGAGGAGTTCGCGATCGAGCGGGCGGCGCACGGCAGCCAGCTCGGCCCTCACGGCATCACGTCGAGCGGACGGATCGGGGGAGGTGAGACCGTCCTGGTCGGGGGCGCGTTCGCTGAGGTCGACGGCGCGAGCGGCGGATGCCGTGAGCCAGGCTCCGAGCCACTCGCGATCGGCGGGGCCGGCGGCGACCGCGACGGACGCCGCAGGCGTCGTGCGCCCGTTGAGGTCGAGAGCCTCACCGCCGCGGCGGACGGCGATCACCTCGACGTCTCCACGCGACAGCAGACGGGCCACCTCGCGGCTGAGAGTCGGATGCCCGAGCACGACGGCGCGCTCGATGCGGCCGCCCAACTCGTCGTCGCTCAGCAGCGCTCGATAACCATGCACGACCTGGCGTCCGAAGCGGGCACCGCTGACGATCTCGGCGATCAACGGCCAGGATCCGGCGTGTGCGACCTCTTCGGCATCCGGCCCGGCATCGGCGCCCGCGATCACGACCGTACGCGGCCCGCGCTCGAGCACGAGCGGCTCTGCGGCGACCGGCCTCGGAGCCTCGCCCGGTGCGATGTCGACAGCGGGAACGTCGCCAGACAGCGGCTCACGCGACGGCAGATTCAGGTGCACGGGGCCTGAGACTCCGGGGAGGCCGTGCTCGGCATCGGCCCCCATCGCGGCCGCGACGGCTCGCACCGCCAGACCTGACCAGTCGCCGTCACCGGGAACAGGTGCGTCGATCTGCTCGCGCACCCAGGAGGCGAACATGCCCGGTTGGATCGTCGCCTGGTTGGCTCCGACTCCGCGGAGCTCGGGCGGGCGGTCGGCCGTCAGCAGCAGCAGCGGCACTCCTGAGTGGAAGGCCTCCATCGCCGCCGGGAGGAGATTCGCGGCGGCGGTTCCCGAGGTGCAGAGCACTGCGGCGGGAACTCCGGTCTCACGCGAGAGACCCAGTGCCGTGAACCCTGCGACGCGCTCATCGATCCGCACATGCAGGCGCAGGTGCCCCTGGTTCGCGGCGTGCACTGCGGCGAGCGCGAGCGACTGAGATCGAGAACCCGGCGAGAGCACGAGATCGCGGACGCCGTGGGCGATGAGGTCGGCGATCAGGGATGCCGCGGCATCCGTCGCCGGCGATGCTGTCACGGACGCGTGTCCGGCGCCGTGCCGTCCGGTGCGGTGCCGTCGTCGGTCTCGTCCTCGAGCTTCGCGAGCTCCTCTTCGAGGCGGCGGATGCGGGCATCCTGTTCGCTCTTGCTGATGCTGCGGAGGAACTGGGGGTCGTCGTCGGGGGCGATGATGCGGATCGCCCCGCCGTTGTCGTTGGCGCGGCGGCGGCCGAGCGTGAACCAGAGGATCCCGCCGATGACCGGGATGAAGACGACGATCGCGATCCACGCGGCCTTGGGCACGCCCCGGTGACGCGTCGGCGGCTGCACTGCGCAGTCGACGATGCTGAACACCCAGAAGATGGCGGCCAGGAAGCCGCCCACGATCAACAGTCTCGCCACCCCTCCAGTGTAGGCGGGTCTGCGAGACGTGGACCTGTGGGGGTGCCGTCGAGCGGTCGCCGATGCCCGATTGTTAGACTGCGCGCACCATGCATGCCCCGTCGACGCGACTGCGACACCAGGGCGTCGAGCGGATGCTGATCCTCCGGGTCGCTCTCGCGCTCGGCCTCGCCCTGCTGCTCGTGATCGGCGCGTGGTCTACGTCGCATGGCAAAGCAGATGCGCACGCGACGCTGTGCCTCGCGCCGGGTGCGAGCGCCGCGTCGCTCTCGGGCCACCATGACGGTGGCGGCACCGCGATGGATGCGGCCCCGTCCGATGCCGGGATCGTCGTCGTCGCCGCGCTGTGCTGCTTCGTGCTCGTGCTGCTCCTCCTCCGGTTCGGCAGACGCGGCGGTCTCATCCGCACCGGCATCCCCGTGCGTGCGTCTGCTCCGCCTCGCGCGGGCCCGCAGCGGTGCATCCCCGCGCTCACCCTCACGCAGCTGTCGCTCTCCCGCACCTGAATCAGGCACGCCGTTCGTCGGCGACCCCCGGCCGCACTCTCGTCGCGGCCTCATCACCCTGCCTGATCCGAACCGTTGGAGAACCCCATGAAGACCCCTGTCAAGGCGACCCTGATCGCCATCGCCGTCGCGATCGTCCTCGCGATCGTCGGCATCGTCTATGCCATGTCGCAGCAGGCCGCTGATCCGGCTCCGCCCGAGGGTGAGAAGCTGCAGACCGTCCGCACCGACTCGCACGTGCTCGACGACGGAGGGGCCGGAGCCGTCACGGTCGTCGAGTTCCTCGACTTCGAGTGCGAGGCGTGTGCCGCGTTCTACCCGATCGTCGAAGACCTGCGTGAGCAGTATGACGGCGAGATCACCTACGTCGTGCGGTACTTCCCGCTGCCGGGGCACATCAACTCGACGCAGGCCGCTCTCGCCGCCGAGGCCGCGGCAGAGCAGGACCGCTTCGAGGACATGTACCACCGGCTGTTCGAGACGCAGGCCCAGTGGGGCGAGCAGTCGGAGGAGACTCCGGAGGTGTTCCGGGCGCTCGCCGTCGACCTCGGACTCGACATGGCCGCCTACGACGCGGCGGTCGCCGACCCGGCGACGCTCGAACGCGTGCAGGCCGACAAGAGCGACGGCGAGCGGCTCGGAGTTCGCAGCACGCCCAGCTTCTTCATCGACGGCGAACCCGTCGTGCTGGAGGCGTGGGATGACCTCGAGGCGGCGATCGAGGAGGCTGTGAACGGCTGAGTCAGAGAAGGCCGCGGGCGACGAGCGCCTCCTGATAGCCCGCGGCCTTGTCGTGGATCACCTGTCGACAGGCGATCAGCGACTCGATCTGCGCATCGAGTGAGCGTTCGTGTGCACGCAACAGGGCGAGTCGCTCGGCCTCATTGCCGCTGCCCGCTCGCACGAGGGCGGCGTATTCGCGCAGCAGCGCGATCGGCGCCCCGGACTCGCGGAGCCGCCCCAGCAGGGCGAGCCATGCGAGCGAATCGTGGGCGTACACGCGCCGCCCGCCGGAGGTGCGGGGCACATCACGAGGGAACAGCCCCTCGGCCTCGTACCAGCGCAGGGTGTGCACGCTCACGCCCGCCAGGCGAGCGAGCTCGCCGATGCTGAACGTGCGCGTCGTGTCGACCACATCAACCATGAGGACTCCTCCTTGACTTCGAGTGCACTCTAGATCGTACGGTCGGATCATGACAGCTCCTCTCGACATGATCGCCCGCCAGCAGCCGCTCTCGTCGGAGTTCGGCTACCGCTCCACCGCGGCCGAGGTGATCGCGGGCACAGACCTCGCCGGCAAGACCGCGATCGTCACCGGCGGCTATTCCGGACTGGGACTCGAGACGGTGCGCGCGCTGGCGGATGCCGGTGTGCGCGTGATCGTACCGGCACGGCGTGTGGATGCGGCGCAGCAGGCACTCGACGGGATCGCGGAGGCGGAGGTACGGGGCGCCGATCTCAGCGACCTCGACTCCGTCGCGGCGTTCACGGAATCGGTGCGCCGCGACGGACAGCCGATCGACCTCGTGCTGAACGTCGCCGGCATCATGGCCACCCCGTTCGGTCACACGGCGCAGGGCTTCGAGTCGCAATTCGGCACCAACCACCTGGGTCACTTCGCCCTGGTGGGCGGGGTGGCGGACCTGCTGTCCGACCACGCCCGCGTCATCTCGTACTCATCCGGAGGGCACTTCCGCTCCCCCGTGCGGTTCGACGACATCGACTTCGCGACGACGCCCTACGACCCCTGGGTCGCATATGGGCAGTCGAAGACGGCGAACGCTCTGTTCGCGGTGGGCCTTGCGCGACGCGGCGCCGAGCGCGGCATCCTCGCCTTCTCGGTGCATCCCGGCGGGATCATGACCGAGCTGCAGCGGCACGTTCCCCGTGAGGAGCTGCTCTCTCGCGGCTGGATCGATGAGGACGGCACCCCGAACCCGCGTTTCAAGACACCGGCTGAAGGTGCGTCGACAGGGCTCTGGGCAGCGACCGCCACGGAGCTGATCGAGCGCAGCGGTGCGTATTGCGAGGACTGCTCGATCAAGGGGATCGTCGCGCCCGACCACAGCGACATGACCACCGGCGGGGTGAAGGAGTGGGCGATCGATCCTGAGGCCGCCGAGCGACTCTGGGCGCTGTCGGTCTCCGCGACAGGCGTCGACGCCTTCGCCTGAGTCTGACCGCCGCGGCCCGATCAGTCGAGAGAGAGCCGGAGGATGCGGTCGTCTCCGTCTGACGGATCACCGCGTCCGTCGGTGTTGTTCGTGAGGATCCAGGCGTCTCCTCCCGGCCCGACCACGACATCGCGCAGGCGGCCGAACTCGCCGACGAACTGTTCGGTGCCGGCCGTCAGATCGTCGAGCGGCACCGTGCGCAGGCGCTCGCCCCGGAGGTTCGCGATCACGATGCTCGAGCCCGTCACGGCGATGCCGCTCGGGCTCGCAGTCTCCGGCCGCCACTGCTGCACGGGGTCGATGTAGTCGCCGTCGTCGGCGATTCCCTCGACCTCGGGCCAGCCGTAGTTGCCGCCGGGCTCGATGACGTTGAGTTCATCCCAGGTGTCCTGCCCGAACTCGCTCGCGTACATGCCGCCTTCCGCATCCCAGGCGATGCCCTGCGGATTGCGGTGCCCGTAGCTGTAGACGGCTGAGTCGTCGAAGGGGTTGTCTGCGGGAACCTCTCCCTCGGGTGTGAGCCGCAGGATCTTGCCCGACAGCGCGTCGAGGTCCTGAGCGCTGTCACGATCGCCCGCGTCGCCCGTCGTGACGTACAGCATCCCGTCGGGCCCGAACGCGATGCGCCCGCCGTTGTGGTTGCCGGCTGCGGGAATGCCGTCGATCACCACGGTCGCGGGCCCCAGCGACAGTCCTCCTGCGTCCCCGACGATCGTCCGCCGCTCGACACGGTTCTCGCCCTGCGCCGTGAAGTACGTGAAGAGCTCGCCGTCGCTCACGGCGAGCCCGAGCAGTCCGCCCTCGCCACCGGGTTCCACGCCGTCGATGACAGCGACCTCGTGCACCTCGCCGGTCTCGCCGGCCTCGAGCACGCGGGCGCTGTCGCGCTCGCTGACCAGAGCGGCGTCGCCGTGGAAGGCGATCGACCAGGGTGCTTCCAGCTCGTCGACGAACGACTCGGATGCCGGCGCGGACACCGGGTTCGGTGCGGGGGCGCAGGACGCCAGCACGAGAACTGCGCTGACGGATGCGGCGGCGAGCGCGGCAGCGGTGCGCGGCCGGGTCGGTGAGGGGCGCGGCATCCGATTCGCAGGCATGAGTCCATCCAACGCGTTCTTCGCGCGGAGCGACAGGGACGATCCAGGCGTCGTCGCGTGGGCCGCGTCGGTCGGGGTCATCGCGGGCCTGCTTCTCGCCGGGGGGTTCATGACGGTCGGCGGCGTCGGATTCCGATGGGCATGGAGCCACTATGTCCCGCGGCGTCTCACTCCGGAAGATGCGTCGCCCTCGCTACGCTGAGCGCATGACCGAGGCGCGAACCCCCACATCGCATCCTGTTCTCGCCGTGCTGCGACGCATGCCGGCCACCCTCACGATGGTCTCGGTGATCCTCGTCGTCGGCGTGGTGTGGCAGGGACTGTGGAGCCCGTTCGAGAACACGGACCTGTTCGGCACCGTCGCATACGGTCTGCCCAACCTCGCGCAGGGCATGTGGTGGACGCCGTTCACCGGCACATTCTTCGTCAACGCACCCTGGGTGTACGTCTTCACGATCTCGGGATTCTGGGGCATGGCGTACCTCGAGTACCACCGCGGCACCAGGGTCGCGCTCGCCTATTACTGGGTCGGGCAGCTCTTCGCGATCCTGGCCACCGCACTCGTGCTGTTCTTCGCCTCGCAGCTGCCGTGGGCCTGGGCTCAGGAGCAGGCTCAGGCGCTCGATGTCGGCGCCTCGGGCGGCACCATGGCCTGCATCGCCGCGGCGATCGGACTGTTCCGGCCGCCGTGGCGGGTGCGCGGGTGGCTCGTGCTGCTCGGATTCGTGTTCATCGCGATGCTGTTCTGGGGCGCGGTCGCGGATCTCGAGCATCTGCTCGCCGTGCTGCTGATCCTGGTCGTCGATCGCACCCTGCGCGTGCAGCGGACCACCGTGCGCGAACAGCGCCTGATCGCCGTGATCTCCCTGCTGGTGCTGGGGGCGGTCGAGATCATCACGACCCTGGTGGCGACCGACGGCCCGTTCGGTCCGACGGAGCCCGTGTCGGGAGGATTCATCGACCTGGCGATCGACCTCGTGGTCATCGCCGTGCTCGTGAACGGACTGCTGCGAGGCCGCCGCTGGTCGTGGGTGCTCGTGATCCTGCTCGGACTCTTCAACATCCTGATCGCGGCGCTCGTGCTCATCCTGATCACCGTGTTCTCGCAGGCTCAGGTCGACGTGCGCTGGGATGGCGAGACCGAGCTCGCTCTCGCCAACGGCTTCCTCTGGGTGATCCTGCTCGTCTACCTGGTCGCGGTGCGTCGGGCGTTCCGGGCGAAGCGCAAGTCACCGCTCGGAATCCAACCCGCCCCGACCGTCGATGACGTCAAGACCGAATTGCGCGCGCACGGCGGCGGGACGCTGTCCTGGATGACGACGTGGGAGGGCAACAGCTACGCCCGCAGCGCCGCAGGGATCGTCGCGTACCAGCGCCGGGCCGGGGTCGCGCTCGCGCTGGCCGACCCGATCGGACCCTCGGCGTCGCGTGCAGACGCTGTCGCGGAATTCATCCGCACCGCCGAGCTCGCGGGCCTCGTGCCGTGTTTCTTCAGCGCCGACGATGCGACGCGGGATGCCGTGCCGGCGGGCTGGCGCAGCCTCGTGGTCGCGGATGACACGATCGTCGACCTGCCGGGCCTGGAGTTCACCGGCAAGCGCTGGAACTCGGTGCGCAGTTCGCTCAATCGAGCAGGACGCGAGGACATGACCTTCCGGCTGACCCGACTCGGCGACGAGTCGTGGGGGGTGCGGCAGCAGCTGCGGGCGATCTCGGAGGCCTGGGTCGGCGACAAGGACCTCCCCGAGATGCGGTTCACTCTCGGCACGCTCGACGAGGCCGAGGATCCCGAGGTGCGACTGGCTCTGGCGCTGGCCCCGAACGGCGACGTCGACGGATTCCTGTCATGGCTGCCGGTCTACGGCGAGGGCGGCACCGTGCGCGGATGGACGCTCGATCTGATGCGGCGCCGGGATGGCGGCTTCGGGCCCGTCATGGAGTACCTGATCGGATCGTCGGCGAAGCAGTTCTCGGAGGAAGGCGCCCAGATCATGTCGCTCTCGGGGGCTCCGCTCGCCCACGACTATCCGCCGGATGCCGGCATGATCGCCGTGCTCAGCGACCGCCTCGCCGAAGCACTCGAACCCGTCTACGGTTTCGCGTCGCTGCACCGCTTCAAGCAGAAGTTCCATCCGCGCTACGAGACGATGTACCTGCTGTTCCGCGATGAGGCCGATCTCGCGGCCATCGGCACGGCCCTCACACGAGCCTTCCTGCCGGATGCCACGCTGCGGCAGTTCGCGGGCGCCGGTCTCGAACTGGTGCGCGGCAGCAAGGACTGATTCGGCCCGTCAGCCGTCGCGCGGCGGTCTGCGCAGTCTCTTGACGTCAGTGCGCTGCTTCTTCGCGGTCAACCGACGCTCTTTCGATCCGCGGCTCGGCTTGGTGGCGCGGCGGGGAGGTGCGGGCGGACGCAGCGCCTCGCCGACGAGTGCCACCAGCCGCTCCCGCGCCGCGTCACGGTTGCGCAGCTGCGCGCGGTGCTCGGAGGCGGCGATCGTCAGCACCCCGTTCACCAGACGGCCGCTCAGTCGGTCGAGCAGACGCTCGCGCTGGTGTGGCGAGAGCACGGCACTGCCGGCAGCATCCCAGACCAGCTCCACCCGGGAATCCGCGGTGTTCACACCCTGCCCACCAGGGCCGGACGACCGGGAGAAGCGCCACGACAGCTCGGCCTCGGGGATCGTGAGACCCGCCGAGACCCGCAGGCCGGGGCGATGAGGGGTGGCCATGCATCCATCATCCCCCCGGCGTGGGGTGCGCGCGTCAGCCGACGGTGTCGACGGCCTCGAGCGGGACGCGGTTCGCGGTGCCCGCTGACGGCTGCTCTCCGGCATCCCTCTTCGCGATGTTCGCGATGTGCGCCCGGCCGACCACGATCGCAGCGACGACCATGAGCGCGGCTCCCAACCAGTACGGCGCCGCGTGGCTGACGGTGACGTAGAGCGCGCCCGCGATCAGCGGCGCCGCGGTGTTCATCGCGGCGTTGAGCGATTGGGTCGCCCCTCCGAGCCAGCCCTGCTCGTCGTCGCCGACCGCGTTCGACATGGCACCGTCCAGCGCTGCTGTGGCGGCTCCCTGCCCTGCGGCGAGCATCAACGCACCGACGATGAACACCCACGGCTGCGCGAAGACCGAAGCGACGACCGCAAGGCCGACGAGTCCGATCGTCTGCGCGACGATGCCGCTGATGATCACACCGCGCTCGCCTATGCGAGGCAGCAGGATGCCGAGCAACACGCCCTGGATGAGGATGTCGATGATGCCGACGCCCGCGGTGAGGAGACCGATCTGGGTCGGCCCCCAGCTGATCGAGTCGAGCGCCAGCACACTGAAGTTGTTGACGAAGAAGCCGAACGGCAGCGCGAGCAGGCCGAATCCGATCATCAGACCCCGCAGCTCCTTGCGGCCGAACGCCTCGGTGAAGACGCCGAACGGCTGGATCTCACGGATCGAGATGCGCTCGATGCGTTTCTCGGGCTTCAGGCTCTCGGGCAGCAGGAAGATGCTGAGGATCGCGATCGTGAGGGCGACGGCCGCGGTGAGGAAGACCGGCAGCTGCAGGCTCACTGCCGCGAGGAGTCCGCCGATGGCGGGGCCGATCATCATTCCGATCCCCGAGAGAGCGCCGAGCAGGCCGAATCGCTGCGCGCGCTTCTCGGGCGGGGTGATGTCTGCGAGGTAGGCGAAGAGCGCCGGCAGGTCCCCGGCGGTCACCCCCTGGATCACGCGAGCGAGCACCAGGACCCAGATCGCACCGCCGATGCCGAAGAGGGTCATCGCGAACGCCGCTCCGAACGCGGCGGCGATGATCACCGGGCGTCGACCGAAGCGGTCGGAGAGGCGACCGAGGAAGGGGGCTACCAGGAAGGCGCACAGGCCGTTGACGGCTTCGAGCACACCGACCCAGATCGCGAGATCGCCCTCGTGCGAGACGTATTGCAGCACGACGAAAGGAAGGACGGGGAGCACGACGGTCATCCCGATGACGGTGAGCATCGTCAGCACGATGAGCATGATCCAGGCGCGCTTGTCGCTGCGCGCGAGCGGGTTCTTTAGTGAAGTCACTCCGAAACTGTAGCAATACCAGCTTTGGTGTCAAGCCAGTTTTGGATCGAATGCGCGATACGGTGGAGGCATGACGAATACCGAGCCACTCGGACGCCGGGAACGCAAGAAGGCGGCGACCCGCAAGAACATCTCCGATGTCGCGACGATGATGTTCCTCGAGCGGGGCTTCGACAACGTCAGCATCCGCGAGGTCGCCGACGCCGCCGACGTCTCGCCCACGACGGTGTTCGCGCACTTTCCTCAGAAGGAGGCGCTGGTCTTCGACGAGGACGACGAGCAGCGCGACCGGCTCGTCGGCGCCGTCCGAGACAGACCGGACGGCATCACGATTAATCGGGCGATCCGCGACTTCTACACCGCAGAGGTCGGCGCCAACATCGATGAGCACGGCAACGACGTGACGCGGATCTTCCTCGCCTTTCTCAACGAGACGCCCGCACTGCGCGACTATGCCGCCAAGATGTGGCTCCGCCACGAGGATGCCCTGTCGGATGCGATCGCCGACGAGCTCGGAGTCCCCGAGCCGACCCCGGAGATCCGCGTCTACTCGCGTTTCGTGCTGCAGATGCAGCTGCTCGTGAACGAGAACGACGACCAGCTCGGCATCCTCGACGCCGGGTTCACGGTTCTCGAGAACGGGTGGGCTCCGGTCGAGGCGGCGCTCACGGAGTCGCCGGACTGACCCGCGCTGGAGCTGCGCGGTCTCACGGCGAAGCGCCTGCCGCGCGCGGGTCCACTCCCCCCGACGAAAAGCGATGCCAAGCTGGTGACATGGCATTCGGGATGGCCCGCGACGTGTTGCGCCCCACAGACTCTCCGCGCGCGGATCGAGTGACCTATGTCGAGCTGTTCTTCGACCTCGTGTTCGTCCTCGCGCTGACCCAGCTGTCTGCCTACCTCTACGAGAATCAGACGCCTTTGGGCGCTCTGGAGGGCGTCATCATGGTGTGCGCCCTGTGGTGGGCGTGGGTGTCGACCACCTGGGTCACCAATTGGCTCGACCCCGTCACGCTCCCCGTGCGCGGGGCGGTGATCGCACTGGCCCTCGTGGCGCTCGTGATGAGCGTCTCGATCGCTGAGGCGTTCGGCGATCGCGCATGGGCGTTCGCCATCGCCTACGTCGTCCTCCAGGTGGGACGCACGGTCTTCATCGTGTGGGCGACAGCCCGTCACGACCGGCGGGTGGCCCGCGATTTCTCCCTCCTCCTCTGCTGGGCGGTCGCCGGCGGCGTGTTGTGGATCGTCGGCGCGCTGCTGCCCCTCGGGTGGCAGCTGCCGTTGTGGGCCGCCGCGCTGGCTCTCGAACTGCTGGGCACCGTGCTCGGTTTTCCGGTGCCCGGACGGGGGAAGGTGCAGCTGAAGACCTGGGATCTCTCCGGTCCGCACATCGCCGAGCGCACGTCCCTCTTCGTGCTCATCGCACTCGGTGAGGGTCTGTTGGTCACCGGCTTCGCGTTCGTCGACAAGGAATCGTCCGTCGCATCCATCGCTGCCTTGGTGACGGCGTTCGTCGCCGCCGCGGCGACCTGGTGGATCTACTTCGATCACGGCGAACGCATCGGCGCCGAGGCGATCGAGGCGTCAGGCGAACCGGCCCGGCTCGCTCGCACCGTCTACACGTGGGTGCATCTTCTGATCATCGCCGGCATCGTGCTGATGAGCGTGGGCGACAAGGAGATGCTCGCGCTTCCCGACCAGCGCGGCCTCGCCGCGGCCGTCGTGGTCGTCGGCGCGCCGTTCCTCTTCCTCACCGGCACCGTGCTGTTCCGCCGCGTGCTCGAAGGGCGCTGGGCGCGAGCGCAACTCGTCGGTCTGGTGGCTCTCGCTCTGCTCGCCGGCGTGGTGGTCGCGGGCGTCACCGTCGACGCGCTCACGCTGTCGATCACGACGGCGACGGTTCTCGTCGGTGTCGCAGCGGGCGAGACACTCGAGCGTCTGCGCCGCGGTCGCCGCGCAGGGGGCTGACCGCGGGTGTGTCGCGGGCAGAGCCCGAACAAGTGGACGCGACGGCGGGAGTCGAACCCGCCACGCCTTCAGGTATGAGCTGAGGCCCGGGACCGCCCGGATCGCCGCGATGGGAATGACGCTACCCGGCTGCGACCGGGAAGGCCAGGATCGTTGCCGGGATTGACAGAGTGCGTCCCCGCATGACAAGGGGCGTCACGCCGCGTCACACGGCGGCGTCCGCCGAGCGGTGTAGCGTCTCGAACATGGCAGCCGCAGACAGTCCCGCGACGACCCCGCAGAAGACCCACCGCTATCTCCGTCTGTCGCTGGTGCTGATCGTGTTCGCCCTACTCGTGAGCGTCGCGCTGCAGAGCTTCGTGGTGATGTGGGAGCCGATGATGTTCGGCTGGAATCCGCTCCACTCGATCAGCCACGCGATCTACACGCCGGCCCGCGACGTCTTCGCCGGAGCGCTGATCGCGACATCCGTCGTCCTGCTGGCTCTCTCAGGACGCAGCCGGGCGACGACGCTGCTCGACGTATGCGCCGTCTTGGCGCCGCTCATCGCGATCGTTCCGACCGGGCTCGCCGACACTCGCGCGGTCGGCCACATTCCGTGCCCGATCGCCACGGAGTGCATCCCCGCGGGATACGTCGGCAGCGCCAAGGCGGGGATCGCGGTCTATGCCGTGGTGGTGGTGGCCGTGGTGATCACGATGGCGGTGATCCGCCGCCGCACGCGCACCCCGAACCGGGCGGCCGTGCTGGTGTCGTTGTTCGCGCTCGTCACGGCCGCTGTCGTCACGGCACTCGCCTTCGCCCCGGCGCTCGACGAGTACTTCCCGTTCAACTTCTGGCCTGTGAACAGCATCCACTTCGCAGTGACCCTGCTGTTCTTCGGAGTGTTCGCGGCGGTCCCGATCCTCTACGCGGGCGGCCCACTCGAGCCAGGCGAGACTCCGCCCACACCCCGGCAACGATCGGTCTATCGCTGGATCGCGGGGCTGCTCATCGCCGACCTCGTGCTGCTCGTGGTCGCGGTGCTCTTCCGTCAGACCTTCGGTGAGACGCCCGTCGTGCTCATCGGCGAGGCGGTCGCCCTGATCCTGTTCGCGGCGTTCTGGTGGGTGCAGACGTTTCAACGGTGGAACGACCCGAACCCTCCTTCGATCGCCGCACCCCGCCCTTAGTCGCGCGGATCGGGCGACGGCGCATCGAGCGCCCGCAGCAGCCGCTGCACCGACTCCCGCAGCTCGGCGCGATGCGGCTCGGGGAAGCTGGTCGTGTATTCGACGCCCTCGGGGATCCAGAGCAGCGCGTACATCGCCTCGCGCCAGTCCGAGCCGCCGAAGGGCCAGCGCGTGCGATTCTCACCCTCGGGAGTCGCGCCCTCGGACCAGGGCCCGAACATGTCCTGCATCTCGGGGAACGGCAGCTGCATCACGGCATCCGCCTCGATCTTCTGCGGCGACCACGACGCGGCGATGAGCACCCGCTCGTCGATCTCCTCGGTCGAGATCTCGCGTCGCGTGAACAGCACCCTGGTGTGCTCGACCGAGACGATCCGGTCGACGCGGAAGGTCCGCCAGTCATCGCGGTCGAGATCCCAGCACAGCAGGAACCATTTGCGGCCCGAGGGAGCGAGCGCGTGCGGCTCGACCCGACGCACGCTCTCGGCACCCGCTCCGTCGACGTAGCGCATCCGCAGACGCTCGTGGTCTCGGGTCGCGAGAGCGATCTCCCCCAGCACGACGGGCGAGACCACCGGGGCATCGCCGATGCGCGGTGGCTGCACGGCGGCGGCGAGCGCATTGACCCGCTGACGCAGCGCCGACGGCAGCACCTGCTCGAGCTTCGCGAGCGCCGTCAGCGTCACCTCGGCACCGCCCACCAGCTGCTGCGTCGCGACGACGCGAAGACCGATCGCCATCGTCACCGCCTCGTCATCGGTGAGCAACAGCGGGGGCACGGCACTGCCGGCCTCGAGGCGGTATCCGCCGGCCGCTCCGGGCGTCGACTCCACGCGGTATCCGAGCTCTCGCAGCCGATCGACGTCGCGGCGCACCGTGCGCTCGGTGACGCCGAGCCTGCTCGCCAGTTCCGTGCCGGGCCAGTGCCTGTGCGTCTGCAGCAGATTGAGCAGGGCGAGGGCTCTGGAGGTGGTGTCGGACATGTCTCAAGATTGACAGAAATTGCGGACAGGATCTGTCCTGATTGCGTTCTAGCCTGCTGGCATGTCGAACGAATCCATCATCGAAACCGAAGGCCTCACCAAGGTCTTCACCGTCAAGAAGACGTCGGTCGAAGCGGTCACCGACCTCTCCTTCACTGCGGTGCGCGGCGAGCTCGTCGCGTTCCTCGGCCCGAACGGCGCGGGCAAGTCGACGAGCCTGCGGATGCTGACGACGCTCATCCCGCCGACGTCGGGGACCGCCCGCGTCGTCGGCCACGACATCCGCACGGATGCGGCCGGAGTTCGCGCACGCATCGGCTACGTCGGTCAGCTCACGAGCGGCAGCTTCTCGCAGCGGGTGCGCGATGAGCTGCTCAGCCAGGGCGCGTTCTACGGCATGAGCCGGCGCGACAGCATCCGTCGCGCCGATGAGCTGATCGAGTCCCTCGATCTCTCCTCGTTCGCGGCCCGCACGGTGCAGCAGCTCAGCGGAGGTCAGAAGCGCCGGCTCGACATCGCGCTCGGTCTCATGCACGCGCCGCCGCTGATCTTCTTGGACGAGCCGTCGACCGGTCTCGACCCGCAGAGCAGGGCCAATCTGTGGGAGCACATCCTCGACCTGCGCACCCAGCACGGCACGACCGTCTTCCTGACCACGCACTATCTCGAAGAGGCCGACCGCTATGCCGAGCGGGTGATGGTCATGGACAAGGGCCGCATCATCGCCGACGACGACGCGGCAGCGCTGAAGGCGACGCTCGCCGGCGACGTGCTCACCTTCGGCTTCGCGAACAATGCGGATGCCGCGAACGCACGCCCGGTCGTCGCTCGCCTCAGCGGGGCCGAGGTGTCGCTCGACGACGACTCGCTGACGCTGGCCGTGCCGGACGGCGACCGACTGCTGCCGGTGATCGTGCGCGAGCTGGATGCCGCCGGCATCCTGGTGCGTCGGGCGACCGGCGTCCCACCCACCCTCGACGACGTCTTCCTCGCTCTGACCGGGCGCACGCTGCGCGAAGCGGGCGAAGGCACCGCCGATGCATCCGAGTCCGATGCCGCAACCGGGGTCGAGAACGACAAGACAGGAGTCCTCTCATGACCACCACGACCGACACCCTCGTGCGCGCGAATCTCATGCGCGACACCAGGAACGTGCTGACCCGCGAGCTCAAGCCGGTGCTGCGCGACCCTTTCACGCTGATCTTCAGCCTGCTGCAGCCGCTCGTGTTCCTCGGCCTGTTCGCTCCGCTCCTCATCGGCGGGTCCGGTCGACCGGCCGGAGAGACCCTCGCCTGGTTCGTGCCCGGCGTGCTCGTGATGATCGTGCTGTTCGGCACCGGCGCCACGGGCTCGAACCTGCAGTACGAGATGATGACCGGCTCGCACGAGCGCACGCTGGTCGCGCCGCTCGCGCGCTCATCGCTGCTCGTGGGTCGTGCGCTCAAGGAGATCGCGCCGATCGTGGTGCAGGCTCTGATCATCGTGCTGATCGCGTGGCCGTTCGGGTTCGCGATCAACCTGCCGGGCCTGCTCATCGGGCTCGCCCTGCTCGCGGTCTTCGGCGTCGGACTCGGTTCGCTGTCGTACTCGTTGGCGTTGGCCACCAAAGACCGCGAATGGCTGTTCTGGGGAGTGCAGCAGTCGCTGATCTTCCCGTTGCTGATCCTGTCGGGCATGCTGCTGCCGCTCGATGATGGCCCCGCCTGGATGCGGGCGGTCGCATCGGTCAACCCGGTCAACTGGGTGGTGCAGGCCGAGCGCGCGCTGTTCGCGGGCGACCTGGGCGATCCGACCGTGCTGTGGGGGTGGATCTCGGCGCTCGCCGTCGCGGTCGTCGGACTCGTGGTGGGAGTGCGGGCGATCCGTCGCAGCAGCTGACGCGACACGTCCGCACCGCCGACTCGATGTCCGGGTGGGCGGTGCGGACGTCGCGCGATCAGCGCTCGAGGGTGGCGACGATCTTTCCCCGGCCGCCCCCGGACGCGAGATCCGCGAGCGCGGCGGGTATCTGCCCGAACGGATAGGTCTTCGCGACGACGGGCCTGAGCGCACCTCCGTCGACGAGGGCCGCGATGCGACTCAGCTGCTCGCCATCCGCGCGCATGAAGAGGAACTCGTAGGTGACTCCGAGCCGCTTCGCCTGACGTCGGATCCGTCGGCTCAGCACGGCGATCGCGAGGCGCACCATCACGCCCAGCCCCATCCGCTTCGCGAACGCCGGGTCGGGCGGCCCCGAGATCCCGACGGCGAGGCCGCCAGGCTTCAGCACCCGCAGCGACTTCTCGAGATTCTCGCCGCCGAGGCTGTCGAGCACGAAGTCGTACTCCGAGAGGATCTTCTCGAAGTCCTCCGAGCGGTAGTCGATCACGACGTCGGCGCCCAGCTCGCGGACGAAGTCGGCGTTCGCCGCGCTCGCGGTGGTGGCGACGATCGCGCCGAGATGCTTCGCGAGCTGGATCGCGATCGAGCCCACGCCGCCGGCGCCCGCGTGGATCAGCACCCTCTGCCCCGGTCCGACGTGGCCTCTCTCCACCAGCGCCTGCCACGCCGTGAGGGCCACCAGGGGCAGCGACGCCGCCTCAGCCATCGAGATGCCCTCCGGAATCAGTGCCAGATCCGCTTCCGCCACCGCGATCCGTTCCGCGAACGCCCCCATCCGATTCTGATCCGGCCGGGCGAAGACCCGGTCACCGGGACGGAAGGACTCGACCAGGCGGCCGACCCGGATGACCGTGCCCGCCACGTCGTTGCCCATCACGACGGGCAGAGAGTACGGCAGGATCTGCGCGAACTCGCCTGCCCGGATCTTCTCGTCCAGCTGGTTGAGGCCGACGGCCTCGACCGCGACCAGGACGTCTCGCTCCCCCACCTGCGGCTCTTCGACCTCGATGAGTTCCAGCGGCTGCTTGTACTCGGTGAGCACGACTGCGCGCATCGTCTTTCCCCTGTTCGTTCTCGTTCGACCGGGATCAGCCGGCCGCGGGCTGGAGCTGCGGGTAGACCGCTTCGAGCGGCGCGCTGAGCCCGGCCTTGAGCTGCACGGAGATCTCGTCGGCGAGCACCTCGTACTCCCCGCGCTCGGTCGCGTCGAGGATCGCACGCACCAGCTCGGCGGGGTCGGTCTTGGGGTCCGACACGTGCTCTGCCATCGCCGTGTCGACGTAGCCGACGTGCACGCCGACGACGTGCACGCCCGACGGAGCCAGCTCGAGACGGAGCGAGTTGGTGGCCGACCACAGCGCCGCCTTCGTGGCGCTGTAGATGCCGCCGACGGCGAACCAGGCGAGAGCGGAGTGGATGTCGATGACCGTCGCTCCGTCGCGACCCGACAACAGCGGAGCGTAGGCCCTGGTCAGGAAGAGCGGTCCGAGGAAGTTCGTCTCGACGTTGTGGCGGATCTCATCGTCCGTATGCGTGAGGATCCCCGCGGTCGGCACAGAGGCGCCGGCGTTGTTGATGAGCACCGTCACATCAGGTGCCGCCTCGACGACGGCGCGGATCGACTCCGCATCCGTGACGTCGAGTCGCAGGGGCACCACCCGCTCGTCGGCCCACTCGCGCGGCGTCCGCGCCGTGGCGTACACCTTGGCCGCTCCGCGCGCGAGCGCCTCCTCGACGAAATGGGTGCCGATGCCCCCGTTCGCTCCGGTGATGAGGACGACTGCGCCGTCGAGTGAAGGCATGGAATGCTCCTTGATGTTTGGGACAATGTGGTGTCTGCTGAGTTCGCACGTAAGCGACTGCAGTCATAACTGAGCCCATTCAGTTTATATTCCCGAGAGGACGAGATGTCGACCCCAGCACCGACCCTCGGGCGCCGCGAGCGCAACAAGCAGCAGAAGCTCGAGCGCATCACCGCGGCCGCGACTGAGCTGTTCGCAGAGCACGGCATCGACGACGTCACCACCCAGCAGATCGCCGAGAAGGCAGATGTCGGCACGGGCACGCTGTTCCTGTATGCCAAGACGAAGGGCGAGCTGCTGCTACTCGTGCAGAACGCGCACTACGCCGTCGCGCTCGAGACCGGACGTGCGGCCGCCGAGGCGACACCGGACACGCTCGACGCCGCGATGGCTCTCCTCCGCCCGATCATCGAGTGCAATCGCGCCCAGATCGAGAACGGCCGCACCTATCTCCGCGAGATGGTGTTCGGCAATCCGACCGACTCGCACCATGCCGAGGCTCTGCGCATCGTGGGCGACACCGAGAACGCGCTGGCGGACATCCTGCAGCGCGATCCGAGCATCGACGAGAATCGGGCTGCCGCACTCGCCCGGATCGTGTCAGCGGTGATGTTCGTCACGATGGCGGCGAGCGTCAATGTCGAGGCGAGCATCGATGAGATCGCCCAGGACGTGAGGGCGCAGGTCGACGCCCTGCTCCGCCCCTGAGCCCGATCGCCCGCCGGTGTCTCAGCGCCGGATCGAGTCGTGGAACGGGTTCGGCTCGAGGGTGATGTCGGTCGTCGCGTCGGCCCAGGTGGCGCCGTCGCCGGACGCGCGGCCGCGGCGCAGAGCAGCGAGGAGCGCCGTCGCAGGCACCCCCACGGCGAGAGCAGCAGCGCCGCCGAGCGTGCGGTCCTTCGAGCCGAGCACGCTCGCGCGGTGCCACGCCTCGTGAAGCGCGCCGCCTCGGGCTGCCGGCACGCGCTTCGCCGGCAGAGCGCCGGCCCGGCGCAGAGCGACCAGCTGCTCGACGTGGTTCCACCAGGTCGACTCGGCCGCCGGGTGGAAGTAGTTGTCTCGCAGCCAGGCGGGGTGCGGATGCCGGAATCGACCGGCCACGACCTCGTTGCGCCCGCCGAGCAGCCCACTGCCGACGAAGACTGTGTTGAGCAGGCTCTTGCTGACGCCGAACGAATCGAGCGCGATCACAGGCACACCGAGCGCCACGGCTTCGACGGCCGCGGTCGAGCTGACGGTCACGAGTCCGGCCGCCGTCGAGAGCGCGGCAGCCATCGAGGAGTAGGAGACCACGAGGTTGTCGGGACGCCGGGCAGGCAGCAGCTCGAGATACGGATCACGCTCGAGGTGGGTCTCGGACTCTCCCGGGCGCGAGCGCAGCTTGACGACGACGCGACGATTCGGGTCGGCCTCGGCCGCCCTGACGAGGGTGGCGGCGATCTCTGCGCGTTCGTCCCGTCCGACCGGCACCAGGGCCTGCGCCGCGAACACGATGTCGGTCGCCGGCATCCGCACGGCGCTCGGAGTCGGAGGGCGATCGGCGATGAGGGTTCCTGCCGGGTGGCCTGCGTCTGCGCCGAGCACCCGGGCCCGGTCAGCGGCGAGCATCCGCGATCGCGATCGCGCGAACGGCAGTGTGGCCAGCGCCGTCGGCACCTGCACTCCGATCCGGTGGCCCAGCTCGGCGAACGCGCGTTCCTCACGGTGGGAGTGCACCACGAGCAGGTCGGCATGGCGGCGGTACTCGAGGGCGCCCCGCTGGGCGGGGATCGCCATACCCGGCAGACCCGCGACGACCACCGGGCGGTGCGAGAGCGTGTCGACCAGGCGTCCCATCAGGCGCACGAACGGCCCGCGCCCGGCGAGCAGGACGACGTCGGGCCGCTGCCCCTCGAGCCACGCGGCAGCCTGCGAGAAGCCGATGCGGGTGACGTCGTCCGACAGCATCCCGGTGCCGGCCAGCGCCGTGCGCTGCTGATCGACGCTCGCGGTCAGCGGCGTCTGCACCAGCAGCAGATGCGGACGGATGCCGGGCACACTGCCGAGCAGCGACGCCGACCACTTCACGAACGAGTCGGCGTCGGCGATCGCGACGACCCGCAGCGCGCCCGACCTGCTCGTGCCCGGTTCGCTCATGCGGAGATGCGCCGCAGCTTCGCCATGGGCGCGCGCTCGCTGTCGAACACGCGCTTGACTCCGTCGCCCAGAGCCATCTCGATCACACGGATGTCGCGCACGAGGTGCTCGAGGCCGGTGGGCTCGAGGGATGCCGCATGGTCGGAGCCCCACATCGTGCGGTCGAGCGTGATGTGGCGTTCGACGGCGACCGCGCCGATCGCGACGGCGGCGAGAGAGATCTGCAGACCGCGCTCGTGGCCGGAGTAGCCGACCGGCACTCCGGGGTAGCGATCGCGCAGCGTGGCGATCGCGCGGAGGTTGGCCTCCTCGGGCTCGAGCGGATAGGTCGACGTGGCGTGCATGAGCACGACGCGGTCGGTGTCGAGCGTGGACAGGGCGCGGTCGATCTGCTCGATCGTCGACATGCCGGTCGAGAGGATGATCGGCTTGTCGGTCTCGCGCAGCGCGAGGAGCAGCTCGGTGTCGGTGAGGCTGGCCGAGGCGACCTTGTGAGCCACGACGTTGAGGTCTTCGAGGAAATCGACGCTGGGCACGTCCCACGGGGACGCGAACCAGTCGAGTCCGAGCATCGTGGCGTGGTCGCCGATGGCGATGTACTCGTCGCGGCCGAACTCGACGCGGCGACGGTAGTCGAGGTAGCTCATGGTGCCCCAGGGCGTCTCGCGCGGGACATCGCGCATGTGCTCGGGGGTGGAGATCTCGGGAGTGCGCTTCTGGAACTTCACCGCGTCGGCTCCCGCCTTCGCCGCGACGTCGATCAGACGCTTGGCGATGTCGACGTCGCCGTTGTGGTTGAGGCCGATCTCCGCGATGACATAGGCGGGGTGGCCGCCGCCGATCACGCGTGAGCCGATGCTGACAGTCATGGTTCCTCCGGTCGTCGAATGGCCTTCTCCCCTGAGTACGCGCCGAGAATGAACGCCACACGACAGGAGGGTTACCGGCACCGGTCAGGCGGGCAACACCCGTTCGATCAGCTCGCGGACGGCACCATGTCCGCCGGCGCGGCTCAGCACGACACGGGCCGCCTCGAGGACGAGCGGATGCGCGTCGGCCACCGCGACCGGCCAGCCGACGATGCGCAGGGCCGGGAGATCGTTGACGTCGTTGCCGAGGTACGCGATGTCGGCGAGCGGGATGCCGACCTCCTCCGCCCACCCTCGCAGCGCCGACTCCTTGTCGTCGATGCCGTGCAGCACCGGCACGCGGAGTTTCTCTGCCCGAGCGCGCACGACGGCGTTGACCTCGGTCGAGAGGATGAGCATCGGGATGCCGGCGCGCCGCAGCAACGACACCCCCATGCCGTCCTCGCGGCTCACCCGCACGCGTTCGACGCCGTCGGCGTCGACGGTCGCGGTGTCGTCGGTGTGCACCCCATCGAAATCGGTGACGATCGCTCGCACCGGCACCCGCTCAGGGCTCTCGTGGAGGGCGGCGAGCGCGCGGGCGATGCGCAGCTGCTGTTCGTCGTCGATCTCGATCGCCGTCCACTCGGGCACCTCGGCGATGCGGATGCGGCCGAAGAAGCGATGCCTCGCCTCGCGGAAGCCGTCGGCGCGGAACACGTAGAACGCCCCCGTCTCGAGGAAGTGCGGCTCGCGATCCTGACGCCGCGGGCGATGCGCGGCATCGTGGTTGAGTGCGACGGCCTCGCCGGCATCCGCTCGCCCTTCGCCGCTCGATTCTCCTCGGCGGCCGCGCGACCACAGGAATCCATAGGTCTCGTGGGCGGCGAACACGCTGTCTGCCCTGCGCTCGCGCACCTCGCGCACCGCACCCGACAGGGCGTCCTGGGCGATGAACGGCGAGGTCGCCTGCAGGAACGCGACCACCTCGGCCGGCTCCCCCTCGCCTTCGAGCACGTCGAGCGCATGCAGGATCGCGGACTCCGACGAGGCCGTGTCGCCGGAGATGTCCGCCGGTCGCCGCACGACTCTCGCCCCGGCTGCCTCGCTCACCGCGGCGATCTCATCGTCATCGGTCGAGACGACGACGAGGTCGATGCCGTCGGTCTCCGACGCGGTGCGCACGGCCCGTTCGATGAGCGGCACCCCGCCGACGCGTCGCAGGTTCTTGCGCGGCACGCCCTTAGACCCGCCTCGCGCCGGGATGATCGCGACGACCCTGCCCGCTGCTGCCGTCTGCTGTTCCGCGCTCATGTCGCTCGTCCCCTCGCCGTCGTCGCCCGTCATCGCTGTCATCGCTGTCATCCTGCTCATCGCCCTCTGAGCACCCGCCATGCGCGGGCGAGTCTGCGCCGCGCTGCGAGCACTGTGAGCCTCGCCTGTTCGACCCGGCCGATGCCGCCGACCGGGCGCAGCGCTCGACGCACGGCCGTCTCGCGCGGGGCTCCCGGGAGGCGCAGCTCGGCCAGCCTCTCGGGGGCGAAGTACCGATCTCGATCAGAGGGACGGATGCCGCTGAGCAGCTGCTCGGCCCGACCGCGGAGGTGCCCGGCGAAGACGGGCTGCATGGCATAGCCGACCGCGTCGATCAGCAGCTGCATGCGCTCGGGGTCGCGATACGGGGAGTCTGCGCGGGTGAGCGCATCGACGATCGTCGCCGGCACTCGGTTGCTGTTCTCATACGGAGTCAGCCGCGCGAGCACGGTGTCTGCCCCGACCGCATCGATCTCGCGGCCGAACAGCGCCTGCACGGTCGGCAGGGCGGTCGAGAACCCGGCGATGACGGCTGTCGCGTCGATGCGTTCGGCCAGCATCTCTGCGGCGAGCGCGCCGCGGTACTCGCGGAAGTCGATGCCGTGCACCCGTGCCCGGTCGCGCAGAGCGTCGCTCAGTCGAGGCGGGGCGGCGGGGTGCGGTTTGAAGACGATGTGCTGCGGTCGCCGGCTCGCCGCGCGGTCGATCATCTCCTTCTGCAGTGCGATCTCCTCGCCCTCGCTGACCAGTCCGAGAGCCGAGAGGTACTGCCCGAGCACGAGCACGGTCGACTCCCCATCGAGAGCGCTGTAGAGCTCTGCAGTGTCGTCGACCGCCGCGGCCGTTTCGGCGAGCACCGCGCGGAACAGGTCGGGTGAGACCGGCACCGGCGTCGCGGTGGGCGCACCCACCAGCGGCGTCAGTCCCGGCACCACGTCGGCGTGCACGACGCGACCGATCCGAGCAGTCACCGTGTGCGGCATCCGCACCCGCATCGGCGAGTACGTCATCAGCCCGTCGCCGACGATCGTGAGTCGCGCGTGCGGGAAGAGCAGCATCAGGGTGCGCGCCGGGGCGACCTGCGGGCTCTGCACGAGCAGTTCGAGGTCGCCGGGGTCGATGCCCCACGCCCGGATCAGCAGGCGGCGCAGCAGCGGCAGGTCCGAAGCATGGGGCTTCCACGAGCTCGGATGCAGAGGGCCGAGCAGCGCGTCGAGATCTTCGATGCGGTCGAACCTGTCGCGGAGGCTCGCCAGCGCGGGGTCGGCGGCGATGCTCACCGATGTCTCGGGCACTCGCGACGACACGAACGGAACGAGGATGCGCTCACCGTGGTCGCCGAGCAGTCCGCCGTCGAGCGCTGCGGCTGCGGTGGCCAACCCGTAGGCGCTGTGCACCGCGAAGAGCTGCGTCATGCGGCGATCCCGACCGTGCGCAGCAGCGGCGCCAGCACGCGGCGCCGGGGTCCGTCGAGACGCGACAGCACCGCCGATGCCTCTCGCTCAGGCAGACGGCCGAGCAATCCGCGCAGGCCGGCACGCATCTCGCCGCGCAGCGACGGGGTCATCCTCCTCGACCGCACGAGGTGGCGCGACGAGAGCGCCATCACGCTCCACACCGCCTTCGGCAGGAACCGGTCAGACTCGGCATCCGCCTCGACGATGTCGAGCACCTCGCCCATCGCGCGCACGAAGTCGAGCTGTCGCCGGTCGCGCACCTGGGTGAGCGATGTCGACACCCCGCGGCGGTAGAGCAGGGCCGGGGCGTCGACCACCGCGAACGAGCGGGCCTGCAGGTGCAGCCGCCAGATCCACGGCCGATCCTCGGCGGTGAAGAGGCCCGGTGTGAAACCCGCGAGCCCTTGGTCGATCAGGCGTCGGTGCATGATCCCGGCCCACGCGAACGGGTAGTCGACCATGGTCGGCTCGTCGTCGGGCAGGATCGCCTCACGGGGCGAACCGACGGTCTCCCGCCACGGGTACGGCGCCGGCACGAGGGTGCGCACGCCGGTCTTCACCGTGACGTGGTCGGTGCGGAGGAAGTCGCAGCCCAGCTCGTTCAGCCGCCGGGCCAGCACCGAGAGTCGCTGGGGCTGCATCCAGTCGTCTCCGTCGAGGAAGCAGAAGGCGTCGCCCTCGACATGCTCGAGCCCCTGGTTGCGGGCACTCGCGAGCCCCTTCGGCCGAGGGTTGACGATGACCTCGGCGTGCGGGAACCGCTCGGCGTATCGCCTCATGAGCGTGCCGGTGTCGTCGCGCGAGCCGTCATCGATCGCCACGAGCTTGAGCGAGGCAGGGTCGTCGAACTGCCGTGTCAGCGTCTCGAGCGTCGTACCGATGTAGGCGCCTGCGTCTTTCGCGGGCAGGATGACGGTGACGAGCGGTGTGCGCACAGAACTCCCCCGGGTCGACGGTCTCGGAATGCTCGCAGGCGCTCCTTGCCGGTCGGGGGCCGGCGGGTGAACGCACGGTGACGCGATATCGGCCGACCCACCGGTGCCCTCTGCCGGATTCGCACCTGGCCCGACGATCGGCGACGATGGGTGCATGCTCTGGCCGTTCGGAACCACCTGGCGCCCGGTGCGCCAGAAGCGCCGCGCCACGGTCGACCTGCGGTGGCTGAGCGCTCGCACCTGGACGCGCCGCTGGTATCCGCAGGGCGTCGATCTCGGTCTGTGGCACGGGCGCCGCACACTCGCTGTCAGCTGGTTCCGTCAGCGGCTCGACGGTCACCACCTGGCGTCCCGCGTCGCGTTCGTCGACCTCGAGCGCTCTCGCCATCTCGACGTGCTGCTCGCCATCGACGAGGGCGGAGAGCTGCAGCCCGCCCCGATCCATGCCGGCGGCCTCGCGTGGTTCGACGATCGGCTGTTCGTCGCGGCGACCGGTCGCGGCATCTGGGAGTTCGACCTCGCCGACATCCGCCGGGTGCGGGGCGCCGAGGCGCGACGCATCGCCGGTGCGAGCGGTCGAGGCCTGCGCGCCTCCGCACTCGTCGCGGTGCGCACCCGCGTGCACCCGATCGAACTGCGGTGCTCATACCTGGGTCGCGTGTTCGACGACGACGGCACGCCCCTGCGGCGAGTGCTCATCGGCGAGTACACGAAAGACGACGCGGGGCGGATCGCGGAGTTCACGGTGCCCGACGCCGATGACGACGACTTCCGCGAAGAGAGCCGCTTCACCCCCGGCATCACGCAGATGCAGGGAGCGGCACGCTGGGGCGACCGGCACTTCGTCTCGCAGTCCAACGGCATGCGCCCCGGCGCGCTGTGGACCGGCAGCCGGGACGCCCTGGTGCGCGATCGGGTGCCGCTGCCCGTCGGCTGCGAGGATCTCGCTCTCGACCTCGACGCGAAGCTGCTGTGGTCGCTCGGCGAGCACCCGTGGAAGCGCGTCGTACGCGGCATCCCCTTCCAGTCGCTCGGCCTCGACGGCTGACAGCAGACCCCTCAGCTCGCGAACGTAGACTGTGCGGGTGAAGAACCGTGCACCTTTCCTCGTCTACACCGTGCTGCGTCTGCTGGCCTTCCTCGTGCCGCTGGCGATCATGTGGTTCTTCTTCCCGATCTTCCGCGAGTACTGGTGGCTCGCCGCGATCTTCGCCGCCCTCATCGGCATGAGCATCTCGATGCTGTTCCTGCGCCGACCTCTCACCGATGCCTCAGCGCGGATCGTCGAGCGTCGCGGAGGCCGCAGCTCCGCCGAGCAGGACGATGCGGATGCCGAGGATGAGGCGATCGACGGTCCCAGGCGCCACGACTCCGGAAGCACCGAGTCGACGCCGCGCGGCTGAGACCGAGAACAGCTCTCTCGTCGCGCCCGGTCATCGATCGGCGGGCGCGACTCACAGCTCCTCGATGACGGCGACGATCGACTGGCGATCGTGTCGGTCGAGCGCCGCGCACCGATCGATGAGGGTTGCGACGGCGAAGGGGTCGGCGCGCAGGCGGTCCGTCGGCCACCGCACGACGTTCTCCGACGTCGTGAGCACGATCACTCGTCCCCCCGGGAAAGCTGCGAGGAGCGAACTCCAACTCACGGTTTCGCTCGCCCCGAGAACGCGAACGGCCGTGACGCCATCGGCGTTCAACCGAATGGCGACGGATCGGACGCTCTGCACGACGAGCCGCACTGCATGCACGAGTCCGGCGGCGAGAACGAGCGCGAAGGCGCCGAAGAACATCGGCAGGTCGAGACCGGGCGTGATCCACACCACGACGAAGAGGATCGACGCTGTGGCGAGCGCGACGAAGAAGAGGATCGCGAGTGCGACCGCACCGCGGTAGGTGCGGAACGTCACACCATCGGATTCGATATCCGCGACCACATGGCCCTCACCCCACGACGGCGCGCGCCCGTCGAGCACACGCTCCAGCACACCCGCACCCACCATGGCGGCGACGAACGCGTAGAGCGCCGGTTGCCCGGACGCCACGACGAAGGCCAGACCCACGAGCAGCAGAGCGCCGAGCGCGACAACTGTCCATGTTGGTGCCTGCGTGGGAGGCTCCGCCCGCTCCTGGCGACGCGCCTGCACGACGAAGCCGTCGATCCGCCGAGATCCCTTCGGCATGCCTAGCTCTCGGCATCCGTCATCAGTTGAACCACTCGCCGATGCCGGTCGTGTCGACGAACCAGTCGCCGACCTTCTCGCCGATATCCCCCACGACGATCAGCCGGCGAGCGCCCAGAAGAACGCGCCGGCGTAGAGGAGTGCGGTCAGCGATGTCAGGGCCAGTGCCGTGACCAGCTCTTTCGCCTGGCGGTAGGTCCAGACGATGAGGATGGCCGGGAGTCCGGCGAGCAGCGCGAGCAGACCGATCCACGCGATCGGGTACAGCAGTGCGATCAGCACGAGGATGCCGAACGGCACGATCACGAACAGAGTGAACAGCACCTGGGTCGCCCGCTTGCCGATCAGCACCGTCAGGGTGCGCTTGCCGACCACGCGATCCTGGTCGATGTCGCGCAGGTTGTTGGCGAGCAGCACAGCACAGGCGAAGAGACCGGCGGCGATCGCTCCGAGCCACGCCTGCTGCGGCAGCTCGAAGACCTGCACCCACGTGGTGCCGAGGGTCGCGACGAGTCCGAAGAAGATGAAGACGAACACCTCGCCGAGCGCGTTGTATCCATAGGGTCGCTTGCCGCCGGTGTAGAACCAGGCGGCGATGATGCAGGCCGCACCGATCGCCAGCATCCACCACTGCTCGGTGCGGATGACGATCGCGACGCCGACCGCCGCGGCGAGCGCGAAGAACACGAGAGCCGCGACGAGCACGGTGCGCGGCTTCACCCGACCGGATGCCGTCAGTCGAGCCGGCCCCACACGCACGGCGTCCGTGCCGCGGATGCCGTCGCTGTAGTCGTTCGCGAAGTTGACGCCGATCTGCAGCAGCACGGCGACCGCGAGGCACGCCAGGGCGATCACCCAGTGGAACTCCGGACCGGTGCTGCGTGCGGCGCCTGTGCCGATGACGACCGGGGCGACGGCGAGCGGCAGCGTGCGCAGACGGGCGGCGCCGATCCAGTCGCCCAACGTCACGGGCCCGGCGTCGATGACGGCCTGGCTCGCGGGGTTGCCGCTCGCCCGCTTCGCGGGATTGCCGCTCACACGGGTCTGGTTCTTCTTGCGCTTCGAGGATGCTGCCACGCAGGGAATCCTACTGGGGCCGCCGATGGACGACGCGCGGACGATGCCGCGGGCTCAGCCCCGGCGGAAGGTCAGATGCGTGACTCCCGACTCGGCGACCTCGGACTCGACGTCGTAGCCGTTCTCGATCCCGCGCAGACCGTCCCAGATGCGCTCGCCTCTGCCGAGCACGAGCGGGTTCACCGCGAGGTGCACTCGATCGACCAGCCCCGCCCCGAGGAACTGCCGCACCACGTCGATACCGCCGCCGATGCGCACATCGCCCCCGTTCGCGGCGTCCAGAGCACGCGGCAGCACCTCTTCCGGGCTCCCGGCGACGAAGTGGAAGACGGTGCCGTTCGCGAACTCGATCGAGTCGCGCGCAGTATGGGTGAGAACGAAGACCGGCACCTCGAACGGCGGTTCATCGCCCCACCAGCCGCGCCACTGCGGATCGTCCGGGAACTGGTGCAGACCGAACATCCCGGCGCCCATGATCTCGGCGCCGATCCCCTCGAAGTAGGCGTGGGCGTACTTCTCGTCGACTCCGGTCGTGCCTGCTCCTGAGTCGTCACCGAGCACGCGGCTGCGGAACGTCCGCGTCGCGGCGTAGGCAGCGACCAGACGCGGCCAGTCGTCGCCGAAGGGGTTCTCCGGCGTCTGGTCGGTGGTGGTCGCGAATCCGTCGAGGGAGACGTTGAGATCGACGCGGACGGCCATGATTCTCTCTCTTCTGTCGTTTGCCGGGAGACGCAGGTCAGGGGTTCGGGTTGCTGTCTTTGCCGTCGAGCCAGAGGGTGTCGGACGCGTCACCGTGCGCTCCGCCCTTGCCGACGTGCTTGTCGCTGATCTTCGGGCCCTTGAGGATCACGTGCACCATCGCCTGCGCATGGCCGTGGCCGAGGCCGTACTCCTGCTTGAGCCAGTTGAGGACGACGGTCGACTTGGTCGACTCGTCGAACCCCTGCTCCTTGGCGAGTGCGATGAACTGGCGAGGCGTGAGGCCGGTCTGGGTCTCGACCTTGTCGAGGTATGCCTGGAAGGACATGGATGCTCCTGGGAGTCAGCGCTGGCGTGGGATCCTCTGCGACGAGAGATCTGTCACAGTATGGCCGGTGCGACGCCGTTCTTCCAGAGTGCGATCAGGTGTTCGAAACCAGGATCAGGCGTCGGGGGCGACCGAGATGATCGGCCGGTGCTCGTAGTAGGTCTGCAGCACGACCGTCGTGCGGGTGCTGACGTTCGCCGCGAGGCGGATGTCGCGCACGAGCTCTTCCAGCGCGCGCGGCGATGCGACCCGGACGAACAGCATGTAGCTGGCGTCGCCGGCGATCGAATGGCACGCCTCGATCGCGTCGAGGTGCTCGAGAAGCTCGGGGGCGTTGTCGGGCTGGGCCGGGTCGAGAGGGGTGATCTCGATGAACGCCGAGAGAGGGGTGCCGACCAGCTCGGGGTCGAGGATCGCACGGTAGCCGGTGATGACGCCTCTGGTCTCCAGGCGACGGAGTCGCGACTGGACGGCCGAGACGGAGAGCCCGACGGCGTCGGAGAGCTGAGACAGCGTCGCACGCCCGTCTCGTGAGATCTCGGCCAGGATCGCGCGGTCGACGGAGTCATCCATGGATGTAATATTATCGTCAGGATTCCGTATATGCCGGAATCTTTCCGTGAAAGTCTCCGATCGGAGGTCCCGATGTCCATCATTTCCGCCAACAGCTCCGCTGCACAGGCCATCGTCGGCGAACCCGAGGTCGTCGAAGACGCATCGACCGCGGAATTTTCCGCAGCGTGGGCGCAGCTCAAGGACGCGGCGATCGCGATCCGCGAGATGCAGATCAAGGACGGCTCGATCCCGGATGCTGCGCACCACGCCGCAGCCCGTGATCTCGTCGGGGCGGTCACCGCCGGCATCCGCGCCCTCGCCCCGGCCTTCCCGCACGACGCCGAGTACCTCGCCGCGTCGATCGTCGATTTCGACCGCTGGGTCTCCGAGGGATTCGGCGTGCCGGACTTCTTGGATTCGCTCATGGCCTTCCAGCCTCAGCAGCACCGGGTCGACGGCATCCGTCATCTGGTCGTCTTCCCGATGTACACGCAGAACGGCTCGAGCGATCGCCTCGTCGAGGCGCTCATCGTCGAGACCATCTGGCCCGAGTTCATCGCGGCCCTCGAGGCCGGCGACTACGGCAACAAGCTGTTCGTCTCGCTGCGGCTCGTCGACTTCACGCCCGGGTACGACACGAACTCGGCCGTGCTGTTTCCCGAGACCGTCGCGATGCGCGAGATCCCCTCGTTCACGTGGGGCGCGATCTTCCAGGACCGTGAGGCCGCCCGCTACCGTCGGGTCACCCGCGCGGCCGCCGAGATCACCAAGCTCGAGCTTCCCGAGCGTGCCGCCGCGATGCTCGACGACCAGGCGCTGACCGAGCGCGCGTTCGTGATGTGGGACATCATCCACGACCGCACCCACATGCGCGGCGACCTGCCGTTCGACCCGTTCATGATCAAGCAGCGGATGCCGTTCTTCCTCTACTCGCTCGAAGAGCTGCGGTGCGACCTGACCGCGTTCCGCGAGTCGGTGAACATCGAGCGGTCCCTGCGTGCGCGTGCCGAGGCCGGCGAGAGCCTCTCCGACTCCGAGCACGAGATGCTCGACCACGCGGACCTCGTGCAGTACGCCGTGATCTTCGACCGGATCTTCCGCTTCGCGATCACCGGATCGCGCGTGCGCAACTACGACGGTCTCGGTGGACAGCTGCTGTTCGCCTGGCTGCACCAGCGCGGCGTGCTGCACTGGACCGACACCGCCCTCGCGTTCGACTGGGCTGCCGTGCCCGATGCGGTCGTCGCCCTCGGCGATGCGATCGACGAGCTCTACTGGCGCTCGATCGATCGCCCGAAGACGGCTCACTGGCTGGCCGCCTACGATCTCGTCCGTTCCGTGCTCACCCCGAACCCCGCCTCGCGTTGGGCCCGCGGCCTTCCGGACGAGATCCTCGCCGGCGCCCCGAAGGGTTTCACCGACGCGGTGCTGGACGACGAGTTCCCCCTCTCCATGTTCTTCGAAGCCCTCGACAAGAAGATGAAGCCGGTCATCGAGTCGACCGTCGGCATCCGGGGCACCGACGACTGACTCGCGCATTTCTGGGGTCCGGTCGCGGGGGCGATCGGACGCAGCGTCTGCGGCCGTTCCTGCCCGGGGTGGCCGCAGAACTGTTCCTTCGAGAGAGTTGAGCACATGAGCGTCACCGACAGAACCGTCCTTCTCGCCGGAGCCACCAGCCCTTCGGGGCTCGCGCTCGCTCGGGCACTCGTCGACGCCGGGGCACGGGTGATCGCCACCGGTCGCTCCGCCGAGCGGCTGCAGTCGCTGCGGTCGATCGGAGCCCAGGTCGAGGTGGCTGACGCGACCTCACTGGAGGCGATGACGGAGCTGGCCTCACGGCTCGACACGGTTGACGCGGTGATCCCGCTGGTCGGCGGCTGGCGCGGCGGCGGCGGGCTCGCCGGACAGTCCGATGACGACTTCCGCGCCCTCCTGCCGGCGCTCGATGCGGTGCGTGCGACCAGCCGGGCGTTCGACGCTGCACTGCGTGCGTCGGATGCCGGACGTTTCGCGATCGTCTCGTCCACCGCCGTGGGGCGCCCTCTGGCGGGCGGTGCGAACTACGCGGCCGTCAAGGCGGCGAGCGAGGCGTGGACACGCGCCGTGGCTCAGGGCTTCGCCAAGGCGGCCAGGGATGCCGGGGAGCCGCTGCGCGCGGCATCCGTCGTGTTCCGGGCGAAGGCGCTCGACCCTGAGTCGCTCGCACCGCGGGTGCTTGCGCTGTGGGACGGCGACGCCGCCGATCTCAACGACCAGATCGTCACGCTCGACTGACCCGGTCGACCGCGGCTAGCGACGCGCGTCGGGCACTTCGGGCGGCAGCCCCCGCAGCGGCGGCGGGGAATCTGCGATGCGGTCGTCGACGCTGCGATTCGCGACCGCGTCTGCCCCTGCAGCGTCGCTGGCATCGCCGTCCTCCACAGCATCCTCGCCGTTCGGATCCTGCTCCGGGGCGTTCGCATAGAGCTCGGTGAGCTTGCGATACGACTTCGTGAAGAACGCGAGTGTGGCAGCCACCACCATGATGATGCCCGCGAACAGGCAGATCAGCGCGATGCCCCGAGCATCCCCCGTGCCGAGCAGCCACTCCCACTGCTGCTGCCCCTCGGAGGTCTTCATGTACGGGATGATCAGGAACTCGGCGATCGGCGCGATCAGGAACGCCGTGACGGGAGCGGCTGCGGCCTCCATCGCGGCGGCGACGCCGAACACGCGCCCCTGCCGGTCGTAGCGGACCACCTTCTGGATGATCGTCTGCTCCGCCGCCTCGACGGGAGGCACGAGAGCCATGTAGATCCACATGCCGATCACATAGAGCGGCCACCACTCGCGCAGCATGAACACCGAGCCGAGGATGCCCATCGCGATCACGACCAGCAGCAGCGTGCGCATCGGCTTCGCGCCGAGGCCGAACTTCGCCACGAGCCCGCCGCCGATCAGGAACCCGGTCGACGCGAACGCGAGAGCGAACCCCCACATCTGGGCGTCGAAGAGGGTGAGACCGTAGGGGTCCATCAGCGCCATGTACACGCCGCCGATGAGGTTGTTGAAGGTCGAGAAGATGATCAGCGCGAACAGCCCGGGCGCCAGCCTGATGGCCGCCACGCTGCCGCGGAAGTCGAGTGCGCTCTTGGCGTCGGGGTCGGGGTGCGGTGCCCCCTCGGGGATGCGGATGAAGAGCAGGTGCACGAACGTCAGCACCATCGCGCCGATCGCGATCGCCAGAGTCCACCCCATGCCGAGGAAGCCGATCGAGAGCCCCGAGAACACGCTCGTCACGAGGAAGGCCAGCCCCTGCACCGTGCCGACGAGGCCGTTGGCGTTGGCCCGCCGGTCTTCGGGCACCAGCAGCGTGACCGTGGTCGAGAGCGCGATGTTGCGCAGCTGCTCGATGACCCCGCCGAACAGGATGATCGCCGAGAACAGCCAGAACCACGGGCCGCCGAGGTCGAGCAGCGCCGACTCGGGCTGCCAGACGTAGAGCACCCCCGCAATCAGGAACGCGACCGCCGAGATGACGCTCGAGAGCAGCATCACCGTGTGCTTGCGGTTGCGATCGACGATCGTGCCGAAGATCATCGCGAAGAAGGCGACGAACAGCATGTAGGCGCCGCCGATGATGCCGGTCGCGAGCACCGACTGCGTCTCGATGTACACCCAGAACGTCAGCGCGAACCACAGGAAGCTCGTCGTCACGTTCGCGATGAGCGTGTTGACGAGGACGTTCGCGAAGGCCGTCTTCGCTGCGGTGCGCTCCATGATTAGAGGGTAGGCGGGGCCTCGGACATTCGGTAGGGCGGTTCCGCAGCGCGGCGTCAGCGGCCGGCATCCGGCAATAGGCTTGTGCGGTGAGTATTCAGCATGACCCCGCCGTCCGGGGCTTCGCCAGCGACAACTATTCCGGCGTCCACCCCGAGGTCCTCGCGGCCATCGCAGCGGCGAACGGCGGCCACCAGGTCGCATACGGCGAGGACGCCTACACGGCGCGTCTGCAGGAGGTCTTCCGCGCGCACTTCGGAGAGGGCGTCGAGGCCTTCCCGGTGTTCAACGGCACCGGCGCGAACGTCACCGGCCTGCAGTCGATGCTGCCCCGCTGGGGCGCCGTCATCGCGGCGTCCACCGCTCACATCAACGTCGACGAAGGCGGTGCCCCCGAGCGGATCGGCGGGTTCAAGATCCTCGCCGTGCCGACGGACGACGGCAAGCTCACGCCCGAGCTCGTCGACCGCGAGGCCTGGGGCTGGGGCGACGAGCACCGCGCACAGCCGCTCGTGGTCTCGATCACGCAGTCGACCGAGCTCGGCACCCTGTACTCCGTCGACGAGATCCGCGCGCTCGCCGACCACGCGCACGAACGCGGCATGATGCTGCACCTCGACGGCGCACGCATCTCGAACGCGGCCGCGGCCCTCGACGTGCCGTTGCGCGCCTTCACCCGCGACGCCGGTGTCGACGTGCTCAGCTTCGGCGGCACGAAGAACGGAGCCATGCTCGGCGAGGCCATCGTGGTGCTGAACCCCGAGGCGTCGACGGGTCTGCAGTACTCCCGCAAGTTCAACATGCAGCTCTCGTCGAAGATGCGGTTCGTCTCGGCGCAGCTCATCGCGCTGCTCGAGGGGGACCTGTGGCTGCGCAACGCCCAGCACGCGAACGCCATGGCCCAGCGCCTGCGCGGCGCGATCGAGGCCGGCATCGCCGCCGGCGAGATCACCGGAGTGTCGTTCACGCAGCCGACCCAGTCGAACGGCGTCTTCGCGACCCTTCCCGACGGCATCGCCGACCGGCTGCGCGAGAAGTTCCGCTTCTACGACTGGGATGCCGCGCGCAACGAGGTCCGCTGGATGTGCGGGTTCGACACCGAGGAGTCCGACGTCGACGAGTTCGTCGCAGAGCTCGCGCGCCTCACCACGCGCTGAGAATTCGGTCGCGGCGCCCGCGACCGACGAGAGAGACCCACCATCAGAAGTCGTGACGGTGGGTCTCTCGCGTATGCGGTGACTGCGCCGCTAGCGGAGCAGACCGAGATTCGCGAGCGCCAGACGGATGAGCGTGCCGCGCCCACCCTCCATCTCGGCGGCGACCGTGTCCGACGCCGCCGCCTCCGGCGAGAACCACGTGACCTCGAGCGCGTCCTGTCGCGGCTCGCACGTGCCGGTGACCGGCACCACGAACGCGAGCGAGACGGCGTGCTGACGGTCATCGTGGTAGGCGCTGACCCCCGGGATCGGGAAGTACTCGGCGACCGTGAACGGCAGTGGCTGGGGCGGAAGCAGCGGGAACGCCATCGGGCCCAGGTCGTTCTCGACGTGGCGGAACAGCGCATCGCGGATCGTCTCGCCGAACCGGACTCGACCCGAGACGATCGTGCGCGTCATCTCGCCCATGGGGGTCGACCGCAGCAGGATGCCGATCTCGGTCACCTGGCCTGAACCGTCGGTGCGCACCGGGATCGCCTCGACGTAGAGCATCGGCAGGTGGCGTCTCGCCTCTGCGAGCTCGTATTCGCTCAACCACCCCGGATTGGAGTCGCGCGAAGGCTGTGCGGAGCCGAAACCCTCGAGGCCGTCGTCGGGCTCGGGATCGGGATCAGGTGTGCGGACGGACATGTCTCCTTTCTACCAGCCGCATCCTCGCCCGAACACCGACTTGCGGCCACGACCGGCATACGATCCGACGATCAGCGCCTGCGCGTGTCAGAGGGCGCTGGCAGGATGGACGGGTGAGCGAAGAACTGATGATCGACGGGCTCCTCACGCGCTGGTCGACCGAAGACCGCGCGGGGATGCCGCTGCTGGTGCTGCTGCACGGATACGGCGCCGACGAGCACGACCTGTTCGGCTTGGTGCCGTATCTGCCCGAGGGCATCGCCGTGGCATCCGTCGCCGCCCCGCTCGCACCCCCGTGGCCGATGCCGGGGCGCTCCTGGTATGCCATCGAGGGCCTCGACGGCCGCAGCGCCGCGTCGGTGACGCTGGCGGCAGAGGCATTCCTGCGCTGGCTCGACGATGCTCGGGAGGATGCTCCTGCGGTGGCTCTCCTCGGCTTCTCGCAGGGCGCCGCCGTCGCGCTCCAGGCCATGCGCCTCGCCCCGCAGAGCATCGACACCGTGGTGGCGCTCAGCGGCTACGCCGCGGCCGGCGAGCTTCCGGGTGACGAAGCGCTGACCGAGTCGCGACCGCACGTCTTCTGGGGCCGAGGCACGAACGACCAGGTGATCCCCGAGGCGCTGGTCGCCCACACCGCAGAGTGGCTGCCCTCGCACTCCGAGCTGTCAGGGCGGGTCTACACCGGACTCACGCACAGCATCTCGGAGGAAGAGCTCCGCGATGTGCACGTCTTCCTCACGAAATGGCTGGAGCGGGCCGCCAAGGCCTGATCGAGCCTGTCCGCAAGTGCGACACGCCCGGGGTTGCGAAAGTCCGACACGCCCGGGTATCGTCGTGGAGTCCTGTCCGCCGTGTCTGGAAGTCCTTTGATCTGATCCGTCGCCTCCGCGCTCACCTTTCCGCGCGCTGACCCGACGATCGCCGACTCCACGGCAGACCACGCCCGCTGTCCTCCGACAGCGCCCCGCTCAGACGGGCCCTCGGGCGACCGGTGTCAGTGCACCCTCGCACTCGTCAGGAGACACCATGTCAGTACCCACCCTCCACGCGTCGGTCACCCTCGACCGACTCACCTTCACCTGGCCGGACGGCACCACCGCGCTCGACTCGGTCTCGGGATCGTTCGGCTCCGGTCGCACCGGGCTGGTCGGCCGCAACGGCGCCGGCAAGTCGACACTGCTCCGCCTCATGGCGGGCGAGCTGAGTCCCACGACCGGATCCCTCACCACGACTGGCGAGGTCGCGTACCTGCCGCAGCAGCTCACGCTCGACGTCGACCGCCGGGTGTCCGAGCTGCTCGGAGTCGCCGAAGCCCTCGATGCCGTCCGAGCGATCAGCGCGGGCGATGTCGACCAGGCGCACTTCGACGCGGTCGGCGACGAGTGGGACATCGAGGCACGAGCCGAGCAGTCCCTGGCCGAGGCGGGCCTCGCCCCCGAGTTCCTCGACCGACGTGTCGGCGAGTTGTCGGGCGGTGAGGCGGTGCTGGTCGCGATCGCCGGCATCCGTCTGCGGCGTGCACCGATCACCCTGTTCGATGAGCCGACCAACAATCTCGATCGGGACGCCCGCGCGAAGCTGGCGGCCATGGTCAGATCGTGGACGGGCACGCTCATCGTGGTCAGCCACGATCTCTCGCTGCTCGAGCTGATGGACGACACCGCCGAGCTCTACGCCCAGACGCTGAGCGTGTTCGGGGGCCCGTACTCCGAATGGCGAGCCTGGCTGGATGCCGAGCAGGAGGCCGCCAGGCAGGCAGAGGTCACGGCGAAGCAGGAGTTCCGCAAGGAGAAGCGTCAGCGCATCGAGGCCGAGGTCAAGCTCGCGCACCGGTCGCGCACGGCGAAGAAGGCGGAGATCGAGAAGCGCGTGCCGAAGATCATCGCGCACGGTCGCAAGATGGCCGCGGAGGTGTCAGCGGGAAAGCTGCGCACCGAGGTCGGCGCGAAGGAGGATGCCGCTCGCACCGCGCTCGATGAGGCGGGGCGCCGTCTGCGCTCGGATGCGTCGATGAAGATCGAGCTTCCCGACCCCCAGGTGTCGCGCTCGCGGCGCATCGCCATGATCGGCGACGGCGAGCGGTCGTGGATCGTCCAGGGCCCCGACCGCGTCGCCCTGATCGGGCGCAACGGCGCCGGAAAGACGACGCTGCTCGAGCGGTTGGTGGCCGGAGCCGGGGTCGGCGGCGGCGTCGGCGAGTCACCGATGCCGACGGTCGGTCCGGATGACGGCTCTACCGCCCAGCCGGAGGAATCCCTGCTGAATACGGAACGGCCGGCGCTGACGGCGACGGCGCTCACCGACCGCATCGGCTACCTGCCGCAGCGGATCGACGGGCTCGACGAGAACCGGTCTGTGTTCGAGAACATCGCGGACGCCGCGTCGCAGGTGCCCGAGAAGGAGCTGCGCAACCGTCTCGCCAGGTTCCTCATCCGAGGAGCCACGGCCGAGCGCCCTGTCGCCGCCCTGTCTGGCGGCGAACGATTCAGGGTGGCGCTGGCCAGGCTGCTGCTCTCGGATCCCGCACCGCACCTCGTGGTGCTCGACGAGCCCACGAACAACCTCGACATCGACACCGTCGACCAGCTCGTCGAGGCGCTGCGGGCCTACCGCGGGGCGGTGCTGGTCGTGAGTCACGACGACGCGTTCCTCGCCCGTCTCGACCTGGGGCTCACGCTCGAGATCGACGCCGAGGGCGCGCTGCACGAGGCGCTCTGACGAGGTGGCGCCCGCCGGCGGGCGGGCGCCACCTCGGATCACGCCTACCGCATGGTCGTCTCTGGGGACAACGGCCGCCCCGATGTCGGTGGCACGGGTGATGATGGACTGATGGGTGACGTGCTCGACCGCTTCACTCCTGCCACGCAAGACTGGTTCAGGGGTGCGTTTCCCGAACCCACTCCTGCGCAGGCAGGTGCGTGGAATGCCATCTCAGCCGGCAAGCACGCGCTCGTGGTGGCTCCAACCGGGTCGGGCAAGACCCTCTCGGCCTTCCTCTGGGCGATCGACAGCGTGTTCCGCGAGCGCACCGAGCAGCCCGCCAGGGCCAGAGACGGCTCGCGCACGCGCATCCTCTACATCTCGCCGCTGAAGGCTCTCGGCGTCGATGTCGAGCGCAACCTGCGCTCCCCGCTCATCGGCATCGGGCAGTCGGCCAGGCGCCTCGGCGTCGAGGCCCCCTCCGTGACCGTCGGCGTGCGCTCGGGCGACACGACGTCGAGCGACCGCCGCAAGCTGGTCTCCGATCCTCCGGACATCCTCATCACCACCCCCGAGTCGCTCTACCTCATGCTCACCAGCCGCGCCGGCGAGACTCTGCGCGACGTGCACACGGTGATCATCGACGAGGTGCACGCGGTCGCCGCGACCAAACGCGGAGCACACCTCGCGGTGAGCCTCGAGCGTCTCGACGCGCTGCGCCGCACTCATGGCCATGACGAGCCGGCCCAGCGCATCGGACTGTCGGCGACCGTGCGCCCTATCGACGAGGTCGCACGGTTCCTCGGCGGCGCCGCCCCCGTCGAGATCGTCGCCCCGCCCGCATCGAAGACGTTCGAGCTGGGCGTGGTCGTCCCGATGGACGACATGACCAATCCGCCGCCGCCTCCCGGGGCGCCGAAGGATGCCGGCGATGCCGCCGATGCGGAATACACCGAGGTCACCGGCTCCGTCTGGCCGCACGTGGAGGAGGCGATCGTCGACCGCATCCTGCAGAACAAGTCGACCATCGTGTTCTCGAACTCGCGAAGGCTGGCCGAGCGGCTCACCGGGCGACTGAACGAGATCTACTCCGAGCGCATCGGCGTCGCCCTGCCCGAGGCGTCGGTGCCCGCGGCCATGATGGCGCAGGCGGGTGCGACAGCCGGCGCCGACCCCGTGCTCGCCAAGGCACACCACGGCTCGGTCTCGAAAGAGCAGCGGGCACAGGTCGAGGAGGAGCTGAAGTCCGGCGTCCTTCGCTGCGTCGTCGCGACGAGCAGCCTCGAGCTCGGCATCGACATGGGCGCGGTCGACCTGGTGATCCAGGTCGAGGCGCCGCCCTCGGCAGCCTCCGGGCTGCAGCGAGTCGGTCGCGCCGGCCACCAGGTCGGCGAGATCAGCCGTGCGGCGCTGTTCCCCAAGCACCGGGGCGACGTACTGCACACCGCGATCGTCACCGAGCGGATGCTGGCCGGCAAGATCGAGGCGATCCAGGTGCCGCGCAACCCGCTCGACATCCTCGCGCAGCAGACGGTCGCGGCGAGCGCCCTCGGCGAGATCAGCGTCGAGGAGTGGTTCGAGATTGTGCGTCGCTCGGCGCCGTTCCAGTCCCTGCCGCGGTCGGCCTACGAGGCGACGCTCGACCTGCTCGCCGGACGCTACCCCTCCGACGAGTTCGCCGAGCTGCGCCCTCGCCTGGTGTGGGACCGAGACGCCGGCACGCTGACCGGGCGTCCCGGCGCCCAGCGCATCGCCGTCACCAGCGGCGGCACGATCCCCGACCGCGGACTCTTCGGCGTCTTCGTCGCCGGCGAGTCGACCGGTGCCCGCGTCGGCGAGCTCGATGAGGAGATGGTCTACGAGTCACGCGTCGGCGATGTGTTCACGCTCGGCACGACGAGCTGGCGCATCGCCGAGATCACGCATGACCGCGTCAACGTGATTCCCGCATACGGCCAGCCGGGCAAGGTGCCGTTCTGGCACGGCGACGGAATCGGCCGCCCGTTCGAACTCGGCGAGGCGCTCGGCAGGTTCTCCCGCGAGGTGTCGGCGGCCACTCCCGAGAAGGCCGCTCAGCGCCTGATCGACGCCGGTCTCGACGAGCAGGCCAGGATGAACCTGATGGCGCACCTCACCGAGCAGCGCGAGGCGACGGGCACCCTGCCGACCGACCGCACCCTCACGGTCGAGCGCGGGCGCGACGAGGTCGGCGACTGGCGGGTCATCCTTCACTCCCCCTACGGCATGAAGGTCCATGCGCCGTGGGCTCTGGCGATCAACGCCCGGATCCGCGAGCGCCTCGGAGTCGAGGGCTCGGCGGTCGCGAGCGACGACGGCATCATCGTGCGCATTCCGGATGCCGAGGCCGAGCCTCCCGGCGCCGAGCTCTTCGTGTTCGACCCCGACGAGCTCGAGCAGCTGGTCACGCAGGAGGTCGGCGGATCCGCGCTGTTCGCCTCCCGCTTCCGCGAGTGCGCCGCCCGCGCCCTGCTGATGCCGCGGATGAACCCGAACAAGCGCACTCCGCTGTGGCAGCAGCGACAGCGCTCGGCGCAGCTGCTCGAAGTCGCCCGCCGGCATCCGACATTCCCGGTGATCCTGGAGACCCTGCGCGAGGTGCTGCAGGACGTCTACGACCTGCCGTCGCTGCGCACGCTCGCGGTGTCGATCGCCGACCGACGCATCAGACTCGTCGAGACCCAGCCGTCTCAGCCGTCGCCGTTCGCGCGCGACCTGCTCTTCGGCTACGTCGGCGCATTCATGTACGAGGGCGATTCGCCGCTGGCCGAGCGTCGGGCGGCCGCCCTCTCGGTCGACCCGGCGCTGCTCGGCGAGCTGCTCGGCACGGTCGAGCTCCGCGAGCTGCTCGACCCCGACGTCATCGCGCAGTTCGAGCGCGAGGCGCAGCGCCTCGATCCCGAGCGCCGTGCGCGAGGTCTCGAGGGCGTCGCCGACCTGCTGCGGATGCTGGGTCCGATGGATGCGGTCGAGATCGACGCGCGACTCGACCCCGAGACCGGTTCGGCCTCCGACCACCTCGCCGCGCTGATCGACGCGCGCCGCGCGATCCCGGTCACCGTCGCCGGAACCACGCGCGTCGCCGCGATCGAAGACGCCGGCCGCCTGCGCGATGCGCTCGGCGCGGCGCTGCCCACCGGCATCCCCGTCGCGTTCCTCGAACCCCTCGCCGATCCGCTCGGCGATCTCGTCGCACGGTACGCCCGCACGCACGGCCCCTTCACGACGGATGCCATCGCGACGCGCTTCGGCCTCGGCGCCGCGGTCGCGCGACACACGCTGCAGAGGCTGGAGCACTCGGGTCGACTGACCAGCGGCTACTTCCTGCCCGAGGCCTCCGGAACGGGCAACGAGACCGAGTGGTGCGACACCGAGGTGCTGCGCCGACTGCGGATGCGGTCGCTCGCCGCGATCCGAGGCAGCGTCGAACCGGTGTCGCCCGAGGCGTATGCGCGCTTCCTGCCCGACTGGCAGCACCTCGGTCGTCCGGTCGAGGGACTCGACGGCGTGCTCGCCGTGATCGAGCAGTTCGCCGGGGTGCCCATTCCCGCGAGCGCCTGGGAGTCGCTCGTGCTGCCCTCTCGAGTGCGGGACTACTCCCCCGCCCTGCTCGACGAGCTCACGGCCGCGGGAGAGGTCATCTGGTCGGGTCACGGCACGCTGCCCGGGCGAGACGGGTGGGTCTCGCTGCACCCTGTCGATCTCGCGCCCTTCACACTCCCCGAACCCGACGACGAGATCGCCGCCGATTCACTCGAGGCCCGGGTGCTCGCCGCACTCGAGGCAGGCGGGGCGTACTTCGCCGCCCAGCTGAAAGAGATGGCCGGCGCCGAGAACGAGCAGTCCGTGCTCGAGGCACTGTGGTCGCTGACCTGGGCGGGGCGCGTGACCAACGACACCTTCGCCCCGATCCGGTCGCTGCTGGCCGGGGGGTCGCAGGCTCACCGCGTGACGCGACGCGCCCCGCGCACCCGCACCTACCGGGGCATGTCGCTCGCGCGCACGGCGGCGCGCCCCTCATCGATCGGCGGACGCTGGTCGCTGCTCCCCTCGGTCGACACGGATGCCGCTCGGCGGGCGACCGTCACAGCGGGCCTGCTGCTCGACCGCTACGGCGTGGTCACCCGTGGCGCCGTGCAGGCCGAGGGCGTGCCGGGCGGCTTCGCCCAGACATACCGGGTGCTCGCGGGATTCGAAGAGGCGGGGCACTGCCGACGCGGTTACGTGATCGAGAGGCTGGGTGCCGCGCAGTTCGCGGCATCCGCCACCGTCGACCGCCTGCGCACGTTCGCGGGGCTCGCCGACCCGCCCCCGCGCAAGGCCGTGACGCTCGCCGCGACCGACCCCGCCAATCCCTACGGCGCAGCGCTCGGGTGGCCCAAGCGCGACGAGGTGTCGCATCGTCCTGGGCGCAAGGCCGGCGGCCTGGTGGTGCTCGTCGACGGTTCACTCGTGCTCTACCTCGAACGCGGCGGACGCACGGTGCTGTGCTTCACCGACGACTCCGAGGTGCTGCGAGCCGCGGGATCCGACCTCGCCGCGACGGCGCGCGCCCGGCGCCTCGACACCCTCACGGTCGAGAAGGTCAACGGCGAAGGCGTCTACGGCACCGAGCTCGCCCTCGCGTTGCAAGAGGCGGGGTTCGTCGCCACGCCCCGCGGCTACACGCTGCGCAAGGTGATCTGAGCGCCGCCATGACCGCTGCTTCTAGGCTGGACGCATGATCGGGGAGTTCGTCTACGGCATCCGCACGCTGCTGCGCGGCTTCGGGACCTGGCGACGCCGCCCCGGCCTGATGGCCCTCGGACTCGTACCAGGACTCATCGCGGCGCTGGTGCTTCTCGCCGGTCTCGTGCCGCTCGCGCTGTCGCTCGGGCCGATCTCCGACGCGGTGACACCCTTCGCCGACGGCTGGATCGCCGAGTGGCGATCGATCTTCCGGGCCGCTGTCGGCATCGTGATCTTCGCCGCGGCGCTCGCCCTGGCCAGCGCCGTGTTCAGCGCCCTCGCCCTGGCCATCGGCGACCCGTTCTACCAGCGCATCTGGCGGGCCGTCGAGGCTGACCTCGGCGACGCGCCGCCTTCCGACGGCGGCGGATTCTGGATGGCGGTCGGTGAGGGACTGCGGTTGGTGCTCCTCGGCATCCTCATCGCGATCTTCGTGCTGGTGCTCGGCTTCGTCCCTCTCGTGGGCGGCGTCCTCGCAGCGGTCGGAGGCGTCGTGCTGTCGGGCCGCATGCTCGCACGCGAGCTCACGCAGCGAGCCTTCGACGCCCGCGAACTCACTCCCGCCGACCGTGCAGTGCTGTTCCGCGGCAATCGCGCGCGGGTGCTCGGCTTCGGCGTCGCGACGCAACTCTGCTTCCTGATCCCCGGGGGTGCGGTGGCCGTCATGCCCGCCGCCGTGGCAGGCGCCACGACTCTCGCCCGCACCATGCTCGAGCGCACGCCCCTGGCGCAGCAGACCTCGCCTCCGCTCGCGGCCCTGCAGCCGGCACAGCGCGCGCAGCCCGCGCAGCCCGCGCCGCCCGCGCAGCCCGCACCGCCCGCGCCGCCCGCGCCGCCCGCACCGCCCGCGCCGGGCAGCGTCTCCGCGCCGCTTCCGCCGCCCGCCGGTTCAGGGCGCGTCTGATGCCCGAGGGCGATACCGTCTTCCGCACGGCGAAACGTCTCGACGAGGCCCTGGTCGGCGCCGAGGTGGCGCGCTTCGACCTGCGCGTCCCGCGCTTCGCGACTCTCGATCTGACGGGTCAGCCGATCCTCTCCTCGATCGCTCGCGGCAAGCACCTGCTGCTGCGCATCGGCGACAGCACACTGCATTCCCATCTGCGCATGGACGGGGCCTGGCTGGTCTATCGCGCAGGCGAGAAGTGGCGGCATCCGGCGTTCAAGGTGCGCGCGATCGTCGGCACTGCGCAGCGCGAGGCGGTGGGCATCGACCTGGCCGAGATCGAGGTGGTGCCGACGCGCGAAGAGGACGAGCTCGTGGGATACCTCGGGCCCGATCCCCTCGGCCCCGACTGGGACGCCGTCGAGGCCGCCAGACGCGTGAGCGCCGACTCCCGCAGCATCCACGTCGCCCTTCTCGACCAGCGCAACGTCGCGGGGTTCGGCAACGAGTACGCCGCCGAACTCCTGTTCCTGCGCGGGATCCTGCCGACCACGCCCGCCCCGGAGGTCGACGTGCCCGCACTGCTCGACCTCGGCGTGCGCACGATCCGAGTGAATCGCGATCGTCGTCACCGGACCTTCACCGGAGTCGATCGGCCCGGTCAGGGAACGTGGGTCTACGGCCGTGCCGGCAAGCCATGCCGTCGCTGCGGAACGCTCATCCAGCGCGGCGAACTGGGCGCGGATCCGACCCGTGAACGCATCACCTTCTGGTGTCCCGTGTGTCAGCGATGACCCGCATCCATGCTCGGGAATGAATCCGGCACACCCGTGGTTATTGATATATCCGGAGCACTCCGGAACACGGGGAGGAATCGTGGGCAAGAACTACGTCGACATCGAGAACGACCAGGGCGCGACGCTGCGGTATCGCAAGCACGCCAACGGTCGCGGTCTCGTCGCGCATGGCGCGAAGGTCCATCCGAAGGCGCATGTTGAAGCGGGCGCCTACATCGAACCCGGCGCGCGTATCGGCGCGGGGGCGACCATCGCCCGCGGCGCGTGGATCGAACCGGATGCCGTGATCGGCGAGGGTGCGCACGTCGACGCTCACGCACACATCGGCCAGGGCGCTGCCGTCGGAGACGGCGCGCACATCGGGGTCCGCACCGAAGTCGGAGCAGGTGCTCGCATCGTCCGCGGCGCGCGCATCGGCGACGACGAGACGGTCGCCGCCGGCCTGACGGTCGCCACCGACCCGAAGGGGCTGTGGCTCGCGGCCTGATCACAGCCGCGATCCCAGACCGTCTCGCCGCGTGCGCCGGGTACCCTGGAGCACATGGCGACTCAGGGACGACGACCGGCAGGACGTGCCGGCAAAGGCTCGCCCGTGCGACGCAACAGGGCGGCACCGGCGCAGCGGTTCCCGCCGCCCAAGCCGCCGAAGAAGACCGCCAAGGTGGTGTTCGATGCGCCGGAACGCGAGTCCGAGGAGCCGCGCACGTTCCGACTCGGAGTCGTGCCAGGCGCCACACCAGGCAAGTGGATCGACGCCTGGAAGCAGCGGATGCCGCACGTGCCCCTCGAACTCGTGCCGGTGGAGGTCGCCGATCAGCGCGCGGCGCTCGACGACCTCGACGCCGCGCTGGTGCGCCTGCCGCTGACCGACGAGACCCTGCACGTCATCACGCTGTACGACGAGGTGCCGGTCGTGGTCGCCTCGATCGATTCGCACCTGCTCGCGGCCGACGAACTGACCATCGCCGACCTCGCAGGTGAGATCGTGATGGTCCCCACTGACGATCCACTGGGTCCGATCGACATCCCGGGTGCCCTCGCCCCGACGTTCGCGCCGCTGACCGTCGCAGAAGCCATCCCGACCGCTGCCGCCGGAACCGGGATCGTGATCCTGCCCATGTCTCTCGCACGCGTGCACCACCGCAAGGATGTCCGCCATCGACTCCTCGTCGACGGCCCGACGTCGACGGTCGCCCTCGTCTGGCGCCGCGACCACACCACCCCTGACGTCGAGACGTTCATCGGGATCGTGCGGGGTCGCACCTCCAACTCGTCACGGTGATGCGAGCGTGACGTCCCGATGACAGCGATGACGGCGACCCCCTCCGGTCGTCGTTAGACTCTCGTGGTGGTCTCGCTTCTCTACCTCTGTGTGCGCCCCGAGCTCGGGGCGGCGGATGCCGAGCACGCCTCGTTCCGACGGGCGCTCGGCGTCGACGTCGTCGACCGCCTCGACCTGCTCGCCGAGCCCCTCGACCCTGCGCGCCTCGCGCGATACGACGGCGTCGTGGTCGGCGGCTCTCCCTTCAACGTGAGCGACGCCGAGAAGTCTGCAGTGCAGCTGCGTGTCGAAGCAGATCTCGAGCGCATCGCTCGGCGGGCCATCGACGGCCGGATCGCGGCGTTCTTCACCTGCTTCAGCATCGGTGTGGTGACGCGGATGCTCGGCGGCGAGATCACGGTGGACACTCCCGAATCGGCCAGCGCCACCGTGATCGAGACGACCGAGGCCGGCGCAGCGGATCCGGTGTTCGGCCCGAGCTCGCCCGCCCTCACCGTCTTCACCGCCCATAAGGAGAGCGCCGCGGCTCTGCCGCACGGTGCGGTCCTTCTCGCCACGAACGACACCTGCCCGGTGCAGGCGTATCGCGTCGGGACTCACCTCTACACGGCGCAGTTCCACCCGGAGCCGACCCCGAGGGACTTCGCCGACCGGATGACGTTCTACCGCACCACCGGGTACTTCGACCCCGACGAGTTCGACGAGGTGCAGGGGCAGGTGCTCGCAGCGTCGGTCACCGAGGGCGCCGCTCTGCTGCGCCGTTTCGCGCAGACGTTCGCCGCAGCCTGACTCCGAGCAGGCGAGCAGGCGAGCAGGGCTCAGCCGCGCAGCAGCTCCACCCGTTCGCGGAGGTATGCCTCGAGCGGCATCCACCCGCCGGCAGTGCTCCACCGCACCGAGGGCGCGGCGTCGATCATCGCGAGCGGCCCCGATGCCCCACCCGCATCCACGGCGTCGAGGTCGATCACCGACCACCCGACGTGCACGACATCACCCTCGTCGAATCCGCCCCGCAGAGCCAGCGCGCGACGCTCGGCGCGCTCTCGCGCGGACTCGGCCGTATAGCCGCGGCGGCCGGGGTCGGCAGCGCGCAGCACCTCTGCGGTCGCCAGGGCCTGCGTCTCGGTCAACAGCAGCACTCCGATGTGCCAGGCCGCGCCCACGCGAACGATGCGGCGTCCGCGCCACCGGGATTCCCGCTCCTCGCCGAGTCCCTCCTGCGGCAGGCCCGAGAGCGCACGCACGGCGTCGGCTATCAGCGCGGATGCCGTGGTCACAGCTCCCCCTGGGGTCGCGCGCGAACCAGCTCGGGGTCGACCAGTCGCGCCGCGTCGCCGCGGATCAGCATGCCGAACAGCGGGAAGAGCAGCACCGACAGCATCCCCGCGCCGACGAGTGCTGCGGCTGTGCCGGTGTCGATCATCTTGTGGTCCACCCCGATGGCCGTCACGGCGACGATGATGGGCAGCCCTGTGGCGGCCAGCAGCCCGAGCGCCGTGCGGTCTCTGACGCTCGCGCCGAGTGGGGCGGAGAGCTGTGCAGTGATGCCCCGGAGCACGAGCAGCGCCACGAGGAAGAGGGGCAGCATCAGCATCGCCGAGGACGAGCCGGTGAGCGCCTGGAGGTCGAAGTTCACGCCGGTGTAGAGGAAGAAGATCGGCACGAAGAGCCCGAACGCGATGGCCTCGAGTTTCGTCTCCATTGCCGCTGCGTCCTTCTCGGGCGCGCGCGCCATGATGATGCGCCACACGGCTCCCGCGACGAAGGCGCCGAGCAGCATGTCGAGGTCGAGCATGACGCTGAGGCCAACCAGCGCCGCGATGAGCAGCAGCACGAAGCGCACGCCGAACTGATCGGAGGTGTGCAGCGTGGCGCGCACGAAGGCATGCAGGCGCCCATGCTGCATCCGCTGGGCCATCCACACGGCGAGCCCCGCCAGCGCCACGAAGGCGAGCAGCACGGCGGTGGCGAGCGGCGTGGTGCGGGTGCTGAGGAAGAGCGAGATCGCGATCAACGGCAGGAACTCTCCCACGGCGCCGATCACGGTGACCGCACGACCGAACGGAGTGTCCGTCTCCCCTGCATCCCGCAGGATCGGCATCAGGGTGCCGAGTGCGGTGGAGCTGAGCGCGATGGCGATCACGACCATCCCCTCGCCGGGTGCGAGGAAGAAGCCGATCGCGATCCCGAGCACGACGCTGATGCTCCAGCCGATCGAGGCCCGCACGAGCGGGCGCCCGGAGACGGCACGGAAATCGATCTCGGATCCGGCCATGAAGAAGAGCATCGCGAGCCCGAAATCGCTGAGCTTCTCGAGGATGGGCGTCGGCTCGACCCAGCCGAGCACGGCGGGCCCCGCCAGAATCCCGAGCACGAGCTCGAACACGATGATCGGCACCCGGATGACGGGTCGGATGCCGCGCGCGAGCAGCGGCGCTGCCACCGCGAGCAGCGGGATCAGCACCAGTCCGAGATCGCCCGCGTCCACGCTCCCAGAGTAGCGACCCGGGGCGACGATTCGCCCGGTGGTCGCATCCACGGCAGAATCGATGCACACCCCCGAGGAGCCCCCATGTCTCAGCCCGACACCGCCCGCCTGCTGATCGCCTGCGACGATCAGCCCGGCATCGTCGCCGCCGTCGCCGGCGTGCTCTCCGCCCACGGAGCGAACATCATCTCCCTCGATCAGCACTCCACCGACTCCGAGGGTGGTCGGTTCTTCCAGCGCACCGTGATCCACCTCCCCGGTCTCTCGGCCGCGCGCACCGCGCTCGAGGCCGACCTCGCCCCGATCGCCGAGCGCTTCGGCATGGAGTGGTCACTGCACGACACCGCCCGCCGCAAGCGCGTCGCGATCTTCGTGTCGAAGTACGATCACTGCCTGATGGAGCTGCTGTGGCGCACGCAACGCGGACAGCTCGACATCGACGTGACGATGGTCGTCTCGAACCACCCCGACCTCGCCGAGTCGGTGCGCTCGTTCGGAGTGCCGTTCGTGCACATCCCCTCGGGCGACAAGCAGGCGATGGAGCAGCGCCAGCTCGAGATGCTCCGAGGCAACGTCGATCTCGTCGTCCTCGCCCGCTACATGCAGATCCTGAGCGATGACTTCATCACGGGTCTCGGTGCCCCCGTCATCAACATCCACCACTCGTTCCTGCCCGCCTTCATCGGGGCCAACCCGTATGCCAGGGCGAAGGATCGCGGCGTCAAGCTGATCGGGGCCACCGCGCACTACGCGACGGCCGACCTCGACGAGGGGCCGATCATTGAGCAGGACGTCACGCGGGTCACGCACTCGGAGTCCGCGGCCGAGCTGCAGCGCCGCGGCGCCGATGTCGAGCGCCTCGTGCTCGCGCGCGCCGTGCAGTGGCATGCCGAGGACCGTGTGATCGTGCACGGCCGCTCGACCGTCATCCTCTGAGTCAGGGCTTCTGCGGCACCCCGGCGGCCAGCTCGGCGAAGGCCTCCGCCGCAGTGGAACAGCGGGCGAGCGGCGCGCCCTGCCCCATCCAGAGGGACTGCAGCTCGCCGAGGTTCTGCTCGCCTGCCGCAGCCCGGAATCGCCCTGTGAGCCAGTTCTGCATCGGGAACGGGGCGATGGTGCCGCTCGCTTCGATCGCCCGCACCACGCGGTTGCGCGCACCGCGGGCGAGGCGTCCGCTCATCGCCCGTGTGAGAACGGTGCCGTCGGCGGGTGTCGCGCGGATGGCGTCACGATGCGCCTGGTTCGCGGCGGACTCGACTGTCGCGAGGAACGCCGTGCCGACCTGCACGGCCGATGCACCGAGCGCGAAAGCGGCCGCGACACCGCGCCGATCGGCGATGCCGCCGGCCGCGATCACCGGCACATCGACGGCATCCACGACCTGCGGCACGAGCGAGAAGGTGCCGACGAGCGACTCCTCGGGCGGTCGCAGGAACGACACGCGATGGCCTCCGGCCTCGAAGCCGGTCGCGATGACGGCGTCGACCCCGGCCTCGGCGAGGGCTGCGGCTTCGGCGACCGTCGTCGCTGTCGCCACCACGCGGATGCCTCGGCGATGCGCCTGTTCGATGAGGTCGCCGGAGGGGATGCCGAACACCGTGCTGAGCACGGGCGGCGCGGACTCCCAGATCGCGTCGAGCTGCTCGTCGAGCGGGGGCACGTACCGCTCGGGTCGTGCCGGCGCTTCGAGGCCGACCGCGTCGTAGAACGGCTGCAGCGCCTGCGCGAACACGGTGTGCTGCGGGTTCGGCGCGACCTCGTCGCCCGTCGGCAGCCAGATGTTCACGGCGAACGGGCGCGAGGTCGCCTCCCGCAGCGACGCGACGGTCGAGCGGATGCGGTCGCCGTCGTAGCCGTACAGCCCGTAGCCGCCGAGCCCACCCGCCTCGCTGACGGCCGCGGCGAGCGCGACGGACGAGAGCCCGCCGAACGGACCGAGCAGGACGGGGTGTTCGATGCCGAGCAGCGCACGCAGATCAGTCATACATCGAGGCTATCTCCGCTCTCCTGCCCGGAGGTGAGCGCGGATCACCGATCCCCTGCTCGGATGCCGGTGATAATCTCGGCGGGAGGGATCAGAGAGGCGCACATGAGCGAGTGGTTCGGGCAGATGCTCGGCTTCGTCGCGGCCGCGCTCGGGATCGTCGCGGTGCCCGATGCCGCAGCCCTCGGTGTCGCGATCGCCCTGATCGCCCTGACGACGCTCACGATCGCCGTCGCTCTGAGCCTGGCACCGCCCTCGCCGAGCACCGCTCCGCATCCGCTGCGGGCGATCGACGTCTCGACGCTGCTCGCGCAGAGCGATCCTGATGCCGCCGGTCACCCGCGCCCTCGTGCGCCGGGAGTCGCCGTTCCCGCGTAGTCCGTCCTCGCACGGGACTGCGCGGCTTTCGCCGACCCTTCCCGACCTACGAACGGACTTCCATGGACATCTTCGCCTTCCCACCCCTGACCTTTCTGCTCGATGCGGCGTACGGCGCCCTCGCCGGGCTCTCCTCACTGCTCGAACCACTCGCCGGAGCATCCGCCGCAGCCCTCGCCGTGGTGCTCGTGACGCTTCTCGTCCGTGCCCTGCTGATTCCCGTGGGTGTCTCGCAGGCCAAGGCCGAGCAGACCAGGGCGCGCCTCGCGCCCCGGCTGCGCGAGCTGCAGCGCCGGCACAAGAAGAATCCCGAACGCCTGCAGAAGGAGATGCTCGAGCTCTATCGCTCCGAGAACACGTCTCCGTTCGCCGGCATGCTGCCTGTTCTCGCGCAGGCACCGGTCGTCGGCATCCTGTACACGCTGTTCATCCGCCCCGACATCGCGGGGCACGCCAACGACCTGCTCACGCACGACCTGTTCGGTGCGCCGCTGGGAACGAGCCTCGTCTCGGCCGTCTTCGGCGGCACGGCGACACCCGAGACGCTGCTGGTGTTCGGCGCCCTGATCGCCGTGATGATCGCGGTGGCCGAGATCACGCGGCGGGTCTTCCGGCCGGCGCCGGTCGACGATGATTCGCCGCTGAACTCGCCGACGATGCAGAGAGTGACGAGTGCTCTGCACTATCTGACAGCAGTGTTCGCCGTGTTCGTGCCGTTGGCGGCCGCGCTCTACCTCACGGTCACCGTCGTCTGGACTCTGGTGCAGCGCATGCTGCTGCGGCGTCGCTATCCTCTGCCCGTGCCGGCCGGGGTCAGCGTCTGACGTTCGGCACTCACTCCGGCAGCGGGATCGGCGCCGTGAACGGCCCGGTCTCGTCGCCGCGGCCCTCATCGTCCGCGCCGGTGTCGTCTCGTGCGGCGGCATCGGCGCGGCGGCGCTGTCTCCGCACGCCGAGCGTCGTGCCGACGCTCGCTGCGACGACGAGGGCGATCGCGAGCATCCTCAGCGGGGTGGCGGACTGGCCGAGGATCAGCCACCCGGCGAGTGTCGCGAACGCGGGTTCGAGGCTCAGCAGCACTCCGAACACGCGCTGCGGCAGGCGACGGAGCGCCGCGAGCTCGAAGCTGTAGGGGATCACCGACGACAGCACGGCCGTGACCGCGGCGAGCAGCAGCAGCTGCATGTCGCCCGAGACGGTGACGGCCGCCGGCACTCCGACCGGGATCAGCAGCACCGCCGCCACGACGAGCCCGACCGCGAGCCCGCTCGTGCCGGGGATGATGGCGCCGACTCGGGCGCTCATGCGGATGTACATGGCCCAGAAGGCCGCGGCGATCAGGATGAAGACGACACCGAGAGGGTCGAGCGGGTCGGCGCCGATCAGTCCGTCGACGCCGAGCAGCACCATGCCGAGCAGCGCGACGCCCACCCAGGCGGCGTCGGCGAGGCGTCGGGTCAGCGCAGCCGCCAGCACCAGCGGCCCGAGGAACTCGATCGCGACGGCGGGGCCGAGCGGGATCCGGTCGATGGCCGCGTAGAAGAAGCCGTTCATCGCCGCCAGCGAGACTCCGAACAGTACGGCAGCCAGCCACTGCACTCTCGTCCAGCGCACCGGCCGCGGGCGCACGATGACCACCATCAGCAGCGCCGCGATCGCGACGCGCAGAGAGGTCACGCCCCACGGGCCGAGCACCGGGAACAGCTGTGCCGCGACAGCGGCCCCGAACGGCAACGACAGGCAGGAGCAGACGACCAGTGCGACGCCCACGAGCGGGCGGGACGACGCGGACTGCTTCACCCCGCCAGCCTACGGCGCAGGGAGGCTGCGGCGAACGCGGGCGATCAGAGGTGCTTGCCGCCGGTGACGGCGAGCACCGCGCCGGACGTGTACGACGACTCCGCCGAGGCGAGGTAGACGTATGCGCCGGCGAGCTCGGCCGGCTGTCCCGCCCGGCCGAGAGGCGTGTCGGAGCCGAAGGTCTTCACCCGCTCATCGCTCCATCCGGTGGCCGGGATCAGCGGCGTCCAGATGGGTCCGGGGGCGACCGCGTTCACGCGGATGCCTCGTTCTCCCGCCTCTTCGGCGAGCGCCTTGACGAATGCGACCTGTGCCGCCTTCGTCATCGCGTAGTCGATGAGGTTGGGCGAGGGCTCGAACGCCTGCACGGACGCCGTCACGATGATGCTCGACCCCGGCTCCAGATGCGGATACGCGGCCCTGGCCGAGTACAGCAGTCCGAACAGGTTCGTCTCGAACACGCGACGCAGCTTGTCGGTCTCGAGATTCTCGAAGCCGTCGATGTCGTGCTGGTAGGCGGCGTTGAGCACCAGGATGTCCAGCCCGCCGAGGCCGCTCCTCGTCTCGGAGACCACCTCCGTCGCGAAGGCCTCGTCCCGCAGATCCCCGGCGAGGCTGAGCCCCTGCCTGCCTTCGGCGCGGATGAGCTCGATCGTGTCGTCGGCATCCGACTGCTCCTCCGGCATGTGCACGATCGCCACGTCCGCGCCCTCCCGGGCGAAGGCGATGGCGACGCCCCGACCGATTCCGGAGTCGCCACCCGTGATCAGGGCTCGACGGCCCTCGAGCCGCGCGTGACCGACGTATGACTGCTCACCGTGGTCGGGAACCGGCCGCATCTGATCGGTCAGCCCCGGCTGGTCCTGCTGCTGCCCCGGGAACTCCTCCTGGCGATGCTGGCTGCGGGGGTCTGGCGTGCTGTCGGCCATGGTGTCTCCTCTTCCTCGCGACCCGCGACCACCGTTCGTGGCGCGAGTCAGGCGTCAACCGAGCCTCGTGGCCTCTCGACGCCCTCGGCAGGGGGTTGACAATCGGCACCACGATCCAGGGCCGGGGCGCGGAGGCGGAGCGGGTTCCTCGACGCGCTCAGGCCGCGGGAGCGGACGGCTCGTCGTCGCCCGTGGAGACGGAGGCCTCCTGCGGCTCGGGAACCAGATAGAGACCGCTCGGAGCGTTGGCCGTGAAGGCGAGCGCTTCGATCCAGGCCCGGTTGACCGACGGCTGCCGGCTGCCGAAGTACTTGAAGACGAGCGAGCTGCCCGGCTGAACCCATACGGTCGTGCGGCCGCCTCCGACGCTGGCGTCTTCACGCCAGCTGAAGGGGAAGGGCTCCGCGCGGCGCAGCTTGGCGGTCATCACGAGCTGCAGATGGGTGAGGGCGCGATCCTCGATCTCGGTCTTCACGTTGCCCTCGTAGATGAACTTGCCCATGCCGCGTCTCCTCAGGTGTCCGGGTCTTCGCCTTGCAGTTTATGGGAATCTCCAGCCCGGCTGCGTCGATGAAACCGCCGCCGAAGTCAACCCCCTGCGCTCGGATTCCTCCCCCGCATATCCTGTGAGGGACCGCGAGGAGACCCACCATGAACGCACGACACATCGACGACCGTTCCGACGAGGGCTACACCCCCACGACCACTCACGCCGAGTTCGGCGAAGGCAACCCCCGTCTGCGGGTGACCCGCGACGGCGAGCGCACGGAGTTCGCCCTCGAGGTCGACGTGGTGCGCATCGGCTCGGCCGCCGACAACGAGCTGCGGCTCGAAGGCGCCGACCCCGTGCACGCGACGATCACGCACGACGACCGCGACGAGTACGTGCTCGAGCTGCACGGCGAGGGCGAGATGAACAGCAACCCCGACGCCACCGCCACGCACCCCGGCGACCGGTCGCAGACACTGCGCACGGGCGCGCGCTTCACTGTCGGAGAGTGGGAGCTCGTCTACGCACGCGACGAGTTCGCCGATCACGGTCGCCCCTTCGGCGGACGCCTCGGCGGCGAGTACTCCGACCAGCCGCTGCAGCCCCCGCGGCCCGACTACTCCGACGAGGCGAACATCGAGTCGGACGCGCCGACGCACGCCGACTCCGCTGAGGAGAAGTGACGGCGGAGCAGCCGTCGCTGGATCGCCTGAGCGAGGTCGCCGCTGAGCGCGGGCTGCGCATCTGCGTCGTCGAGTCGCTGACCTCGGGGCGCCTGGCGAGCACGATCGGCGCGGGCGACGACGCGGGCGACTGGTTCGCCGGCGGCATCGTCGCCTACCTCCCCGATGTCAAGGAGAGCCTGCTCGGCCTCACGCCGGGAACCGACCCGTGCTCGGCCGAGTGCGCCGAGCAACTCGCCGAGAGCGCGCGACGGCTCTTCGACGCCGACGTCTGCATCTCCACCACGGGCGTCGGGGGCCCGGAGCCCGAGGGCGGGCACGACCCCGGAACCGTCTTCATCGGATGGGCGACCGACGACGGAGTCGGCCATCGGATGCTGGCGCTCACCGGCGATCCGCACGAGGTGCTCGACGAGACGGTCGACACCGCGATCCGACTGCTCGCCTTCCATGCCGAGGGCATCAGGCCTGCCGGTCCTCGGCGCTCAGGCGCGGCGTCGACTGAGCTGAGCGGGCCGGCCGACTGAGAGCCCTGCGCTCTCCACCGTGCACTCTCCGCCGTGCACTGTCCGCCGGATCCGCCGAGGGTCACCGGCCAGGCACGAGTCCGATGCGCAGCGGCGCACCGGGAGCGGATGCCGCGGCTATCGCCTCGTCGATGGCTGCGAGCTGCCGCACCTCGCCGACCGCATCCGCGAAAGGGTAGGCGCGTCCTCGTCCGGCGAGGAATCCGACGGCCTCGGCCAGCTCGGCTCCGGTGTAGTTGTGCACCCCGGTGACGGTCACCAGTCGACGCACGATGCTCTCGGCGTCGAGCGGCACGGGCTCGGCAGGGAAGACGCTTCCGACGAGCACGACCGTGCCCCCGGTGCCCACGCCGGCGACCGCGTCTGACACGGCATGCCCCGAGGCCTCTATCACGATGTCCGGGTCACGATCGATCCGGCCGGCACCGAACCGTGCGGCGAGCGCCAGCCGTGCGGGTGCGGGGTCGAGCACCTCGACCGTCGCGCCGTGCTCCACGGCGATCGCGGCAGCCGAGAGCCCGACGAGTCCGGCTCCGTGGATGCGCACGGCCGCGCCCTCGAGGTCATGGTCGCGCGCTGCCCTGGCCACGGCGGCCCAGGCGGTCGCGGTCGCGCACGATGCCGGCGCGAGCACCGATGCCGGCAGCGACTCGGGCACCCGCACGATCGCGGTGCCCGCTCGCACCTGGACGTGCGTGCCGAAGGCTCCGCTGAGATCGCCGTGCACGCCGATGCGATCATGGCCGTACTTGCCCAGCGTGCGGCACTTCTGCGGCACGCCCCGCGTGCACCGGTCGCAGGTGCCGCACGAGATCGTGACCGACCAGACCACCCGATCGCCGATGCGCACCGGGGTGCCGTCGACCGCGACAGCCCCGGCATCGCCCATGGCGATCACGCGTCCGACGCTCTCATGGCCGAGCACCAGGGGCACCGGAGCCGATCGCCGCCCCTGCACGGTGTGCACGTCGGACCCGCAGATCGTCGACATCTCGACCGCGACCAGCACGTCGTTCTCGCCGAGAGCGACACCGGGCACCGCGATGGTCTCGTGCGGGTGGCCTTCGCCGATCCACACCATCGCTGTGGCTGCCGGGCGCAGAGCGACGTCGCGGCGATGGCCGGGAGGTCGGACAAGCAGAGTTCCCATGAGGGCCACTCAGGCGGTGGGCACGAGCGGAAGCAGCCCGCGCTCGGCCAGCGCGCTGTGGAGATGCGTGACGTCTGCGAGCACGGCGTCGGCACCGGCGAGTTCGAGGGCACTCGAGTCGTGGGCGCCCGTGAGCACGCCGGCGACGAAGCCGGCACCGGCGCGGCGCCCTGATTCGACATCGCTGACGGTGTCTCCCGCGACGGCGACCGACGCGACCGACGAGGTCTGCGTGCGGATCAGCGCCGTGAGCACGAGGTCGGGCGCAGGGCGACCTCGTCCGGCATCGACCGGCGAGAGCGCCAGGTCGACGAGGCCGTTCCATCCGAGACCGTCGATCAGCGCGTCGCGGGTGACCGGAGCGAAACCGGTCGTGAGCACGACGGTCAGACCCGCATCCTTCAGGCTCCGGATCGCATCCGCCGCCCCGGGGATCTCGGCGACCCCCTGTTCCGCCACGATCTCGGCATAGGCACCCTCGAACTCCGCCGTCGCCCGTTCGGCTGCGGCCCTGACGCCGCCCGCGAGATGCGTGAAGACGTCGATCTTCGACTGCCCCATGGTCGCGCGCACATGGGCCAGGGCGTCGTCCCACGGCATCCGATCTGCGACTCCGGTGCGCTCGGCGGCGCGCTGGAACGCGGTCTCGACGACGCCGTCGTCGAGCACGGTCGTGCCTGCCATGTCGAGCACGACGAGTTCGAGTGCCGGAGGTGCGGAGAGATGCGTGGTCATGAGGTTCCTTCCATTGCGGGTGCCCACCCGAAGGCGGCGGTGAGATTCTCTTCGGCGAGCCCCAGACCCGTGGTCATTCCGATGCCGGTGGTCGCGGCGAGCACCAGCACCCCCTCCTCGACCCTGTCGATGAGGAATTCGTGCTGCGCCTTGGCGTAGACGCCCTGCCAGCGCTCGAGCACCCGCGGTGCGGGCATGTCGAACAGCGCCTCCGCCTCGGCGAGGAACGCGGCGAACGCCGCCTCCGGCTGGAACGGCTCGGGCGCACTCGACGTGGTGTGCGAGTCGCCGATGATGAGCGTGCCGTCCGGCAGCTGGGTGTACATCTGGTTGAGGTCGAGTGCCGCGAGGTCGGGGCGCTCGGAGTGCAGTCGCTCACGGAGGGCACCGGCCGCCGCACCGTCGGCGAAGCGTCCGTACCGCACGAGCGACCAGCCGGTCAGCAGCGGGGCAGCGAGCGGATGCCGCAGCGTCACCGCCGCTCGCATCATGTCGAGCGCGCACCGCTCGACACCGGCGCGTGCGGCCACCTCGGGCAGCAGCTGGTCGACGTCGTGATTGACCGCGACGACCACCGCGCCGGCGGTGATGGCGCCTCTCGTCGTCTCGACGCGTCGCCCGGCGACCGAGGTCACCGCTGTGCGGAAGCGGAAGTCGACTCCCTGCACGGCGAGGTGTCGCACGATCGCGGCCGCGGCGGTGCGCGGATCGGTCTGCAGGTCGGTCTCGATGTGCGCCCCGCCGACGAGCCCCTCGGCACGGAGCGGGGCGAGACGCAGCAGCTCGTCCGTCTCCAGCATCCGGATGCCGCCGTCGGCCGCCGCCTGCTCGAGCACCGCGATCTCGTCTGCGTGACGAGCGGCGACCAGCGTGCCGGATTCGCGCAGCCAGAAGTCCGCGTCATGAGCGAGTCGCAGCCACAGGTCGCGAGACAGGTCGGCATAGCGGCGAGCCTCGCCGGTCTGCGCGCCGATGCAGAGATGGCCGAAGTTGCGGATCGTCGCCCCGACAGGGGCATCCGCCCTGTCGACGACGATCACCGTGAGGCCCCGCCGAACAGCGGCGTAGGCCGCGCCGAGGCCGATGATCCCCGAACCCACGACGACGAGATCCGCGCTGTGCTGAGTGCCTTTGTGCTCAGTGCCGCTGTGCTGAGCGCCGTTCATCGGAACACCTTCCGCATCCACATCGCGAGTCCTTCGACGACGAGCACCGTGACGAGGATCATCAGCACGATCGCGGTGACCGTCTCGTAGCGAGAGCCCTGGCTGGCGTTGAGCAGGTAGTAGCCGACTCCGCCGCCGCCGACGATGCCGAGGATCGTCGCCGCACGGATGTTCGTGTCGAGCATGTAGAAGCTGTGTCCGATGAGCGCCTGCATCCCCTGCGGCACTGTCGCCGAGGTGTAGGTCTGCAGACGAGTGGCGCCGACCGCGCGAAGCGCCCGCTCGGGGCCTCGGTCGACCTCCTCGAGGGAGTCGGCGATCAGTTTGCCGAGCAGTCCGATGCCGCCGATGGCGAGCGCGATGACTCCCGCCTGCGCACCGAGTCCGGTGATCACGACGAGCACGATCGCGAGGATCAGCTCGGGGATGCCGCGGATGCCGACGAGCAGGAATCGTGCGACGCCGCGCACGCCAGGGCCGGGTGCGACGTTGCTGGCCGCGAGCGAGCCCAGGATCAGAGAAGGCAGCAGGGTGAGCACGGTCGCTGCGAGTGCGATCGCGATCGTGTCGCGCATGGCGGCGATCATCGCCGACGCCTCGTAGCTGCCGAAGGACGGCGGCCAGAACTTCGCGGCGACCTCGGGGAGCTTGGCCCAGAAGGTGAAGAAGTCGAGCCAGTTGATCTGGCTGACGACGACGCTGCCGATCACGACGAGCACGGCGACGATGATGCCGCTCGTGTTGCGCACGCGCTCTGCCGTCCACGGTCGCCGCACCGCGGTCTGAGGGCTTGCCGCCCATGCAGGTCGTGCGGTCCCCGTGGAACTCGCGCTCGACGAGCCGCGCAGTCGAGGGTGGATGATGCGGTCGATCCACGACCGGGTCTGCCTCTGCTGTCCGAGCATCGCCCCGCGCACCAGGCTCGAGACGATCTCCATCGCGACGCACAGGATGAAGATGACCAGCGCGATGCCCAGGCCTTTGCCGTAGTTCAGCGACTTGAACGCGTACGACATCTCGAGCCCGAGGCCCGCCACACCCACGTAGCCGAGCACGACGCTGCCGCGCAGGTTGATGTCGTTGCGATGCAGCACCGTCGCGACCCAACTCGGCAATACCTGGGGAAGGATCCCCGAGGCGAACTCCTGCATCTTCGATCCGCCGGCGGCGCGGATCGCAAGCCGGGGACCCTCGTCGATCTGCTCGATCGCGTCGGCGAACATCTTCGAGATCATGCCGATCGAGTGGATGCCGATGGCGAGGATGCCGGGGAGGGTGCCGAGCGAGAACATGAGCACGAACGCCATGGCGAGCACGACGTCCGGCAGCGCGCGGGTGAGCACTCCCACGAATCGGGCCGCGGCCCGCCAGCCGTTGCCCGGGGTCGTGTTCGAGGCTGCGAGGTAGGCGATCGGCACCGAGAGCACGGCGGCGAGCAGCGTGCCGACGAGCACGAGCCCCACAGTGAGGGCGATCAGCCAGGCGAGGTCGGCCGGCTCGGGGAACGAGAGTCCGCCGACGCGGGCCACGAAGTTCTCGGCATTGCCCCAGCTCTGCACCATCGCCGGGATCGAGATGCCGACCTCTTCGACCGCGAGGATGCCGAGCACCAGGAGAGCCACCAGGGTGAGTCCGGCGGCGATGCGCTCGGCCGAAAGCGGGCGTCGGGGTGCGCGGTCGGAGACGGTGGAGTGCCCTGGGGCCGCGGAGGACGAGGGGGCGTCCGAGAGCACGGTCATGAGACCCGGGCCGTGTCGATGTCGGCGATGTCGACCGCGATCTCGGTGAGCTCGTTCTGGACGGCGCGGATCTCAGCCGTGGTCGTGGCGACGCGGCCGTAGATCTCCATGACCTCGGCCTTGGTGAGGTCGCCGGTCGGTGTGTCGAGCACGATCTCACCGTGGCGCAGGCCGACGATGCGGTCGGCCCACGAGATCGCGAGGTCGACCTGGTGCAGGCTGCAGACGACGGTGAGGCCCTCGTCGGCGGCGATCTCGCGGATCAGCGCCATGACCTGATCGCTCGACTCGGGGTCGAGCGAGGCGACGGGCTCGTCGGCGAGAAGGATGTCGGGCTTCTGCATCAGGGCGCGGGCGATGGCGACGCGCTGCTGCTGGCCGCCCGAGAGGGTGTCGCTGCGCTGATAGGCGCGATCGAGGAGTCCGACGCGGTCGAGGTGTTCGAGGGCGCGCAGCTTCGCCGCCTTCGAATAGCCCCAGAGCCCGAGGCGCGGTCCGCGGACCTCCGACAGCGATCCGGTGAGCACGTTCTCGAGCACGGTGAGCGAGGGCACGAGCTCGAACTGCTGGAAGATGAATCCCACCCGACTGCGCAGGCGGCGGAGCGCCTTGCCCTTCAGAGTCGGCACCGGGGAACCGAGCACCTCGATGTCGCCCGAGGTCGGGACCTCGAGCCCGTCGACGTGGCGCAGGAGCGTGGACTTGCCCGAGCCCGAGAGGCCCAGCAGCACGACGATCTCGCCGCGAGACACCTGCAGCGACGCGTTCTTGAGCGCCGTGGTCGTGCCGAAGGTCTTCGTCACGCCGTTCAGGCGGATGAGGGCATCGGATGCCGTGTTCATGTCAGTTCTCCTCGTGAATCTCTGAAGCTCGTCGGTAGAGGTGGCGAGCGAGACGAAGCGCATCGACCTCAGCGCGTCTCGTCTCGCTCGCCGTGACCTCCCGCTCGACGAGCGGGAGCCAAGCGGATGTCAGGGTGTCAGCCCTGGCACTGCTCCGCTTCGGTCTCCTTGCAGATGTCGCGGATGAGGTCGTAGTACGCGTCGTCGACCGGCTTCGTGGCGAAGAAGACGCTGCGGAACGAGTCGGTGTCGGCGCTGTCGATGCCGGCGGCGATGATGTCGTCGATCGTGATCTCCGAGAGGCCGTCGATGAGCTTCTGGGCGACGTCGTCGGGAAGCGTCGACGAGTAGACGAGCGGGGCACCGGGCACCATGGTCTCGTCGATGACCTTGACGGCATCCGACTTCTCGACCTCGGAGTCCTCGGCGAAGCCGACCTCGCACTCGACCCCCTCGCCGACCTTCTGCACGCTCACGTCGTGCTTGCCCGCGAAGACCGGAGTGATGTCGGTCTTCGGGTCGATGCCCGCCTCGATGAGGTTGTACGAGGGGAAGAGGTATCCGGACGTGGACGACGGGTCGACGAAGCAGACCTTCTTGCCCGCGAAGTCGTCGATGCTCGAGATGTCGCTGTCAGCGGGGACGATCGCCTGTGAGAAGTAGCCGGGCTCCTGGCCCTCCTCCGTGACGATCGACGAGATCGGGGTGAGCTTCGCACCGTTGTTGGTGGCGGTGACGTAGGTGAATCCCGAGAAGGAGGCGACGTCGACCTTGCCGGCGACAGCGGCCTCGATGAGCGCGGCGTAGTCGGTCGACTCGTGGTACTCGACCGACTTGCCGGTGATCTCGGCGATGTAGTCCATCAGCGGCTGGTAGTTCGTCTCGGTGTCGACCGAGTCGGGCACGACGCCGAAGACGAGCGTGTTCTCGTCGACTGCGAAGCCGCTCGCGGTCGATGATGCCTCGGCATCGGACGCGCCGGTGGCCTCGGCGGTGCCGGAACAGGCGGCGAGGCCGAGCGCGAGGATCGCGGCGCCGGCGAGTACGGGGAAAGCGCGGAGCTTCATGAGGACCTTTCAGAGTGGGAGGGGGTGATCCACGAGCAACTCTGACAGGGCGCGGACCGAGATATATACCTAACTTGCAAGAGTTCAAGGTTCGTTCACCCGGGCTTTCCTGGGATGAACACAGACAGAACGCTCGACCTCCCTGTGATGTCACCAAGTAGTATGCCTATGTGGCCGAAGCTGTATACACCCAGATCGCAGACGACCTGCGCGCCCAGATCGCGGCCGGCTCTCTGCGCCCCGGGGATGACGTGCCCACCGAGTCGGAGCTCGCCGAACGCTGGCGCACGTCTCGTGGTCCCATCCGGAACGCCCTGGCTGCGCTGCGCAGCGAGGGCCTGATCGAGACCGGAAGAGGCCGCCCCGCTCGGGTCGTCTCCCGCAAGGCGAGTCAGGCCGTCGACGTGTCGGTGCCGTTCACCCGCTGGGCTCGCGATCTCGGCGTGACCCCCGGCGCCCAGACGCAGGAGCTGAGTCTTCGCCGGGCAGGTGACCGCGCCGAGCTTCTCGGGGTCTCCCCCGATGACACGATCGTCGGCGTCGTGCGACTCCGACTGCTCGACGGGCGACCGACGATGCTCGAGCGCCTCTTCTACACCGAGGCCGTCGGGCGCCGGCTGTTCGACGTCGACACCGACGAGATCTCGATCACCGAATACCTGGGGTCAGTCGGACACCCGATCGTCGGCCTCGAGCACCAGATCGACGCGGTGGCGGCCGATGACCAGGATGCCGCGCTCCTGCGGGTGCCGCAGGGAACGCCGATCCTCCGGCTCAGCCGCATCTCCCGCGATGCGAGCGGACGCATCTTCGAAGCATCGGAGGACCGCTATCTCAGCGAGGTGGTGCGGTTCACCGTCGCAGCGTCGGGAATATCGACAGACGGGCACTACATGCGTGCAGTCGGCGGCTAGGAGCCAGCAGGTCGGTTTCGATTCCTCGAGGGAAGAAGCCGATCGCGAGCGCGCTGGGGATCAGATTCCAGAGATCGCGCTCGCGATCACAGCGCTGGGGATGCGCTATTTCTGGGGTATACCCAATGTAAGCTCCCGGCTACACCATGGAACACGGTCTATAGTCGAGACCTACCCTGGACTTTCGTCTAGTCCTTGAGCGTGCATCCCCGGAATTCCGCGGGTTTTCCCCCAGAGTATCGGAATGCTGGACGAGGATTCTGACCGCGTTCCGTCGCCAAGATGCCGGAATACCGGTTTGGTCAGACGATCGGCAGGAGAGCTGTCACGACCCAGCGTCCGTCCGCTTCTCCGGCACTGAACTCACCACTGGCACCGAGAACACGTTCGGCCATCCGCCCGATGCCGGTGCGGCTCGACGAGAGCTCGCGACGCGGCGTGACAGAGAGAGGGCTACTCACCGTCAGCTTTGCGGAGTCGTCATCGATGTCGAATCGGATCAGGACTTCGCCCTCGCCTGCGTACTTGAGGACGTTGGTGGCCGACTCGCGCAAGATGCGCGCGAGGATGATCTCGGCCGCGCGTGGGATGCGCTCGTCAGAGGGGTCGCCGTCGACGAGCACGGCATGACCCGCGGATTCGAACTCCTGCTGGGCTTCGTCGACGGACGCCGCCAGATCACCCGAGGGCATGCCCTCGGACCGGGGTCCGTCGTCTGCGAGGTCGATCACGAAGCGGAGATCGGTCATCGCCTTGCGTGCGGCGATGCGGATCGCCTCCTGCGATTCGCTGCTGGTGCGATCGTCGTCGAGCATCTGCACGTGCAGCGCCACCACCGTGAGGTGGTGCGCGATGCTGTCGTGCAACTCGCCGGCGATCCAACGTCGCTCAGCGAGTACTGCCTGCCGTTCCTGCTCGGCCTTCTCAGCCAGCTGCACCTCGAGCGTCCGCCCTCGGGCGAACGCGATGCGAAGTGCGAAGCCGACGGCTCCGGATACTGCGGCGCCGACCAGGAAGATCGCGATATTGAAGGCATCCCTCGAGTCGCCAGTGACGACCAGTGCGGATGCGAGGAGGAAAACTCCGGCATAGGACAGGACCAAGGAGGTCCATCCCAGACGCACGATCAGGCCTGCCGCGAAAGCGGCGGTCGTGAGCACCTGGGCTTCGATGCCGGGGATGAAGGAGAGTGCGAACACCACGCCGAGGGCGTATGTCGCGATCAGTGGCGACCAGAGATACAGGGCCAAGACCGCGGTGGATGCGATCCCGAGTGCCGCCGTCAGAGGATCCAATCCCGGAGGAAGGAACAGTCCGACGATGTCGAAGGTGACGATCGTTCCGACGACCGCCAATACGGCGATCCGTTCGATCGTGCTGAGCTTCTCGCCCTTTCCGAGTCGAGTGACGTCTGCGCGTTCACCCGCCGGAAGACTTGAAGCCATACTTCAGTATCTCCTTTCCGCCATATAGATTAACGGTAGAAGCCGAAAAAGAGTCCAACCTGGTTCCAGAAAGACATAGAGATTCACCTCCTTTATTGCACTTTTGACTAGCGATGTACTCATCTTCTCGGTGATCTTCTCGCACCACATCTGTCGCACGTCTAGACCTCGATAGCCAAAGGTCTAAGACATCGCGCCGCAGGTACACCCCGGTTAGGCTTCCTCCATGTCCCAAATCCGAGTCGTGATCGTCGATGATGACCCCCTGGTGCGCTCAGCGCTCTCTCACTTCGTCTCACGAGACCCGGAGATCACGGTGGTCGCGGAGGCGGAGTCCGGCCTCGAGGGCATTGAAGTCGTGGAGCGCGAGCATCCTGATGTCGTGATGATGGACGTGCAGATGCCGGAGATGAACGGCATCGAGGCGACTGCGGTCATCAGTGAGCGGTGGCCCGAGGTCAAGATCCTGGCGGTGACGACGCTCGATGGCAGCGACACCGTGCTTCCGATGCTCAGTGCCGGCGCATCGGGCTATCTGCTCAAGGACTCCAGCGCGGCGAGCATTCTCGAGGGCGTGCGTGAGGTGTACAGCGGAGCGAGCTCTCTGTCACCTCGCATCGCCTCGTTGCTGATCAAGCACGTGCGCGATACGGAGCCGGTAGGCGGCGACGACTCGCTCGAGGCGCTCACCGACCGCGAGCAAGAGGTGCTGCAGCGTCTCGCCCAGGGGATGTCGAACGCTGAGATCGCGCGCACGCTGATCGTGTCGGAGGGAACGGTGAAAGCGCACCTCGGCCGCATCATGTCGAAGTGGCACGTTCGCGACCGTGTGCAGATCCTGGTCACGGCGGCGCACGCCGGCCTGGTCGACTTCCGCTGACGCGGAGACTGTCGAGGCTGGCGTCTGCTCACGCGGGGGCTGCCCACGCTGGCGTCTGCTCACGGGGCGCGCTGAAGCCGGATCACGACGGCTGGATCCCACCGAAGTCGAACCAGATCCCAAAGCGTGCAAGGCGACCGCGACCGAGTCGCAGGTCACCCCGTTCGGGCGAGGTGCTTCTGGGGCAGGTCGGCGGGGAGGCTGAGTTTCGGGGTGCGCCAGTGCTGTGCGAGATCCCACCATGCCGGGCCGCGGACCTGTGGGAGGCCGTCGTTCATCCGGATCTCCCACCCCGAGGTGCCGAGGGACCGGTGATGCCACCAACACAACGGCACACCATTATCCGTATGCGTCGGGCCGCCCCGGGCGTGCTCGGTGACATGGTGGATCTCACACCACGACGCGGGAACGTGGCATCCAGGGATCAGGCACTCCTTGTCGCGGGCGATGATCGCCCGACGCTGATGCACGGTGAAGATCCGATCCGGGGTCGTGATCCCGATGATCCGCCCCTCGTCCATGAGCACGCGCTGAATCGCCCCCGAGCACGCGATCTGCGCGGCGACAGAGACGGGAACATGAGCACCGGAACCGGGGATCGTCGCCCACCCACCATTGCCACCCGCTCCGGCCCCAGAGCCCCCGGCTGCGGCACCTCCGAAGGCGGCACCCCCGAAGGCAGCGCCGGTGGCCTGAGCGGCATGGTGGGCGAGGTCTGTCGCGTCGACCGTCACGACGACGACCGGTGATGCACCGCCGAGGGTGGGCATGTCCTTGTGCCGCGCCGCGATCGCCAGCGCTGCGGCGAGAGCGTCGTGACGTTTCTGCGCCGCGGTGCGGTCATCGAGCACGCTCCGCTCATCCGAGTTGAACGGATCCTCCCCCGCATCCGTGTCAGAGTTCGGGTCCGCATCCGCATCCGCACCAGCACCAGCACCAGCACCAGCACCAGCACCAGCACCAGCACCAGCACCAGCACCAGCACCAGCACCTGAATCCGCATCCGCATCCGCATCTGAGCCCGCGCCGCCGCCGGGGGTGAAGAACACCCCTGGCCGGGGCGGGCCGTCGCCTTTGGGGTTGAGGATCGCGTCCATGATGAGTTGGAACTGGGCAGCGACATCCGGGGTCAGATACCCGCGGATCGCGTGCACACCATCCTTCAATCGCCCGATCGTGACGCCCCGCCGACGCCTCGCGTCCTGGTCTTTGGGTTCTTCCCCGTCGGGGTCGAACATCGATGCGAGATCCTCGGCGAGAGCTTTCAGATCCTCCGTCGTCGGCGACGGACCAGGCACATCTGGATCCGTATCCGGGGCGACCTTCAGGCCGTGCCCGCGTGCGCACCCTGCCAACGCGACATCCGCGGCCAACCGCTGGTCGACGCTGAGCCGGTCCCAGACCTTCTCGATCGGGCCCGTCGCGGCGAGGAACCCGTCGATCCCGATCACCCCGTCCAACAGCGCCGTCCGCAACTCCGGCCACCGGGCAGGGAGCCGCTCCCCCGACACCAGGCTCACATCCCGCCGCACCCGGTCGATGACCTTCCCCACCCGGGTCGCACCCCGCGCATCGACGAGCACCGTCCGCTGCAGCAGCTCGTTCTCGCCCCGGCAGCCTGCGGAGTGCGGGAAGTCACCCATCTCGCCCGTCGCGACGGTCTCGACGACCACCGCCTCCACCCGACGAAACGCCGCCCCCGCCGCCACCAGAACGCCGATCCGCTCCGCATCGGACAACCCCGCCAACGCGTCATCGGACAGCACCGCATCGAGGTCGGTGATGACCCGATTCAGAAGCTCCGCGGTGCTGTTCATACTCCCCAGTCAACCCGCGACCACCGACATTCAGCACCCCGAATCGTCTGGATTTACCCCAGTTCAACGCCATATTCCAATCTCTCAGTACAACACGCGAGATTCGCACCCCCGGGCGCCGGAAGTTCAGGAGATGGGAAGGACGGAGAGGGAGACCGACGAGGCGAGAGAGAAGAAGAGAGAGGCCAACGAGAGGTGGGAGAAGAGCGGGAGACCGACGAGGCGAGAGAAGAGAAGAGAGAGGCCAACGAGAGGAGGGAGAAGCGAGTCAGACCAACGAACCGATAGAAGAGAAGCGAGTCACACCAACGAGCCGAGAGAAGAGAGAGGAGAAGAGAGAAGAGACGAGACGAAAGAAGTGGCTCAGACGCCGTCACGCGCGGGAGGCATCCGCTTTCATGAAGACGTCGACGGCGTCCTCGCTCTCCAGAACGAAGCCGTGGCGCTCGTACAGCCGACGTGCTGCGCTGGCCTGCAGCACGTTGAGCCGGAAAGGCATAGTGCCGTCGGTGTCCGCGAGCAGGTGGGCGAGCACGGCTGCCCCGATCCCGCGGCCCTGCGATTCCGGCGCGAGATAGAAGTGCTCGATCCAGAGCGCGTCCGGTTCGTGCCTGACCGCGACCAGACCGACGTCATCGCCGTCGACGACGATCACGCGGGTGTTCTCGGGAACGAACGCATCGAGGAAGCGCTGCCGCACGCGCACGGGGTCATATCGGCCGAGACGCTCGAGGTCAGGTCTCATCACGACGGCCCTGAGCTCGGCCATCCAGGAGGCATCCGAAAGGCCGCTCGCTCGAAGACTCCATCCCACTGACACAGCATCCATACAACCATCAGCAGCAGCACGCCCAGCCGCGCAGGAGCCACAGCCACAGCTACAGCCACAACCACAACCACAACCACAGCCACGGCTACAGGGCGAGCAGCACGATCCCGCCGGCGACGACCGCGGACGCAGCCAGACGCCACCCCGGCCTGCTCTCCTTGAGCGCGAACACCCCGAAGAGGCTGACGAGCACGACACTGACCTCGCGCAGCGGAGCGACGAGGGCGACCGGAGCGATCTGGATGGCGGTGAGCACCAGGATGTACGACAGTGGCGACAGGATGCTGAATGCCACGATGCGTCGCCACTGCGTGCGTCCGAGGGTGCGGACGGCCGCCCATCGGCCGCGAACGCCGAAGGAGTAGAACGGGATCTCGAGCAGCATCGTCCCGACCATGAACGCGACGGGCGACAGGTTCCAGGTGCGCACGGCATGCGCGTCCCAGATCGTGTAGATCGCGATCGCGACGCCGGTGAGGAGTCCGAACACGAGCCCTAGATCGAGCGAGCGACCCTGACGCTCGGCGCGCCCTCGGTCGACGAGACCGATCGCGACGACTCCGACGATGATCGCCGCGACGCCGACGAGAGCGAGGACGGACGGCCGCTCACCGAACAGCAGAATGGCGACGATCACCGAGAGGAACGGCCCGGTGCCCCGTGCCGTCGCGTAGACGGTGGAGAGATTGCCCTCGCGGTATCCGCGCTGCAGCACCGCCATATAGGCGACGTGGAGCACACCGGACACGCCGACACCCAGCAGAAAGGCCAGCAGGTCATCGGTGCCGAGCCCGCCGGTGAACGGGATGACGCCGATCCACACGGCCGTTCCGCCGACGGCTCCCCACCACAGGAACGGCATCCCTGCCCGGCTCACACCATGGGCGACGATGTTCCACGCGGCGTGGGTGATCGCTGCGGCGATGACGAGAGCGAAAGCGAGTGCGGACACGAGAGACCCTTCCGTTCACCGCGGGCGCGACGAACAGGGTCCTCCGGGCTTTTGTCCTGTCAGATGACGGCGCCCCTGCGGAGGAGCACCGTGGCGCCGCTCGGACCAGACGGGACGAACCCCGGAACCCTAGGCGCTATCGAGAGCGACAGTAACCGCCGCGGGTGACCGGGAGGTGAACGGCGCGCCCTTCCACCCGACCGGATCGCCGTCGTCGATACGGCGATTACGATCGAAGAACCGCCCCTGCAGGAAGGTCTCCCATGCCCGTCACCCCGGACGCTCTCGCCCACGCCGAGGATCTCGCCGACTTCGTCGCCGCCTCGCCCTCGAGCTATCACGCCGCCGCCGAGGTGGCCAGGCGACTCGAGGATGCCGGGTTCGTGCACCTCGACGAGGAAGAGGCGTGGGAGGTGACCCCCGGCGGGCGCTACGTCGTCGTCAGGGACGGCGCGGCGATCGCGTGGACGGTGCCGACGGATGCCACCGCCACCACGCCCGCACACATCCTCGGCGCTCACACCGACTCGCCCGGCTTCAAGCTCAAGCCGCAGCCGACCACCGGATCGAAGGGGTGGCTGCAGGCAGCCGTGGAGGTCTACGGCGGCCCGCTGCTGACCTCCTGGCTCGACCGCGAGCTGAGCCTCGCAGGCCGACTCGCACTCGCCGACGGACGTGTGGTGCTCGCCGACACGGGAGCGCTGCTGCGCCTCCCCCAGCTCGCGATCCACCTCGACCGCGACGCGAACACGAGCCTCGCACTCGACAAGCAGTTCCAGACGCAGCCCGTGTGGGGCCTCGGAGACCCGACGCAGGAGGACATCCTCGCCGAGCTGGCCGAGACGGCCGGAGTCTCGGCCTCCGACATCCGCGGCTATGACGTCGTGATCGCCGACACGGCACGCGGAGCGGTGTTCGGCAAGGACCGCGCGTTCTTCGCCTCAGGTCGTCTCGACGACCTCGCCTCGGTGCACGCCGGCGTGGTCGCCCTCGAGACGATCGACACTGCGGCATCCGGACCGATCGCGATCCTGGCAGCATTCGACCACGAGGAGCTCGGCTCCAACTCCCGCTCCGGCGCGGCCGGCCCGTTCCTCGAAGACATCCTCGGACGCGTGTACGACGCCCTCGGTGCCGACGCCTCCGAGCGCCGCCGCGCCCTCTCGGCGTCGTGGTGCCTGTCGAGCGACGTGGGCCACTCGGTGCACCCCAACTACGTGCACAAGCACGACCCCGTGGTGCAGCCGGTGCTCGGCTCCGGTCCGATCCTCAAGATCAACGCGAACCAGCGGTACGCGACGGATGCCATCGGCTCGGCCGCGTGGCGCGACTGGTGCGACAGCGCCGACGTGGTCACGCAGGAGTTCGTGTCGAACAACAACGTGCGCTGCGGATCGACCATCGGCCCGATCACGGCGACGCGTCTCGGCATCCGGACCGTCGACGTCGGCATCCCGATCCTGTCGATGCACTCGGCCCGTGAGCTCGCCGGCGTCTCGGATCTGCACGACCTCACCCGCGTCGCGGGGGCTTTCTTCGCCAGCTGATCGCCGCCGGCGCCCCCGCGGGCCCTGCACAGTGCCAGGATGATGGCATGACGGACATCAAGCCTGCTCTCATCGAGCGCGCGGGCATCGAGATCATCCCCGAATCCGAGCGCACGGCGAAGCCTCGCGACCTGTTCTGGCCGTGGTTCGCGGCCAACGTGTCGGTGTTCGGCATGTCGTACGGATCGTTCGTGCTGGGCTTCGGGATCTCGTTCTGGCAGGCGACGATCGTGTCGGTCATCGGCATCGTGGTGTCGTTCCTGCTGTGCGGGCTGATCGCCATCGCGGGCAAACGCGGATCGGCGCCGACCATGGTGCTCTCGCGGGCGGCGTTCGGCGTGCAGGGCCAGAAGGTGCCCGGCATCGTCTCGTGGCTGACCTCGATCGGCTGGGAGACGTTCCTCGCGATCATGGCCGTGCTCGCCACTGCCACCGTCATCACGCAGCTCGGCGGCGACGGCGACAGCATCGCGCTGAAGATCATCGCCACCGTGATCGTCGCCGCCCTGATCGTCGTGGCCTCCGTGCTCGGCTATCACACGATCATGAAGCTGCAGTCGGTGCTCACCTGGGTCACCGGCGCGGTGACGATCCTCTACATCGTCCTCGCCGCGCCCAGCATCGATCTCGCCGCCGTCATGGCCCGCCCTGATGGTGGCCTCGGCCAGGTCATCGGCGCACTCGTGATGGTGATGACGGGCTTCGGGCTCGGCTGGATCAACATCGCCGCCGACTGGTCGCGCTATCAGAAGCGCACGGCGTCCGATGGGGCGATCGTCGTCTGGAACACGATCGGCGGCTCGGTCGCGCCCGTGATCCTCGTCGTCTTCGGTCTGCTGCTGGCGGGATCCGACGACGACCTCAGCGCCGCGATCGCCTCCGACCCGATCGGCGCTCTCGCCACGCTTCTGCCCCTCTGGGTGCTCGTGCCGTTCCTGCTCACCGCCGTGCTCGCACTCGTCTCGGGCGCCGTGCTGGGCATCTACTCCTCGGGCCTCACGCTGCTGAGCCTCGGCATCCGCATCCCGCGCCCGTCCGCCGCGGCGATCGACGGCGTGATCCTCACCCTCGGCACGATCTACGTGGTGTTCTTCGCCACCGACTTCCTCGGCCCGTTCCAGAGCTTCCTCATCACGCTCGGCGTGCCGCTGGCATCCTGGGCAGGCATCCTGATCGCCGACATCCTCCGACGCAAGAAGGACTACGACGACGAGGCCCTGTTCGACAGCCGCGGACGCTACGGCGCCTGGGACTGGATCTCGATCGGCACCATGGTCGTCGCCAGCGTCATCGGCTGGGGCTTCGTGCTCAACGGCTTCGCGGATGCGGCCCCATGGAACAACTGGCAGGGCTATCTGCTCGGGCTGGTCGGCGGAGTCGACGGCGACTGGGCCTACGCGAACCTCGGGGTGTTCTTCGCACTGGTGCTGTCGTTCGTCTTCACCTGGTTCGCCCGCGCCGGACGGATCCGCGCGCAGGAGGCAGCTGCGTGAGCAGGGAGTCCTGGCTCGTCGTGATCGATCCGCAGGTGATCTTCGCCTCACCCGACTCGGCCTGGGGGTCACCGTTCTTCGGTGACGTGATGCCCCGCATCCGCGAGCTCGCCGAAGCCTTCGGCGACCGCGTGATCGTGACGCGCTGGATGCCGACCGCCGACCGCTCGACCTCGTGGGGCGCGTACTTCGCCGCCTGGCCGTTCGCAGACCAGCCCTCCGACGATCCGATGTTCGACCTGGTTCCCGACGCGATCGGCCTGTCGCCGCACCCGACCCTCGATCTGCCGACGTTCGGCAAGTGGGGCTCCGCGATCGAAGAGATCGTCGGCCGTGGCGCGCACGTCGTGCTGGCGGGAGTCTCGACAGACTGCTGCGTGATCTCGACCGCCCTCGCCGCAGCGGATGCCGGGGCGCACGTCACGATCGCCGCAGACGCCTGTGCCGGCTCGACGGCCGAGAACCACGCCGCTGCGATCCGGATCATGGGGCTGTATCCGCCGCAGATCACGGTCAGCGACACGGCGAGGGTGCTGACGGAGCGCTAGCCTGCAGCGCGCACGGCCGCCGCGATGTCGGCGGGTGACCCCCGCCACGGTGCTCCGTGTCCGGGAAGCACCCAGGATGCCGATACGGCGGCCAGCCGGTCGAGAGATGCATCGGCCTCATCCGGCTCGTCCGTGAACGGCGCGGGCTGCGGACCCACGCGCCCCGTCAGAACGTGGCGCGTGGTCAGCGCGTCGCCGACGAAGACCGCGTCCGCCCCGGGGATGTGCACCGCGATGCTGCCGGGCGAGTGACCAGGCATGCCGATGACGACCGGGGATCCGGGGAGGTCGAGCACCTGGCCGTCGGCGACGGTCACGACCTCGGACACGTGCCGTGTGCGAAGCGCGTTCTTGCGCACGCCGTAGGCGAAGAACCCGAGCGTCGGACCGATGCGCGCGGGCCCCATCGGGGTCTTCGGCTTCTCACCCGTGCGCACCCGATGCGCATCGGCGCTGTGGATGAAGACGGGCACGCCCGCCTCACTGCGCAATCGCTCGGCGAAGCCGATGTGGTCTCCGTCGCCGTGGGTGAGCACCAGACCGCGGATGTCGGAGAGCGGGCGACCGAGCTCGGCCAGCTTTCGCTGCAGGTCGTTCCAGTGACCGGGCAGCCCCGCGTCGACGAGAGTGATCCCCTCGGGCAGGTCGACCAGATAGGAGGCGACGACGTCGTTTCCGAGTCGATGCAGGTGCGGTGCGAGCTTCATGGTCGTCCCTTTCGAGGTGGTCTATGATGGCTACATTACGTAGCTATCATAGCTATTGTCAATAGCCATGGAGGAGCCCCGATGCCGACCCCCGAACGAACCTCGCTGGCGGCGATCGTCGACGCCGGCCGCGACATCCTCGAGACCGCCGGCCCCGCCGGACTCACCATGCAGGCCGTCGCCGAGCGCGTCGGAGTGCGGGCACCTTCTCTCTACAAACGGATCAGAGATCGCGACGCCCTCCTGACGGCGGTCGCCGAGGCCTCCGCCGATGCGCTGACGAGCCGACTCGAGACCGCGGGCGACGAGCTCCCCCTCCTCGCCGCCGCCTACCGCTCCTTCGCGCACGAGCACCCCGAGGCGTTCCGTCTGCTGTTCACGGCGTCCGCCCCCGAAGACGCCCTCCACCGGACCTCCGCTCCGGTGCTGCGCTCCTGCGCCGACCTCGTCGGACCGGAGCATGCTCTCGACGCCGCCCGCCTGTTCACCGCCTGGGCGACAGGGTTCCTGCAGATGGAGCTCGCCGGCATGTTCCGTCTCGGCGGCGACGTCGACGAGGCCTTCGACTATGCGATGGATCGCATCATCGCCGGGCTCACGGCCGCCTGACCGCACGCGCGCCCGAGCGGATGCCTGACTACCGGAATACTGCCAAGATGATGCGCGGAGAGGGGTTTCCATGACCACGACCGCGCACGAAGACGAGTCCGACCGCCCGCAGAGGGCTCGACGCCCGTGGCACCGCACGAAGGTGGCGGTGGGGCTGGTCCTCCTCGTCACCGCGGTGGTGGCGATCATCGGCGCGCTCACCCCCTGGCCTTCGGCCATGCTCATCCGCTCGGTGTTCACGAAGGGCGGTGACGAGACCGCCGCCGAGATGGAGAAGCACGTCCCCGACACGGCGCTCACCGAGCAGCTCGACGTCGCCTATGCCGACGGCGGCGCCGACACCACGATGGACGTCTTCACACCGGCATCCGCCACCGGGCCGCTGCCGACGGTCGTCTGGATCCACGGCGGCGCCTGGATCTCGGGGTCGAAGGAGAACGTCGACCCCTACATGCGCATCCTCGCGGCCGAGGGCTACACCACCATCGCGGTGAACTACACGATCGGGCCCGAAGGCGAGTATCCGCTCGCGGTGCACCAGCTCAACGACGCGCTCGCCTACATCGACGCGCACGCCGATGAGCTGAATGTCGATCCGAACCAGATCGTGCTCGCCGGCGACTCCGCCGGCGGCCAACTGGCCAGTCAGATGGCGACGCTCATGACGAGCCCCGACTATGCCGAGATCATGGGCATCACGCCGGCGCTGAAGGCCGAGCAGGTCGTGGCGACCGTGCTCAACTGCGGGGTGTACGACCTCGCGGCACTCGCATCGCTCGACGGCGTCGTCGGCTGGGGCCTCAAGACGTCGATGTGGGCGTATGCGGGAACCAAGACATGGGCGGAGAGCTCGACGGGCTCGACGATGTCGACGATCGACTGGGTCACCGAGGACTTCCCGACGACATACATCTCGGGCGGGAACGGCGACGGGCTCACCTGGCTGCAGTCGATCCCGATGGCCAAGCGTCTCGACGAGCTGGGGGTCGACGTCACGACCCTGTTCTGGCCGGCGGCGCACGAGCCGGCCCTGCCGCACGAGTACCAGTTCCACCTCGACATGCCAGACGCGCAGACGGCGCTGCAGCAGACGATCGACTTCCTCGACGCCCACACCAGTCGCTGAGGGGGTCTGCGGGCGGTCTACTTCATCGTGTCGAGGATGCCCACGAGGTCGTCGAACGTCGTGAGCGGGTTGAGGATCGCGAAGCGGGTGTTCGGTCGCCCGCCGTGCGAGCTCGGCACCACGAACGCTCGCTGCGTGTCGAGCAGCTCGTCCGACCAGCGGTCGTAGTCGGCGCGATCCCAGCCCTCGCGTTCGAACACGACGACAGAGAGCTGCGGGTCGCGCACGAGCCTCAGCTCGGGGCGGGCAGCGATCTCTGCGGCGATGCGCTGGGTCAGGGCGAGTGTCGCGCTCACCGCCTCGCGATAGGCGGCCACGCCGTAGGTCGCGAGCGAGAACCACAGCGGCAGCCCCCGAGGGCGCCGAGTCAGCTGGATCGAGTAGTCCGACGGGCTGAAGTCACCGGCGTCCGTGAGGGTGTCGAGGTACTCGGCGTGCTGCGTGTGCGCTCGGCGCCCTGTGTCGGGGTCGCGGTAGAGCAGCGCGCAGCAGTCGAACGGGGCGAACAGCCACTTGTGCGGATCGACGATCACCGAGTCGGCGCGCTCCACTCCCGCGAAGATGCCACGGGCCTCGGGCGCCAGCATCGCGGTGAGCCCGTAGGCGCCGTCGATGTGCAGCCAGAAGTCGAACTCGTCTTTCAGCGCGGCGATGCCGGCGATGTCGTCGACGATGCCGAAGTTGGTCGAGCCGGCGGTGGCGACCACCGCGCAGATCTCATCGCCGTGCTCGGCGAGCGCCTCACGCACGGCATTCGCCCTCAGCATGCCGTCGTCGCCCGCGGGCACGAGCAGCACGTCGGCATCCATGACCTTCGCCGCCGACTTGTTCGAGGAGTGCGCCTCGACGCTGCACACGATCTTCCAGCGGCGAGGAAGCTCCTTGCCCGCCTCGAGCAGCTTCGCCTTCGCCGCCTCGCGTGCGGCGACGAGCGCCGACAGGTTTCCGATCGTGCCACCCTGCACGAACACCCCGCCGGCGGTGTCGGGGAGGCCGAACTCGGCCGCCAGGAACGAGAGGACCTCGTTCTCGGCGTGCACGGCTCCGGCGCCCTCGAGCCAGCTGCCTCCGTAGAGGCCGGATGCCGAGACCACGAGGTCGAAGGCGATCGAGGCGATCGTCGGGGCGGTCGGGATGAACGAGAGATACGACGGGTGGCTCGTCGTCAGGCAGGCCGGGGCGAGGATGTGCTCGAACACGCTGAGCGCGCGCTGCGAACCGAGACCGGCGTCGGTGATCGTCGTCCCGACCAGACGATCGAGCTCGGCCGGCGACTGGGGCTTGTCGAGCGGCACGTCGGCCGCGAGCATCCGCCGTCTCGAGTAGTCGAGCACCGCGTCGACGATCGCCGTCGATTCGGCCGAGGCCGCGTGCATGCGTTCTGCTCCCATGAGCTGTCCTTACCTGAGGGTTTCTGCGGGCTGTACGGGCTCGACCACCGGAACGTCGAGCACCGCGGAGAGAGTGCGGCGAGCGAGATCGGCTCGATCGCGGGGCGCCCAGTGCACGAGCGAGTGGGCGCTCATGCCGTCGACCATGGCGAGCAGCATCCATGCCGACGAGTCCGGGTCGACCTGCAGCGGGTTCTCTCTCAGCGCCGGGTCTTCGGCGATCGCGCGGGCGATGAGGTCTTCGAGGGCGCTGTGCCAGAGGTCCATCTCGGTGCGCACCCTGGCGCCGAGCGCCTCGTTGCGGGCGCCGAGCGCCCATGACTGCACCCACACCATCGCGACGTCGTCTCGCGAGTCGTCGAGCAGCGTCTCGATGAGCCGCAGCAGGTTCGTGCGCAGGTCGACGCTCGGGTCGTACGAGGCTATGACCTCGTCTCGCTCGGCCGCGACGATCGTGGTGAAGACCTCGGCGACGAACGACTCCATCACGGGCCGGTAGTGCGCGACGAGAGCCGGCGTGACGCCGACCCTGGCCGCGACCGCACGCACGGTGAGCGCCTCGAGCCCGCTCTCCCCTGCCAGCGAGACGGCGGCGTCGACGATGGAGCGTTCGCGCTCTTGCGGCGGCAGCCGACGGGGCGCGGCGGCTCTTGACGTGGTCTTCATCACGGGCTACCGTATCACTCGTTGATCACGTGTTCAATAGGGATCACGGCCCCTCATTCCCGAGGTCGCGATCAGCAGCGAGGGAGACAATCATGGCCTGGCACATGCCCGCCGAGACCGCACCGCACGAGCGCACCTGGATGGCGTTCCCCGCCGAGGGGCCGACGCTGGGCGAGACGGCGTCCGAGCGCGACGAGGGCTATGACACCTGGACGGCCGTCGCCCACGCGGTCGCCGAGTTCGAGCCGGTCGCGATGATCGTCGACCCCGCCGAGGTCGCCCGCGCTCGGCGGATGCTCAGCAGCAGCATCGACATCGTCGAGGCGCCGGTCGACGAGTTCTGGATGCGCGACTCCGGCCCCACCTTCGTGATCGATGACGAGCGTCCCGGAGTGCTCGGCGCGGTCGACTGGATCTTCAACGGCTGGGGCGCCCCCGCGTGGGCGCAGTGGCAGAAGGCGGCGCAGCACGCCCGCATCATCGCCGGAGCCGTCGGCGCCGAGCTCGTGAGCTCGACGCTGGTGAACGAAGGCGGCGGAATCCACGTCGACGGCGAGGGCACGGTGCTGCTCACCGACACCGTGCAGCTCGACCCGCGCCGCAACCCCTACGCCGACAAGGCGCGCGTCGAGGCCGAGATGGCGCGCACGCTCGGGGCGACGAAGGCCGTGTGGCTGCCTCGGGGCCTCACCCGCGACTACGACGACTTCGGCACGAACGGGCACGTCGACATCGTCGCGACGTTCGTCTCCCCCGGCCGACTGCTGCTGCACGAGCAGCAGAACCCCGAGCACCCGGACCACGCGGTGACGCGCCGGCTGCGCGCGCATCTCGAGCAACAGACCGATGCCGCGGGTCGCCGTTTCGAGATCGTCGACCTGCCAGCGCCGGCGACCCTGCGCGACGACGAGGGCTTCGTCGACTGGAGCTACGTCAATCACCTGGTCACGAACGATGGCGTGGTCGCCTGCGGGTTCGGCGACGAGCAGGCCGATGCCGCGGCACGGGCGATCCTCGCCGACGTCTATCCCGGGCGCCGGGTCGTCACGGTCGATGCGCGCCCGCTGTTCGACCGCGGCGGCGGCATCCACTGCATCACCCAGCAGCAGCCGAGCGTGGGGGTTCCGGCATGATCGACGTGGTCGAGGCCTCCATCGCAGAGCTGCGGCGAGCGCTCGAGACCGGCGCGGTCACCGCCGTCGAGCTCGTCGACGCGTATCTCGCGCGCATCGACGCCTACGACGGCCCCGAGACCGAGACGGCTCTGAACGCCGTCGTCGTCCGCAACCCCGACGCCCGCTCAGAGGCGGCGGCATCGGATGCACGACGGGCACACGGCGAGACGCTCGGGCCGCTCGACGGCATCCCGTACACCGCGAAGGACAGCTACCTGGTGCGCGGGCTGACCGCCGCCGCCGGCAGCCCCGCCTTCGCCGAGCTCGTCGCGCAGCGCGATGCGTTCACGATCGAACGCCTGCGGGCGGGCGGTGCGGTCTGCCTCGGGCTGACGAACATGCCCCCGATGGCGAACGGCGGCATGCAGCGAGGGGTCTACGGCCGAGCCGAGAGTCCGTACAACGCCGATTTCCTCACCGCGCCCTTCGCCTCGGGGTCGTCCAACGGATCGGGCACCGCGACGGCCGCGAGCTTCGGCGCGTTCGGCCTGGGCGAGGAGACCTGGTCGAGCGGCCGCGGTCCCGCGACCAACAACGCCCTGTGCGCCTACACGCCCTCGCGCGGCGTGATCTCGACCCGCGGCAACTGGCCGCTCGTGCCGACCATGGACGTCGTCGTGCCGCATGCGCGCACCATGGCCGACCTGCTCGAGGTGCTCGACGTGATCGTCGCCGACGATGCCGAGACGCGCGGTGACTTCTGGCGCGCGCAGCCGTGGGTGACGCTGCCGCTCTCGTCAGAGGTGCGCCCGGAGTCGTACGACGCCCTGGCCGCCGAGGCGGCGACAGCCCTGCGCGGCATCCGCATCGGCATCCCCCGCATGTACATCAACGCGGACCCGGATGCCGGCACCGCCGCTGAACCGGGCATCGGCGGCCCCACAGGGCAGCGGATCGAGACGCGCGCCTCGGTGATCGAGCGCTGGGAGTCCGCACGACGCGACCTCGAGTCCGCCGGCGCGACCGTGATCGAGGTCGACTTCCCCGTGGTGTCGAACTACGAGGGCGACCGACCGGGTGCACCCACCATCGCGACGCGCGGTCTCGTGTCGCCGGAGTATCTGCGACAGGAGATCGTCGACCTGTCGGCGTGGGGGTGGGAGGACTTCCTGCAGGCGAACGGCGACCCCCGACTGCACACCCTCGCCGCCGTCGACGGAGCGACGATCTTCCCGCATCCGGAGGGCGCACTTCCCGACCGCTACACGGGCTTCGACGACGACATCGCCGAATATCCCGAGTGGGTGCGCGCCAACCGGGGCGTCGGATTCCAGGACATGCCCGAGCTCGCCGACGGCCTGCGCGGCCTGGAGGAGACGCGTCGCCTCGACCTCGAGGAATGGATGGACGAGCACGAGCTCGACGCGGTCGTGTTCCCGGCCGTCGCCGATGTAGGCCCCGCCGACATGGACGTGAATGAGGCCTCCGCCGACCTCGGATGGCGCAACGGCACCTGGATCGCCAACGGCAACCTGACCGTGCGCCACCTCGGCATCCCGACCGTGACCGTTCCGATGGGGCTCATGGCCGACATCGGCATGCCGATCGGGCTGACGTTCGCAGGCCGCGCCTACGACGACGCGACGCTGCTGCGTCTCGCCGCCGGGTTCGAGGCGATCGGCGCACCGGGCGAGCGCCGCACCCCGCCGCCGAGGACGCCCGCGCTCTGACTCGCTGATCAGCACCAGCGCGACATTTCACTATTGTGACGCTCGCCACGATTGTTATATGTTTGGCCTGTCCGTCACGACAGGAAGCGACCCATGAGCACCGAGAACAACGAGCGCGAGCTCGAGGCCGGCATCGTCACCGATCTGTCCGGCCGCATGACCTACGGGTCGTACCTGTCGCTCGACCAGCTGCTCACCGCGCAGAATCCGGTCAGCGTCCCCGAGCACCACGATGAGCTGCTGTTCATCATCCAGCACCAGACCACCGAGCTCTGGCTGAAGCAGCTGCTGCATGAGCTGTCATCCGCCCGCGAACTGCTCGCGAGCGATGACCTGCGCGAGGCACTGAAGCGGGTGGCCCGGGTCAAGCGCATCCAAGACGTGATGACGCAGCAGTGGGCGATCCTCGCGACCCTCACCCCCACCGAGTACGCGCAGTTCCGCGGAGCGCTCGGCAACTCCTCGGGCTTCCAGTCGGTGCAGTACCGCGCGGTCGAGTTCGCCCTCGGCAACAAGAACGAGAAGATGCTCAGCGTCTTCGCCGACCACCCCGCCAACCTCGCGCTGCTCACGGCCGAGTGGCACAAGCCCACGCTCTACGACGAGTTCCTGCGCTACGCCTCGCGGCGCGGCCTGCCGATCCCGGCCGAGATCCTCGAGCGCGACGTGCGCCTGCCTTACCGCGAGACACCCGAACTGGTGCCCGCGATCCGCGAGATCTACCAGAACCATCAACAGCACTGGGACCTCTACGAGGCCTGCGAAGACCTCGTAGACCTCGAAGACAACTTCCAGTTCTGGCGCTTCCGCCACCTGAAGACCGTCGCCCGCACGATCGGAATGAAGGTCGGCACCGGCGGCTCGAGCGGAGTCGGCTTCCTGCAGCGCGCTCTCGACCTGACGTTCTTCCCCGAGCTCTACACCGTGCGCACCGAGATCGGCGGCTGATGAACGCTGCGACCTTCTTCGATGGCGAGGAATGGCGCGACGGCACCATCGAGATGATCGACGGACGGATGCTGCTGCGCCCCGGGTCACCGGCATCCGATCTGCGTCTGTCCGACCTGCCGAGGCTCGACGGCGTGATCGTCGGCGGCTTCACCGACCACCACGTGCACCTCCAGCTCGTCGATCACGCACTGCTGCATGACTCGACTCTCGGACGCGTGATCGACCTCGGGGGGAACCCTGCGGCGGTCGCCGCGCTGTCCGAAGGCGCGGCGCGTTTCGTCGCCGTCGAGTTCGCGGGTGCGTTCCTCACGCCCGTCGGCGGTTACCCGAGCGACCGCGACTGGGCCCCAGCGGGGTCCTTCCGCGAGATCGCAGACACCGCAGCAGCCACCGCGGCCGTCGCGGAGATGGCGGATGCCGGAGCATCCTGCATCAAGGTCGCGAACAACAGCACTGCCGGGCCCGTCTTCAGCGACCTCCTGTTCCGCGCGATGGTCGAGGCCGCCGCCGCACGCGGCCTCCCCGTCGTCGCCCATGCCGAAGGCGTGGGAGAAGCGCAGCGAGCAGTCCGCCTCGGCGCCGCGCGCCTCGCACACGCCCCGTTCACCGAGCGACTCGACGATGCCGAGGTCACCGCCCAGGCAGCATCCGTCTCGTGGATCTCGACGCTCGCCATCCACGAGGGCGACACGCACGCCACAGCGGTCGACAACGTCCGCCGCTTCCATGCCGCCGGCGGCACCGTGCTCTACGGCACCGACATGGGCAACGGCCCGATGCCCGTCGGTCTGAACCCGAGCGAACTGACTGCCCTCCGCGACGCGGGTCTCGACGGCATCGACCTGTTGCGCGCCCTCGCACCGCAGAACCCTCTCGACCCTGCTGCACTCCTCCTGAGGCTCCCCGGCACCGACGCCGACCCGACACTCGCCCGCCCGCTGACCAGCGCCGATCTGAAGGCTTGACATGACCGACACCCGCGACGCCGCGACCATCGAACGCTCGCTCCTCGACCTCGCCGGCGCCCTCGACGCCGCCGACCCGCTGCACGCCCACCTCGAGGCGTTCGCCGAGGCCCCGGGCGTCGGCGCCTACCTCGACGGCAACTCGCTCGGGCGGCCGCTGAAAGACACACCCGAGAAGCTCTCGGCGTTCGTGCGCGACGACTGGGGCACCCGGCTGATCCGCTCGTGGGACGAGCAGTGGATGGCGCTGCCGATGGAGCTCGGCGATCGCATCGGCAGCCTCACGCTCGGAGCCGCCGCGGGCCAGACCGTCGTGGCCGACTCCACGAGCGTGCTGATCTACAAGCTGATGCGCGCCGGCGCGACCGCCGACCCGTCGCGCACCGAGCTCGTGATCGAGGCGGGCAACTTCCCCACCGACCGGTTCATGGCAGAGGGCGTCGCGGCTGAGACCGGCATGACGGTGCGCTGGATCGAGCCCGACCCGGTGCTCGGCGTGCAGATCGCCGATGTCGTCGCCGCCATCTCCGAGCGCACGGCGCTCGTCTCTCTCAGCCACGTCGACTACCGCTCCGGCGCCCTCGCCGACATGCCAGGCATCACGACCGCGGTGCACGAGGTCGGAGCCCTCATGATGTGGGACCTCTGCCACTCGGCCGGCGTGATCCCGATGCAGCTCGACACCTGGGGCGTCGACATGGCGGTCGGATGCACGTACAAGTACCTCAACGGCGGCCCCGGCTCCCCCGCGTTCGCCTACCTGCGACGCGAGCACCAGGGCGTCCTGCGCCAGCCGATCCAGGGCTGGTGGAGCGCCGCCGACATCTTCGCGATGGGGCCGGAGTACGTCCCGGCCGGCGACATCCGGCAGCTGCTCAGCGGCACTCCCCCGATAACCTCCATGCTCGCGATGCAGGGCATGCTCGACCTCATCGAGCAGGCGTCGATCGAGGCGATCCGCGAGAAGTCCCTCTCCCTCACCGACTTCGCCGTCCGTGCCTATGACGAAGCGCTCGCCCCGCTCGGCGTGCGGCTGCTCAGCACACGCGACGCCGCACTCCGAGGAAGCCACGTGACGATCGGCCACCCTGATTTCCGCGCCGTGACGCAGCGCCTGTGGGCCGACGGCATCATCCCCGACTTCCGCTTCCCCGACGGCATCCGCCTGGGACTCTCGCCGCTCAGCACCTCATATGTCGAGACGCTCACCGGCATTCTCGCCGTGCGCGACGCCCTGGAGTCGTATGACCGCTGAGCCCACAGAGCAGATCGCCGCGGGCCCCGTGCTCGACGACATCGATGCACGCCCAGGCAGCACGGCATCGCTGCTGCGCACCCTGGTGGGGCTGTATCTGCGACCGCTCGGCGACTGGATCTCGACGGCCGATCTGGTCGCGCTCGCCGGCGATCTCGGGATCCCCACGGCGCAGGCACGCACCGGCGTCACCCGCCTCAAGCAGAAGGGACTGCTGCTCGCCGAGCGCAGACACGCCGTCGGCTATCGGCTCAACCCTGATGCCGCCACGATGCTCGAGCGGGGCGATCGACGCATCTTCGAGATGCGTGAGATGACGGATGCCGACAGCTGGTGCCTCATCTCCTTCTCGATGCCCGAGAGCGCCCGCGCCACGAGGCACCAGCTGCGCCGTCGCCTGCAGTGGATCGGGGCGGGTGTCGTGTCTCCCGCCCTGTGGATCTGCCCGGGGCATCTGCAGGGCGAGGTTCTCGAGATCGTCGACGATCTCGACGCCAGTGAGTGGGTGACGCTGTTCCAGGCCGGCACTCCGACGACCGCGCGCACCCTGCCCGAGGCGGCCGCGGACTGGTGGGACCTCGACGCCCTGCGCGCCGAGCACCTCGAGTTCCAGTCGTCGCTCGAGACGCTTCCGGAGGCGCCGTTCGCCGCCTACGTGCAGCTGATCGACCGCTGGCGCGTGCTGCCCTACATCGATCCGGGCCTGCCGCCCTCGATGCTGCCGGCCGACTGGCCGGGAAGGCACAGCATCGCCGAGTTCCTGAGGCTGTCGACGGAGCTGTCGGATGCCGCGTGGCAGCGCGTGCGCGAAGTCACGGGAGCGGAAGCCGCCGGAGCGGAAGCCACCGGAGCGGAAGCCACGAGAGCGCAGGTCACCGGGGCGGGGCGGTCGTAGCCCGCACCACCAGCCGCGTCGGCAGGATCACGTGCATCTCGTCGATCTCCTGCCCCGAGAGCAGCGTGAACACCATGTCGGCTGCGACGGCCCCGAGTCTGCGCATCGGCTGCTGGATCGTCGTGAGCGGCAGCGCCCTTCTGGTCGCCTCAGGCACGTCGTCGAACCCGATCACCGACAGATCATCCGGCACCCGCAGCCCCAGCTCGTGAGCGACATCGATGACCGCGATCGCCGACAGGTCGTTCGCCGCGAAGATCGCCGTCGGTCGGGATTCGCCGCTCAGCATGATGCGGGCGGACTCCCTGGTCGCGTCGAGCTCGTAGCGGCCGATGCCCACCAGTGACGGATCGAGCGGGATCCCCGCGTCGGAGAGGGCCCTGCGGTAGCCGGCGTCACGGAGCCCGGCGGATCGGAGATCCGGGCGGCCCGCGACGAATCCGATCCGGCGATGGCCGAGCTCGATCAGGTGTCTGGTCGCCGTGAGAGCGCCGCCGAAGCTGTCGGATTCGACCGTGGGCAGGTCGGCCCGGCCCGTGTGGGGATCGATCGCGACCACCGGGATCTCGGTGCCGGCGCTCACGACCGTGGGGGTGACCATGATCGCCGCATCGATCAGCGTGCCCGAGAGCCTGCTCAGCGATCGCCGCTCCCAGCCGTCGCCTGCGCCGAGGTGCGACCCGCTGTAGGCGAGGAGGTCGAACGCCGTGTCGTGCACCGCCGAGCCGACGCCCTTGAGGATCTCGGCACTGAAGGGCTCGAAGTCCGCCAGGAGAACGCCGATCACCCCCGTGCGCCGTGCCCTCATGCTGCTCGCGACGAGGCTCGACTCGTACCCGAGCTGCTTCACCGCGTCGAGGACGCGCTGCACCGTGGCATCCGCGATCCCGTATCGACCGTTCACCGCCTTCGAGACGGTCGACACCGACACCCCCGCCGCTTTCGCGACATCGTGGATCGTCGTTCGGCCCCCCATGAGACGCCAGCGTAGTCCGGCACAGCGGTATATGGAAACTGTTTTCGAAAACGTTTGACGGACGAGTGCTCCGACTGGAGACTCATGCCACTGCGGTCTCGACTGAGCGTCCGCAGGCGCCCCGCAGCGAAGCGGCGCGCAACTCGATGAGGAGAACGATCACATGAACAGCAGAAGGCTCCCCCTCGCCTCCGCGGTCGCAGCAATGGCCGTCGGAGCGCTCGCGCTCTCGGGCTGCACCGCAGACTCGTCCGGCACCGGCGACGGCGGCGACACCAGCATGACCCTCTGGCACAACTCCACGACAGGCCCCGGAGTGGAGTTCTGGGAGCAGACGGTCGCCGATTTCGAGAAGGACAACCCGGGCGTCACGATCGACATCCAGTCGATCCAGAACGAGGATCTCGACGGAAAGCTGCAGACCGCCCTCAATTCGGGAGACGCTCCCGACATCTTCCTGCAGCGCGGCGGCGGCAAGATGGCCGCGATGGTCAAGGCCGGCCAGCTGAAGGACCTCACCGACGCCATCTCGGGTCCTGCCGCCGACGAGATCCCCGACGCGTCGTACTCGGCGAACAGCCTCGACGGCAAGATCTACGCCATGCCCGTCGCCGTGCTGCCCGGCGGCCTGTTCTACAGCCAGGACCTCTTCGATCAGGCCGGCATCACCGAGAACCCGACCACCCTCGACGAGCTCGAAGAGGCCACGGTCGCGCTCAAGGGCGCCGGCATCGACCCGATCGCGCTGGGCGCCAAGGACGCCTGGCCCGCCGCGCACTGGTACTACTGGCTCGCACTGCGCGAGTGCAGCTCGGACACGCTCGCCAAGGCCGCAGACGAGATGGACTTCAGCGACGAGTGCTGGGTGCGTGCGGGTGAGGACCTGCAGTCGTTCGCCGAGACCGAGCCCTTCAACTCGGGCTTCCTGACGACTCCGGCACAGCAGGGCGCCGGCAGCTCCGCCGGCCTCATCGCGAACCACCAGGCCGCCATGGAGCTCATGGGCGCCTGGAACCCCGGAGTCATCGGCTCGCTCACCCCTGACCAGAAGCCGCTGGCCGACCTCAGCTGGTTCCCGTTCCCCGAGGTCGAGGGCGGAGACGGCGAGCCCGGTTCGATGATGGGCGGCGTCGACGGCTACTCGTGCTCGGTCGATGCGCCGGACGCCTGCGTGGACTTCTTGAACTACATCGGCACGTCAGACGTGCAGACGGCGTACTACAAGGCCTTCAACGCACCGCCGGTCAACACCGTCGCTCAGGAGGCCGTCACCGAGCCCTACCTGAAGACGATCCTCGAGGCCTACAACGCCGCTCCGTATGCGACGCAGTGGCTCGACACGGTCTACGGCCAGAACGTGGGCAACGCGCTGAACGTCGCGGTGGTCGACCTGCTCGCGGGCAACAGCAGCGCGGAGGACCTGGTCAAGGCTGTGCAGGATGCCGCAGCGAAAGCGTGACACGCGTGCCCGGCTGGAAGTGATGCTTCTGGCCGGGCCCGCCCTGCTCGTCTTCCTCGCCTTCGTCATCTTCCCGGTGCTGATGGCGGCGTACTACGGGTTCTTCAGCTGGCAGGGCTACGGCCCGCCCACCGATTTCGTCGGGTTGAAGAACTACCTCACGATCCTTCAGGATCCCCTCTTCCACGACGCGCTCGCGCACAACGGCTTCATCCTGGTGTTCTCCCTCGTGCTCCAGGGTCCGGTCGCCATCGTGCTGGCGCTGCTGCTGAACCGCAAGATGCGAGGCCAGTCGCTGATCCGCGTGCTGATCTTCGTGCCCTACGTGATCTCCGAGGTCGTCGTGGGCACGGGGTGGAGCCTGATGCTGCAGACCAACGGCGCGCTCAACGCGATGCTGACCAACATGGGTCTGGGATTCCTGGCGACCGACTGGCTGTCGGACCCCGGGATCGCGATCTGGACGCTGATGGCGATCATCACCTGGAAGTACGTCGGCTTCGCGGTCATCCTGTTCCTCGCCGGTCTGCAGGGCATTCCCGAGGAGCTGAACGAGGCCGCGGCCATCGACGGCGCGTCCTACTGGCAGATCCAGTGGCGGATCACGCTGCCGCTGCTCGCACCCACTCTGCGCATCTGGGCGTTCCTGTCGATCATCGGCTCGCTGCAGCTGTTCGACCTCGTCTACATCATCTGGGGGCAGTACATCGCCTCCACCGCCGGCACCTCGACGATGGCGACCTACATGGTCTCCGAAGGACGCAACGCCGGCAACTACGGCTACGGCAACGCGGTCGCGGTCGTGCTCTTCCTCATCTCGCTCGTGGTCGCTCTCATCTATCAGCGTGCCGTGCTGCGCAAGGACACCGACGGCGCCCTCACCGGTGCCTCCGGCCGGAAGAAGAGCACCCGATCCCGTGCGCGGCAGGACGCCGCGCCGCAGGAGGCCGACGCAGACGCCCGCGCGACTGCCGACGCCACCACACAGAAGGAGTCCGTCCGATGACCGCCACCTCGGTGCTCGTCACCCAGCGCAAGGCCCGCACGGGTCGCGTCGCGAAGCCGCGGCTGCCATGGGCCAACCCCGCCGTGTATTTCGTCGCGCTGATCGCGGTCGGTCTGATGCTGGCGCCCATCGCCTACATCATCACCGGCGGGTTCCGCACGAACGCGCAGATCACGACCGATCCGTCGGGGTTCCCGCAGCCGTGGGTGGTGTCGAACTACCTCGACGTGCTCACCGGCAGCGTGTTCTGGCGGCTCGTGGGCAACTCGACCATCGTCGCTCTCGCGACCACCGTCGGCACGGTGGCCCTGGGACTCATGGCGGCCTACGTCCTCGCAAGATACCGGTTCGCCGGCCGCGGGGTGCTCTACGCGTTCTTCGCCGCCGGGCTGATGTTCCCCCTGACCGTGGCGATCACCCCGCTGTACATCGTGGTGCGCAGTCTCGGGCTCATGAACTCGCTCGGCGGAGTGATCCTGCCCCAGATCGCGTTCGCGCTGCCGACGACGATCATCATCCTCGTGCCGTTCCTGCGCGCTATCCCCGACGAGATCCAGGAGGCCGCGTTCATCGACGGATGCAGTCGCATCGGGTTCTTCTGGCGGATGGTGCTGCCGCTCTCGCTCCCCGGGGTCATCACCACGGGCATCCTGGCGTTCATCGGCAGCTGGAACGGCTACCTGCTGCCGCTGTTCATCCTCAACGACGATGCGGCGTTCACGCTGCCGCTCGGCGTGCAGTCGTTCGCATCCCAATACTCCGTGGACACCGCGAAGGTGCTCGCGTTCACATCGCTGTCGATGATCCCGGCGCTGATCTTCTTCAGCCTGTTCGAGCGGCGCATCGTGGGAGGGCTGACCGGTGCAGTCAAGGGCTGATGCGGTCGCCGTCGCGACACCCCACGTCGACGAGAACGAGAAAGAGAACATGATGTTGCAGCCCGCAGGCTCCGCGCCGCACTCCCCCCGCGTCGAGGCGCTCCTCGCCCGCATGACTCTGGAAGAGAAGCAGGCGCAGCTCGTCGGCTTCTGGGTCGACCAGGGCGTCGAGGTGGTCGCCCCGATGTCGGGCGAGAAGAAGAGCTCGACGCGCTACGAGGATGCCTCCACGCACGGCATCGGACACCTCACGCGTGTGTACGGCACCCGCCCCGTCGACCCCGTCGAGCGGGCCGCCTGGCTGTGGACCGAGCAGCGGCGACTGCAGCAGCAGACGCGACTGGGCATTCCGGCGCTCGTGCACGAGGAATGCCTGACGGGCCTCGCCGCGTGGAAGGCGGCGACCTTCCCGACGCCGCTGGCGTGGGGCGCGGCGTTCGACCCCGAGCTGGTCGAGGAGGTCGGTCGGGCCATCGGCTCGTCGATGCGGTCCCTCGGCATCCATCAGGGTCTGGCTCCGGTGCTCGATGTGATCCGCGACCCCCGCTGGGGTCGGGTCGACGAGTGCATCGCCGAAGACCCCCTGGTCGTCGGCCGGGTGGGCACCGCCTATGTCCGCGGCCTGCAGTCCGAGGGCGTGCACGCGACCCTCAAGCACTTCATCGGATACTCCGCCTCGAAGGCCGGACGCAACCATGCCCCCGTCAGCGCAGGCCTGCGCGAGATCGAGGACGTGCTGCTCCCGCCGTTCGAGATGGCGATCCACGAGGGCGGTGCCCGCAGCGTCATGAACTCCTACGTCGACATCGACGGGGTGCCCGTCACGGCCGACGCGCGCTATCTCACCGGCATCCTGCGCGACCGCTGGGGATTCGACGGAGTGGTCGTGTCGGACTATTTCGCCGTCGATTTCCTGCACAGCATGCACCGCGCGGCCGCCGACTCGGCTGATGCCGCCCGGCTCGCACTCACCGCGGGAATCGACGTCGAGCTGCCCTCGCCCGACGCCTTCGTCACCCTCGCCGAGCAGGTGCGTGACGGCCGGCTCTCACCGGAGATCCTCGACAGGGCGGTGGGCCGGTTGCTCGCGCAGAAGGAGGAGCTCGGGCTGCTGGATGCCGACTTCGACACTCCTCCGACCGCCATCGATCTCGATCCGGCCGAGCACCGCGCGCTCGCGCGACGCCTCGCCGAAGAGTCGGTCGTGCTGCTGAGCAACGACGGCGCACTCCCCCTCGCCCCGACGACGACCTCGCGGATCGCGGTGATAGGCCCCAATGCCGACAGCACCGAAGCGCTGATGGGCTGCTACTCGTTCGTCAACCACGTGCTCGCTCATCACCCCGACACCCCCGCGGGAATCGAGCTGCCGACGGTCACCGGATCGCTGCGCGCCGAGTTCCCCGCAGCTGACATCACCTCGACGATCGGATGCGGGGTCGAGGGCTCCGACCGCTCCGGCATCCCGGCCGCCGTCGAGGCCGCCGCGGCCGCCGACGTCGCGATCGTCGTCGTCGGCGACCGCGCGGGCCTCTTCGGACGAGGCACCGTCGGCGAGGGAAACGACGTCGACGACCTCGAGCTCCCCGGCGTCCAGCGCGAGCTGGTCGAGGCCGTGGTCGCGACCGGCACTCCGGTGATCCTGATCGCGATGACCGGGCGTCCGTACGTGCTCGACTGGGCGCTGCCTGCTCGGGCGGGTGCCGCCGGGACCATGACCGGTCTCGGAGCGGTCGACGCCTCGGCGACGACGAGCACGGCGTCTGCGGGAATCCCCGCCGCGGTGCTCCAGACGTTCTTCCCCGGCGAGGAGGGCGGCCCCGCTCTCGCGCGGCTGCTGAGCGGTCGCGTCGCACCGTCGGGGCGTCTGCCGGTGTCGCTGCCGCGATCGGCCGGGGCGCAGCCGTACTCGTACCTGCACCCCGTGCTCGGCGGACGCACGGATGTCACCAGCGCCGACTCCACCCCGGTGCGACCCTTCGGCTTCGGTCTGAGCTACACGACGTTCGCACACGACGAGCTCACCGCTCCCGCGTCGATCGCCGCGGGCGAGATCTTCCGGGCGACGGTGCGGGTGCGCAACACCGGCGAGGTCGCAGCGACGGATGTCGTGCAGCTGTATGCGCACGACGAGGTCGGGAGCGTGACCCGCCCGGTCGCCCAGCTGCTGGACTTCCGGCGGGTCACGCTCGCGCCCGGCGCCGATGCGCTCGTCGATTTCGACGTGCCGATCGACCGACTCGCCTTCACGGGACTCGACGGCGTGAAGCGCGTCGAGCCGGGCGCGATCCGCCTGTGGGTCGGAAGCGCCTGCGATGACGAGGAGACGGTGGCGCGACTCGAGATCGTGTGAGGATCAGCTCCGCACGGCCGCGATGAAAGCGCTCACGTGCTCCTGCAGCTTGAGGATGCGCAGCTCGCGCGCGAGCTCGCGGTCATAGCCGTCGTAGGCCAGCGGCGGCAGCACCCGCACGTTCTTCGAGCATCCGAACTCGGTGCACACGAGGGTGCCGATGGTGTCTCCCTTGCGCCCCGCGGGTCCGGCCTTGCGGGCTGCATAGAGCTGCACGTCATTGCGGAGGGTCACGTCTTCGCACCATGAGCACTGCGCACGCGCGATCACGCGCTGCTCGGCTCGCTGGAGGATCACCCCGGTGGCGACGTCGTCGACCCACGCGACGACATACGAGCGGCGGGGCAGCTTGGGGTCGACCCATCCCAGGTAGTCGAGCCTGTCGAAGTCGAGGTCGGGGAACCCGGCGGGCAGCGTGAGGTCGGAGACCTCTTTGCGGGAGGCGTTGATGAAGGAGGCGCGCAGGGTGCGCTCGTCGATGGGACGCATGAGAAGAGTGCTTTCGTGTGGGCCGCAGACAGCGGCGGAAGAAGGAACAGGAGCGGTCATCCGAGTGGATGCCGGGTACGACGCGGCTCCGAAGACGGGGTGTTCCGCCTCCGGCCGATCGTCAGCCTCTGTCCGTGGCGCTGAACGCGCCCACGGCTCCCATCTGCGCTCGATCCGGGATCCGGAGAGCACTCTTCGACAACAGCACCCGGCGAGTCTACGCCCGTTTGTTTCACAGCGTGTCGGCCCGGGTTCCGTCTCTCGCGCGACCGACCTACTCTTGCCGGAACGTCCGCTCACGAAGGAGACCACCGTGTCCACGCCGCTGAACCACCTTTCGCCCCTCTCGGTGCGTGAGCGTTCTGCGTGCATGTGCCGTCACGGCTTCGCCTGCTCCTCCTTCGAGGCGGGCCACGCGCTGCACCTGATTCAGGCGCGCATCGCGTCGGCGACGCCGAGCGAGTGGGCGGACGCGATCGTCGAGCACGCCGACGCGACCACGGGCGAGCTCCTCGTGCGCACGCTCGACGACGCCACGCACACGCTGTGGAACGCGTCGGGTGCGGCGCTCGAGGCACCCGCGGGCACGCCGATCGCGCTGCACGTGCGCTACGGCGTGCTGGCCGTCGGCCGCGCGCAGTTCAACGTCGCGCTCGGCTGAGCGCGCGTCGTCTCGGGCGGCCTGGCCGTCCTCGCTCGATGACAGGGGATGCGGCTCAGGCGGTCGCCATCATCATGTCCTTGACGGCCATGCATGCGTCCATGCAGTCCTTGCAGGCCTGAGCGCACATCTTGCAGACCTCGCTGTGGTCGGCGTGCTGCATGCACTCGTCCATGCACGTCTGGCACATCGCGATGCAGGCGTCGAGCATGGACATCATCGACGCGGGGGTCATGCCCTGCATCCGCATCATCGACCGCATCATGGTGTTGCACATGTCGGCGCAGTTCATGCAGGCGGGCGAGCAGTCCATCATCTGCGTCGAGCACACCGTGCACGCCTGCTCGCACGCCGAACACGCGTCCATGCAGGCCTGCAAGACGGACATGTCCATCGTCGCCATGTCGGGCATCGACATCATGTTCGAGCGCATGGCGCCCATCATCATCGAGTCCATTTTCTACCGCTTCCTTCGTCGGCCGCAGCCGAGGTGAGAGCGGGCAGGACCACCCGCCTGGGGCCAGGTTAGTCGTGTGCGGCATCCACGTCGATGCCCGGCGGACGCTGTCACGAGTGCTCGTCGTTGTCAATCCCGTGTGCAGGATTCTCGTCCCGTGGGACGGTGGACGGACATTGATCGACTGATGAAAGGAAGAGCCCCATGAGTGGAGCAGACGACATCAAGAACGCAGCGGAGAAGGCCGGCGGAAAGATCAAGGAGGGCGTCGGAAAGGCGACCGACAACGAGAAGCTCGAAGCCGAGGGCCGCGGCGATCAGGCGAAGGCCTCCGCCAAGCAGGCCGGCGAGAACGTGAAGGACGCCGCCAAGAACGTCGGCGACAACCTGCGCGACAGCTCCCGGGACTGATCCCGAACGGAGTGAGGCCCGCCGGAGCGGGCCTCACTGCGCGGATCAGCGGGTGCGGTTGCCGGAGATCGCTCGGATCAACCAGGCGATGACCGCGATGGCCAGCAGCACCAGGCCGACCCACAGGAGGAACTGCAGGGACTGCACGAGCCCGCCGGTGATCGCCAGGATGATGGCGACGACGATGATGATGATCAGCAGGATGTTCATCGGTCTTCCCTTCTCGGGGCGCGGGGGAGGCGCCCATCTACGGTCTCCCAACCTAGACCGCCTCATCCCATGCCCCGAGGGCCTTGACTCGGGCCTTCCCGCCGTGCGAGAGGAGCACACGACATGCCAGGACGCAGGAACAACTCGCTGAAGGATCCGGAGCTGTACGAAGAGCTCCGCGACGACGGCGCCTCGAAGGAGAAGGCCGCCCGCATCTCCAATGCCGCCGCCCGCGACGGCCGAAGCGCTGTCGGGCGCCGAGGCGGCGAACACGGCGACTACGAGGACTGGACCGTCGACGAACTGCGCGCCCGCGCCAAGGAGATCGGCCTCACCGGTTACAGCCGTCAGCGCAAGGCCGAGCTCATCTCGGCGCTGCGCGACCACTAGGGCTCGCGTATATGGCCCGGTTCGGCGTCGAGGAGGAGTTCGTCCTGCTCGATGAGCAGACACTCGTACCCGCGGCCATGAGCCCAGCCACCCGCGAGCGCATCCCCGAGGACGCTGCTGCGGGCCTCACCCCCGAATACCTCACCTGTCAGCTCGAGTCGGCGACATCGCCCGCGACCACCAGGGCGGATGCCGAGGCGCAGCTGCGACGGACGCGCAGCCTGATCGGCACGTACGCCGCCGATCAGGGTGCGGTCTTCGCCTCCATCGGCACCCCGTTCATCTCACCGAAGCGCCTGACGGTGGTCTCTTCGCCCCACTACGACGCGGTGGACGCGCAGCTCGTCGAGATCACCCGCGAGCACGAGGTCAACGGGCTGCACGTGCATGTCGAGGTGGTGGACGACGAAGAGCGCGTCCGCGTGCTCAATCGCGTGCGACCGTGGCTTCCCGTTCTGCTGGCTCTCACCGGCAACGCGCCCTTCGCACACGGCAGGGATTCGGGGTTCGCCAGCTGGCGCAGCATCCTGATCCGACGATTGCCGTCGTCGTGGAGCCCGCCGCACTTCCGCGATCTCGCCGACTACCGTGCACACGTCGAGCAACTCGTCGCGATGACAGCGATCGCGGATGCCGGCTCGCTGTCATGGGCCATCCGCCTGTCCGAGCGCTTCCCCACCGTCGAGGTGAGGGTGTTCGACGCGCAACTGACGGTCGACGACACGCTGCTCGCCGTGGCCCTCACGCGCGCTCTGATGGTGAGCGACGCGATCGATGATGCACCCGAGATCGGCGTCGACGCGATCGATGCCTCACTGTGGACGGCAGCGAGATTCGGCACCGAGGCGCGCCTCGTCGACCCGGCGAGCGGCGGGATCGCGTCGTTCTGGGACGTCGCGCGAGATCTGCTCGACAGACTGCGCCCCGCACTCGCTCGACTGGGCGACGAGGACTTCGTCACCGAGGGCTTCGCTCGCATCCGCACCGACGGCACGGGTGCCGAGCGACAGCGCAGGGCCTATGCCGAGCACGGCACGGCGGGTCTGCGCGACCTGTATCGCGCGAGCACGACTGCCATCTGACCGCCCCTCATATCCTCGGCGGCAGTAGTGTCAGCGTGTGGCATCCTCTCGCTTCGCGCCGCTGCAGCGGCTCGTGATCTCCATCGCCGTCCTCGCATCCTTCGTGACCTTCCTCGACGGCACTGTCGTGACGGTCGCGCTGCCTGCGATCAGCGATGAACTCGGCGGCGGCATCACCACGCAGCAGTGGGTGGTCGACGCGTACCTCATCACCCTCAGCGCGCTGATCCTGCTCGCGGGATCGCTGTCGGACGCCTATGGCCGGGTGCTCGTGATGCGCATCGGCCTCATCGCCTTCGGCGTGGCATCCGTCGCGGTCGCCGCCGCCCCCGATCCCCTCATCCTGATCATCGCGCGAGCCGCGCAGGGAGCAGCCGGCGCTCTGCTCGTGCCGAGCTCGCTCGCGCTGATCACGGCGACCATGCGCGCCGACGTGCAGTCACGGGCGATCGGCGTGTGGACAGCATTCACCACCGCCGCGCAGCTCGTCGGCCCGTTGCTCGGTGGACTCTTCGTCGACTTCCTGTCGTGGCGATTCGTGTTCCTCATCAACGTCGTGCCGATCGCCGTCACCCTCGTGCTGCTCTCCCGGCTGAAGCTGAAGGAGCACCCGAGCGGGGTGAGCGTCGACTGGCTCAGCGGAGCCCTGTGCGCGATCGGCCTCGGCGCGGTCGTGTTCGCGCTGATCGAGCAGCCGAACCTCGGCTGGCAGTCCCCCGCCATCTGGCTGCCCGGCCTGATCGGAGCTGCGCTCTTCGCCTGGTTCCTGGTGCGGCAGCAGAGGTCGGCCTCTCCCCTCATGCCGCTCTCGCTGTTCCGGGTGCGCGATTTCGCCTGGGGCAACCTCGCCACTCTCTTCGTCTACGCCGCTCTGTCGCTGAACGGCTTCGTCGTGGGCGTCTACCTGCAGCAGGGCGCCGGTCTCAGCGCCACCGCCGCCGGCCTCGCGAGCCTGCCGATGACCATCCTGATGATCCTGATCAGCTCGCGCGCAGGCTCATGGGCCGGGCGCTTCGGTCCACGGATCTTCATGACGGTCGGTCCGCTCGTCATGGCCGTCGGCGCCCTCATGCTGCTCGTCGTCAGCGAGGACTTCGACTACTGGTGGCAGGTGCTGCCTGCCATGATCGTGCTGGGTCTCGGGCTCTCGCTCACCGTGGCTCCGCTCACCTCGGCGATCCTCGGCGCGATCGACGAATCGCGCTCGGGCATCGCCTCCGCGGTGAACAACGCGGTCTCGCGCGTCGCCGGACTGCTCGTCGTCGCCATGCTGTCGACCATCATCGGCGGCACGCTCGACCTCGCAGGCTTCCACAACGCGGCCTGGGTCACGGCCGCGCTGCTCGTGCTCGGCGGCGTCGTGTCATGGATCGGCATCCGACGCAATCCGGCCGAAGAGGTCAATGCACCCGCGGTCGACGGCGCCCCTTCGCCGATCGGTTGACGATGTCGGTGGGCGAGCGCACACTGGGGGCACCGTCTTCCCGAGCATCCGGAGGTCCACCGTGAGCACGACCCAGACGCCCCTTCCGCCCGTCGTCGACGCCGACACGTGGCGACGCGAGCTCGACGCACTGCGCGTGCGGGAGAAGGCGGCGACGCGAGAGCTCGATGCGATCGCGGCCCAGCGACGGCGGCTGCCGATGGTCGAGCTGCCCGACTACACGCTCGTCGGGGCCGACGGTCCGGTCGCGCTGTCGGAGATCTTCGGCGAGCATCGACAGCTCATCGTCTACAACCACATGTGGACCGACGGCAACGAGTGGCAGTGCCCAGGGTGCACCGGCTTCACCTCGCAGTTCACGCGGCTCGACTTCCTCGAGCGGTACTACGACGCCCGCTTCGTGATCGTGACGAACGGGCCGATCGATGAGGCACTGGCCTACCGCGACCGGGTGGGCAATCGCATGACGTGGTTCTCGAGCGCCGACAGCACGTTCGGCGCCGACATGGATGCCGGTCCGAACGAGGGCTTCGGCGTGAACGTCTTCCTGCGCGACGGCGACACCGTGTATCGCACCTGGCACACGAACGGACGAGGCACCGAGCGCATGAGTCAGCTGCAGGGGCTCGTGGACCTGCTCCCCTACGGCCGCCAGGAGGAGTGGGAGGACTCCCCGGCCGGATGGCCCCAGCACGGCACGTACGATCAAGGGATGGGTTCGAAAGAGATCGCCGCTCTGTACGGGGTCGGCAGCTGAGGCGCGCGACGGTCGCGGTCACCGCCGTCGCCGCGCTGGTCCTCGCCCTCTCGGGCTGCGTCACGACCATCTCCGACCCGCCTGCGCCTTTCCTGCCTCCACCAGCGGGAGCAACACCCGACTACCAGCTCGGCGGCGCCTATGCACCCGCCGACGGTGTCGGCATCGTGGGTCGGGACCGCTCGGATGACCCCGCCGAGGGGCTGTACTCGATCTGCTACGTGAACGGTTTCCAGACCCAGCCGGGCGAGCTCGACACCTGGCCCGACGACCTCGTGCTGCAGAGCGGCGGCGAGCCCCTGTTCGACCCCGACTGGCCCGACGAGGCTCTGCTCGACACCTCGACCGACGACCGCCGCGAGCGCATCGCCGAGATCGTCGGTCCGTGGATCGAGGGGTGCGCCGAATCGGGATTCGAGGCGGTGGAGTTCGACAACCTCGACTCGTACACCCGCTCTGACGGTGCGCTCACCCTCGATGACAACCTCGCCCTCGCGGCGCTGCTCGTCGACGTGGCACATGACTCCGGGCTCGCGGCCGGGCAGAAGAACGCCGCCGAGGATGCGCCCCTGCTGCGCGAGCGCGCCGGGTTCGACTTCGCCGTGGTCGAGGAGTGCTCGGTCTATCAGGAGTGCGGAGCCTTCACCGGTGTCTACGGCGACGCCGTGATCGATATCGAGTACTCCGACGAGCTGCCGCGGTCGTTCGCCGAGATGTGCGCCGACGACGAGGCGCCGGGGTCGATGGTGCTGCGGGATCGCGACCTCGTCACGCCGGGGCACGAGGAGTACGTGTTCGAGACGTGCTCCTGATCGCCGGCGGGCGAACCCCCTGGGTAGGCTGACCTCGTGAGCAAGACGGGGGATCACGACGGCGCGTCGCGATCAGCCGCGCCATTCGCCGCACCTGCTGCCGCGCGTGCCGGAACCGTCGTTCGGGAGGCACTCGCGCGCTGGGCGCACGCCGTCGCAGAGCTCCCCCGCTGGATCTGGGTGGCGGCTGCCGCCCTGGTCGCCCTGGCCATCGTCGTCGCGGCGATGGGCGGGCTCACCCGGGCAGAGGCGTCGCCGGCCATGCTCGGCCCCGATGACGAGGCGCGCACCTCGATGTATGCGATCACCGTGCTCGGCGCCGAGTTCGCCACCGAGATCGAATCGGAGTACCTCGAGGCGGAGCCGGGCGAGAAGTTCCTGGTGATGAGCACCCGCATGGAGAACCTCTCGAATTCACCGATCGGGGTCGGCACCACCGCCGACCGAGTGAGCACGGGGTTCGTCAACACCGAGAGTCCGCTCCTCGCGCTGAAGGGCGTCACCGCGACCGACTCGGTCGACGTATGGCGGGCGGACGGCTCATCGGGGCAGGTGGTCCTGCAGCCGGGCGTCCCCAGCCAGGTGACCTTCGCCTGGACGATTCCCGAGGATGCGTTCCCCGACGGTGCCGTGTCGCTCGACGTGTACGAGGTGGAGACGCGCCGCGGACAGGTCGTCCTCTCGTCGCGAGCCGTCAGCTGGCGCCCCGCCGCACTCAGCTCGCGCATCTCCATGACCGCGCAGGAGGCACCGTGAGGCGCGCGACGCCCTGGCTGCTCGGGGCCGCCCTGGTGATCGCCGCCGGTGCCGTGACCGCCGTGACCCCCACCGACGACGACGTCATCGGCCCCACCGAGGTGCGCGGATCTTTCGGCGAACCCGTCGAGTCGCGCACACTGATCGCGGCGGCGACCGATGCGACCTTCACCGACGAGGTCGCGGTGCCGGGTGCCGACTGGAGCGCGGAGGGCAACTGGCTCGTCGTGACGGTCATCGCCTCGGCCGCGCACACAGAAGTCGACGCTGCGATGAATCTGGCGACGCTGGCCGTCGGCGACCGCGTGTTCCAGGCGAGCGAGCGACCGGATGCGTCGTTGATGTCGACCCCGCTGCGGCTGGGCATCGACACCGTCGGCACCCTGGCCTTCGAGCTGCCGCCCGATGTCACGTCCGGACGCGCCGAGCTGCGTCTCACCTCGTCGTATCTCACCGCCGAGCTCGACGACCTGATCACGATCCCGCTCGACCTCGATGATCTGCCCCGCACTCCGAGCGTCGAGCTCGACGACCCCGAGTTGAGCGCGCCGTGACGTGGTGGAGGAGGCAGCGCCGGTCACTGATCGCGCTGGCGATCGCTGCCGTGGCCATGCTCGGTGCCACCGTGTGGCTCGACATCGTGCCCAGCATCCGGCCGACCGATCGCGTGATCGAAGCCGAGTCGACGGTCGACATCGCGGGGCAGACGCTCACGCTCGGCCCGACCGAGTGGGGTGAGTTCGAGACGCCCGAGGACACACGCGTGCTCAGCATCCGACTGGCGTCGAGCGGCGGGTCGGATGCCGCACTCTGCGGGCAGGCCGCACTCACCGAGATCGACAGGGATCGGACCTGGCTCAGCTCTCGGAAGAGCCTCGTCGTACCCTCCGACGAAGGCGAGAACTCATGCCTTCCCGAATCGGCGTCGTACCGCATCCTGCTGACGTTCCTGCTGCCCGAGGACGCCGAAGGTCCCTTCCTGCTCGACATCGAGGGGAGCGACGACGACCTCGCTCGCTTCCGCATCGACCCCTGAGGGACGGGTGTCGAGGCCAGAGCGGGGGCGGCCGATGACGCTGTCATACGCCGTCGCGACGATCGCCACCCTCAGCGGTTCGGCCACTGCCGCGATCGCGACGGCGATGAGGGGGAAGACCCCGGCCCAGAACCACCGTTCATGGCCGCCGATGAGCAGCAGCACGCCGCGGGTTCCCGCCTGCTCGGCGAACGCCCACAGCGCATAGGCCAGCGCGTAGGCGCCGAAGAGCAGCGGTCCGCCGCGCCAGATCACCGTGACGGCCGCCCAGAGGCCCTCGAGCCGCATCACCAGGGTGCGCGCGATGCTCATCGCCGCACCGCGGGCCGCTCCCCCACCGAACCGCGAGAACGCCGGGGTCGAGTCGAAGGTCGTGCCGAAGATCACGCCGGCCACCGTGAGCCAGGCAGCGGGGACGATGAGTGCGGCGACCAGGATTCCGACGAGCCAGGTCGTTCCCTCCCAGACCGCGGCGATGGGCTCGAGGTTCACGGCGAACCAGTCGCCGAATCCTCGCAGCCAGCCGACGGCCTGGCGCTCGGCGAACCAGTCGAGGACGCTCGTCCACCACCGTGCGACGAGCGTGAAGAGCATGAATGTCCACAGCACCTCTGCGTAGGTGGCGAGGATGATCGTCCAGCGCGGCAGCCTGGCGGCGAACCGGGTCAAGAGCAGTCGCGCGACCAGGGCGATCACGAGCACCGTCACCGGCAGCACACCGACCGAGATCAGTCCGCCGCGGTCGCCGATCTGCGAGAATCCCTCCCCGGACTGGGGCAGCGCCACGGCGAGCGCGATCTGGAAGAACTCGATCTGGTCGGCGTCGAGCAGACCCCACGCGGTGTAGAACGCGAAGAACGGCAGGATCGCCGCGAGCGTGGCCGAGCCGAACTCGCGGATGCCACCCGCATCCTCCCGGCGGCTGTGCGGCAGCGACGGCCGCACCGTGAGATACATCGCGACGTACGAGACGAGACGAGCGGCGACCGCCAGCGGCAGCAGCAGCAGGCCCCCGAGCGTGGTGTGGCCGCCGACGAATCCGGCGAACTCGATGAGCACGCGGTGCAGAGCCTCGCCCCCGAGATACCAAGCCATGAGCGCAGGCCAGTGCCGCGCGATGATGCGCCCGAACGTCCGGAGGGCCTGTGACATGTGCCCTACCGTACCGGTCGGGCACGACGCGCCTCTGTGGACTCCGAGCGTCGGGCCGCCTACTCCCCGCTGTGGTGGCCGTCAACCGGCTTTCCGCGCCGTGCCAGCGCGAGCACCATGGCTGCGTGCAAGCATCGAACCGGTCTCGTCTTCGCGCGGTCTTCTCGACGGCCGTGCTCCTGCTCGCGATCGGCCTGTCGGGCTGCGGCCTGACGATCCCCGCCGACCCCGACGGCACGCTGTCGTCCGTGACCGGCTCGGAGCTGCGGGTCGGCGTCACGTCGGAGCCCGGGCTCGTCGACGTCGAACGCGCCACTCCGACCGGCAGCCTCCCCGACCTCGTGAGCGGGTTCGCCGACAGCATCGACGCCGAGATCGACTGGACGGACGGGTCGGAGGAGACCCTGGTCGGGATGCTCGAGCGCGGCGACCTCGACCTCGTGATCGGCGGCTTCACGGCGAGCACCCCGTGGATCGACAAAGCCGGTGTGACTCGCGCGTATCCCGGCATCGACGGAGCCGAAGGCCGCCAGATCGTGATGCTCGTGCCACTGGGCGAGAACGCGTTCCTGAGCGAGCTCGAGCGGTACCTCGACGAGGAGGTGGGCTCGTGACGACGCCGACGAGGATCGGACGGACGGAGCTCCCCGACGAGCAGCGAGATGCCCTGCGGCGCGCCATCCGATGGGAGTGGTTCACGATCGCCTACACCTCGGTCACGATCGCCGTGATCGCGCTCGTGGTCGGCAACTCGCAGGCGATGCGCACCGCGTGGATCGAAGACATGCTGTCGCTGATCCCCCAGTTCGCATTCCTCATCGCGCTGCTGTTCGTGCGGCGCCGTCCGACAGTGAAGCACCCCTATGGGCTGCATCGGGTGATGGGAATCGGCCACCTCGTGGCGGGCGTCGCCCTGCTGGCAGTGGGACTCAACCTGGCGATCGAAGCAGTCACCGGACTCATCGCCGGTGAGCATCCGACCATCGGCACCGTGCAGCTCTTCGGACAGACGATCTGGCTCGGCTGGCTCATGGTCGCCGTCATGGCCGTGGTCATCGTCGGGCCGGTGTTCTTCTACGGCCCCGCCAAGTCGAAGCTCGCGCCCGTGCTGCACAACAAGCTGCTCTACGCCGACGCCGACATGGCGAAGGCCGACTGGCAGACCACGGTCGCCTCGATCGTCGGCGTGCTCGGTGTCGGCATGGGTGTGTGGTGGCTCGACGGCGCGGCGGCTCTGGTCATCTCGCTCGGCATCGTCTGGGACGGATGGCGCAACACGAAGACCGCGGTGATCGACCTCATGGACCAGCGCGCGAGGACCTACGACAGCAAGCATCCGCATCCGCTCGCCGGTGATGTGCTCGCGACCATACGCTCACGACCCTGGGTGAAAGAGGCGGGAGTCCGGATGCGCGACCAGGGCCAGGTCTTCCACATCGAGGCCTTCGTGGTCCCTCACAAGAGCAAGGTGTCGCTGGATCACGTGACCGACCTGGCCGAGCGCATCACCGACCTCGATTGGAAGGTGCAGGATGTGGTGATCTACCCGGTCGGGAGGCTCCCTGACGGCGTCGACACGTCAGGGCGCGACTGACCGCCGGAACCCGTCGTGACAGATCGTTGGGGACAGGCCGCTCTCGTCGCGCGTCAGACGTCGTCCTCGTCGTCGCTTCCGTCATCGGATCCCGCGGCATCGGGATCGTTCGGAACCGGGTCCTCGGACTGCTGACGCGGCGCGAGCTCGTCGGGGATCATCGGTGTCTCGTCCGCCTGGTCTCTCCGGTCATCGGGGGTGGATTCGATCTCTGACATGGTGCTCCCTTCGTCGGTGTGCGTATTGCGACAGCATGCCTCGGCGGGCCGGTCGACGTGTGCCCCTTGACAGAACGGACCCACACGCTCAGTGGAACGGGCAACCGCTGGACGCGGAGGAGGACGCCGAGGACACCGACCGCACCTTGCCGCCGGAGCGGGGCTTCGTGGGCAGCCGTCGGCGGTTGACGTCGAGCCCGTCGTCGAGGATCCGCAGACCGGGGTCGCTGAGCACCGTGACCGCTGCGGCGAGGCCCGCGATCGCGAGCTTCTCGCCGGGGCATCGATGGCCGGTCGCGACATCGGCCCCACCGTGCGGGATGAACGCGGCGAGCGCCTCGTAGTCTGCGCCGACATCGCGGAAACGCTCCGGGTCGAACCGCTCGGGACGCGCCCAGAAGCGATCGTCGGTGTTGGTGCCGAGGATGTCGAGCACGACGCGGCCACCGGCATCCACTTTCTGCCCGTCGAGCTCGACGTCGGCGATCGCCCACCCGGGGAGCATCGGCACGAACGGGGACGTCCGTCTGATCTCCTGCGCGAACATGATCGACAGCGGTCCACCGACCAGGGCGCCCCGTTCGGCGGCTTCGGCGGCGATGCGCTCACGCCACTCGGGGTGCTCGTTGAGCGCCTTGGCGGCGAACGCGACGAAGCGCGCGACGGCGATCATCGGACGGATGCTGTTCTGCAGCTCGACCCCCGCGATGCGCGCGGGCAGCAACTCGCCGTCCTGATCGCGGTGGTGCGCCCACTGCTCGAGCGCTGTTCCCGGCTCGGCGTTGAGCGCACCGTGCCGCACTGCTTCGATGAGACGCGCGGAGTGGCGGTCGGACCACCAGCGGTTGGCCAGAGCGGCGAGGTACTCCGGTGAGTACGGCGAGCCGAAGCCGTCGACGATCTGGGCGAGCCGGGCCGCCCACCGGGTCTTCGCTGCGGGCGTGCCGGGCACACCGGCCCACCCCATGATCGCTCGGCCCAGCGCACCGACCGCCGCGTCGTAGGCGCTGCGGGTGCCGCCATCGAGCCAGGCCCGACGTTCGCTCTGCCACTCGCGCTCGAGCCATGGCGTCAGCCGCTCGACCTGCTCGTCTTCATAGGCGACGTCGATGAACGTCGCCTTGCGGTGCTTGTGCGCGTCACCGTCGAGGCTGTGCACGGAGCCGTGGCCGAACAGGCTCTCCTGCACGAGGGCCGGCATCGCCCCGGAGCGCGCGATGCGGGTCTCGTCGTAGAACAGCTCGACGCCCTCGACGCCGCGCACGAACACGGTGTCGTCACCGAGCAGACGCATCGGCGCCGACCTCGCACCCGGTCGCACCCTGCGCCAGATCCGTGGACCGAAGCCGTAACCGCGGGTGAGCAGGGTGGGTGCGTCGTCGTGCGCGAGAGCACCGAGTCTGCGAGCGGCGCGAACGGGAAGATCGATGAGTGCCATGACCCGACGTTCGCAGAGACGCGTGCGCTGTTCCAGGGGGAGGCGCCGATGCGGGGTCTGTGGTACGGCCGGTCGGCGCCGCACGCGGCCCGTCAACCCCCTCGGTGGATCGACGCGGAGGCAGGAGCATGAAGGCAACCGTCACAGAAGGAGCCGACATGGCCAAGAACGTGCGCACGATGAACTGCCGCCCCGATGACGTGTTCCGGGTGCTGGCCGACGCCTGGCTCTACCCGGCGTGGGTCGTCGGCGCGTCGCGCATGCGCGACGTCGATGACACCTGGCCGCAGCCCGGCGCCGAACTGCACCACTCGGTGGGCGTCTGGCCCGCCCTGCTCGACGACACCACCGTGGTCGAAGAATGGGATCCCCCGCACCGGATGGTCATGCGTGCGAAGGGCTGGCCGATCGGCGAGGCCCGCGTCACGCTGCGAGTGCGTTCGCACGGCGACGGATCTCTCGTCCGCATCGACGAAGAGCCGGTGCGTGGCCCCGCCACCCTCGTGCCGCGCGTGCTGACCGCTCCTCTGCTGCGCTGGCGCAATTCCGAGACCCTGCACCGGCTGGGATACCTCGCCGAGGGAAAGGCCGGCTGAGTCCGGAGCCCGAGCGGGGCTGACCGGCACGTGAGCCGGCTGCGCAGTACGGGCTGCACAGCCGGCGGTCACCGTCAGACGGTGGAGGGCTGGAGCACGACCTTGATGCAGCCGTCGGCCTTGCGCTGGAAGGTCTCGTAGAGACCCGGGGCGTCTTCGAGCGGTGCGGTGTGGGTCGTGAGATCCATCACGCCGAGCGGGTCGCTGAGATCCTCGACCAGCGGCATCAGGTCGTCGATCCAGCGCTTGACGTTGCACTGGCCCATGCGGATGCTGACCTGCTTGTCGAACAGCGTCTTCATGGGCATGATGTCGGCATCCCCGGCGTAGACGCCGCTGAGCGACACCGTGCCGCCGCGGCGCACGACGTCGATCGACGCATAGAGGGCGGCGAGGCGATCGATGCCCGCCTTGTCGAAGACCTGCCTGGCGGCGGGGTCGGGCAGCAGCCCGACGGCGCGCTGCACGAGCTTGATTCCCGGGTTGCCGTGCGCCTCCATGCCGACGGCGTCGACGACAGCATCCGCCCCTCGTCCGTCCGTGAGGTCTCGCAGCTCTGCGACGACATCGTCGGTCAGGTCGAAGACCTCGGCGCCGTGTCGGGCGGCCATCTCGCGTCGCTCGGCGACGGGGTCCACCGCGAGCACGCGATAACCGCGGTGCGCGCCGACGCGGGCGACGAACTGGCCGACCGGCCCGAGTCCCATCACGGCGAGCGTTCCGCCGTCCGGCACATTCGCGTACTCGACGCCCTGCCAGGCGGTCGGCAGGATGTCGCTGAGAAAGAGGTAGCGCTCGTCCGGCAGGTCGGAGGCGACCTTGATGTGGTTGTAGTCGGCGAGCGGGACCCGGAGGTACTCGGCCTGCCCGCCGGGGACCTGCCCGTAGAGCTTCGTGTAGCCGAACAGCGAGGCGCCGCTGCCGTATTCCTTCACCTGCGTCGTCTCGCACTGGGACTGCAGGCCGCGCAGACAGAAGAAGCAGTGGCCGCACGAGATGTTGAACGGCACGACGACTCGATCGCCGACCGCCAGATCGCGCACGGCGCTTCCCACCTCGACCACGACGCCCATCGGCTCGTGGCCGAGGATGTCGCCCTTGTCGAGGAACGGGCCGAGCAGTTCGTAGAGGTGCAGATCCGAGCCGCAGATCGCCGAAGAGGTGATCCGGACGATCGCATCCGTCGCATGCTCGATGACCGGGTCGGGCACCTCCTCGACCGTCACGTTGCGCGTGCCCTGCCAGGTGAGTGCCTTCATGGTGTCCTCCTCGGGGGATGTCGGATGCCCACCCTCCGTCGCTCGCGCTCGATACGACAGAGGGTTGACACACCTCGCCGTCGATGGGCGGGGGTCAGCGCGGCGCGGCGACCAGATGGGCGCGCTGCTCGGCGAGCGGACACGAGAAGACGTCGCGCTCTCCGAGTCCGACCCGATTGATGTAGCGCACGACGATCGCGTAGGACGCGAACAACCCGACCTGGGTGTACTTCACATCGTGCGCCTCGCAGTAGGCGGCGACGAGCGGCGCTGCCCGGCGCAGGTGCGGGCGGGGCATCGACGGGAACAGGTGGTGCTCGACCTGGTAGTTCAGGCCGCCCATCACGACGTCGATCACGCGACTCCCCCGCACGTTGCGGCTCATCAGCACCTGCCTCCGGAGGAAGTCCAGGGTCAGGTCCTTCGGAACCACGGGCATGCCTTTGTGGTTCGGAGCGAACGAGATGCCCATGTAGAACCCGAACAGGCCCAGCTGCACGGCGAGAAACACGAACGCGATGCCCGGCGACAGCACGATGAACACCAGCGTGACGAATCCGATCATCCGGATGCTGAGGAAGACGATCGCGAGCACAGCAGCGGTGAACAGCTGCCACCACGTGTCGCCGATCCAGACGAAGGCGGCGAGGCTGACGGCGACGACCAGCGGGGCCGCGATGAGTTTGGTCCAGTAATAGCCGTACCGACGGCGAAGCAGTCCGCGTTCGCGGATCTGCTGCGCCAGCTCGGTGAAGGTGCTCGATCCGCCGCGCGCGGTGTCGCGTGGGCGAGTGCGGATGGTCTGACCGGTGGCGTCCATGACGACCTCTTCTCCGAAGTCATCCGCTGTCGACACGAACAGCTCCGCTACGGCCCACTGTGGTGTCCTGCGGGCTCTGATGCCGACGGTACGCCGGTCGCGTCCGCGCACAGCGGGCCTTGACAATTCCCCGGTGCGGGTGTGGGGCCGGCCGCTCTCCGTCGGCACGCATAGTACGTCCATCCCCTCGCCACGTCGAGGGAGGGTGTCGATCCGTCGCTGAGGCGCACAGTGGCCCCACACCCAGCAACGACCGACGGAGGCCGACATGTATTTCCACGTTCAGGAGTTCATCAACGAGATCGCTCAGGACGAGCCGGATCCCGCCGCGGCGAACGCACTGCAGGAGGGCCTCGGCGGACAGTTCGGCGAGATGCGCACGATGATGCAGTACCTGTTCCAGAGCATCAACTTCAGAGGCCCCGACGGCAAGCCGTACAAGGATCTGATCCAGGGCATCGGCACCGAGGAGATCAGCCACGTCGAGCTCATCGGCACGACGATCTCACGCCTGCTCGACGGATCGCCGCAGTATCAGGGAAAGCCGACCGACCCGGTCGACAAGCCCGGTGCCGGCGGTGCGACGCCACTGAACATCGCCCTCGACACGAGCAACATCCACCACTACCTCGTCGGAGCTCAGGGCGCCCTTCCGGTCGACGCGGTCGGCAACCCGTGGTCGGGTAGCTACGTCTACAACTCGGGCAACCTCGTGCTCGATCTGCTCTACAACCTGATGCTCGAGTCGACCGGCCGCCTGCAGAAGTGCCGACTGTACGAGATGACCGACAACAAGACCGCCCGCAGCACCATCTCGTACCTGATCGTCCGCGACCAGGCGCACGAGAACGCGTATGCCAAGGCGCTCGAGACCCTCGGCGTCAACTGGCGCACGTCGCTGCCCATTCCCAAGACCAACGCCGAGCAGTTCCCCGAGGTCAAGAAGCTGCTCGATCTCGGTCTGCAGAGCAAGAACTACTCGTTCGATCTGACCGCGCAGTCCGAAGCGGGCAAGATCTTCCAGGGCGCCTCGCCGTCGAACGACGGCACCACCCTGGATGCCAGCGAGCAGGCGCCCGTCGGCGTGCCGATGACGATCTCTCCCGAGCGGCTCGAGGAGTTCTCGCCGGGTGCCGACAAGGAGCTGCGTGCGCTGATCGAGGCGACCGCCGCGATGGAGATGGCCGACATCGACGCCACCTTCGGTCGCATGTCCTGAAAGACGGTGTGCGGGCCGGCGGATGCACAGCCGCCGGCCCACGATATTATGGGATGCTGGTATCGCCCCCGGTGATCATCCGATCGCGTCTCATGACATGGGTTCCGTGGCGCAGTGAGGAGATCATGATGGGAAAGCTCGTCTACGAAGGCAGCGTCAAGGCCGACATCGAAGACCGCGCCCTCACGCACCTGCAGCTCGTGATCACGGCCAAGCTGCGTCGAGGGGAGCCCTTCAGCTTCACCTGGCGCGAGGACATGAGCGTCGGCGGCGGCCGCACGACCGTCTGGGTGCACGCAGGCAGCTCGCTCGTCTTCAAGTACAGCGGAAGCCGTCAGCCCTCGATCAACCGCGCCTGGATCGAAGCCCTCGCGTTCACGGCCAGCGCGCCGAGCGGTCTCTACCTCGTGCCCGAGCCCGCAGAGGGCAGCGCACCGCCGGCAGAGCGTCTCGACGTTCCCGCGCACGCCTGACGAAGGGGAGAATGGGGAGGTGTCCCCGAACCCCCCGCGGCGACTGCTCGCCTCCGTGCAGCGCATCCTGCACACCGATCCCTCCGCTGTCGCCCACACCGAGGCGATGCCCGTCATCGACGAACGCACCGTGCCGAGGGTCTTGGATCTCGCCACCCGCATCGGCGAATCGATGTTCGGTGTCGGTGCCTCCGCTCACGAGGTGACGCTGGCCATCACCCGCGTCTGCGCCGCGTACGGCATGCGAGACGTGCAGGTCGATGTGACCTACAACTCGATCACGGTGTCGTTCCACCTGAGCGGCGAGGTCTGGCCCGAGACGCTCGTGCGCGTCGTGCGGGTGGCGGCGCCCGACCACGCCAAGCTGCAGCGTGTGCAGGCCCTGGTCGCCGACATCGACGACGGCCTCGATCTCGAATCGGCGCGCACCGCCTACCGCGTGCTGCGCCGCGTGCCGTTCCGCTACCAGCAGCCTGTCGTCATCGTGGCCAGGGCGCTGCTGGCCGTCGGCGTCAGCATCATGCTCGGCGCCTCGGCGCTCATCGTCGGGCTCACCTTCGTCGCGGCGCTGTGCGCGGCACTGACCCAGGCGGGCCTCGCCCGCGCCAGGGTCCCCCTGTTCTTCAGCCAGATCGCCGGAGGCTTCGTCACCACGGTCGTCGCGGTCGCCGTCTCGGCGTTGGGCTCTGCGGGCATCGAGCCGTTCGTCGGCATCCGCCCCTCGATCATCGTGGCCTCGGGAATCGTGCTCATGCTCGCCGGCCTCACCGTCGTCGGTGCCGCGCAGGACGCGATCGACGGGTTCGCGCTCACTGCGGGCGGGCGCATCCTCGACCTGACCATGCAGACGCTCGGCGTCGTGATCGGCATCCTCGTCGGCCTGGAAGTGGGCAGCGTGCTCGGCTTCACGATGGGCCTGCCAGACGACCCCGCCCCGTTCGGTCCGCTGCTGAATCAGTTCCTCGGGGCGATCATTATCGCGATCGCCGTCGCCGTCTTCAACGGCGCCGGCATCCGCATCATCCTCGTCAGCGCGCTGCTCAGCGCCGTTACCATCGCCGGATACTCCGCCATGGTCGGAGTGAACCTGCACCCGGCGGCGGCGAGCGCGATCGGCGCACTGCTCGCCAGCTTCATCGGGATGCTGATCGCCGTGAAGCTGCATGTGCCGTCGGTCGCGGTGACGACGGCGGCCATCGTGCCGCTCGTTCCCGGTGTCGCGGTGTTCCAGGGGCTGCTCGAGATGATCCACTCGGCTGGGTCGGCATCGGGCGTGGTGGGCATCGGAGGGTCGCTGGTCGACGCCGTGGTCATCGGCATCGCATTGGCCTCGGGGGCTTCGCTCGGTCTGTATCTGGGCACGCCGGTGCGCGCCACCCTCACCAGCGTCGCGAAGACGCGGGCGCGGGTCGTACGGCGCTGAGCCGCAGCGAGTCGGCCCTGTCAGACTCGGGGTCCGAGCGTCCCCGCGTCAGCCTCTCCCGCCGCGTCCCCTTTCAGCTCGACGAGGATCGTGTGCGTCGGCGTCGTTCCCGTGTTCTCGCCCGAGTGGCGCTGGGCCGGGATCCAGACCGCCTGTCCGCTCGGCAGCGACGTGTCGAAGGTGCGCTCCCCGGCTGAGAGCCGACGCGAGAAGTCGCTCAGGGTGACCATGACGCTGTTCGGGTGGTCGTGCGGAGTCGTCTGATCACCTGGCTCATCGGTGTATTCGAGCACGCGGACGAACTCGTTCTCCCAGAGCGTCCGGTAGTGATCAGGATTCGTCAGAGTGGGATCGTCGGTGATCATGCGGTCACTGTACGCTCCGCGATCCCACTCCGACAGGGGCATTTCGAGCGGCCGGCGCCGCCTTCAACCGCTCAGCCCCTGGACCTGACGATCAGGCGTCGGCGCGCACGGACTCCAGCGACGGGTAGTCGGTGTAGCCCTCGGCCGTGCGGCCGTAGAACAGCGCGGGACGAGGCTCGTTCAGCTCGGCGTCCTCACGCCAACGCTCGACGAGGTCGGGGTTCGCGATCACGGGTCGGCCGGCGGCCACGGCATCCGCCCATCCCTCTGAGACGAGCATCTCTGCCTCGTCGCGGGTCGTGGGAGAACCGAAGCCGGAGTTGATGATGAGGGGCGCTCCGAGAGTGCGGCGGATGCGCTGCACCAGCTCGCTCGTCGGGGCGGCGTTCAGGATGTCGACGAAGGCGAGGCCGAGCGGTGCGAGGCCCTCGGCGACGGCGAGGTAGGTGGCGAGCGCGTCGTCGTCATCCTCTTCGAGGACGCCCTGGATGTTGTGCTGCGGCGACAGACGGATGCCGGTGCGATCGGCTCCGACGGCCTCGGCGACCGCACGGGTGACCTCGATGGCGAAGCGGGCGCGGTTCTCGGGTGATCCGCCGTACTGGTCGTCGCGGATGTTCGACACCGGCGAGAGGAACTCCTGCACGAGGTAGCCGTTGGCTCCGTGCACCTCGACGCCGTCGAAGCCCGCGGCGATCGCGTTGCGCGCGGCCTGCACGAACTGCTCGACGACCATCGGGATCTCGTCGAGGGTCAGGGCGTGGGCGACAGGCATGTCGACCTTGCCCTCAGGAGTGTGGGTCTGGCCGGGAGCGGCGAGTGCGCTCGGGGCGACGACGCGCGGCTCACCCGAGATCGCAGGATGCGAGACGCGCCCGCCGTGCATCAGCTGCATGACGATGGTGCCGCCCGCTTCGTGCACGGCATCGGCGACGGGCCGCCAGCCGGCGATCTGCTCTGGCGTGACGATGCCGGGCTGTCCGGAGTACGACTTGCCCTCGGCCGCCGGCCACGTCCCCTCCGAGATGATGAGGCCCTGACCCGCCCGCTGGCGGTAGTACTCGACCATCGTCTCGGTCGGCACTCCGTCATCATCTGCACGCGTGCGGGTGAGAGGCGCCATGACGACGCGGTTGGACAACTGGAGGGCGCCGAAGACGGCCGGTTCGAAGAGAGTCACGCTCAGGGGTAAGGCGCGCGAGGGGTGCGGTATTCCCCCGCCGCGATATGCAGGCCGGATGCTCAGCCTGCTGCGCCGCCGTACATCTCGCCCACGGGCACCGCCACCGGCAGCACATTGCCCGGCTGCGCGAGCGGGCACGCCCAGGCGGGGTCGTACGCGCAGGACGGGTTGTAGGCGAAGTTGAAGTCGAGCACGATGGTGCCGCGCTCGGCATCCGATCCGAGGTCCGCACCCTTGATTGTGTCGATCAGGTAGCGGCCTCCCCCGTACGTGCCGCCCGGACGACCGGCGAGCGCGTCGCGCACCGGGACGAAGATCCCACCGCCGTAGGTCGTCAGCCGCCAGACGTCGAGCGATCCGGTGTCGGGGATCTCCACCCTGCCGATGCGCTCGAACGGCACCACGCCGTCGGTGCCGGTCGCGAAGTCGAAGCCGCCGGGCTCCGCGGGCAGGATGGGCAGCTCGAAGCGCCACTGCGGGTCGTAGGAGGCGATCGGCAGCCCCTCGAAGAGCGGGCGGTCGTCAGCCAGCAGCGGGGTCGCCGCGTGATGCAGCATCAGGTCGTCGCGCTCGATGCGCCACAGCTCGTGCGCCTCTTCGGCGGAGTCCGCGCGGCGCACCGCGTCGTAGAGGGCGAAGACCCGACGCCTCCAGTCGACGACCTCGGCGGCGGTGCGGGCTTTCGTGAGCGTCATGTCCTCCAGGCTACGCGGATGCGGTGGCGCAGCGGCCGCGACGACCTGCGAGGCGGCCGATTCACGAATCCGTGTCGCGCGGCAGCACGGTGAGTACGCGCTCGATGTGGTCGCGGAACTCGACCAGGTAGTCGCGGAGGAACTTCGCCGTGCCCTCGTTCGTGACCGTGCCGTCATCCGAGAAGGTGTCGGGCGAGAACTGGATGTAGGCCTCGGGGGCGGTCATCTGGCGGGCGTTGCAGAAGCTGAGCACGCCGCGCAGGCTCTGCTGGGCGACGGCCGTGCCGATCGCACCGACCGATGCTCCGATGACGGCGGCCGGGATGTGATCGAACGAGTTCTGGCCCCACGGTCGCGAGGCCCAGTCGATCGCGTTCTTGAGTCCCCCGGGGATCGAACGGTTGTACTCGGGCGTGACGAAGAGCACGGCATCCGCCGAAGCGATCGACTCCTTGAGATCCACCGCCACAGCGGGGTAGTCGGCGTCGTAGTCCTGACTGTAGAGAGGGAGGTCTCTGATCGGGATCTCGAAGAACTCGAGATCGGATGGAGCGAGCCTGATCAGCGCCGTCGCGAGGATGCGGTTGATCGAGGTGGACGAGAGGCTTCCGACGAAGTATCCGACCCTGTACGCCATGACTGTTCCTCATTCCTGTAACCGTGGGATCAGTCTCGTCCTGGCTCGTCGCCGAGTCCAGCCCTTGCGCGACGAGAACGCCGCCGACCTCGGTCAGTCGCCGAACGCGGCGAGCAGCTCCGCGAAGTGATCGAGGTCTTCGGCCGACCAGCGGCGCAGCCGCTCGCCGAGGCGCTCCTCGTAGCGCGAGCGGGCCAGAGCGACCCGCTCCTGCGCCAGCTCGGTCGCGACGAGCACCCGCGCCCGGCGATCGTCGGGATCGGGGACGCTCTCGACCAGCCCGAGCTGCTCGAGCTGCCGCACGTGACGGCTGACGGCCGACTTGTCGGTCTGCAGACGCTCGATGATCGCCCCGGCCGAGGTCGCCTTGCCGGTCGCGATCGAGGTCAGCACCTGATATCCGAGGGGCTGCAGGTCGGGGTGCACGGTCTGCGCCGCTTCGCGCCAGCTCACCCGGATGCGGGCGAACAGCCTTCCCAGCTCGTGCTCGACCCTCGAGATCGCCTGGTCGAGCTCGGCCGGATCGAGGGCGGCCGGATCGAGGGGCTCGGCACCTGCGGAGTCTGCGGCGGGCGCGCCCTCTCGGGCGGGTTCGTCGGGCGAGGCACTCATGGTCGCCAGCTTACGGCGAAGCCCCGCCGTCTCAGAGACGGCGGGGCTTCGATCGAGGTGGATGCTCGGGGCGGTCAGACCTCGGCAAGCAGACGGAAGACCTTGGACGCTGCCTGGATCTCGTCCTGCGTGAGCTCGGCCACGATCGTCCGCAGACGCGACGCGTGATCTCTGCGCAGTTCTGCGAGCACGGTGCAGGCGGCCGGTGTCGGCGTCAGAACCCGCAGCCGGCCGTCCCGCTCGTCCGGCCGGGACTCGATCAGCCCCAGCTCCTCGAGCATGCGCACCTGGCGGCTGATGACCGACTTGTCCATCTCGAAGCGCTCGGCCAGCTCGTGCGCATTCGCCGATTCGGCCCGTTCGATGAAGGTCAGCAGCTTGTAGCCGCCCACCTGCAGCTCGGGGTCGATGCGCGCAGCCGACTCCTTCCAGAGCGTCCTGGTCCTCGCGAAGATCAGGTTCAGATGCGTCTGCAGGTCGCCGAGCGCGGTGTCGACGTCGGCGGGCTCGACCGCCACGGGGGTGGCCATGTCAGCGCCTCGGCTCCTGGTCGTCTCGTTCGAGCACCGTCACAGAGCCGGTGGTCGGTGAGGCGGAGTCGACGCCCGAGAGTCGGATCGTCCCGGTCGACATCGTGGCGCCGACCTCTGCCTCCGAGACCTCGAGAACCGATTCCTCGGCCTGCTCGCGCAGCTGCTCGGCGGCGTTCTTCGTCGAGAGCGGCTTGTTCTTGATGAACGCGATCGCGATGATGGCGATCAGCGCCAGCGGGATGGCGATGATGAACGCGTCGGCGATGCCGTGGCCGTAGGCTCCCTCGACGATCGTGCGGATCGTGTCAGGCAGCTGCGTGACCTTCGGCACGTCACCCGAAGCGAGGTGCTTCAGGGCGTCGACCTCTTCCGGCGTCGTCGGCGTGAAGCCGTCGAGCGCATCGGTGATGTAGTTCGCGACACTCGTCGAGAGGGTCGCGCCCATGACCGTCACGCCGATGGTGCCGGCGATCGTGCGGAAGAAGTTGACGTTCGACGAGGCGGCGCCCAGCTGCTGCGGAGCCGTGTCGTTCTGCACGATGAGGGTGAGGTTCTGCATGACCATGCCGAGGCCCGCGCCGAGCACGAACATGTAGACGGCGACCAGCGGGAACGGGGTGTCGTAGCGCAACGTCGACATCAGGCTGACGCCGACCGTGGTGAGGATGGAGCCCGTGAGCATCCAGCCCTTCCACTTGCCGAACCGGCTGACGAGCTGGCCGATGATGATCGACGCACCCATCTGGCCGATGATCATCGGGATCGTCATGAGGCCCGACTCGGTCGGTGTGGCGCCGCGCGCGAGCTGGAAGTACTGGGCGAGGAACACCGAGGTCGCGAACATCGAGACGCCGATGGCGATGGAGGCGATGACTGACAGCGTGAAGGTGCGGTTGCGGAACAGCGACATCGGCACGATCGGTTCCTTGACGAAGAACTCGACGGTGATGAAGCCGGCGATCGCGACGGCGGCGATGACGGCGAGCGTGATGCTGGTCGACGAGTCCCAATCGAACTCGCTGCCGCCCATCGAGACCCAGATGAGCAGGGTCGAGACGCCGACGGCGAGGAGGACGATGCCGAAGTAGTCGATCGAGACCTTGCGGTCACGCTGCGGCTTGGGCAGGTGCAGCGTGAACTGCAGCAGCACGAGGGCGAGGATCGCGAAGGGAACGCCGACGAAGAAGTTGGAGCGCCAGCCCCACACGTCGGTGAGGAGTCCGCCGAGCAGCGGGCCGCCGATCGTGCCGAGCGCCATGATGCCGCCGACCACGCCCATGTACTTGCCACGCTCGCGCGGCGAGATGATGAGGGCGACCGCGATCATCACGAGCGACATCAGACCACCCACGCCGATGCCCTGGATCACGCGCACGGCGATGAGCATGTTCGTGTCGGTCGAGAAGCCGGCGATCACGGTGCCGACGGTGAAGATGATGAGAGACAGCTGCACGAGGATCTTGCGATCGACGAGGTCGGCGAGCTTGCCCCAGATGGGCGTCGAGACGGCGGTCGCCAGCAGGCTGGCCGTGATGACCCAGGTGTACTGCGACTGGGTGCCGCCGAGGTCGGCGATGATGACGGGCATCGAGGTCGACACCACGGTGCCCGAGAGCACGGCGACGAACATTCCGACGACGAGGCCGGAGATCGCGGTGAAGACCTCGCGAGGCGAACGCGTCGCCTCGGCTGAAGAGGTGGGAGTGATGTTGGTCACAGTGGAGAGCTCCTGTGTAGAAAGTTGATAAGAGTCAACTATACCCCTATTGGTTGCGAAAGTGCAACTGTAGACCGGGAGCAACCATCTCTGAGTGGGGCGGAGCGTCAGCCTCGGCTCGTGTCGTTCGCGGGCTCGGCGCTGCGCTGCTTCATCGACCACGAGGCGAGCAGACCGAGGCGCTCAGCGGATGGCGAGCCCGGTTCAGCCGTGTAGACCAGCAGCACGTTGCCGGGTTCGGCGGTGATCGCGAGCTCTTCGTACGCCAATGTCAGCTCGCCCACGAGCGGATGCCGGAACCGCTTCGTGCCGGCGCCGTGGATGCGCACATCGTGGGCGGCCCACAGTCGCCGGAACGTCTCGCTGCGGGTCGACAGCTCGCCGACGAGATCCTGCAGCCCCTTGTCGTGTGGATCGCGCCCCGCCTCGGCGCGCATGATCGCGACGCACATCTCAGCGAAGAGATCCCAATCCGGATAGAAGTCGCGCGCCGCCGGGTCGAGGAACTGGAAGCGAGCGAGATTGGGCGTCCGCCCGCCGTCGCCGATCACCGGCGAGTAGAACGCGCGGGCGAGATCGTTCGTGGCGACCAGGTTCTGGCGGGGGTCCCGGACGAACGCGATCGCGTCGGTGATCGACGACAGCGCCCACTGCAGGCTGGGTCGTGCAACCCCGGGCTTCGCCGACCGGCGACGCGAGCGACCGCTCGACGGGATGCCGTCGGCCGCGCGGGCGAGGTCGAGCAGATGCGCGCGCTCGGCGTCGTCCAGCTGGAGGGCTGACGCGAGCGCGTCGAGCACCGCGGCGGAGGCGCCGGCGATCGCGCCGCGCTCGAGCTTCGCGTAGTACTCGACGCTGACTCCGGCGAGCGCTGCGGCCTCACTGCGCCGCAGGCCGGCGACACGTCGGTTCCCGCCGGCCGGGATGCCGACCGACTCGGGCGCGACACGGGCGCGGCGGGTCATCAGGAACTCGCTGACCTCGGATCTGTTGTCCATGCTCAGGACGCTACCCCCGACCGCGCTCCGCAGGGAGGCTCTCGCAGTACACCCCTCGACAGGGACTCCCTCAGAGCACCCGACAGGCGCAGAGTGGACGGCATGACATCCGCAGCCCGCCCCTCCGCCGACCGGGTGCTTCCTGCCCTGCTGCTTCTGCTGACCGTGTTCGGACCGATCTCGATGGACCTCTATCTGCCCGCCCTTCCGGCTCTCACGGCGGAGCTGGACGCCGCCACATCCGTCGCGCAGCTCACCGTGACCGCCTGCCTCATCGGTCTCGCGGCCGGTCAGCTCATCGCCGGGCCGGTGTCGGATCGGTACGGACGCCGCGGCATCCTGCTCATCGGCATCGTGGCGTACATCGTCACGTCGACGCTGTGCGCCATCAGTCCGACCGTCGAGCTGCTGATCGCCGCACGATTCGTCCAAGGACTCGCCGGCGGCGTCGGCATCGTGATCGCACAGGCGGCCGGCCGTGACGTGTTCTCCGGCCGAGAGCTGATCCGCTTCTACGCGCGGCTCACCGTCGTCGGCGGCTTCGCGGCGGTCGTCGGCCCGCTGCTCGGGGGCCTCCTCAACACGATCATCGACTGGCGGGGACTCTTCGTCTTCCTCGCGGTCATCGGCACCGCCATCCTGATCGCCGCGCTCGCACGGTTCAGGGAGACGCTGCCGATCGAGGCACGGACGACGGGCGGCCTGACCCGCACCCTGAGCGACTATCGGACGCTCCTCCGAGACCGCGTCTTCGTCGGCGCCGTCCTGAACCAGGGGCTGATGTACGCCGCGCTCTTCGCCTACCTGTCCGGCGCAACGTTCGTGCTGCAGGACATCTACGGCCTGTCGCCCCTCGGATACGCCCTCGCGTTCGGCGCGAACTCGGCAGGATTCATGGTCTTCGGTCACCTGGCCGGCCGCTTCTCCGAACGAGGTCACGTGCACGCCGTCCTTGCCACGGGTGTCGTGGTCGCGACCGCCGGCGTCATCGGCCTGCTCGCCGCCGGACTCGTGCCGATGCCGCTGTGGGTCGTGCTCGCGTCGCTGTTCGCCCTCGCCGCGGGCGTCTCCATCTCGTCTCCCCCGGCCACGACCCTCGCTCTGATCGGATACCCGCAGATCGCCGGCACCGCCTCGTCGCTTCTCGGAATGGTGCGGTTCGGCTTCGGGGGCATCGCCGCCCCGCTCGTCGGCGTCGCCGGCGCCTCGAGCATCCTGCCGCTCGGCGTGGTCACCGTCACCACGACCGCGCTCGCGGCCGTCGCCCTGGTGCTGATCGGCACCGCACAGGGGCGAGCGGCACGACACTCCCCGCCCACGATCTCATCCACCGCCCTCACTCACTGAAGGAGAACACCATGAACACAGACACCGTCAGCACACGCACCATGCGCGCCGTCGTCATGCACGCCCCCGGAGACGTCCGCGTCGAGGAGATCCCCCGCGCCGCCGTCGTCGAGCCGACGGATGCGGTCATCCGCGTCACCGCTGCCTGCATCTGCGGCTCGGACCTCTGGCCCTACCGCGGCATCGAGCCGGTGGATCACCCCACGCCGATGGGGCACGAGTACATCGGCGTGGTCGAGGAGATCGGCGACGAGGTCCGCGACATCAAGGTCGGCGACTTCGTCGTGGGGTCGTTCGTCGCCTCGGACAACACGTGCGAGATCTGCCAGGCCGGCTTCCAGTCGCGCTGCATCCACCAGGTCATGATGGGCGGGGTCGGCACGCAGTCCGACTACGCCCGCATCCCCCTCGCCGACGGCACCCTCGTCGCGGTCGAGGGCGACCCGACACCCGCGCAGACCCGCAGCCTGCTGGCGGCATCCGACGTTCTGGGCACGGGCTGGTTCGCCGCTGTCGCCGCCGAGGCGGGGCCAGGCAAGACCATCGCGGTGGTCGGCGATGGAGCTGTCGGCCTGCTCGCCGTCCTCGCCGCCAGGCAGCTCGGAGCGAAGCGCATCATCGCCATGTCACGTCATGCCGACCGTCAGGCGCTCGCGACGAAGTTCGGGGCCACCGACATCGTCGAGGAGCGCGGCGACGCCGGCGTCGCGAAGATCAAGGAGCTCACCGGCGGGTACGGCGCGCACTCGACGATCGAGGCCGTCGGCACGCAGGAGTCGATGATGCAGGCGATCCACGCCACACGCCCGGGCGGACACGTCGGCTACGTCGGCGTGAGCCATGGCGTCGAGCTCGACGGACTCGACCTCTTCTTCTCGACCGTCAGCCTTCTGGGCGGACCGGCACCGGTGCGCCGGTTCCTCCCCGAGCTGATCGACCTCATCATGACCGATCAGATCGATCCGGGCATCGTGTTCGACCTGACGCTCCCGATCGAGCGGGCCGCCGAGGGATACAAGGCGATGGACGAGCGTCGCGCCACGAAGGTGCTGCTCACCACTGACTGAACCTCATGGATGACGCGGGAGGGCGCACACCGCGTCCTCCCGCGGGCGCGGGAGCAGTCGGGTTCAGTGCGGGAGAGAGCTGGAGTTGTCGAGGTCGAGATCCACGTCCACGTGCCAGTCGGGCTCGGAGTCGTCATCGACGTCCGGGGAGTCTGGATAGAGGCGGTGCGCCTGCAGCCTCGCCGCGTGCTCGGTGAAGTCCGGCTCGTCGTCGTCGAACTCGTGCGGTCCGACCAGCAGGTCGTTGCCGACGCCGATGACGAGATCGGCGCAGTCCTCGCGCCCGCCGACGAGGATGGGGATCTCGACCGCGTCGGCTTCCCCCTCCTTCGCGACTGCTGCGGCGAGGGTCACGAGGGAATCTGCCACGTCATCGGTGGTCACCAGCTGCTGGCCTGCATACGAGACGATCTTCATCGCTCCATCCTCGCCGAGCTCGCGAATCCGTGGTTCGGGGTTGCGCCGCCCGTCGCGGTTCGATAGGCGCTCCGGAGCCGGATCGGCCCGGCTCACATGCGGGCGTAGCGCGCCCGGGCGAAGCAGAACAGGCCGTAGAGGGCGAGACCTGCGCCGACCACCCACAGGATCACAGCGCCGAAGGGCAACCCGGCCAGAGCACGCAGCGCCGAGTCCAGGCCGCCTGCGGTCTCGGGGTCGTGGGTGAGCGCCGCGATGACGAAGAGCACGCCGGCGACGCCGACCGCGATGCCCTTGGCGACGTAGCCGGCCACTCCAAACGCGGTGATTCCCGAACGGGCCTTCGCCGACGGCACGGAGAGATGCTCCATGAACGCGCGGGTGATGCCGCGCACGATGAAGGCGATCCCGACCGCTGCCACCCCGAGCCCGACCAGCACGAGCAGCACGACACCGGCCGGCGCCGCCAGCAGCCTCGCACTGAACGACTGCGAAGACTCGGACGACTGCGACTGCCCGCCGAGCGCATAGATCAGAGCCGTCGCGCCGATCGCCAGGTAGGCGACGGCTGTGCCCACGAACTTCGCCCGGTGCGCCCACATCTTCTTCGTATCGGGATCGCGCTCGATGACGGCCTCGGCGATCTGCCAGATCGCCAGTGCGAACAGACCGAGCACGATCAGCCAGAGCAGGAACACGCCGGCAGGCGACTCCTGGATCTGCTGCAGGGCACCGCCCTGATCCGCGTTCTCGCCGCCGCCGCCGGTGGCGATCGAGATCGCGATCCCGCCGATGAGGATGTGCAGGATGCCGAGCACGACGTACCCGACGCGGGCGAGGACGCGGAAGGCGGTGGAGTCCTGAGCGGCCCTCGCGGTGGAGGCGGCCGAGTCGCGAGTGTTCATGGGTTCACGGGGCTTTCGATCGGTTCTTCGGAGATGTCTGACGTGCTGCGGGACCGCGCGAGGCGGCGCGCGCGCGTCGCTTCCACGCAGGCCCAGACGAACGTGGCGACGGCGACGCCCTCGAGCATTCCGGCGACCACATCGCTGAGCCAGTGGGCGTGGAGGTAGGTGCGGCTCCACATCATGAGCGCGATCCACGCGACACCGACGACGCAGACCCACCGGCGTCGGAGCACGAGTCCGAGGATCACCACCACGGTCGTGGCGACGGCGGTGTGCCCGGACGGGAAGGAGGTCGCGACGCTCTCTGCGAGCGAGTCGACCGGGCGCGTGCGACCGATCACCGCGGCCATGGTCGCCCCGATGGCGACCACGGTGACCATCGCGATCGCCAGCGTCGCCGCATCCCACCGCCGTCCGCGCCAGAGGAGAGCCGCGATCAGCAGCGCTCCGACCACGATCATGCCGATCGTGCCGCCGACGACGGCGGGCACCCAGGCGACGACGAGCCAGGCGTCGCTGCTCAGCGCGACCATGAGGTCGTGCCACCAGATGTCGACCGCGAGCGGCTCGTGACCGCCGAGGGCCACCACGGCGCGCAGCACGACGAACGCGAGGGTCGCTGCGGCACCGACGACGATCGCGCCGGTGCCGCGCTGCGCCACGGTCATGCCGAGATCAGGCGAGGGGCTCGTTGTCGCGGATGCTGCGGCGGGTCACACGCTCGCCGGTCGCGGGGTCGACGGCCGTGCGGTCGACGGTCTCGGTGCGCCGACTGCGCATCACGAGAATGAGGCTGATCAGGAAGACGACGACTCCTGCACCCATGAGGATGTAGCCGATCAGGTCGAGATCGACATAGCCGCCGGTGTCGATGTTGAGTGCGAAGACGAGGATCGCTCCGATGACGAAGAGCGCGATGCCGCTTCCGATACCCATATGTCCATTCCTCTCCGAGGCCGCGTTCGCGGACTCGCGACGCCCAGAATAGGGTCAGTGCAGATTGAGTCAATGGGCATGGACACACCCTGCGTCTCGTGGTAAGGATGGGAATGATGATCGATCTCGAACGCCGCGCCGGCATCTTCGCCGCACTCGCCGATCAGACGCGCCTGCGCATCGTCGACCTGCTCACGCTCGGAGATCTGTCGTCCTCCGAGATCGGGACGGCTCTCGACCTGCGATCGAACCTCATCGCGCACCACCTGGGAGTGCTCGAGTCGGCCCAGATCATCGCGCGCACGCGCTCGGAGTTAGACAGACGGCGCAGCTACATCGGACTGCGCCCCGAGGTCTTCACCACTCTCGCGCCCCCCAGCGTCGCCCCGCCTCGCCGTGTGCTGTTCGTCTGCACCGCGAACTCCGCGCGGTCGCAACTCGCCGAGGCGATCTGGCGCGATACGAGTCCGGTGGCCGTCGCCTCGGCAGGAACCCGACCTGCCGAGATGGTGAATCCCGAGGCCACCGCGGCGGCCGCTCGGCACGGGCTCGTCATCGACGGCGACCATCCACCCCGCCACCTCGACGACGTGCTCGCCGAGGGCGACCTCGTGATCACGGTGTGCGACGACGCCCACGAGCGTCTCGGTCAGCGCGACGACCTGCACTGGTCGATCCGCGACCCTGCCCGCATCGGCACGCCGGCCGCCTTCGACGCCACCTTCGATGCGCTCGTGCAGCGCATCGGCGCCTTCTCGTCTCGCCTCGTCGCCGCCTGAGCCGATGTCCCCGGTGCGTGCGACGATCTGCACGTCGACGGGAGAACAGGATGCGGGGCGAAGCCACCGTGCTGCACGCCGACCTCGACGCGTTCTACGCCTCGGTCGAGCAACGCGATGCCCCCGAGCTGCGCGGCCGACCGGTCATCGTCGGCGGCGGCGTCGTGCTCGCTGCGAGCTATGAGGCCAAGGCGCGCGGAGTGCGCACGGCGATGGGCGGACGACAGGCGCTGCAGCTGTGCCCGGATGCCGTGGTCGTCCCCCCGCGCATGGAGGCGTACTCCGCAGCCAGCAAAGACGTGTTCGCGATCTTCCGCGACACGACGCCGCTCGTCGAGGGACTCTCGATCGATGAGGCCTTTCTCGAGGTCGGGGGCCTCAGGCGCATCGTCGGCACCCCCGAAGAGGTCGCCGTGCGTCTGCGCGAGCGGGTGCGCACCGAGGTCGGGCTGGCCATCTCGGTGGGCGTCGCCCGCACGAAGTTCCTCGCCAAGGTCGCGAGCGCCGTCAGCAAGCCCGACGGGTTGCTCGTGGTCGAACCCGAACGCGAAGAGGAGTTCCTGCTCCCTCTGCCGGTCGAGCGGCTGTGGGGCGTGGGCGCCGTCACCGCCGAGAAGCTGCAGCGCTACGGCATCCGCACGGTCGGCCAGCTGGCCGAACTCGAGGCAGCCACTGCCGAGCGGATGCTGGGCACAGCGGTCGGCGCGCACCTGCACGCCCTCGCCCGCCTGCGGGATCCGCGTCCGGTCGACACGACCCGCCGCCGCGCATCGATCGGCTCGCAGCGCGCCCTCGGCACGGGCTCGCGCTCGGCCGAGGAGCTCGATCTGATCCTGACGCAGATCGTCGACCGCCTCGCGCGACGGCTGCGCGACGGAGACCGGGTCTGCCGGTCGGTGGTGCTGCGCCTCCGTTTCGGCGACTTCGCGAAGGCGACCCGATCGCGCACGCTCGGATCCGCCACCGATCGCACCGCGATCCTGCTCACGGTCGCTCGCGCACTGCTCGCCGCCGCGCATCCCGAGATCGCTGAACGTGGCATCACGCTGATCGGGTTGTCGCTGTCGCACCTCGATCACGCAGACCGCATGCAGCCCGAGCTGCCGATCGACTGGGGAGACGAAGAACGCCTCGACACGGTTCTCGACACCCTGCGCGATCGGTTCGGCGCGACGTCGGTCTCGCGCGCCGCGCAGATGGGTCGTGATCCCGGGTGGTCCAGCCCGATACTCCCCGAGCACGAGTGACCGATGGGCGCACCGCGTGAGCCGGGTCAGCCGCGTCTCTAGCCGAGGTCGTAGGCGACGCCGTCCGGCATCTCCACCGGCGATGCCGTGGGAGACTCGACGCCACGCGTGAGCGTGCGCAGGCGGTCGACCAGCGCGGGATCTTCGAGTTCGGGCCCTCGGCCGGGCACTTCCTTGGCCACGATCTGGCTGGCAGGCCCGATCAGGAACTTCGCGGTGACGACCGCGCCGTCCGGCTCTTGCACCGGGATCTCCACGAGCTCGGCACGCTCCTCTTCGCCCAGTGCGCGCCCGTATGCCAGCAGCGCATCTGCGATGTCGTCCCCCGTGAGATAGGCGTCGCCGCCGTAGATGATCGTCTGCATGGTTCCGTTCTAGAGCAGTCCGGGCCGTTCCGTCCGCCCCTTGCCCCGGTGCAGTGCGACTGATAGCGACTTGCGAACGGGGCAGGCTTTTCCTCGTAATGTGGACTCCATGGCAGATCAGAAGACGATGATCCAGACGGAGGTCCGGGCCGATGGGGTGACCTATCTGCTCGCTCAGGATCAGGACCTCGGCGAGCTCAAGCGTCGCATCGAAGACGCGATCGCGACGGCCGGCAGGTTCGTCGATTTCGTCGTCGTCGGCAATCGTCAGGTGAGCCTTCTGGTCACGCCCCGCTCACAGGTCTCGATCGCTGTGGCGACCGTCCTCTTCGACGCCCGCGACACGGGAGACGTCGACTTCCCCTACGGCGGCCACTACGACCTGCTCTGACCGCGGGCGACGGGGCCGTCGGGCTCAGAGCTGGTCGAGCACCAGTTCGCCCCGCGAGTTCAGCTGATCCATCATGTGAGCGACCCGCGCGGGGTCGATCGCGTGCACGGTCGGAAGATCGAACTCGAACACCAGCGGGATGGCGGGGTGCACCCAGATCGTCAGGCGGCCCGATGACGCCTCCGGCTTCGGCAGCCAGGTCATCATGAAGCTCTCGTTGCGACGAAGCTTCGTGCCGATCACGATCTTCACGTGCGCCAAGGTCACTTCTTCGATCTCGATCGCCGGTCGCGAGCTGTTGTACTCCAGTTTCCCCATAGGAGAACTGTACGCTCAGCAGAACTGATCGCGTGAACCCCATCCTCCGACCCAGGCCTCCACCCTCGGGTCTGAGCGCAGGAGGTGGATGCCATCCGCGACGGCACGGTGCGATTCGAAGGCGTCTGACGTGCCCCACCGCACGGCGCGACGCATCGCCCGCCGCGAGCGCAGCACGCCCAGCGACGAGCCCTCGGCATCGACGAGATCGACCCCGCCGACATCGCCCGTGCCGAGACCCGCGATGCGCTCGACGATCCAATCCGGCTCGAGGACCACGACCGGTCGATCGAGCTCCCAGATCACCCGGGGGTCGAGCCGGCCATCGTCGACCGTGATGCGCGGGTCGCCCGCGAAGGCGGTCATCGTCGCATCGACCACCACTCGCGCCAGCGGGAACGCGGCGAGGATCGAATCCACGGCGATGAACAGCGCCTCCGGGGTATGGGTCCCGCGCAGCCTGACGACGAGGTCGGGCACGTCCGACAGCAGACCTCGCGGGGCGGAACCGCCGACCGGAATCGATGAGACGAGCGTCATGGTCTGGGCGTTCGCCCGCTCGAGCCCCGAACTGCTGCGCTCGGCCCACTCGGGGCCGTCGTGCCACGCCACGGCCGTGGGCACGTGGGCCAGCACGGCACCCGCCTGCCACATCCGATGCGCCCACTCCCAGTCCTCGCCCCCATAGGCCGAGAAGGACTCGTCGAATCCGCCGGTCTCGTCGAACAGGCGGCGCGAGCAGGCGATCACCGCGCCGATGACGAACCGGTATGACCGGTCATCGGCGTCGAGCAGATCGCGGCTTCGGGCGTACTCCTGCGCGAGCCACGCCGGCTCGGGGAGCTCACGGTCGACCACAGCCTCGAGCACGGGGGTCTCCGGGGCGATGCCCGAGAAGTCCGCGTGCCGACGGCGTCCGACGGTGACGGCCTCGGGAAGCAGCGCCGGAAGCCGGGTGAGCTCTCGCACGTACCCGGGTTCGGGGGCGGTGTCGGCATCGAGGAAGCAGAGCACGTCGCCACTGCTCGCGCGCACGCCGAGATTGCGTGCGGCCGCGAGCCGGAAGCCCCGGTCGTCCTGGCGCACGAGGATCACCCCGTCCGGCACGCGGACATCGCCGGCGGAGCCGTCGTCGGCGACGACGATCTCGAGAAGCTCGTGCGGATAGTCCTGCACCGACAGGGCGGACAGCGTGCGGGCGAGCTCGGCCGGCTGCTCATAGTGGGCCACGATCACCGACACTCTCGGCAGGGTCTCGGGGTCGACGCCGTCGAGCGTGTCCCACCTGTTGCCGACGACCCAGGGCCGCCGCGTCACCGGGCCAGCCCTCTCCACCAGCGCACGTACGCCTCGGCCGCCTCAGGCCACGACATCGGCAGCCTCGTCAGCCCGTGCCAGGTCGACTCCGGGTGCTCGAAGGCGCGCCGCACCGCCACCGCGAGCTCGGGTTCGTCGACCGTGTGCAGAGTCCCGGGGCGCAGTGTCGCCATCTCGTCCATGTAGCGGTTGCGCACCGCGACCGGTCGGCGACCCCAGCCGATCCACGACGCCAGGGAGCCGGATGCCGACACGTGACGATGCGCGATCACCGGCACCGACACAGCGCGGCCCCGCCGCGCGATCTCCGCGTCGTCGAGCCAGCCTGTCACCTCGACCTCGACCCCGAGGTCACCCGCTCGGCGTACGAAGTCCTCCAGTTCGGCGGCGTGCCCCTCCGAGGCACGGCCGAGAACCGTCATCCTGCCGATGCCCGCCTGCGCGGCCGCGCGAGCTGCCTCGTCATGTCCCTTGCCGGGATAGAAGTAGCCGAGCACACCGACCGACCCGTCCGTCGGCATCCGCCCCGCGTCGGTCTCGAGGTCCACCGGCAGCGGAATGCTCGCCGCCGGTCCCGACCAGACCCCCTCTTCACGGAGCAGCGCACGCTCGTGCTCGCTGTTGACGGCCACCCCTCGCGCCGCCGCGGCCACGGCTGCGTACGCCTCCCGCCGACGGGGCAGATTGCGCTCGCCGTCCGACGCCTGCGGCACGTCGTGCAGGGTGACGCTGACCGGCCGCCGCGCGGCGAGAACGGTGAACGCCTGCGACGCCTGCTCGGGAGAATCACCCCACAGACGATCCGTGAAGTGCACGTGCAGCGCGGCATCCGCGGGCGTCGCATCCAGATCGGCCGCGTCGATCGTGCGGATCGACGGCTCCTGTGCCCGTACGGCGGAGGCCATCTCACGCCCGTACATGGCGACGCCGTGGGTTCCGGCGTGCACGAGCAGCAGCGGAGCGGCGCTCATCGCGTCCGCCACACGTCGAGCAGAGGGGCGAGGCGCGTCAGGGCGGCATCGACGAACTCGGGGTGGGCGGCGTACCACTCGAGGTGGGCGGCCCGCACCTCGGCGTCATCGATCGGTGCGCCGTCGACGATCCAGTGCGCGCGCGGCTCGTCGGTCAGCTCCCACGCCTCGACGACCTCCGGGTGCAGCGGCGCCCGCACCGAATTCAGCAGCGGACGCCCGGGATCGGTCGGACCGCCGGTGTGGCCGAGGGCTTCGAGCAGGCGAGCGCCCAGCGGCATCCACACCGCATCGCCCGGGTGGTTGACGGTGCGCGCGTGATCGGCCGTGACCGAGTCGAACAGGTCGGAGACCCGCACGTCGGCGCTCTGCTCGCGGACGCGCAGCGTGTCGATCGACGACTCCCCCACGGCACGCACCTCGTCGGGTGCGAGCGCGGCGACGACCGGGATGCCTGCGGCGGCAGCGAGCGTGCGGATGTCGTGATAGGCCACGATCGGCGGGTCTCCCTCGACGCCGGGCACGCGGATCGCGGCTTGGAACGGATGCAGGCCCGCGAAGCGCACCGGGGGCACGGTCAGCACGCGGGCATCCGTCGCCGCGGCGATCTGGCGCGTGCCCAACGGCAGATCGCGATAGTCGTCACGGATGGGCTGACTCACGACGGTGTCGGCGGTGCGGACGATCTCGTGCAGGCGCGTGGCGTCGTCGGCGGTCATCTCGTGCACGGCGGGTACGCGCACGAAGCGGTGCTCGGGAGCGTCCATCACCATGCGCAGCGATTCGGCCTGGCAGTTGCCGAGGACGACGCCGTAGCTTTCGGGAAGCGGAGCCAGACCGTAGAACTCCGAGTAGTGTTGGCGGCGCGCTAGCACCAGGGAGCCAGCCGGCGCAACGGCCGTGCGTAGTTCGGGATCATGGCTCATGATTCGAACGTACCCCCTCGATCTCATCAGTCTTGCGTCCCCATTGCAGCGCGGTCTCTCCGTCATCGCGATATACGCACGTCGGGTGCTCAGCCCGCCAACGGAGAACCACATCGTCACCGAACCCGCCTTCATTCGCGTCGCCTCGATCCCGGCCGCCCACCCCTACGTGCGCGCGATCACCGACACACGACGTGTGCGTGTGCTGCCCGACCCTGCTGTTCCGGGCGCGCCGGCCGACGTGTGGTGGCCGCCGGTGGCGCTCACATCGCAGTGGCTCGCGTCACACGGTGCCGACTTCGACGTGCTGCATGTGCACTTCGGGCTCGAGTCGTTCTCTCCCGGCGAGCTGCGCGAGGCTCTCGAGACCGCGCACCGGGTCGGCAGGCCGATCGTCTACACCGTGCACGACCTGGAGAACCCGCAGCTGGTCGATCAGCGGCCCTATCGTGAACTGCTCGACGTGATCATCCCGACAGCCGATCACCTCCTGACGCTCACCTCGACGGCAGCGGACGAGATCGAACGCCGGTGGCACCGCAGCAGTCGGGTGCTGGCTCACCCCACTCTGCTCGACGGTGCCGCCGTGTCCGAGCACGCGGTCGACGAGACCCTGCGGGTCGGAATCCACCTGCGAGACCTGCGCCCCAACATCGCTGCCGAGCGTGCGGTGCGCGCAGCCGTCGATGCTGCCGCGCTGCTCGCACAGACAGGGCGAGCCGTCGAGTTCGAGCTGCTGATGCACGAGCGCGTCCGCGATGACGCGACAGCAGCTCGCGTGACCGCGGTCGCCGAAGAGCACCCCGCCGTGCGCGTGCGGCGCACTCCGCGTCTGAGCGACGCCGGCATCGATGCGTGGATCGGAGGACTCGACCTCTTCGTCCTGCCCTACCTGCATGGCACGCACTCCGGGTGGGTCGAGCTCTGCTACGACCTGGGGGTTCCCGTGGCGGGAACCGACGTCGGGCACATCAAGTCCCAGCATCCCGACGACTTCTTCGTCATCGACCTCGACGACCCGCAGACGCTGGTCGAGGCCGTGGCTCTCGCCTCCGATGCGCGCGCCTCGTCGCCCCGTACGTCGCTGGTCGAGCGGCGACGCTCCGAGAGAGTGGCCGAACGGGAGGCCGTGCGCGACGCGCACGCCCTGCTCTACGCCACCGCACGCGCCGAAATCTCGACGGAGGCACGCGCATGATCGGCCGCGAGCGGTTGCGGGTGATGGTCGTCGCCCCCGAGCGTCATGCCCTCCGCCAACCGCACGCCGGCGGCCTGGAGGCCGTGGTCTGGAACCGCGTGCGCTGGCTGCGCAGCCGTGGCCACGACGTGCAGCTCTGTGCGGCCGAAGGGTCGGACTTCCTGGGCGCCGACATCGATCTGCACCTGCCGAGCCCCCGCTGGCATCAGTCACGGGATGCGTCCGACACCGACTTCCCCGAGGGCCACCGCCGGCTGATGACGGATGCTTTCGCGCGCGTGCGGGATCAGCTCGACGCCCCCGCGACACGCGTCGATGTCATCGACAATCACAGTCTCCACGGGGATCCGATCCTCTGGAGCCGTGACATCGGAGTGCCGGTCGTCACCACGCTGCACACGCCGCCCCTCGCCGACATGGTGATCGCCTCGAACGCGCTCACCGGAACGTCGCCGCACCGATTCCTCGCGGTCAGCCAGTACACGGCGCGGGCCTGGTCGGCCGAGGGCGTCGAGGCGTTCGTCTTCACCAACGGCGTCGACACGGCGCAGTGGAGCCTGGGGCCCGGCGGAGGCGACTGGGTGTGGTTCGGACGGATCGTGCCCGAGAAGGCGCCGCACCTCGCCATCATCGCCGCGCGGCGGGCAGGCGCGCGGCTGAAGCTCGCCGGCCGCGTGGGCGATGCCGCGTACTTCGATCGGGAGGTCCGACCGCTGCTCGGCCACGGCATCGACTATGTCGGAGCCCTGCGTCAGCCCGAGCTCTCGGCCCTCGTCGGGGCAGCATCCGTCGCTCTCGTGACCCCGGTGTGGTCGGAGCCCTTCGGACTGGTGATGGCCGAGGCGCTCATGACCGGCACGCCCGTCGCCGCCTTCGACTCCGGCGGCACCAGCGAAGTGCTGGCCGGAATCCCCGGCACCGCCATCGTGCCCTCCGCCGACACCGATGCACTCGCCCACGCCGCGACGGCGCTGGTCGAGCAGACACGGCTGGGGCTGTCGCGTCGGGTCGTGCGCGAGGCCGCCTCCGCGCGCCACTCGCTCGATCACAGGCACCGCGAGATCGAGCGGGTCCTCACCGTCGCCGCTCAGAGCGCGGTGCCCGCGCACGAGCTCGCCGACGCAGAGGCGGTCGGAGCATGATCGGCTGGTACGTGCATCATCACGGCTGGGGCCACATGACCCGGATGCAAGCGATCCGCCCGCACCTCGGAGACGAGGTGACGGTGTTCTCGAGCCTTCCCGAACCCGCCTCGTTGCCGCCGGAGACCGTATGGGTCCAGCTGCCCTCCGACTCCGACGCCGTCGTGGGGCCCGACGGTGTGAGCCGCGAGGCGCATGAGCTCGGCGATGTCACAGCCCGAGGCACCCTGCACTGGGCGCCGCTCGGGCACCCTGGCCACCAGGCCCGCCTCGCGGCGATCGCGGAATGGGTGGCGATTCACCCGACGTCCGCATTCGTCGTCGACGTCAGCGTCGAGGTCACGATCCTGGCTCGTCTGCTGGGGGTGCCGACGATCTCCGTCGCGCAGCCGGGCGATCGCACCGACGCTCCGCACCGTCTGGGCTACGACCTCGCCGACCGCATCCTGGCGCCCTGGGCTCCCGGCACGATCCCCGCGAAGGCCCTCATCGGTCGCGAGGACCGCGTGCGATCGGTCGGCGCGATCTCGCGCTACGACGGCCGCGCTTGCACCGAGGCAGACGCAGACGCAGACGCTGACGACGTGCGCCGCGTGCTGTTCCTCGGCCGCGCGCTCGACCCGGTGCGGCTCGCGCAGACGAGGGAGCTGCTGAGCGCAGACGGATGGGTCGTCGAAAACGCAGGGGCGGGCAGCGACGATCGCATCGACGACGTGTGGCCGCTGCTGTGCCGTGCGACCGTCGTCGTGAGCGCGGCGGGTCAGAACAGCATCGCGGACCTCGCGGCCGCGGATGCCCGAGCTGTCGTCATCGCCCAGGAGCGACCCTTCGACGAGCAGAAGGAGATGGCCCGCGTGCTGGCCGCCCACGGGCTCGCCCGGACCGTCGCGGCTGACGCGTCGCCGGCCGAGGTGGTCGACAGCATCCGGCGCGCAGCCGACACCGCTCCCCGCTGGGACGTGTGGCAGGTGTCGGGTTCTGCCGCACGAGCCGCGGCCGCGATCGAGGAGCTGGCGCGATGAGCATCCGCGTCGCCGTCATCACCCCGGCATCGATGAACCGTCTCGACCACCTGCAGCGCCAGCGCCGATTCCTCACCGAGGTGCGCACGCCGGGCATCGAGGTCGTGCGTGTCGAGGCGTGGCTCGACGTCGACGCACCGCCCGCAGTGCCGTCAGTTCTGTCCGTGCATGTGCCGCCCGGCCGCGACGGCATGCGCGTCGGCGCGGCGCGCAACGCCGCCGCCGCGCTCGCGCTGGATCACGGTGTCGACCTGCTCGTGTTCCTCGATGTCGACTGCCTGCCGGGTCCGGACCTGCTCGAGAGATACGTCGACGCAGCACAGGACCACCCGCACGACCTGCTCTGCGGACCGGTGACCTACCTGCACAGCGTGCAGCGTCCGTCGAGGATGGCCGACCTCGGCACCATGACCCGACCGCATCCGGCTCGTCCCCTGCCACCGGACGGCGACGTGGTGACGGCGACCGATGACGAGTTCGATCTCTTCTGGTCGCTGTCGTTCGCAGTGACCACTGAGACGTGGACGCGTCTCGGCGGCTTCGACGAGGCGTATGAAGGGTATGGCGCCGAAGACACCGACCTGGGCCGACGGGCTCGGTCTCTCGGCATGCGAGTGCAGTGGGTCGGCGGCGCGCACGCCTACCACCAGTGGCACCCGGCCGGTTCTCCGCCGTGGCGCCACCTCGACGACATCCTGCGCAACGGCGCCCTGTTCGCCGAGCGCTGGGGCGAGTGGCCGATGCGCGGCTGGATAGACAGCTTCATCGAGGGCGGCGCGGTCGAACCCCACGGCGACGGATATCGCCGGGTCGCATCGGGCACCGGCGTTCGCTCAGTCCAGGCGTGAGGACAGCTCCCGGATGATCTCCCCGACCTCTCGCTCCGCACCCGCGACGCGCTCGACGTCGGCCTCGAGATCGGCCAGCGTCTCGGCGCCGTGACGACGCGCGATCTGCAGGTTCGCGCGAATGTTCATGGCTCCCCCCGACAGTCCGGCACGGAGCGCCTCCGCCGCCACCGCGAGATCGACGACGATATGCGGGTTGCCCGCCTCGACGAGCACGCGCACGTCGCGCAGCATCGCCATGCCGATCACGCCGACCTGCGCTGCTGACCGGGCCGCCTCGACAGCAGCGTTGCGCACGCGCTCGTCGCGGGAGGGGTCGTCGCTCGGCAGAGCGAGCGCCGCCCCGAAGCTCGAAGAGACGACGCCGTCCGCCTCGACCGCTCGCAGCGCCTCAGCCCGCTGCCGGGCGAGGCGGTCGACGATGTCCGCCGCTCGCGGATCGTCATCGGAATACCCGCCGACCATGCTCATCAGCGAGGCGGCGATCGCCAGCATCACACCGGACGCCGCACCTCCCCCGGGAGAACCCGTCGGTCGACTCAGTGCGTCCAACCAGTCATCCAGCGGGGTGGACGGGGGGATGTCGGCGGAGTCCTGCATGAGCGTCACACTATCGAGCTAGGACATCAGCAGCGGCAGCAGCGACACGACGAGTCCGACGAACCCTACGCCGGCGAACACGATCCCCAGGGTCAGGATGACGCGCCGCGTGTGAGGCGGTTCGCCCACCCGCGCATGGGCGGGGTTGTTCGCGCTGACCACTCCGTCGGCCCAGCCATCATCCGTCGTGACGGCCTCGTGCCTTCTCAGAGCCCTCTCGTGAAAGTCGCCGCCGGCGAACCAGCGGCCGATCAGAGAGCCCTCGCGCTCGATGACCGCGATCTCGATCGGCAGCCACGCTCCCTCGACCGTGCGGATGAGGAACGCCAGCAGAAGCAGCGGCAGACCGATGCCGAGGCCCACCCAGGAGAGCACCTCACCGACGAGAGCGAGAGTGTCCAAGACCTGCATCACCCCATCGTAGAGAGTGCCGCCCGCGCTCGGCGGCGAAACCGCTAACCACTGCGCGCCCCGGGCGCAAGGCCCTCTGCACACTCGACCGTCTCGCCTAACGTCGCCCACGAGGGGAAGGAGAACCGTGAGAACTCATATTGAGATCGACGGCAGAAGCTTCGTGCTTCAGGACGATCAGCCCCTGAACGAGATCATGGCTGAGATCGAAGCGGCTGCGTCCTCGCCGCCGGCGTTCGTGACCCTGTCTGCCGAAGGGCGCAGCATCAGCGTGCTCATCCGCGCGACGACACGGGTGGTGATCTCGGTCGAGAAAGACGACCACGTCGAGCCGGACCATGGCCCCTGGAGCCTTCCGTTCGACGATTGGGAGCTGTGACGTGGAAGAGCTGTGGCTGGTCAGGCACGGGGAGAGTGTGGGTAACATCGCCGCGACCGCAGCGGAGGCAGCGCGCGCAGAGATGATCGAGCTCGCGAGCCGAGATGCCGACGTGCCGTTGTCGGAGACAGGTGCAGAACAGTCGCGGGCGCTGTCGGCCGCACTGCACGGCGGCGCCATCTCGCCGCAGGTCGCCTGGTTGTCGCCGTACCTGCGTGCACAGCAGACGTTCGCGCTCAGCATGGAAGACGCCCCGGCCGTCGAGCAGGTGCTCACCGACGAGCGACTGCGCGACAGGGAGCTCGGCATCCTCGATCTGCTGACGCGGTGGGGCGTCGCCGCGCGGCACCCCGAGGAGGCCGTTCGTCGCGCGCGTCTGGGCAAGTACTATCACCGGCCACCCGGTGGCGAGTCCTGGGCCGACGTCGCGCTTCGTCTGCGGTCGTTCCTGCACGACGCACTCGATGCGGATGCGCGAGTGGGACTGGTCGTCGCCCACGATGCTGTCGTCATGCTGCTGATGGCGCTGCTGACCGGGATGGACGAGAAGCGCCTCATGGAGTTCGCGTCCGCGAACACCGTCCTCAATGCCTCCGTGACGCGGCTCCGGTTCGACGGCGAGCAGTGGCGACTCATCGACTTCTCGGATGTGAGCCACCTCGAGCAGCTGGGTGCGGCGGTCACCGTGCACCCAGGGAGCCCCGATGTCCGTCCCGAGTGAGCCGACGACCGTCACGCCGCGCCTCCTGCAGCAGTGGGGACTCCCCGACCCCGGCGACTCGAAGAATTCCCGGGGAACGGCGATGATCATCGGCGGCTCCCCTCTGTCGGCGGGCGCGGTCGTCCTGGCCGCCGAGGCGGCGCTGCGCGTCGGAGCGGGAAAGGTCGCCGTGACGACCGATGCCGCCATCGCCGATGTCGTGCGCATCACCGTGCCCGAAGCAGGGATCTACGAGTCGCCCGCTGCAGACGAGCCGACACCGGATGCCCTGAGCACGGCCTTCGACGGGGCCGATGCGGTCCTGGTCGGGCCGGGGTTGGATGATCCGGAGCATGCCGCCGAGTGGCTGCGGCGGCTGGCAGGCCACGACATCGCCTGCCTCGTCGTCGACGCCTTCGCCGTCGGAGCCGTGAGAGAGGTGCCGCGGTCCGATCTTCCGCGGTCCCTGATCATCAATGCCAACCTCGACGAAGCAGAGCTGCTGCTGGGGCGCCCTGTCGATGACCTCTTCAGCGACCTTCGGCCCCTCGCACGAGAGCTCGATGCCGTGATCCACTGCTACTCCGCGGTCGTCGCGCCGTCGGGTGCGGTGTGGCGCCTCGATGTCGGCGGACCCGGCCTCGGCACCGCCGGTTCGGGAGATGTGGCCGCAGGCACCATCACGGGTTTCGCGGCCCGAGGGCTCGACCCGGAACGCGCTGCGGTGTGGGGGGCCTGGGCACATGCCCGCGCGGGCGACCGGCTGGCCGAGCGGATGGGCCTCGGGTTCCTCGCCCGCGAACTGGCCGGAGAGCTCCCCGCCGTGGTGCTCGAGGTGCAGGGTGCACGCGGCGCCGGCGACTGACGCGACGATCTGCGGCACCCGGGAGCCGACGAGATGGGTCGCCGGTCAGGTCACTCGGCCATCACCGGGACGCGATACGCGAAGCCAGCGGTAGCCGTACGCCGGCACCTCCAGCTCGACCCCGCCCTTTGCGTCGAGTGCCAGGCGTGACGCCTCGAGGAGGTCGACGAGAGTCGTGCCCTCCGGCTCGTCGGACAGCCGGAAGGACGTGGTCACCGGCACCTCTGCGAAGTTGTGGAGGGCGATCATCCGGCCGACGTCCGCCGAGAGCGAGTGCACGAGCAGCGACTCGGCAGGCTGGTCGATGACCTCGAGCGTGCCCCATCCGAGTTCCGGCGAGATCCGGTAGCTCGAGGTGAGAGCGCGGATGAAGTACAGCAGTGAGCCGCGGTCGGCCAGCTGGGCGGCGACGTTCACGTGCTCCGGCGCATACCCGTCGGACGGCGGACGGGCGACGAGCCGGCTGGGCGCGGCATCCGAGAATCCTCCGTTGCGATCGTCGGACCACTGCATCGGAGTCCGCACGGCCTCCCTGCCCGGGATCTCGATGTTCTCGCCCATGCCGATCTCCTCACCGTAGAAGAGCACAGGCGTGCCGGGCAGGGTGAACAGCAGGCTGTAGGCCATGCGGATGCGGCGCGGATCGCCGTCGAGCATCGGCGGGAGGCGCCGGGTGATGCCTCGTCCGAACACCCGCTGCCGCTCGTCGGGCGCGAACGCCTCGAACACCTCGTTCCGCTCGCTGTCACTGAGCTTGTCGAGGGTCAGCTCGTCGTGGTTGCGCAGGAAGTTCGCCCACTGCACCTCAGAGCCGAGCACGGGTCGGGCCCGCAGCGCTTCGATCAGAGGCGCGGGGTCCTTGCGCGCGAACGACAGGTACAGCGACTGCATCCCGACGAAGTCGAACTGCATCGTGAGCTCGTCGCCGTCGTCACCACCGAAGTACTGCACCTGCTCGTCGTAGGGCAGGTTGACCTCGCCGAGCAGGATCGCCTCGCTCGACCGGCGTTGCAGGAACCGGCGGATGTCGCGCAGCAGATCGTGCGGCTCGGGGATGCCGGCGCCCTCGGGGATCTCGAGGAGGAACGGTACGGCATCGACGCGGAACCCCGAGACGCCCAGCTGCAGCCAGAACCCGATGATCTTCGCGATCTCGTCGCGCACGCGGGGATTGGCGATGTTCAGGTCGGGCTGGTGCTCGTAGAAGCTGTGCTGATACCACTGCCCCGACTTCTCGTCCTTGCCCCAGATGCCGTTCGCCTGGCCGGGGAAGACCTCGTTCTTCTGACCCTTCGGAGGCGCGTCGTCGCGCCAGACGTAATAGTCCCGGTAGGGCGAGTCGACGCTGCGCTTGGCGGCGAGGAACCACGGATGCCGGTCGGAGGTGTGGTTGATGACCAGGTCGACGATCACCCGCATCCCCCGATCGCGCGCGGTGCGGATGACCTCGACGAAGTCGCCGTGGGTGCCGAGGCGCGAGTCGACGCCGTAGAAGTCGCTGACGTCGTAGCCGTCGTCACGGTCGGGGCTCGGATAGAACGGCATCAGCCACAGGCAGGTGACGCCGAGCTGCGACAGGTAGTCGATCCGCTGGGCGAGGCCCTGCAGGTCGCCGACCCCGTCTCCGTTCGAGTCGAGGAAGGTCTCGACATCGAGGCAGTAGACGACCGCGGTCTTCCACCAGAGGTCGCTCGTATCGGTGATCTTCACAGTCGCTCCTTGAGTGCGGGGATGAGCTCGGCTTCTGCGGCGGCGAGGAAGTACGACTGCTCGGTGCCGACGTGGTGCAGATACACGCGATCGAATCCGATCTCCGCGAGATCGGCGATGCGGCCGGCCAACGCCGAGGCGTCATGGTCGATCAGCACGGCCTTTCGCAGCTCGTTCCTGTCGAGGCCGGCCACCGCCGCCTCGAAGTCCTCGGGCTGCTCGAGATCCCAGGTCTGCGGGGGCGAGAGCAGACCGTTGGTCCACTGCTCGCGGGCGATGGCGAACGCCGCCTCGTCGCTCTCCGCGAGGCTGAGGTGCACCTGCAGGATGCAGGGGCCAGAGCCCCCGGTGCCTCGGTAGGCGTCGACGACCCGCTGCAGCGCAGCGGGCTCCTGGATCACGGTCGCGAGACCCTGCGCCCACGCGGCTGCCCACTCCGCGGTCTCGGCGCTCACCGCGGTCGCGAACAGGGGCGGTGGTTCGGCCGGCCTGCTCCACACTCGCGCTTCGTGGACACGCACCAGGCCGTCGTGGTCGACCTCTTCGCCCTCGATCAGTCGGCGGATCACGTCGACGCTCTCGCGCAGTCGCTCGTTGCGGACCCGCTTCTCGGGCCAAGGGTCGCCGGTCACGTGCTCGTTGACCGCCTCGCCGCTACCCATCGCCGCCCAGAAGCGACCGGGGAACATCTCCTCGAGAGTCGCGAACGCCTGGGCGATCATCACCGGGTGATAGCGCTGCCCGGGGGCATTGACCATCCCGATCGAGAACTCCGTGCAGGCGAGCGCGGCCGCGATCCAGCTCAGCGCGAAGCCGGACTCGCCCTGGGCTCTGGTCCACGGCGCGAGGTGGTCGGAGCACATGGCTCCGTCGAACCCCGCGCGTTCGGCGCCGATCACCGCGTCGAGAAGCGCGCTCGGTGCGATCTGCTCGTGCGAGGCATGAAAACCGATGAAGACCATGCGCCGAGTCTTGCAACGAACAGGGCTGCACGGCAGTGGTGGACACACCGCAGTGAGTCTGCGAGGATGGGCGGCCCTGCGCGGCGGGGCTATTGGCCGGTGGGCCTGGCGATGCCGAGCTCGTACGCCAGGATGACCGCCTGCACACGGTGCGGCAGGTCGAGCTTCATGAGGATGCGGCCGAAGTGCGCCTTGACCGTGGATTCGCTCAGGTGCAGGGCCCTCGCGATCTCGTCGTTCGTGAGGCCGCGGCCGACGTGAACGAAGACGTCGCGTTCGCGGTCGGTCAACACCGAGAGAGCGTGATCCTGAGCCCGAGTGCGGGGAGCCAGGTGCGGCAAGGCGACTTCGATGAGTTTCGAGGTGATCCGCGGAGCGACCACGGCATCGCCCGTCGCGACCGTGCGGATCGCGGCGACGAGTTCGGCCGGCCGAGTGTTCTTGAGCAGGAACCCTGCGGCTCCGGCCTGCAGCGCCCCGAAGGCGAACTCGTCGAGGTCGTAGGTGGTCAGCACGAGCACCCGGGTTCGTGGCAGCCGTGCGGTGAGGTCCCGGGTCGCCTCGATGCCGTCCGTGCCGGGCATGCGCACATCCATCAGGATCACGTCGGGCCCCAGCGCGATCGCGGCGTCGACGGCAGACGCCCCGTCGGAGGCTTCGCCCACGACATGGATGTCGTCCTCGGCCTCGAGCACGAGACGGAGTCCGTAGCGGACCAGCTCCTGATCGTCGGCGATCAGCACCCGGATCCGGGCGGCGTGGGCATCGGGTATCGTCATCGGTTCTCCGTCTGAAGTCGCACGAACACGCGCCAGCCTCCGCCCGGTCGAGGTCCGGCCTCGACGTGCCCGTCATAGAACGCGGCGCGCTCGCGGATGCCGACCAGGCCACGGCCCTGGTCGACGATAGGGAGAGCCGGCGCAGACGTGTCCTCCACGAGGATCGAAAGGTCGTCGTCTGCGATGCTGATCTTCACCACGACCTCCTGCACGTCGCGCGCGTGCCGCATGATGTTCGTCAGCGCCTCCTGCACGATGCGATAGACGGTCAGCCCCACCAGCGCGTCGGCGTCGATGACGCCCGTCTGCTCGAATCGGATCGGCAGACCCGCGCTCCGCGATTCTTCGACCAGAGACGGGATGCGCTCCATGGTCGCCTGCGTCGGCTGACGGTCGACCGAGTCGCCCTCGCCGCGGACCGTCGTCAGCAGGCGACGCATCTCCACGAGAGTCCGGCGTCCGGTCTCGGCGACCTGCCCGATCGCCCGGCGGGACTCCTCTGGTCGAGCGGCGGCGGAGGCCTGCGCGCCGTCGGCGACCGCGACCATCACGGCGAGACTGTGGGCGATCACGTCGTGCATCTCCCGCGCGATCCGCTCGCGTTCGAGCGCGGCAGCGATGTGCGACTCCTGGTCTCGCTCACGGCGCATCTGCTCCGCTCGTTCCACGAGTGCGCGGACCTCGCGCCGCCGGTGGCCGACGTTGAGCCCGACGAGGATGGACATCAGCGAGACCGCGACCACGACGGTGGCGATTCCGAGCCAGTCGAGCGGCCAGGCGTCGAGGTCCACTCGCGGCGCCAGTCCGAGCAGCGGCGGGCCGAGGCGCACGCGCAGCGACAGCACCAGCGCAGCGAGCATGCCCGACGCCACGGCCGCCGCGAACGCCGTCCATGCCTGTCGCGGCCGGAGGTCGACTCCGCACCGGTACAGCGCCGCGACCGCGAGCACCCCTTCGGCGCCTGAACCGCCGGCGAACGACAGCGGGAGAAGGACGAGAACCGCGATGAAGGCCACGAACGGATGCCGACGTGAGACGAGGATCGTCGCGATGCCCGCGACGAACAGCGCCACGAGCGCCCACGCGGGTGTGGTCAGTGACGACTCGAGCGACAGGTAGCCGAGGGCCAGCGAGACCGCCGAGTACGACCCGAGAACCACGAGGTCGGATCGCCGCGGTGTCATACGTCTCTCTTGCGCAGGGCGATCGCGCCTGCAGCGAGCGCGATCGCCGCCCAGAGCGACGCGATCAGCCAGCCGGCACCCACGCTGATGTGACCGCTCCACAGGTCGAGGAACGGACCGCCTTCCGCGCCGACCCGGCTCATCGCATCGCCCGCATTGCCCAGCTGGGCGATGCGCAGAGCGCGGGACAGCAGCCCGTACGGAAGCAGCGACGTCAGCACAGGGAGCAGCAGCGTGGCCAGGAAGACGATGATCGCTCCCGCGGTCGTCGATCGCACGAGTGCCCCGATGCCCACCCCGAACAGTGCGCAGAGCCCGAGATACCCCGCCGAGCTGAGCAGCGCGAGCACGACCCCGGGTGCGGTGAGCGGTGCCGCGAGGCCGAACTGTGCATAGATCGGCGTGGTGAGCGCCCATGCGCTGAACACGGTGACGAGGGCGGTCGCGGTGACGACGGTGAACGCCACGACCGCCTTCGCGCGCAGGACGCGCAACCGGTCGGGCACCGCGACGAACGTGGGCTGAATCGAGCCCGATGCGTATTCGCCGCCGATCAGCATGACTCCGAGGATACCGGTGATGATCTGGCCGAGCACGACGGTCGGCACCGTGACATCGGCCATGGTGCGCTCGATCAGGAGCACCGACGGCGCGCCCGACGACTCGAGCGTCACCCCGAGGAACAGGCTGCCGCCGACCCCGATGAGGAAGATCGCCGCGAGGGCGAGCACGGAGGAGGGCAGGCTGAACAGCTTGATCCACTCCGACCGCAGCAGGTGGGCGAACGCGGGGCGGCGAGTGCGCGCATCCGCTCGTCGGGGACTCGTGGTGAGGGTCATCGTCCGGCTCCTTCGGTGGCGTCATGCGCGGTCGCGCGGTACTCGGTGTCGTGCGCGGTGAGGGCGAGGTAGGCGTCTTCGAGCGAGCCCTCGATGGTGGCGATCTCGTGCAGCACGATGCCTGCGCCGGCCGCGGCACGCGCAACGTCCTCGGCGGCGAGGCCGTCGATCTCGACCGCGCCATCCGTGTGCGCCGTCACGGCGACCTGTGAGCCCGCGAGGGTGCCCATGAGTCGCTCGACCTCTCTGGTCCGCACGCGCACCACGGATCTGGTGGCACCCGCGACCACGTCGTGCAGGGGACCGTCTGCCAGGATCGTCCCTCGGCCGATGACCAGCAGATGGTCGGCCGTCTGGGTCATCTCGCTCATCAGATGAGACGAGAGCAGCACGGTCTTCCCCTCCCCCGCGAGCTGCCGCAGCAGACCGCGGATCCACAGGATGCCGTCGGGGTCGAGGCCGTTCACCGGCTCGTCGAGGATGATCGTCTGCGGGTCTCCCAGCAGAGCCGCAGCGATCCCGAGCCGTTGGTTCATGCCGAGCGAGAATCCGCCGACCCGCCTGTCTGCCACAGCATCCAGTCCTGCGATCTCGATCACCTCACGCACCCGGGCGGCGCCGATGGCGTGGGTGGCCGCTATCGCCAGCAGGTGCTTGTAAGCGGTGCGGCGCCTGTGCGCCGACCGGGCATCGAGCAGCACGCCGACCTCGCGCAGGGGTGAGGGCAGATCCGCATAGGCCCGACCGTTGACCTCCGCGGTGCCCGCGGTCGGCCGGTCCAAGCCGACGATCATCCTCATGGTCGTGGACTTGCCTGCCCCGTTGGGTCCCAGGAACCCGGTGACCGTGCCCGGTTCGACGGTGAAGTCGATGCCGTTCACGGCCACCCTCTCGCCGTAGTGCTTCGTCAGGGACTGAACTCGAATCATGTCGCGCCTTTCGTTCGCCTTCGACGCTACGAACGACGGCGCACGGGCACATCGGGCTGCGGTCCTGACCACGGTGGCGAGGCAGTACCAGGGTCTACATCCCGAGAGAGCCGAGCGGGAGCTCGGTGAGCGCGAGCTGCGGCGAAGCGGGCCGGCGAGCGGCCCGTGCTCACGAGCCCGCGTCTACCGCGCGGCGGACTCCCGCACGCGGAACCACAGGGTGAGCTCCATGATCGCGCGGCCGATCATGTCGTGGTCGCCCACGCGGAGGTCGTCGAAGGAATCGCGATATCCCGACAGCATCTTCGGCTCCGCAGCGACCAGGGACTGATACCCCATGGTCCACTCGGCGAAGCGCCGCTCATGCAGCGGCTCCTCGATCAGCACACGCACGTCCTCGTGACGGGGATCCCGGCCGATGATCTCCATCAGGCTCTCCACGTCCGACCTGGCACCCTCGAGGATCTGGACGAACTCGCCGCCCCGGTAGAGCAGCATGCCGGTGATGTCACGAGCGCTGTTACGGGCCCGGCTCACCGCGAGCAGGTCGGCGAGCTCCTGCTCGCTGAACGGGTGCGTCGCGCTGCTGCAGTAGACGAGCGAGACGAGTGCGTGCTCGGCGGTCATCCGGCATCCTCTCCCCGAGTGGTCACCGCGGCCATCGCGCGGTGGTGGTCTGCATAGTCGCCGATGGAACGCGAGACCGCGTCGAAAGCACGCCACATGCCATCCGCCTGACGGTCGACGTAGCCGAGGAAGGAGCCGTCCCGGCTGCCCACGTAGAAGCCGTCGGCCACGCTCGCCCACAGGGGTCGAGAGGCGAGCGGCGATTGATCACCCATGCCTTCAGCGTACCTTCGCGTTCAGGGGCGGGGTCGGCGCGGGATCATCCTCGAGATGTATGCCGCTACCTCGCTCGCCCGATGTCGACGCCGCTCGGGTCGACCAGTGTGGAACACATGAACGCACGAACGGCCCTCGCCTCCTCCGCCCTGATCGTCGTGGGGCTGATCTCTCTCACCGGATGCTCCGCCTACGACAGCATCGTCCACAAGCAGGCCACATCGACCTTCGACGACGTCGAGGCCTTCGACGACGGGGCCGAGGTCGAGGCCGGCTGGATCCCGGCCGACGCCACCGAGATCACCGTGCGCACGTCGACCATCGAGGACGCCGCGGACGCCGTCGTTCTGCTCTCCAGCGGATCCGCGCTCGGCGACGACTGCACCGAGGTGGAACGGAGTTCGGCGCCGGCCTGGGTGCTCGACGACGCTCCCGATCCGTACACGGCGAAGACCGTCTTCGCGTGCGGCGACTGGAGCGTCATGAGCACTGACGGCGGATGGTTCGGCTGGACCCCGAACTCCGACGAGGAACGGAACGTCGCGGATGCGGGCTGAGAGCGAGACGACGTTCACCCTCTGAGAGGATGAACGACATGATCACCGTTCACCTGCGCTACGAGATCGACCCCGACAAACTCGACGACTTCACCGAGTACGGGCGCGCATGGATCCGACTGGTGGCCAAGCACGGAGGAACCCACCACGGCTACTTCCTGCCGAGCGAAGGCGACAGCGACGAGGCGTTCGCGCTGTTCACCTTCCCGTCCCTGGCTGAGTACGAGATCTACCGGACGGCCTCGAAGAGCGACCCCGAGTGCATCGAGGCGTTCGAGCTGGCGCGGAGAACGCAGTGCATCCGCCGCTACGAACGTCGCTTCCTCAGCCCCGTCTTCTCCCCCGACGCAGACTGAGACACCGGCGGGGGCTCGATCCTCAGTTCGCCGACGTCCCGAACGCGTGCAGGTCGAGCTCGACGCTCAGCGCGTCGCATGCCGCTCTTCCACGCACGCTCGTGCCGAGCTCGTCCAGAGGAGGGCTGACGACGGCGGCGCCGAGGCGTCCGGGCGCCGAGAGCACGATCGCACCCGACACGCTCGACTTCGCCGGGATGCCGACCTCGCGCATCCACCGCCCGGAACCGTCGTACACGCCGCAGGTCGCCATGACAGAGACGACGTCGCGAGCCACGCTCTGCGAGACGACGCGTTCCCCCGACACCGGATTCACCCCGCCACAGGCGAGGGTCGCACCCATGACGGCCAGCGCCTCCGCGTCGACGAGCACGGCGCACGCCCGCGCGTAGACGGCGACGGCATCGTCGGCGCTGACATGCAGCGTTCCCTCTGCCCGCATGAGGTGGGCGAGCGCGTGGTTGCGGTCGCCGAGCAGATGCTCGTTCCGCGCGACGCTCTCGTCGACCTCGAGCCGGCGTCCGGCGAAGGCCGACAGCCCTCGAAGGATCCGCTCGCCGCGCTCGTCCACGGTCACGCCGTCGACGAGCGATGCCGTGAGCAGCGCACCGGCATTGACCATCGGGTTCGGCGGCCGGCCGGTCCCGCTCTCGAGCTTGATCGCGTCGAAGGCCTCCCCTGTCGGTTCGATGCCCACGAGGTCGAGCGCTTCACCCTCGGTGTCGAGCAGCGCCAGAGCGAAGAGGAACGGCTTGACCGCCGACTGAACACTGAACGGGACCGATGACTGAGCACTGGTGCGGATCGTGCCGTCCGGCAGCACCAGCGCCAGAGCACACAGATCGGCGTCCGCGTCGGCCAGCTCGGGGATGCTGTCATCCACCGCTCCGCCCTGCTCCTGCATGACCCGCTGCCGCAGATCGTCGAGGTCGTAGCTTCGCGCGTCTGGTCTCATCCGTCCACAGTGACACGTGTCGTGTGAAAAGAGGGGATCGGCCGACGGGGTTGACGTGTCGCCCGTCGGGATGAGCAAGACTGTGCCTATGCGCTCCACGCGACTCGCACCTCTCCTGGCTCTGCCTCTCGCCCTCGCCACAGTGGCCGGATGCTCCCCGAGCGCCCCCACCGACGTCGAGCCGCCGAAGTTCGACCAGAGCATGAACGAGGTGAGAGACACTTCGAATGACGTCGTCGACAAGCTCGTGGACGCGTTCCCCGCGGGCGAGCGCTACGCGGAGGCTGACGCGAACGCGTACCCGTGCCAGGGCGAAGACGACGGCATCGGGCGGTGGATATGGGCGCTCGGTATCCCCAGCACCGACATCGAGGGGACGATCTCCGAACTGCAGGATGAATACGGCGACGCGGTGACCTCCACCGGCACGTCCTCGCAGGACGTCGAATACTCCGACGGCGCCACCTGGCCGGTGACGGGCGGGCACACGCTCATCGAGGACGAGACCGGCTCGTACCTGCTGAGCTACCCGATGGGAGCAGGTGGCACGGTCATGCTCCGAGTCGAGACCGCCTGCGGCGTCCTCCGCTGACGGTGGACGACTGATCAGGCGATCTCGAGGTCCGTCATCTCCAGGACGACGCCGCATGCTCTCGGGCAGGAGCGCCGCCTCACCAGCCCAGCAGGGCGAGGAGTCCCGTGGCAGCGGCCGCGACAGCTCCCGTCCACAGCACGATCGCGATGATCTGCCACAGGATGACCCATTCCTTGCGCACGCCGGATGCGACGAAGAAGGCCGCGGTGAGCATCGTCGGAAGAGCGATCGGTGCCAGGATGCTGGCGCCGGGGACACCGAACCTGACCAGCCAGCGCCGCAGCTTCGCGCGCCCCTTCCCGCGCCGCGTCGTGTCATCGTCGTCGGCTGTCGCTGAGCCGGAGACCCCGCCTGCGTCGGATGCCGTGGCGGTCGCCACCGTCGACGTGACATGCGCCGAGCCACCGACCGCTGAGGGCGAGGCCGCAGCCGATCGCGCCGCGCGGCGCGCGACGACCCCGCCGCGGATCCGCGATCCGAGCAGCACGACCGCGATCACGCAGAGCACATTGCCCGTGATGGCGGCGAGCGCAGCGACGATCGGGTTGATTCCGGCGATGATGCCGAACGCGGCGGCGCCCTCGCCCTCGATGTACGGGATGGCGGCGACGAGCGCGACCATGATCGGCTGCAGGATCTCGGGGACCTGGTTGATGAAGTCCTGCAACCAGGGATAGGGGTTGTCCATCGGTCATATCTCTCTCTGTCGGATGCCGCGGACGGTGCGTACCGCGGATGTCTGAAGGCAGTCAAGACCGTGTGCCCGGGACAGGGTCAAGCGTGAGCTCTCCGATCGCCGACCCGCTTGACCCTGTGGTCGGAACACCGTCTTGACTATGCGTCTACAGGCGCTCGTGACGACCGTGACGACAGGTCGCGGCCGCGATGCCGAGGACCCGAGGAGCACCCATGTCGGAAGAACCCCTGATCGTCGAAGACACCCTGCTCCTGCTCTTCCAACCCGATTCGGGCACCATCGCCGGCGAGAACATCCTCTTCTACGTGCTCGGCGGCGCCGTGCTGGCCGACCTCGCGCTCGCCGGTCGGGTCGAAGCCGAGGAGCACGGACTGTTCACCCGGGTGCGCGCGGTCGGCGAAGGCGACGCGCCCGACCCACTGCTCGCGCCGGCGCTGACGTCGCTGTCGAAGAAGGCTCAGGACGTCCAGGCCGTTCTCGCCGGCATCGGTCCCCAGCTGCGCGGCCCGGTCCTCGACCGTGTCGTCGCGCGCGGTGATCTGAACCGCGCGGAAGGCAAGGTCCTCGGACTCTTCCCGACGACGAAGCTCACACTCGCCGGCGAACGCCGCTCCGACCTCATCCGCAGAGTGCGAGCCGCGCTCATCGACGGGGACGATCCGGACCCCCGCACCGCGGCGAGCATCGCCCTCCTGTCGGCGAGCGGTACGCTCCCCCAGTTCCACGCGGAGATCCCCTGGGACAGCGATGTCTACGCGCGGGCGAAGCGGCTCGAGGACGGCGACTGGGGTGCCGCAGCGGCATCGAGCGCGGTGGTGCGCACGATGAACGCCGTCATCATGAACACCGTGATCGCGGCGACGGTGCTGCCGCGTCTGTGAATCGAGGGCGCCCGGAGTCGTGCTCCCGCTCAGCCGGCGGCGATCGTCGCCAGCGCGATCACATGCGCTCGGGCGATCACATCGAGCTGCGCGGGGTTGTAGAGCGCGGCGACCGACTCCGCGACCGCCTCCCAGGTCATCTGCGGGCGCCCTCGGTGATGCGCCAGAGGATCCTGCAGCCACGGATAGGTCGTCAGATCATGAGCGAGCCCGACCGCATATCTCTCCGCCATGCGGATCCGCGTCTGCTCGTCGGCATCCGGTGGCAGCGCATCGAAATCGGCGCGCACGTCGGCCGGATCGGATTCGAGCATCACCCGGAGATCCCGCATGGCCTCGTCATCGTAAACCTGGGAGTAGATGAGCATCAGCGACCGTTCGGTCTCGGTGAGGCGTGCGGTGAGGTTCTCGAAGCCCCGAGGCAGATCCGTCGTCGTCGCGCCGTCGATGATCGTGCGGATCTCCACCCGAGCCTGCTGCAGCCGCTCGATCGTGACGGCGAGCTCGGCGTCGATGTCTTCCAACGCCGCGAGGGCACGATCGTCCCCGGCGGAGACGCGATCGATCTGATCGAGGGGAACCCCGAGTTCGCGCAGACGACGGATGCGGAGCAGCTGTACGAGGTGACTCACCTCATAGCTCTTGTACCCGTTCGACGACCTGCTCGGCTGCTCGAGCAGGCCCACCTGGTGATAGTGCCGCACGGTGTTCACCGTGGTTCCGGCGAGGTCAGCGACCTCTCTCGTGCTCCACGCCATGAAGGGTCCCTTTCCTGCGCGGCCGTCTTCTGACTCATTCTGGCTCGCGGCGACGCCTGGGGCGACGCCTTCCTCCGTCGAGTGCATGTCGTAGTAGAAACCCTGTGGTCGCCACACACTCAAGTAGCGCGGCGTCCGCACGTCAGGTGGTAGCACAGTCGTGCTAACATAATCGAACCGTCGACCGAGAGGACCGTCCATGATCCTTGTGGCGATCATCGCGTGCGAGGTGGGCTTCTGGGTCGCGATCGGAGCCGGCCTCATCGCCCGCTACGCCTTCGACCGCCCCCGACTCGGCAGGATGCTGCTGCTCGCGGCGCCGGTCATCGACCTGGTTCTGCTGGCGCTCGTCGCCCTCGATCTCATGAGCGGCGGAACGGCCTCGTGGCACCACGGCCTGGCCGCTCTCTACATCGGCATCTCGGTCGCGTACGGCCACCGGATGGTCGCGTGGGCGGATGCGAAGTTCGCCTCGCGCTTTCGTGGGGCGGCGCCTCGACCGCGCCTGTCCGGCTCTGCGTACACGATCGCCTGCTGGAAGGACGTCGCGCGCACGATGCTGGCCGCCGCGATCGCAGCGGGGCTCCTCGGGGGCCTCATCGCTCTCGTCGGCGACGCGGCTCGCACCGCCGAACTGCTCGGATTCTTCCCGATCCTCGGCATGATCGTGGCGATAGATCTGCTGTGGGCCGTCAGCTACTCGATCTGGCCCAAGCGATCGCCCGCCACTGCACGAGAATGAGGTCATGCCCCGCCTCATCGACCACGACGACCGCAACGACGAGATCGGGGCGGCGGCGTTCCGCGTGCTGGTGCGCGATGGCATCGCCGGCTTGTCGGTGCGCAAGGTCGCGGAGGAGGCGGAGATCGCCACGGCGTCGCTCCGACGCGCGTTCCCGACGCAGGACGCCCTTCGCCGCTTCTGCTTCGACCGCATCCACCAGTCCGTCGCGGCCCGACTGCGCGCCGTGACGGGCGACGGTCGCGAGAGAGCGATGCAGTGGATGCGGGAACTGCTCCCCCTCGACGACACACGACGCACAGAGCTCGTCGTGCAGCTGCAGCTGAGCCGGCTCGCCCTCACCGACGAGAGCCTGAGGGAAAGCGCGGCCGACCTTCACGACGGCGTCGGCCGAGTGTGCTCATCAGTGCTGCGACAGCTCTCAGAGTCGGGAGTGACAGACCCGACTCTCGATCCCGATCTCGAGACGGCACGACTGCACGCCTTGCTCGACGGGCTTGCGCTCCACCTGCTGTGGAACACCTCCGACGACCCCGCCGGTCAGGCCGACCGGGTGCTGCAGCGACACATCGACACCCTCGCGGCCTGAGCCCCCGCGACGACCGAACTCCCAGACTGCGGATACCCGCGTGCATGGCCCTGTCTGAGGTGACCTCTCCGCCCCGTCACTCGGCGCAGTGCGGCATATCTCCCGATCACACCTACTTGATGGATCCCCGGGTGACCCCGGAGATGACCCACCGCTGCGAGAAGATGTAGACGATCAGCAGCGGTGCCATCGCCATCAGGTATGAGGCCAAGGCGGTCGTGTAGTCCGTGTTGTACTGGCCCTGGAACACGTACTGCGCCAGCGGGATCGTGCGCGCACCGGGGTCGGTGAGGACGACGAGCGGCATGATGAAGTCGTTCCATGCCCAGACGCAGGTGAGGATGCCGACGGTGGCGTTCATGGGCGTGAGCAGCGGGAACACGATCTGCCAGAACACCCGCCACGTGGATGCTCCATCGACGCGCGCCGCCTCCTCGAGCTCGATCGGGATGGAGCGGATGTAGGCGCTGTAGATGAAGACGTTCAGCGAGATGCCGAAGATCGTGTAGAGCACGATCATGCCGACCTGGTTGTCCAGACCGAGGAGCGACGTCTGCTTGACCAGGGGCAGCATGATGATCGGGAACGGGATGAACAGCGCGGCGAGGAAGTAGAAGAACACCCCCTTGAAGAACGGTCGGTGGCTGTTGCGGGCGAGCGCGTACGCCACCACCGAGCTGGTCAGCAGGGTGAAGACGACCGCTCCGACGGTGATCAGCGCCGTGTTGAGCAGCGCCTGCGGGAACGCGGTCCGCGCCCACGCGTCGGCGAAGTTCTCCCAGCGGATCGGGTTCGGCCATTCGAACCCGTTGCCGGCGGCGAGCTGCTCTGGCGTCTTCAGTGCGACGGCGACCGCGAGGTAGAGCGGGATGAGCACGGTCAGCGAGCAGACGGCGATGAGCGCGGTCGCCCACCAGTTCGTCTTGCGGGTGTCGTCGTTCTCGGAGGCGCGCCTGGCGCGCCATCCGGGGCGAGGTGCCGTCGCCTCGGCTTCGGCGAGGATCGTGGTTGCGGTGGTCATCAGATATCGGCCTCTCTGCGCTGAAGGACCCGGAACTGCAGGAGCGAGACGATCGTGATCACGATGAAGAAGATCACGGCGTTCGCGGTCTGGTAGGCGAACTCTCCGCCGGAGAATCCGCCGCGGAAGACGAGCAGGGTGACCGATTCGGTCGACGTGCCCGGCCCTCCGTTCGTAAGGGCGACGATCGGGTCGAAGACCTGCAGGAAGCCCTTGAGGCTCAGCACGACGTTGATCGTGAAGAACGCGCTGATGAGCGGGAAGGTGATGGATCCGAACTGCCGCCATGAGGATGCACCGTCGAGAGATGCGGCTTCGTACAACTCGCTCGGGATCGTCTGCAGACCGGAGAGGTAGATGATGATCGAGAACGCGCAGGCCTGCCAGACCGCCAGTGCGACGATCGCCGTCCACGCCCAATCGGGGTTGGTGAGGATGTTGTCGCGGAACAGCGGGATGCCGGACAGGATCTTCGGCAGCGAGTTCGAGAACAGGAACTGGAACACGTAACCGATCACGAGGATCGCGAGCACGTACGGTACGAAGTAGACGCCGCGCCAGAAGTTCCGTGCGCGGATCTTGGCATTGAGCCCCATGGCGATCGAGAGCGAGATCACGTTCGTGAGGATCGTGGCGACGATGGCGAACAGGAACGAGAACCCGTAGGCCTTCAGGACTCTGTCGTCCTTGAAGAGGTTGAGGTAGTTCGAGATGCCGACGAAGTTCCAGTCGCCGTAGCCGGCGTAGTTCGTGAAGCTGAAGAAGATGCCCACGATGACGGGGATGGTGTGGAACGCGGCGAAGGCGATGACGGCGGGCCAGACCATCCAGTAATAGGCGGGCAGCGCGCGGGAGCTCGCGGTGCGGACCCGGCGCGCTCGCTTCGTGCCCTCGGGCCCCGGTGTCGTGGCGCGCACAGCGCTGGTCAGGGTGCTCATTCTTCGTCTCCCGTCACGGGGATGGTGCGGGCGGCGACTTTGCGCCACTCGCTGTCGAGGGTCGACAGCGCCGCATCCGCGTCGCCGTCGAACAGGAACTGCTGCACGATCGCGACCAGCGGGATGCTCGGCGGCACCTGATGATCGATGAAGCCGGTGATCTTCCCCTCGTCGAAGAAGGGCTTGACCGACTGCAGCGCAGGGTCGTCGCTCAGCTCGGCGCCCTCCACCGACGGGATCATGTTCTGAGAAGCGGCGAACTCCTCGATCACTCCGACGTCGAACAGGTACTCGATGAAGCGGAGCGCCTCCTCGCGATGAGGTGTGTCCTTCGCCATGGTCACGACGACGTCGACACCGGAGACCAGCAGACGATCATCAGGATCGTCCGCCGCCGGGTAGGGGAAGATCGCCGCCTTGATGTCGGGGTTGATGGCCTTGACGGGGTTCAGCGCCCAGATGCCCTGCAGCAGCATGGCGGACTCGCCGCGGGCGAAGGCCGCGTTGCCGTCGTCGTAGGTGCGGCCGCGGTATCCCTCCTGCATGTACGAGAAGAGCTCTGCCTGCTGAGCCATCACCTCGGGGAAGTCCTTCTCGAACGAGACGGCCGAATCGGCGCCGACATCCTCACCCTCCGCGCGAAGGTCGTCGAAGAAGCCGCCTTGCGAGGCGTACGCCCCCAGAGCGTTCCATGACGGCATGCCGGTCCACGAGTCCGCGAGGGTGCCGTAGAACGGGGTGATCCCCGCAGCCTCGAGGGCCTCGCACACCGCGATGAACTCGTCCCACGTCTCGGGGACCTCGAGCCCCTGCTCCTCGAAGATGTCCTGGTTGTAGATGACGCCGTTGGCGTTGTTGACGTAACCGAGTCCGTTCACCTCGTCCTGCTTGGTGCCGAGATCTGCGAGGATCTCCTGCACCGCGGGGTTGATGGTCTCGAGAACCGGCTCATCGGAGAAGTCGTAGAACACCCCGGCTTGAGCGAGGTCCCCGAATCCCCCGTTCGCGTTCAGGGTGATGACGTCTGGCGCCTTGTCCTTGACGAGCAGCGTGCGGATGAGGGTCTCGGAGTCCGCGACCTGATTCTGCACGACGCGGATATCGGGATTCTCGGCCTCGAAGTCCGCGATGATCGCGTTGAAGTCCTCTAGTGCCTCCCCCTTGAACTGAAAGAAGCTGAGGGTGGTGACGCCGTCGTCCGGCGACGACGCGCATCCCCCCAGCGCCACCACGGCGCCGAGTGCAGCCGCCATGGCGACCGCCCTGGCTGTCTGCCGATGTCTGATTCTCATGTGTGCGCCTCCTTGCGCGGGAAAACTGCTCGGTTGTCAGTGCTGTGAAACGATCTCGACGACGGTCGCCTGCTGCGGGAACTGCACGGGCGGGCGGACGCCGATGCTCCCGAGCTCGTGGCCGGTCATCGTCACGGGCTCTTCGGCCCACGCGAGCGGCGACTGCGCAGGGTCGTGCGCGGGACGCGAGAGGATGCGGAGTGCGTATGAGCGGGCAGGGTCGAGCCCCGGGAACCGGACGCGCCCCGCCGGGTAGGCGGCGCTCGTCGCGACCTGCGTGATGGTGAACACCGCGTGCGCGGCATCCTCGGCGACGATCCCGCGCACGTCGATGCCCGGCTCGACACCGTCGACGTGGACGACGGTGCCGTCGGCGATCAGCGGACGCAGCCGCTTGGCGAGGGCGATCCAGGCGGCGACACGACCCCGGGTCTCCTCGTCGGCAGAGGTGAGGTCCCACTCGACACCGAAGTGTCCGAGCAGGGCGACAGCGGCGCTCAGCTCGAGCGAGACCGTGCGACCCGACGAATGCACGACCGGGCTCGTGAGGTGCATGCCCATCATCTCGGGCGGCACGACGAGGCCGGTGTAGCGCTGGTTCTCGAGCCGCTCGATCGGGTCGAGGCTGTCGCTGGTCCAGATGCGGTCGGTGCGGTCGAGGATGCCGAGGTCGACTCGAGCACCGCCCGATGCGCAGCTCTCGATCTCGAGATCGGGGTGGGCCGCCTTCAGCTCATCGAGCAGTCGGTAGAGCGCGAGGGTGTGTTCGCGCACCCGCGGGGATCCGCCGGGGCCGCTGCCCGCATCGACGAGATCCCGGTTGTGATCCCACTTGAGGTAGGCGATCGGGTACTCGCCCAGGAGGGCGAGAAGCCGATCGGCGATGTGTCGGTACGCGTCGGGATTCGCGAGGTCCAGCACCTGCTGCTGCCGTGCGGACGGCGGCAGCGACGACCGGCCTCGAAGGATCCAGTCGGGATGCGCGCGGGCGAGGTCGCTGTCGGGGTTCACCATCTCGGGCTCCACCCAGAGCCCGAACTCCATGCCGAGCCCTGTGACCTTGCGGACGAGAGGATGCAGACCCTCGGGCCAGACCTCGGCATCCACCTCCCAGTCGCCGAGCCCTCGGGTGTCGTCGCGTCGCCCCGTGAACCACCCGTCGTCGAGCACGAACCGCTCGATCCCGACGGCCACTGCCGTATCGGCGAGCGCAGCCAGGCGGTCGAAGTCGTGGTCGAAATAGACGGCCTCCCACGTGTTGAGAGTGATCGGACGCGCACGGCGCGGATGCTGGGGACGGTCGCGCCACTCGGAATGGAAGCGCTGCGCCAGCTGGTTGAGACCGTCGCCCCACGAGCCGATGACCCAGGGCGACGATACGGACGCTCCGGGGGCGATCACGACCTCACCGGGGGCGAACAGCTCACCGCCGGCGAGGAAGGCATCGCCCGTCACGACCCGCTCGGCGAGCACGCGGTGGTTTCCGCTCCACGCGACGTGGATGCCGTGCACCCGACCGGACTCGAACCCGAACCCGGGCCGCCCCGCGGCCAGCAGCACCGTCGCGTCCGCCCCCGGACGCCCCCTCCGGCTCTCGCGCAGGTGGGTGCCGAGAGTGAAGACGTGCCGCTGAGCGCTGCGCTCGCGAAGATGGTGACCGGTCGTGTCGAGCAGTTCCGTGGCATCCCCCGGGGTGGGGAAGGCGAGCTGCAGAGCATCGAGGGAATAGCCGCCGTCGCCGGTGTTGCTCACGGTCATGCGCTGATGGAGAAGCCCTGCGACGCCGACTTCGACGTCCCACCGAAGGCGGATCCCCGCTTCCGCATCCTGCAGCTCGACGGCGGCCGCGTGGTGATCGACGCGCACCTCGACGACTTCGGGCTTGATGCTGAAGCCGACTCCCCCACGGTGCCCCTCGATGGTGGGCGTTCCCAGCCAGCCCGAGGCCTCGGTGGCGACCGCGCTGAGACGTGCCGTGCGGTCGAGACCGCCCGACACCCGCTGCGGACGCGCGGCGACGGCGAGGCTGCGCAGCGTCTCCGGAGTCGAGTCGGCGAGCTCCTCACCCCAGTGGACGATGACGGGCACCTCTTCGGACTCGAGGTCGATGACGACACTCGTCCCGCCGCGGTGAAGGTGGATCACGCGATCGCGGGTGGCCGGGGACTCGAGATCATCCATCACGCTCTCCTGCAGAGCCTCATTGCTGAAATGCATGGATTAGTTCTATCACGAAAATAACTATGAGCCAAGACCCGATTTCGACCCCTCGATTCCCGAGAGGAAGCCCGTTTTACTGCCACAATGGAAACAACGAGGAGGTGATCATGCTCACAGAGAGCGAGAACGCGCTCGCCGAAGCGGTCCTGATCCACGGTCCGATCTCGCGCTCGGCCCTGACGAGTCGACTCGGACTCTCGGCAGCGAGCCTGACCCGACTGGCGAAGCCGTTCCTCGACACCGGGCTGCTCATCGAGCTCGACGACGTCGTCGACGGCTCCGTCGGCCGACCGACCAGGCCTCTCGACATCGCCCCCGACCGGGGATTCTTCGTCGGTATCAAGCTGACCGGCGACACCTTGCACGCGGCTCTCACCGACGTCCGCGCCGCTCTCGTCGACTCCTCCACACGCCCCCTCACCGCTTCCGACCCGTCGAGCGTGGTCACGGACATCCGCGCGGCGATCGACGACTTCGACGGCGACATCCGCGGTATCGGCGTGAGCCTCGGCGGCTCCGTCGACGACGGCGTCGTCGAGTTCGCGCCGTTCCTCGACTGGCACGACGTGCCGTTCGCGGCGATGCTCGCCGAAGCGACCGGACTGCCCGTCACCGTCGAGAACGACCTCGTCGCGCTCGCCGAGGCCGAGAGGTGGTTCGGAATGGGCCGCGGCCTGCCCGGATTCTCAGTGATCACCATCGGTGAGGGCATCGGATACGCGGTCGTCGCTCACAACGAGGTCGTGCGCACGCGCGAAGTCGGCGCGGGTCTCGGCGGACACATCCCGCTCGCAGCCAACGGGCCCCTCTGCGACCGAGGACACCGCGGGTGCGCACAGGCGATGCTCACGTCGGGATCGATCACCGCTCAGGTCTCCGGTGCCCTGCGACGCGCGGTCGACTACGAGGAGTTCCTGGCGCTCACCGCAGACGGAGACCCCGCAGCGACTGCGGTGGCGGATGCAGCAGGCGAAGCGCTCGGCCGATTCATCGCCCTCGCAGCGAACCTGACGATGCAGCCCGCCACGGTTCTCGCCGGCGATGGCATCGGTCTGTTCTCGGTCGCTGAACCCGCCATCCGACGCGCGATCGCCGCCGACCGCGACCCGCTCGCGGATCCCATCGAGCTCTATATCGACGAGCCCGGGTTCACCGCCTGGGCGCGCGGAGCCGCCGCGGTGGCGATCCAATCGGCGATCGCGACCCTCTCACTGGCACGCTGACCCGAGATCGCTGCCTCGTCATCGGATCAACGATGATCATCGCCCGCCCTCGTCGACACCGGCGAGCGGCTGCCGTCGTTCTCGGGCGCGGTGCGCAGCATGCCTTGCAGCGAACCACGCGAAGGTCCGCTCCCACGACGCGTCACGCACGGAGATGAGAGAACACGATCCTCTTGGGGTTGGTCACACCGACCATGAAACCCTGGCCGATGGTTTTGAGCGGGGATTCTCAAACGCGACCGTGCTCACACACGAGGAGGAACCTCGAATGCGCGGCCGGGAGTGACTCCGTTCTCATTGAAGGAGTCGACGCTCACCCACACGGTCTCCCCGTCGTTCAGCGACGGGAGGCGCAGGTGGTTCTGCTCGTAGACGAGCCAGCTGTGGTACAGGCGGTCAGGCGCGTGGCCATAGCGGATGTTGTAGCCGTGCGCTCCGTCGACGGGAGGCCAGTCCAGTTCCGCGGTCGTCCCATCGGTGCGCACGGCACGGGGCGTCGTCTCAGCGGGAGGCTCGCCGACTCCGACGCCGAAGACCCTGATGCCGCTCACCGCGAACGGGCCGTCGAACGGAACCCGATCCGCCCGCACCCTGATGAGTCGATACTCCGCAGGGGCGTCGAGCAGGATCAGGGCATGCGGGCGCTCCCGCTCGTCGTCACGCGAGTCGTGGAGCGTGACCCACTCCTGGCCGTCGATTGACCCCTCGACGGTGAACTGCGCCGCCGTATGGTCCGCATGGATGCCGCGCCACGTGTGCCCCTGATCCTTTCCCTCGACGATCAGGTCTTCGGGCGCGTAGTCGGCGAGCTCGTGATCGGCGAGGTTGACCTGGATGGCGTGCACCCGATGCCCGCCGTCCATCTCGATCTCGATCCAGTGCCCGCGGCCCGGTCCGTCGGATGCCCACCAGTCACGGATGTTCTCGTTCACGGCAAGGCCCGGCAGGTGGCCTTCCGCCGACGACGACGCGCGCGCACCGGCTCTGTAGGAGAGCAGCATCCATTCCGGCGCGATCCGTTCCCGCGCATCCACCGGACCGGCGGGCACGGCGCAGGGATAGTCTCCGAAGTTCTGGTTGCAGTAGAGGACTCCGTCTTCATCGAATCCTGCGGGGAAGAGTCCCACCCGCCGTTCGTAGACGTCATTGATGCTGATGCGCATGGTGGCGGTGTGCCACCAGTTGCCGTACTCGTCCTGCACAGTGCTCCCGTGCCCGGCCCCGGTGATGAAGCCGCCGGGCTTGGAGGAGAAGGGATTCGTCGGCGAATAGGTGAACGGCCCCAGCGGATGCGCACCCGTGAAGTAGCCGTCGGCATACGTGTTCCACTCCGTTCCCGGGGCGGCGTACTGCAGGTAGTACGTGTCATCCACGCGCGTCATCCACGCGCCCTCCAGATAGGGTTTGCCGTTGGAGAACGACGCGACGAGCTTCTCTCGCTCGGTGACCGGCTCGGGAACGACATAGTCCTCCCCCGTCTTCTCCCAGCCGCGGGTCGTGGTGTCCGTGGTGATGAGATCGACCGGCTGCCCGATGGGCGTGAAGGTGGAGTCCATCTCCACCCCGCGGATCGGGTCGTCACTGCTGCAGCCCCAGTAGAAGTACACCCGGTCATCGAGGTCCTGGAACACGTGCGGGTCCCAGAACTCGAACGTCCCCGGAGTGATCTCCTCGAAATCGTCGGCCAACGGATCCACACTGCGGAAGAACGGGGAGTTCGTCTTCCGGGATGCACTGATGATGAGGGCGTCGTCGACGACCCTGACGTCCGGAGCGTAATCGTACGGGGGGATCTTGTCCGTCGCGACGTACTGCCAGTCGAGGAGGTCATCCGAGTGCCAGAACCCCCGCGACATCGAGACGAAGAGGTAGTACCGACCGCGGTATCGAACGAGCGACGGATCAGCACCCTCCCTGTGCACGCTACGTCGCGGTTCTCCGATGGTGAGGCCGCGCACGACACCTGTGAATCTGACGTCCTGATAGCGGTATTCGAGGTCGAGCGGGTTGCAGTAGATCCGGCGGGTCGAGGGCGACGTCGTCGAGGTCATGACAGCAGGGCTCCCATCTGCTTCGCGATCATCGTCGTCGCGAGCTTGGGGTTGAGGCGCGAGAGGCGATCCATGGTGGCCGCGTCCGAGCCGATCGTCGCGCGGAAGCGGTTCTTGACGATGGCGTCGACGATCACGCGTCCGGCCTCCTGCGGCGTGGTCGTCTTGTACGAGCTGTTCTCTGCCGACGCGTCACCTCCCAGATCGACACCCGAATTCGCCGCGATGCCGGTGCTGATCGCTCCGGGGAAGATCACGGTGACGTGCACGTTCGTGTCGAGGAGCTCGGCGTACAGCGCCTCGGTGAGCAGCTTCACCGCCGCCTTCGACGCTCCGTAGACCGCCTGGCCGGGCACGGGAGCGTAGGAACCCATGCTCGCGACGTTCAGCAGGGAGGCTTCCGGGCGGATGAGCAGGTGCGGGAGAAACGCCTTGCACACGTTCATCACGCCCCAGAAGTTCACGTTCATGACCTTCTCGATCTCGGAGAAGGGCAGATCGTTGACCTTGACGAACTTCTGGATGACACCGGCGATGTTCGCGACTCCGTCGACCTGACCGTGCGCGGCGATCACCGCGCCGGGCAGCGCGTCGATCGCATCCCGGTCGGTGATGTTCACGACGTGCGCGGTGAAACGGCCACCGGCCCCCGCGAGGCGGGCCGTCTCGTCGAGACCGACCTCATTGAGGTCGACGCCGGCGACGGAGCCCCCCTGGGCGAGCAGTCTGAACGTGACCTCGCGTCCGATGCCGTTCCCTGCGCCGGTGACGACGAAGACCTTGCCTGAGATGTCCATGGGTTCCTTCTGGGTGGGTGGGTCGCGATCAGAGCGACGGGGAAGATATGTCGGCGAGGATGCGGTCGAGCGTTCGGGTGACCGAGATCGTCGTCGCGGCGTCGTGCCAGGGATGCTCGCGCAGGCCGGAGTCGATCGCTGCGGTCACGGCCTCGAGCATCGGCCCGTAGCCGTGGCCGACTCGCGGATGCTCCACCCGCTCCGGCACGCGGAAGATGCGCTCGGCGGTGCCCGCGTGCACACGAGCGGTGCTGCCTGCCCAGAACATCGGGTCGATCGTGATCCATCCGCGCTCGCCGCTCACGGCCGCGGAGAGGTCGAGGAACTCCGTGCCCGACCACGACAGCTGAGCGAACGCGCCCCCGCTGTGGTCGAGAGTCGCGTGACCGGCGAGGTCGACACCGTCCGAGATCACTCCCCGCGCGGTCACGGCATCGGCATCACCGAGGAACCAGTGCGCGAGCATCACGGGATAGATGCCACGGTCTCGAAGGATGCTGCCACCGTCTTCGGGTCGCGCCTTGCCCGGCCGAGGGAAGAACGGCGTGCCGAAGCTCGCTCGCACGCTGCGTATCGCGCCGAGCTCCCCTCCGGTGATGCGCTGGATCAGCTCGACGTGGAGCGGATTGAACCGCATCCACATCGCCTCCATGAGGAAGCGGTCGGCCTGTGCAGCTCGGGCGAAGAGCATCTCCGCATCGGCGGCGGACGTGGTGATCGGCTTCTCGACGAGCACGTGCAGGCCCCCGTCGAGCGCCTCGAGCGTGATCGCCGTGTGCGTGTCGGCAGGCGTGGCGATGTACACCGCGTCGATGTCGTCACGCCCCAGGAGCGCAGAACGATCCGACGTCGCGAACGGGATTCCGTGCCGCGAGGCGAATGCGTCAGCTCGCTCAGCGGTACGCCCCCAGACCCCGTTGATCTCACCGCTGATGTCGAGCAGGTCGGCGACGACCCGGTCGGAGATGTCTCCCGTACCGACGATGCCCCACCTAGGCATCCGCGCCCTTGCGTTCTCTGATCGGCGCCACCGTCAGCGTCGCGAGTGCCACGAGCACGAGGGCCGCGCCCCAGACGAGCTGGTAGCCGCCGGTCAGCGAGACCACAGCAGCAGCGAGGGCGGGTGCCAGTGCCTGGCCGAGGTTCATGGCGACGATCGCGAGTCCCAGATCTCGTCCGGCACGTGCAGGATCGGGCAGAACGTCGATGAACATGGCGTTGTCGACCGGCAGATAGATGCCGAAGGCGAGTCCGGTCAGGACGACCTGGGCGAACAGCGCCGGCAGGGTCGGAGAGATCAGCGGGATCGCCATGGACACGGCCATGAGAAGAGACGCGACGATGATGAACGGCTTGCGGCGCCCCACGCGGTCGGAGAGCCTGCCCGAGATCGCGACGGCGATGAGCGTGAAGGGGATCCCCGCGAGCCCCAGGATCGGCACCATCGCCGATGCCTCGGCGGCGCTGAGCGCAGGGCGGACATAGCTCTGCAGCATGTACAGGTTGAGCACCGTCGACGTGCTGTAGCCGAAGAAGAAGAGCACGCGCGAGATCCACAGCCAGCGGTAGTTACGGGCTGTGAGCGCGCTCGCGTATCCGAGGAGGAACGGCTTCCAGGCGAACGGCTCGCGTTCCAGGTCGCTCGAGGACTCGTCGCGATTGCGCGTGACGAACAGGATGGTGGCGATCGCCACCATCAGGCCCAGGATCAGGTAGAAGTCGAGGCCGACCATCCCGAAGAGAGCGCCGGCGCCGATTCCGCCGAGGATGCCGCCGATGATGGCGCCCATGCTCGTCCACGAGGTCACACGCCCGCGACGATCCCGCGGCACCCGGTCTGCCACCGTCGCCTGCAGTGGATTGCCCGCGACGTTCAGTGCCAGCTCGGTCGCGGACCACAGCACGACGAGCACGAC